>Ga0209931_1000015_pt1 | contig 90634 bp, 86 predicted proteins | sample SalPonR1_B_D1_MG_FD_185697 | JGI IMG/M metagenome (GOLD analysis project Ga0209931, IMG submission 185697) | Salt pond soil microbial communities from South San Francisco under conditions of wetland restoration - Salt Pond MetaG R1_B_D1_MG... ...
ATTTACTATTTCAGGATTTTCATTGACCCATTTTTCTCCAGCTTTTTCAGGGGCCATACCTTCTGCAATCCAGCCCATAACTTCACCTAATTGACTACTATCCATTCTGAAATCATGTAAGAAGGTAACAACTTTTGGATTTTCTTTTGCTAATTTAGGATTATGAAAAGTATAGACGTTTTCGGTTTCTCCATATATTTTAGCAGGATCATTTAAGAATTTAAGATCAAATCGAGCAAATTTATAATGTGGTTTCCAGCCTGTTACTACTACCCATTCTTCATTTTGAATAGATTTTTTAAGTGACCCAACCATAGCCGGTCCACTACTACTCACTAATTCAAAATTATCAAGTCCGTAATGATCTAAAGCTTCTCTAGTTGCTTTCATAACACCTGCACCAGGGTCAATACCTATGATTTTCCCATCAAATTTTTCTTTATTTTCTTTAAGTTCTTTTATTGAATCAATATCGACATAATCAGGTACTACTAATCCAATTCTTGCTCCAAAGTAGTTTACACCTGTTTTTATTATTTCATTCTCATATTTATCTACATAACTTTTGTGAGTTATAGGAAGCCATCCACCTAAGAAAAAATCAATATCTCCTTCAGCTAAAGCAGCATAAACCGGTCCTGCACCAACCATTTTAGTTTGAACATCTAAATCTAATTTATTTTCAAGTATTGCTTTAACAACATTAGTCTCTGCAACTGTTCCAGCCCAATTAACATAACCAATTTGTATTGGATCATCGGCAGCCTGAACCTGATTATTATAAAAACCCAGCCCGGTTATAACTAATGCTAACAATGATAATGTAATTATTGATGTTTTAAGATATTTCATTTTTAAATTCCTCCTTTAGAGTAATTTAAATTAATAAATTTTTAAAAATTGAAAATGATAAATAGTATGAGTGAAAATGAGTGACTATGAGTAATAATGTGTATCTTTGAAATAAAATTAGATATAAAAATTGCCTAAATTCTCAATAATACTTCTATATTCTCCTTTATGCTCTTTGATATTATAACAAAATTAATTAATAAATCAAGCTTATAGTAGTAATAATAAAATTAAAAATATTAAGAAAATTAAAAAAATAATTTAATTATTATTATATAAATTTAAAAATTGTTCTTAAATATAGTTATTAATTATAGTTTTAATATGAGTTTTTAAATGATCGGTGGCTTCTTCAGGAGTATATTCTACACGATTATTTATTATTAAGGTTAACATGCCATGATAGGCCAGACGAATTCCTTCATCTACCAATTTTGCTTCTTTTTCACTGAAAAATCCTTTATCTATACAGGGTTGAATAGCAATTTGAGCTCTTTTTGATAAATCTGATTCCAAAAGCATTGGTAATAAATTGTTTGGTGCATTATTTAATTCTTCAGGAAATAATTTATAATAATTTCTAATAAGATTTTCAGATTTATCACCTAAATTTTCCGAAAAAATAGCATAATAAATTTTTGGATTTTTAAATGAGTGAAGTGAAAAATACTCCCACATTTTCATTAATCGTTCTACAGGATTATCGCTATTTTCAATATAAGAGGGCATTTCAACTACATAATCACTAATAAAATTAATTGATGCAAAAAAGATTAATTGTTTACAATTATCAAAGTAATTATATATGGTCGCACTATTAAAGCCAGCAATGTCGGCAACTTTTCTAATAGTTACATTATCAATTCCTTCATTTTTTATAACATCAGTTGTAGCATTTATGAATTTTTTTAACATCTTTTTCTTTTTTTGGTCGTCTTTATTTATATTAATCATTTTTATCACCTCTTTTAAGAAATTAAGTATAATAAATTAGTACTGTAGTATAGGATATAATATAATAGATTCAAATTCAAATGCTGTTACTTGACAAAAACAAGAATTTAGTTTTATAATAAATACATGCAAAATGCAAATAATTTGCAAAAGGAGTGATGAAATTGTTTAATAAGATAAATTCAAAAATTATTATTCTATTTACTTTTGTTTTTATATTTTTAGTTTTTGCCAGTTTTTTTAGTAATAGTATTTATGCAAAACAATCCAAAATACAGGTTATTGCCGGTATTACTCCCCTAAAAACTTTTATTGATAAAGTTGGTGGTGAAAAAATTGATTCTTCAGTAATGATTCCACCTGGTTATAGCCCGGCAAATTATGCACCATCACCATCTAAATTGAAAAAAATAAGTGAAGCTAATTATTATTTTACTTTCCAGATGCCTGCAGAAAAATCAAATATACTACCTAAAATAAAAAAGTTTAATAAAGATATAAAATTAATAAAACTTGATAAAATTACTTCAGATAAATATGAGCCAAGAAAATTCAGTGATGGTGGTGTTGACCCTCACATTTGGATGTCTACTAAAAGAGTAAAATATATTGTAGAAGTTATAACTAACAAATTAATTGAATTGGACCCAGATAATGAAGATTATTATCAAAAAAGAAGTAATGAATATTTAACTAAATTAAATGAGATGGATTTATATATAAAAGATAGACTTAGTAACTTAAAAGGAAAAACTGTTTTAATTTATCATCCTGTATTAGGTTATTTTACTGAGGAATATGGACTTGATTTAAAAGCTATTGAAAAGAATGGTAAAGAAGCAACTCCAAAAAGGTTACAGGAGTTAATAGACTTTGCCAAAAATGAAAATATAAAAACAATATTTCACCAAGCAACAATTGATAGTAAACAAACAGAGGTTATAGCTTCTGAAATTGATGGAAAAACAGTAGAAATAAACCCTTTAGCCGAAAATTATGTAGAAAACATGAAAAAGATTGCTGATTTGATTGTTAACTCTTATAAATAATTTATTAGAGGTGATTAAATGATTGCTCTGGAAATAAAAAATTTGTTTGTTGAATATGGAGAAAATCAGGTTTTAGAAGATATTAATTTGAAAATACCCGATAAACATTTTTTGGGAATTATAGGTCCTAATGGTGGAGGGAAAAGTACTTTACTTAAAGCTATTGTGGGTTTAATTGATTTTAAAAAAGGAGAAATAAAAATATATGGGAAAGAACCAAAAGAACTAAATGGTCTTTTAGGTTATGTTCCCCAGGCTTCACAATTTGATAAAGATTTTCCTATTAATGTTGAGGAAGTAGTCTTATCAGGTATACTCAAAGACAATCTAAAATTATTTAAAAAATATAATAAAAAAGATTATAAAAAAGCAAAAAGTATAATGAAAAAATTAGATATTTATAATCTGAGAAACCGTCAAATTGGACAATTATCTGGAGGTCAACTCCAAAAAGTTTTAATAGGAAGAGCTCTAATGACTGAACCCAAAATATTGCTTTTAGATGAACCAACTGCCAGTATTGATGCCAGTTCTACTACTCAGATATACGAATTATTAAGTGAAATAAATAAGGATATGACAATTATAATTGTTAGTCACAACATGGAAGCAGTTGCCAGTTATTTGGATAGTGTGGCCTGTTTAAATAAAAAACTTTATCATCATCATGAAAAACAATTAGATCCTGAAACAGTAAAAAATGTTTATGGTTGTCCTGTAGATTTAATAGCACATGGTATGCCTCATAGAGTTTTGGGTAATCATAACCATAATCATAAGGCAGGTGAAAAAGTTGATAGAAGCAATAATTAATTATAATTTTATGCAAAATGCGGTTATGAGTGCTTTTTTTGCAAGTATTATCTGTGGAATAATTGGTACAATAGTAATTGAAAAAAATTTAGTAATGATGAGTGGAGGTATTGCTCATACCTCCTTTGGTGGGATTGGGCTTGGATATTATCTTGGATTTGAGCCCCTGATTGGAGGTTTAGCTTTTGCAGTTTTTTCAGCTCTTTCTATTGTGAAAATAAAAAATCAAATTAATACAAGATCAGATACTCTTATTGGTTTATTTTGGTCTGTAGGTATGGCCCTGGGGATTTTGTTTATTTCTTTTACTCCTGGTTATCCACCTACTATGTCTACTTATTTATTTGGGGATATTTTAACTACTTCCAGGCTTGATGTAATTTTTGCTGCTATTTTAGCATTTTTTATTCTGTTCATAATTAGTTCTTATTATAAATACTGGAAAGCCTATTTATTCGATGATGAATTTTTGTCAGTTCTGGGAATTAATACAGGATTTATGGAATATTTTCTATTTATTTTAATAGCCTTTTCAATTGTTGTAGTAATTAAATTGGTTGGAATTATTTTAGTAATTGCTTTATTAACTGCTCCAGCTGCTATAGCAAGAATTTTTACTTATAGTTTAAAAAAGATGATGGCAACTGCTGTATTTTTAAGTATAATGTTTTCAGCTATAGGTCTATATCTATCCTATAATTTTGATATACCTTCAGGAGCAACTATAATTTTACTTGCTGGGGGAAGTTATCTGTTTATCGCGTTATTTAAAAATATACGAGAAGGATAATTATAAAAAGTGAGGTGAATTTATTTTATGACTGATAAGGAATTGAAAAACAAATTAAAAGATAATAATATTCAGGTTACAAAAACCAGGTTACAAATTTTAAGTATAATTGATAAAGAAAAAAAGCCTCTAACTGCAACAGAAATAAATAAAATTGTTGAAGAAAAAAAATATAATATTCGTTTATCTACAATATATAGAAACTTAAAATTTTTTACTAAAAATGAGATTCTAAGACAATTAAATTTTTATAGTGATGAAAAGCGGTATGAAATGTTAGAAGAAAAACATCATCAACATTTAATATGTATAAAATGTGGAGAAATTTTGCCAATTAAATGTCCTTTAGCTAATTTTGAAAAAGAAATTGAAGAAGAAACTAATTATGTAATAAAAAATCATGATATGGAAATGTATGGGGTTTGTCCTGAATGCCAGGATAACAATTTTGATAAATCAAAGTAGGTGACGAAATGAAAATAGATGATCCAGATTTAAAAGAAGAAATTGTTGAAACTGAATCTACCAAAAAAATTATATTTAAATTGGCCTGGCCGGTAATTGCCGAAAGATCTTTAATGACTTTTACAAGAATAGTTGATATGATGATGGTTGGAAGGATAGGAGCAGCAGCAATTACAGCTATTGGTCTTTCTATGCAACCTTTATTTTTAATTCAGGCAATTGGAGCTTCAATTAGTGTTGGGACAACAGCATTAGTAGCTAGATTTGTTGGGGCAAAGGAAGAAAAAAGGGGAGGAAAAGTTTTACAACAATCTCTACTAATAGCAAGTTTTTTGGCTTTTGTTTTACTTGGATTATATTATTATTTTGCTAAAAACATAATAACAATGATGGGAGCTGAAGGTGAAGTAATTAGGCTTGGAACAATGTATTTACAAATTTTAGCTCCTGGTATGTATTTTATGTTTTTAAGTTTTATGGTTTTTGCTGCATTAAGGGGTGCTGGAGATACTCAAACTCCAATGAAGATTAATATACTGGTAAATATTTTAAATGTAATCGGAAATTATGCTTTAATATTTGGTAATTTAGGTGCACCTGAACTTGGTTTTATGGGAGCTGCAATAGCTACAAGTGTTTCAAGAGGATTAGGTGGTGTTTTAGTTATTATTCATGTTTTTCGTAAAACTTCTGTTATTACAATAGTAAAGAAAAATTTCTTTACTATAGATTTTGAATTAATTCAAAGGGTTTTAAAAGTAGGACTTCCTGCTGCGATGGAACAATTTGTAATGAGAATCGCCCAAATTTTTTATGTTCGTTTGGTTGCTGGTTTGGGTACTATTGCTTATGCATCTCATCAGGTTGCAGTAAATGCAGAGTCTTTATCATATATGCCTGGATTTGGAATGGCAGTTGCAGCAACAACACTTGTGGGACAAAATTTAGGTGCAAAACAACCTGAACAGGCTGAAGAAAGTGCTTTTGAATCCTGGAAAATAGGATCAATGATAATGGGGGTTATGGCTCTAGTATTTTTGATTTTTCCAGAATTTTTAATGAAGCTATATACAGATGACCCAGAGATAATAAGGTTGGGAGTTAGAAACTTAAGAATAGTTGCATTTGCTCAAATACCGATGGGAACTCAATTTATTTTTGCTGGTGCTTTAAGGGGAGCAGGAGACACTAAGTCAGTTTTTTATAGTACAGCAATTTCAAGTTGGATTGGAAGATTGGGAATGGCATATATATTTATAAATATTTTTAATTGGGGACTTGTAGGTGCCTGGCTGGCAATGGTTATTGATTGGAGTATAAGAGGTGGATATGTTTTTTTAAGATTTAGATCTGGTAAATGGAAAAAAATAAAAGTATGATAAAAAAATATATTTTGAGGTGATTTTGTGAATAATAAATTATTATATAGTATGCTTATAATTTTAGTTATAATGTTTGGTTTTTTATTTATTACCAATCAAAATACTTTAAATTCTCAGGATGAAACTTTAAAGAGTACAATAAATTTAAGTGCTCAGGAAGAAATGGAATTTTCACCAGATAAAGTTAAAATAATTTTGGGAGTAGAAACAAGGTCGGAAAAATTAGAAATTGCTAAAAATGAAAATAATAAAAAAATAAATGAGATCAAAAATATTTTAACTAAATACGATCAATTGGAAATAGCAAATATATCTTTTAATATTTACCCAGTTTATGAAAAAGAAGAAGAACAACAGAAAATACAATATTATAAAATTAGAAATATGTTAGAAATAAAAAGCTATAATTTAGAACTTATTTCAAAAATAATCGATGATAGTTTAAAAGCTGGGGCAAATACAATATACAATCTACAATATTCATTAGAAAATGAGGTTAAAGCAAGAGAAAAAGTAATAGAAAAAGCTTTACTTAGCTTAGAGAATAAAGTGAAATATATTAAAGATAATCTTAACAAAAATGAATATGAATTAATAAATCTAACTGTTAATGATAATTTACAGGGAAGCACTTTATATTTTAATAATATGAAAACTAGCATAAATGAAAGTTCTATTAATTCAACCAATATTGATCCAAGTAAAATAAAAATTTCTGTAAATCTCAGAGGAGAATATATTTTAAGTGAATAAGATTTATTTCCCTCCTTAAAAATAAATAAGCAATTATGCAGGAAAAATATTACTTATTATCTAATTATTATATAATAAGTAATAAGGAGGGAAATTATGAATAATAAAAAATACTGGATTGGTTTAAGTAAACTTGAAGGACTTGGCCCTATTTTTATTAGTAAATTATTAAAAAAATTCAAATCCCCTAAAAAAATTTGGGAAATTGATAGAAATCAATTAAGAAAAATCAAGGGCTTAGGTCATAAAAAAATAGAGAAGATAATATCCAGTAAAAATAAATTAAATTTGGATAAAGAAATAGAAAAATTAGCTGAAAGTAATATTGAATTTGTAACTTTAAATGATGATAAATATCCGATGTTATTAAAAGAAATTTATGATCCTCCACCGGTATTATATTATAAAGGTAGTGGAGATTTTTATGGCAATTTTATGGCTATAGTAGGTGCCAGAAGAGCAAGTTTATATGGTAAAAAAATAGCAATGAATTTAGCCTCAAAATTGGCAGCAAGAGGGATTACAATTGTGAGTGGTATGGCCAGAGGTATAGATAGTGCAGGTCATAAAGGTGCAATAAGAGTTTCTGGGAATACAATAGCAGTACTTGCTTCTGGAGTAGATTATGTGTATCCTCCAGAAAATAATGATTTATATAAAGATATATTAAAAAGTGGATTAATAGTAAGTGAATTTCCACCGGGGATAAAACCAATCCCTGGGTATTTTCCAAGACGAAATAGACTAATTAGTGGACTATGTCAGGGAGTTATAGTAGTTGAGGCTGCTTATAAAAGTGGTTCATTAATAACATCAGATTTTGCCTTAGAACAAGGAAGAGAAGTTTTTGCTGTTCCAGGAAATATTGACAGAACTCAAAGTAAAGGTTGTAATAATTTAATTAAAGAGGGAGCTAAGATAGTAACTTCTTATCAAGATGTAATTGAAGAGATGTTTTTTTATGATAAAGAAGAAAAAACAGGAATTAATTATCCTGAACTTAGTAAAATGGAAGAAAAAATTATAAAAATCTTTCAAATTAACAATGAATTATATTTTGATCAGATTTATGAAATGACCGAAATAAATAAAAATAATTTAAGTTCAGTTTTATTAAAGTTAGAGTTAAAAGAATTAATAGAGTTAAATTCTTCAAAAAAATATGTCTTTAAGGGTTTACAAAAGCTATTAAAACCTCTATAATTTATACTAGTTATAATCAAATTGATAAATAAAATGAATAATTTGTAATTAAAGGAGGGAAAGATAGGTTAGACCTGTCAAAACTCATGAATGATAATGTTATAGAAATTGTAAGTTTAATAGTTAAAAAAATGCTTAAAGATGAATATATTGATCAGGAAGAAATAATAACAGAATTAGTTGATCAGGGTTATGAATTAGAGGATATAGATGAAGCTTTTGCTTTGATTTTATCTGATGAAAATATTTCTGAAGAAAATATATGGGGAGCTAATGAAAATAAAGATATAATTTATAATCGTATTTTTACTTTTTCTGAAAAAATGTACCTTCCTCTCAAGTTGCAGGGTTTAATATATAGATTGATAGCTAAGAATATATTATCTCCAGAGGAAAGTGAAAAACTTATAACACGAACAGTAAAAAATGTATATACTGGTTCTATACAGATAAAAGATTTATGGAGTACATTACAGGATATAGTTGATGATAAAGTACGTCTTGAATCTATTTTAAAAGATATACCTGAATTTAATGAAATTATTGAAGAAAAATATAAATTTGTAAATTAATTTTGGAGGTGTAATTGTGGCTAAGAAAAGCAGAGAATCTACTTTAGTTATTGTAGAGTCTCCAGCTAAAGCTAAAACAATTAATAAGTTTTTAGGAAAAGATTTTAAAGTAAAGGCATCGATGGGGCATGTAATAGATTTGCCTAAAAGTCAATTAGGAGTAGATGTAGAAAATAATTTTAAACCTAAATATATTACTATTAGAGGAAAAGGGAAGACCTTGAGTAAATTAAAAAAAGCTGCAAAAAAAAGCAAAGACGTTTTACTTGCAACTGACCCGGATAGAGAAGGTGAAGCTATTTCATGGCACCTCTCCCGGGCTTTAAAACTTGATGAAGATAAAAATCATAGAATAGCATTTAATGAAATCACAGAAACTGCTGTTCAAAATGCACTTGATAATCCAAGACAATTAGACAAAGACCTTGTAGATGCTCAACAGGCAAGAAGAGTGTTGGATAGACTTGTAGGTTATAAATTGAGTCCTTTACTCTGGAAAAAAGTTCGTAAAGGTTTGAGTGCAGGTCGTGTTCAATCAGTAGCAGTGAAAATAATTTGTGATCGAGAAGACGAAATTGAAAAGTTTGATCCTGAAGAATATTGGACTTTAACTGCAAATCTGAAAAAAGAAAAAAATAAAATTGAAGCTGATTTGCATAGAATAAAAGGTGAAAAGTTTAGAATTGAAAGTGAAAAAGAAGTTACTGAAATTGTAAAAGATATTAAAGGTGAAGATTTTATTGTAGATAAGGTTAAAGAAAGAAAACGGAAGCGAAACCCTAACCCACCTTTTACAACAAGTACTCTTCAACAGAGAGCTTCTTCTTTGTTAGGTTTTACTGCAAAAAAGACTATGTATTTAGCACAGCAACTATATGAAGGTATTAATATAGGTAAAGATACAGTTGGTTTGATCAGTTATATAAGAACTGATAGTACAAGAATTTCAAAAGAAGCTAAGAAAAATGCAAATAAATATATTGGAGATGAATTTGGAAATAAATATCAATTAAATAAAGATAAAAAATATAAAACAAATGATTCTGCCCAGGATGCTCATGAGGCTATTAGACCAACATCTGTATTTAGAGATCCTAAGAAAATGAAAAAACATTTAAATAGAGATCAATATAGATTATATAAAATAATTTGGGAGAGATTTGTAGCCAGTCAAATGACTTCAGCAGTTTATAAAAATCTAACTGTAAATATAAAAGTTGCTAATGATTATATGTTTAGAGTATCTGGTTCTAAAATTCTTTTTCCTGGATTTTTAAGAGTTTTATCACATAATAATAAAAAAGATGATATTTTACCGAAATTTACTGAAGGAGAAAAACTAGATTTAGATAATTTAGACCCTGAGCAGCACTTTACTAAACCACCTTCTAGATATACAGAAGCCAGTTTAGTAAAAGCTCTTGAAGAAGAAGGGATAGGTAGGCCTTCTACTTATGCTCCAACAATGTCTACAATTATCTCTAGAGGTTATGTTGAAAAAGAAAGTAAGAGTTTAAAACCAACAAAATTAGGTAAAACAGTTACTGAATTATTAAGTGGATATTTTCCAGAAGTAACAGATCTTGAATTTACTGCTCAAATGGAGAAAAGACTTGACCAGGTTGAAGAAGGAGAAGATTGGAAAGAATTATTATCTGATTTTTATTTTCCTTTTAAAGAGCGACTTGATGATGCTCATGAAAATATGGATAAAGTAAATGTCTTAGAAGAAACTGATGAAGTTTGTGATGAATGTGGAAGGCCAATGGTTGTTAAGTATGGAAGATATGGTAAATTTCTTGCCTGTACTGGTTATCCTGATTGTAAAAACACCAAACCATTTTTAGTAAAGACTGGAGTAGATTGTCCTGAATGTGAAGATGGAGAAATTGTAGAGAGAAAAAGCAAAAAAGGGAGAAAATTTTATGGTTGTAGTAATTATCCAGATTGTGATTTTGTAGTCTGGAATAAACCTGTAAAAGAAAAATGCCCTAAATGCGGAAGTCTTATGGTAGAAAAACATAGTCGAAAAAAAGGCACATATTATAAATGTATCAACAAAGAGTGTGGATATACTAAAGATCCGGATGAAGACTAATTTAATAAGGATTAGTTGATTGTCAATATTTTTTAATTTGCAAATAATTACCTTGACATTATTTGATTTTATATGTTACTATATTGAAAAGAATAAAAATAATTTTGAATCATTTGACAATTTAATATGAGGAGGTAATAATTTGTCGAAATTACCTATTGAAGCTACTACTATTGTTGCTGTAAAAAATGGAGATAACGTTGCACTGGCAGGAGATGGTCAGGTTACTATGGGTGAAACTGTAATGAAAGCTGGTGCACGAAAAGTTCGTAGATTGTATAATGGTGAGGTTATATCAGGTTTTGCTGGAACTGCTGCTGATGCTTTTGCTTTATTTGAAAAATTTGAAGTCAAATTAGAAGAATTTCATGGCAATTTAGAAAGGGCAGCAGTTGAATTGGCCAAAGAATGGCGAACTGATAAAATGTTAAGAAAATTAGAAGCATTATTGCTTGTAGCAAATAAAGAGAAAATTTTACTAATTTCTGGTACTGGAGATATTATAGAACCTGATGATAATATTACTGCTATAGGTTCTGGTGGTCCTTATGCTAGGGCTGCAGCAAGAGCTTTATATAAACATAATAAAAATGATTTATCTGCCAGTGAAATAGCTAGAGAAGCTATAAATATTGCAGGAGATATTTGTATTTATACTAATAATAATATAAGCATTGAAGAAATTTAGGAGGTGAATGATGGATAATAAATTAATATCAAATAACATTGAGGAAGAACTCACTCCAAGAGAAATTGTAAAAAAATTAGATAAATATATTGTTGGACAGGATGATGGAAAAAAAGCTGTAGCAATAGCTCTGAGAAATAGATATAGAAGAAGAAAAATTTCTTCTGATCTTCAGGATGAAATTATTCCCAAAAATATTTTGATGATAGGGCCTACGGGTGTGGGTAAAACAGAAATTGCTCGCCGTTTAGCAAATATTGCAAATGCGCCTTTTATAAAAATAGAAGTTACTAAATTCACAGAAGTTGGATACGTCGGTCGTGATGTGGAATCAATGGTTAGAGACTTAGTAGAAACTGCTATTAGAATGGTAAAAAATCAAAGAATGAAAGAAGTGGAAGAAAAGGCATATAAAATGGCTGAGGATAGAATTGTTGATATATTACTACCATTACCAGATGGTAATAAAAATAATAATTCTTTTAATTTTTTGTTTAATGATGAAGAAAAAGAAGAAAATGATAGTGATCAATATATGAAATTAAAGGAAAGAAGGCAGCGTTTACGAAGTCGTTTGCGTAATGGTGAGCTTGATGATAGAATGGTAGAAATAGAAGTTGAAAAAAAGAATAATAAAATGATGGATATGTTTTCAGGTTCAGGTATGGAAGATATGGGAATTAATTTTCAGGATATGTTAGGTAATATCTTTCCTACCCAAAAGAAAAAAAGAAAAGTAAGTATTTCTGAAGCAAGAGAGATTCTTAAAGAAAAAGAAGCACAAAAACTTATTGATATGGATGAAGTAAGTGAAGATGCAATTGAAAAAGTGGAAAATAGTGGGATTATATTTTTGGATGAAATAGATAAAATAGCTGGAAGAGAATCAAATTCTGGACCTGAAGTTTCACGTGAGGGTGTTCAAAGAGATATTCTCCCGATTGTTGAAGGATCAACTGTTTCTACAAAATATGGTTCAGTTCAGACTGATCATATACTCTTTATATCAGCTGGTGCTTTTCATGTATCCAAACCAGCAGATTTAATTCCAGAATTACAGGGAAGATTTCCGATAAGAGTGGAACTTAATAGTTTAACAAAAGAAAACTTTAAAGAAATTTTGTTACAACCACGAAATGCTTTAACAAAACAATACAAGGCTTTACTTGAAACAGAAAATCTTAATATTGAATTTACTTCTGAGGCTATTGATGAAATCGCTTCTTTTGCTTTTAAAGTTAATGAACAAACAGAGAACATTGGAGCTAGAAGATTACATACTATAATGGAAAAACTATTAGAGGATTTATCTTTTGAAGCTCCAGAAATTGATAAAAAAGAGTTTGTAGTTGATGTTAAATATGTTAGAGATCAATTGGCTGATGTAGTACAGGATAAAGATTTAAGTAAGTATATTTTATAATTTGAATGGAGGTAGATAAAAATGAATTCATTATTAGAAAGAAGTAGAAAGATAAATAGATTATTACAAAGATCTGGAGGAAGAGCAGTTGATTTTGCAGAAATGGCTGATGTATTAAGAAATGCTATAAATTGTAATGTATATATAGCAAGTAAAAAAGGTAAAATTCTTGGATTTAGTTTATTAGACGATTTTGAATGTGATATTATGGAAGAAGAAGTTATTGATAAAGGAAAATTTCCTGAAGGTTATAATAAAGGATTATTACGAACTAGAAATACTAAAGAAAATATTGAACAAAAAGATGGTAAATGTGTATTTAAAGAAGGTGAAGATTGCCTTTATGAGAACAAACTTACTACAATTGTTCCGGTTTTAGGTGGAGGAGACAGATTAGGAACATTAGTATTAGCTCGCTATGGTGAAGAATTTACTGATGAAGATATTATTCTTGCTGAATATGGAGCTTCTGTAGTTGGTATGGAAATATTAAGATCAAGAAGTGAAAAAATAGAAGAAGAAGCCAGAAAGAAAGCAGCTGTACAAATTGCGATTGACACATTATCTTATTCTGAATTAGAAGCTATAGAACACATTTTTGAAGAATTAGATGGTGAAGAAGGACTACTTGTAGCAAGTAAAGTAGCTGATCGAGTAGGTATTACCAGATCAGTTATTGTTAATGCTCTGCGTAAGTTTGAAAGTGCTGGAGTTATTGAATCACGTTCCTTAGGAATGAAAGGGACATATATTAAAGTATTAAATGATTATTTGCTTGAAGAGTTAGAAAAACTAAAAGCTTAAAAACATATAAATATTTATTTATGCCCTCATTTGATCTTTTATTTGAGGGCTTTTGTTATATAATATATCTTTTTAGTAATTTCAGGAAGGGATTTAAATATATTTGTCGAAAAAATAATAGTATAGATGGAAAGACTGATTTTTTAATCAAAATAATCATTTAATGTGAAATTAAAACTAAGAATATTTATAAGAGAGGTGCTTATAATGTTATCAAATTTTAGTGATAAATCTGAAGATAATTCAGCATCAGTAAATCAATATGTTGTATTTGTAATTGATGAACAAAATTTTGGGGTAGATATTACTCAGGCTAAGGAAATAATAAATCAAACTGAATTAACATCAATTCCTAATGCTCCAGATTTTGTTGAAGGTGTTACTAATTTGAGGGGAGAAATTGTTCCTATTATTAATCTTGATAAAAGACTGGGAATAAATAATTTTGATCGTAAAAAAGAAAGCAAAATAATAATAGTTGAATTTGAAAATACATTAGTAGGTATGGAAGTAGAAGACGTAGAAGGTATAATAAGATTAAATACTGAAAATATAGGCAAAGCTCCAAAAATAACCCAAGGAGTAAATCAGGAATACATTAGTGGAGTTGGAAAACTAGATGATGATAATAAATTATTGATATTATTGGATTTAAATAAAATTCTTACTAGAGATGAAATTAAACAACTTGAAAACATAGAAACAGAGAATAATTAAAGTATAAAGGAGGTTCTGGTTTTATGGCTAACGATGATTTGATACAAAATTTAACTGAAATGCAAAAAGACGCTTTAAAAGAGATAGGTAATATAGGTGCCGGAAATGCCGCTACTGCTTTTTCTCAATTCTTAGATTGTAAAATTGATATGACAGTACCTTCTGCTGAAGTATTGTCCCTTTCTGAAGTGCCGGAAGTTACAGGAAATGCAGATCAAGATGTAATTGGAATATTATTACAGGCGATGGGAGAGGCTCCAGCAAGCCTATTATTTTTATTGAGTGAAGATAGTGCAAAACGACTTTTACAGAGTATATTAAATAAAGAAATTGATTTAGATAATATTGATGAAATGGAAATATCTGCTATCAAAGAAATAGGTAATATTTTAAGTGGCTCTTATTTAAGTGCATTAAACAAATTAACAGGTTTTAATTTGATTCAATCAGTACCTGGGTTTGCTCATGATATGGCTGCTGCTGTTATAAGTTCATCAATGGTCCCTTTGTCTCAAGCAAGTGACTATACTTTACTTATTGAAACTAAATTTTTAGATGGTGACCATGAAATTGAAGGTTATTTTATGCTTATCCCACACTTAGGTTCTCTTGAAAAAATACTAAATTCTTTGGGGATTGAAACTTAGTGGATAAACAAGAACACAGGGTGAAAATGGCTGAATATGCTATTTCATCTTCACCAGACGTTTTAATTACTATAGGTTTAGGTTCATGTGTGGGAATTGCTCTTTATGATAAGAGAACAAAAATTGGTGGTCTTGTACATATTATGTTACCTCAAAATAAAAAGAACTTAAAACCAGCTAAATATGCAGATACTGGGATTCCATATATGATTGAAAAAATGGAAAAAAATGGTGCAAAGAAACGAAGAATGGTTGCTAAAATTGCAGGTGGAGCTCAAATGTTTTCAATGGGGGGAGAAGATTCTGGTTTAAAAGTTGGAGAAAGAAATGTAATAAAAGTAAAAGAAGTTTTAAAAGAAGAAAATATTGATATTGTAGGTGAGGATGTTGGAAAAAATTATGGTAGAACAATGAAATTTTACACTGATAGTGGTAAAGTTTTAATCACCTCTCATAGAAAAGATGACAATATTTTATAATTTTTTTAAGAAGTTTAATTTTAATTATTGATAATTATATAGTTTTGTGGTATACTAGCAAATGGTACAAAATACACACGCTTATGGACTCTATCACTGGTGCTGTAATCTAATATTACAGAAGTGATATCAAAACTAAACCTGGTTTTGATGCCATTTAATATGGTAGAGGTTGAAATAAGCGGAGGTTAAACCAGGAAAGGGGGTGCAAGTTTTATGTCAATAGTTAATATGAAACAGTTACTTGAATCTGGTGTTCACTTTGGACATCAAACACGTAGATGGAATCCAAAAATGGAGCAATATATTTTCACTGAAAGAAACGGTATCTACATTATTGATCTTCAGCAAACAGTTCGCCTTATAGATAAGGCTTATGATTATGTAAAAGAACAGGCGGGTGAAGGTAAAGAAATACTTTTTGTAGGTACTAAAAGACAGGCTCAAGAAACTATAAAAACTGAGGCAGAACGTTGTGGTATGCCTTATGTCAACGAGCGCTGGTTAGGTGGTATGTTAACTAACTATCAGACAATCAAAAAACGTATTGATCGTTTGGAAGAATTAGAAGAAATGGAAGAAGATGGTACTTTTGAAGTTCTACCTAAAAAAGAAGTAATTGAACTTGAAAGAGAACGTGATAAGTTGAAAAAGTTTTTAGGTGGAATCAGAGATATGGATGGTCTTCCAGATGTAGTTTATATCACTGATCCACGTAAAGAATCAATTGCTGTGTCTGAGGCTAGAAAACTCGATATTCCAATAGTTTCTATTGTTGATAGTAACTGTGATCCTGATTTGATTGATTATGTTATTCCAGGTAATGATGATGCTATTAGAGCTGTTAAATTAATCAGTAGTGTTATAGCTGATGCTGTACTGGAAGGTAAGCAGGGAGAACAGTCTAAAGAAAATGAACAGAGTGAAGAGGCCCAGAAAGAAAATGCAGAAGAAGTAAATTAATAAATTTATTGGAGGCGTTGGTGGGGGCTTGATTTAGCTTTCTACCACGCCTTTTTTTAAGATAAAGGAGGAAAAAAACATGGGTTCAATGAAAAAAATTAAAAAACTCCGCGAAAAAACTGGAGCAGGAGTGCTGGATTGCAAAAAGGCACTTTCTGAAACTGATGGTAATGTAGAAGAAGCAGTTGATTATTTGAGAGAAAAAGGAATATCTGATGCTGCTAAAAAATCAGATAGAGTTGCAGCTGAAGGATTGGTTAATGTAATGATTAATGATAAACGTGATAAAGGTTTAGTTGTAGAAATTAATAGTGAAACAGATTTTGTTGCTAAAAATGAAAAATTCAAAAATCTAGTTTCTGAAATGTCAAATCATATTATGGATAGTGATAAAAAAGATATAGATTCACTTTTAGAAGAAAAATGGTATGATGATGATAGTAAAGATGTAAGTACAATATTAAAAGAAGCTATTGCCAGTATTGGTGAAAATATTAATTTAAGAAGATTTGAAAAGTATAAAACTGATGAATTTTTACATGGTTATGTTCACATGAATGGTAAAATTGGTGTTTTAGTAGAATTTGCTGGTGAAGATACTGAAGAAAATATTAAAAAAGCAAATAATGTCGCAATGCATATAGCAGCCAAAGCACCTGAATACATTTCTAAAGAAGAAGTTAGTGATGAAGTTATTGAAAAAGAAAAGAAAATATATAAAGAACAAATGTTAAATCAGGGTAAACCGGAACATATCATTGACAATATTGTAGAAGGTAAAATTAATAAATATTTTACTCAGATTTGTCTTGTAGATCAAGAATATGTTCGTGATACTGATATTACAGTCGGAGAACTTCTTGATGAAGCTAATCTTGAAGTGAAAAGATTTGAAAGATATGAATTAGGTGAAGGAATTGAAACTGAGGAAGAAGATTTTGTTTCGGAAGTCCGAGCTGAAGTAGAAAAAAATTAATAAATTTAATAAGAGAACACATTTATGTGTTCTCTTTTTTTAAATGTATAATTTTAATTATATAATTTTACTAGCATTTATATCTATAAATAATAAATACATAAATTTTGAAAAAGGGATTTTATAATTTTCAGAGAATAATAATATTGGAGGTTATTATATGGTGGATAATCCAGTATACTCGAGAGTTTTATTAAAAATTAGTGGTCAGGCCCTTGCAGCAGGTAAAGGATTTGGCATAGAACCTAAAACAATTAAAAAAATTGCAGAAGAAATTTATAATGTGGTGGATGAGACAAAAGTTGAATTAGCAGTAGTTGTTGGGGGAGGTAATATTTTTCGTGGAATTGCTGGAAGTGCTCGGGGTATGGACCGAGGAACAGCTGATTATATGGGTATGCTTGCAACAGTAATTAATGCTCTTGCTCTCCAGGATGCAATAGAAAAGTTTGGATTAGAAACAAGAGTACAATCTGCAATTGAAATGAGACAGGTTGCTGAGCCATATATTAGAAGGAGAGCTATAAGACATCTAGAAAAAGGAAGAGTAGTAATTTTTGCAGCTGGAACTGGTAATCCTTTCTTTTCAACTGATACAACAGCAGCTTTAAGAGCGGCAGAGATTTCAGCAGACGCAATTCTTATGGCTAAAAGTGTTGATGGTGTTTATGATTCAGATCCTGTATCCAATCCAGAAGCCATTAAATATAAAGAATTAAGTTATATTGATATTCTAAACAGATCATTGGGGGTAATGGATTCAACAGCTGTATCATTATGTATGGATAATGATATCCCCTTAATTGTTTTTGCCGTTTCGGAAGAAGGTAATATCAAAAAAGTTTTAATGGGAGAAGAAATAGGTACTTTTGTTCGTTAAAAAATTTTATAATATATTAGGGAGGGTTTAAATTGATTAATAAAGTAATGAAAGCTACTGAAAAGAAAATGGAAAAGGCTTATAAAAACACAAAACAGGAGTTTAATACTGTAAGAACAGGAAGGGCAAGACCTTCACTTGTGGAAAATATTATGGTAGATTATTATGGAACCCAGACTCCAATTAATCAATTGGCAAATATCTCTGCACCTGAAGCCAGACAATTAATTATTGAACCTTTTGATAAGAATGTTATTGAAAATGTAGAAAAAGCAATTATGAAAGAAAATTTGGGATTAACTCCTAACAATGATGGTAATTTAATTAGAATAAATATTCCTCAATTAACTGAAGAAAGAAGAAAAGAAATGGTTAAAGTAATAAATGAAAAAGCTGAAGATGGAAGAATTGCTATAAGAAATATTAGAAGAGAAGCAAATGATCAATTAGAAAATTTGGAAGAAGATGGAGAAATTTCGGAAGATAATTATCATAGAGGTCTGGATAATATTCAGGAATTAACTGATGAATATATCGAAAAAATTGATAAACTTCTTGAAAGAAAAAAAGATGAAATCATGGAGGTTTAAGTGATTAAAAGTTTTGATAAATATTTAGGCGAATACTATGATATAGTTTTAAAAAAACTTAAAAATAAAGGATTTGAATTTAGAACAGAGGAAGTTAAACCATATGAAGATATGGAGCCTTCTGGTGAAAAAAGAATTATAGATATTAGAAAGATTAATAATAAAAAACTAAAAATAATATGGAGTTATGAAGATTATAATTAAAATCCCCCCTCTGTTGAGGGGGTACTTAGTTTAAATATAGGAGGAAAAGTAATGACTATTCCAAAACATGTTGCTATAATAATGGATGGTAATGGTAGATGGGCTCAAAAAAAAGGCTTACCACGTCGAAAAGGTCATAAAGAAGGGGTAAGTACTTTAAAAAAAATAGCAAAAGCAGCAGGTAAAATGGGAATTAATTATTTAACTGTTTATGCTTTTTCTACTGAAAATTGGAAACGTCCTGATAAAGAAGTAAACTTTTTATTAAATCTTTTTGAAAACACAATTAAAAATGAACTAGATGCTTTAAAAGAAAATGATGTTCATATTAATATTATTGGACGTAAAAATTCATTACCATCTAATATAGTAAATCAAATAGAATATTTAGAAAATAAAACTGCAAATGAAAATGACTTAATCTTAAATATTGCGTTTAATTATGGTGGGAGAGCTGAAATAGTAGATACAGCTAAAAAAATCATAAAAAATAAGGTCAATGTTGAAGACCTGGATGAAAAAAAATTTTCCTCTTATCTATATTTGGATAGTATTCCTGATGTAGAACTTTTAATTAGAACAGGAGGAGAAAAAAGGTTAAGCAATTTTTTGCTCTGGGAATCAGCTTATGCTGAACTATATTTTACCGATGTTTACTGGCCTGATTTTTCAAAAGATAATTTACAGGAAGCGATAAATGAATTTCATCAAAGAAATAGAAGATTTGGCTCTTTAAATGAAGATGGTGATTATAATGCTTTTTAAAAGGGTTATAAGCGCATTAATAATTTTTTTGATTATAGCTTTATTTATATTTTTGGGGTCTTTCCCTTTCTTTATATTTGCAGCTACATTAAGTATTTTAGCTACTAATGAGTTTGCAAATCTTTTACCATTAGACTATAAAAAAAATAAATTATTTTTAATCATTTTAAATTTAGTTATAGTTTTATTTACATATTTAAGTAGTAACAATTATTTAAATTTATCCATTGGATTTTTTATTGCATTAATTTTTTCTATATTAATTGTTTATCATATTCTTAAAAATAGCTATCATAAAATAATTTATAATTTAGGAATCAATATTCTTGGACTTATCTATATTGGGGGAGGAATGTCATTTTTTATTCTATTGAGAAATATTGATGTTTCTACCATTCATGAAACAATTCCTATATGGTTAGCATTGATTTCGACCTGGACAACTGATATTGGAGCATTTTTTACTGGTAAACTTTTTGGAAAAAAACCTCTTGCCAGTAAAATTAGTCCAAATAAGACTATTGAAGGAGCTCTTGGTGGTATTATATTAAATTTGATTATAATTAATATTTTTGTATTTTCTATTAATTTATTTTCATTTCACTGGATAATTTATGGTATTTTAAGTGCTATATTTGCAATATTTGGAGATTTATTTGAATCAAGTATAAAAAGAGACATGGATATTAAGGATACTGGTAATTTAATACCTGGCCATGGAGGAATACTTGATCGTTTTGATAGTTTGATTTTCACAAGTGTGTTTACATATTATTTTATTATTTTTATGTTCTAAAAAAAGAAAAAAGAGGTTATTATTATGGAAGATTGGATTAAAAAATATTTAATTTTATTTGGAATTTTAATTATATCAATATTTGTGTTTAAATATATTCTAATATATTTGACCCCTTTTATTTTAGCAATTATTTTTGCAAGTTTAATAGATCCGATAGTTAATTGGTTGGAAAAAAATACTTTTTTAAATAGAGGTTTTAGTGTAATTATTGTTTTGGTATTAGCAATTGCAATAATTGTTACTTTTATATTATTTGGAATTTCCCAATCTTATCTTGAGTTAAATAGGGCTCTTAAAAATCTACCTGATTATAATTCTCTTAATGATCGTTTTAAATGGTTTTTTCAAGAAAATAATCAGTTAACAAATTTAATTAATGAACTTAAACTATCAGAGCCAATTAAAAATATTTTAAGTTCTAATTTAGAAATGATATATGAAAATATCAAAAATGGTTTAATAAGTTTTATTAATACTATATTATCATATCTTAGTAAACTTCCTATGTTTTTTACAATTTTATTTTTAAGTTTTATTGCTACATTTTTTATTAGTAAAGATAAAGAAAAATTAAACAAATATTTTTTGAATATATTTCCTGATAAATGGAAACCACAGGCTGAAAAGGTTAGAAATGAATTAATAAATTCTGCTATAGGGTTTATTAGAGCTCAATTAATACTAATAAGTATTACAGGAGTTATAAGTTGGATAGGCCTGATGATTATTGGAAGTCAGTATTCTCTTATAATAGCTGTTTCAGCTGCCATTCTTGATCTAATACCTATTATAGGACCTGCCTTGATGTTTTATCCTTTAATAATATATAATATTATAATAGGTCATATAGGTAAAGGAATAAGTTTATTTATATTACATATTATTCTTGCTGCTATTAGATCTGGTTCTGAAGGAAAAATAGTAGGGAAAAGTTTAGGTATTTATCCATTATCGACAATGATTGCTTTATATGCAGGTTTTAGAATAATGGGATTAATAGGATTTATAGTAGGACCTGCAGTATTAGTATTAATAAAAGCTTTTATCCAAGCAGATTTAATAAATATTATTGAGGAGTGAAAAATGAATGAAAAATATCTCCGTTTTAGGATCAACCGGTTCTGTTGGAACACAAACCTTAGAAGTAATAGATTATTTGGATGATAAATGGAATGTTTTAAGTCTTTCTGCATACAGTAATATTGATTTATTGGAAAAACAGATTAAAAAATATAATCCTAAATATGCTGTAGTAATTGATAATAAATCTGCTAAAATATTAAATAATAAACTTAAAAATAGTTCTACTGAAGTTCTTCAAGGTAAAGAAAATTTAGAAAAAATAGCTTCACTTTCTAATCTTGATTTAGTAATTAATAGTATAGTCGGAGCAGCAGGATTAAAACCTTCTATTGCTGCCCTGGAGGTTGGTCATACACTAGGATTAGCAAATAAAGAGAGTTTAGTTATTGGTGGTCATTTAATAGCAGAAATTTTAAATAATCAAAATGGCAAAATACTGCCGGTGGATAGTGAACATAATGCTATTTTTCATTTATTGGAAGATAAAGTAAGTAAAGAAATTGAAAACATTCTTTTGACAGCATCAGGAGGACCATTTTTTAATAAAAACAAAGAAGGAATGAATAATGTCACAGTTGAAGATGCCCTTGATCATCCTAATTGGGATATGGGGAACAAGATTACTATTGATTCAGCCACTATGATGAATAAAGGATTAGAAGTGATTGAAGCACATTGGCTCTTTGATGTAGATTATGATAAAATTAAAGTGGTTGTTCATCCAGAAAGTATAATTCATTCCATGGTTGAATTTTGTGATAAAACTATTACAGCTGAACTTGGAGTACCTGATATGAAAACACCAATTCAAAGTGTTTTAACTTATCCTAATAAAATTAAAGGTGAAGTAGAATCATTAGATTTATTTGAAATTGGACAATTGAATTTTAAAAAACCAGATTTTAATAAATTTCCAAATCTAAAACTTGCTTATGAAGCAGGTAAAAAAGGTGGAAGTATGCCTATTGTTTTGAATGCTGCCAACGAAGTTGCTGTAAATTTGTTTTTAAATAAAAAAATATCTTTCTTAGAAATTTCTGAAATCATTGAAAAGACTCTCGGGAAACACCAAAAAATAAATTTCCCAAATATTGATGACATAATGGAAATAGATAAATGGGCCAGGAAAAATGCCAAGGAGGAATGTAAATAATGTTTGTAACAATATTAAGTTTTATTTTTGTTTTAGGGGTTTTAATACTTGTTCATGAATTTGGCCATTTTATTACTGCCAAAAAAATAGGAATTAGAGTAGAAGAATTTGCTTTAGGATTTGGACCGAAATTGATATCTAAAAGAAAAGGTGAGACAGTTTATTCAATTAGAGCTGTACCTTTAGGTGGTTTTTGTAGTATGACTGGAGAATTTCCTCCAGATGATGATTCTTCAGAAGAAGAAATAAAACTTTATGAAGAAACTAAAAAAAATGGTAGAACTTTTGATCAACAATTACCATGGGAAAGATTTTTAGTATCTATTATGGGACCTGTTATGAATTTTGTTCTTGCATTTATAATTTTTATAATTATATTTTTAGGTTATGGATTACCTGTAAGTCAATCTAATACAACAGAAATTGGACAAATTACACCACAAATGCCAGCTGCTGAAGCAGGTTTGCAACCTGGAGATCAGATTGTAGCAGTAAATGGTCAAGAGACTGAAAGCTGGCAGGAAATGTCCAATTTATTAAGTAAAGCTGAAGGGCAAGAAATAAAATTAGAAGTTGAAAGAGATAATGAAATTTTTAATGTTAGCCTTACTCCAGAGTATAATCAACAATTAGATAAAGCGGTAATTGGTATTTCGGCAAGAATAATTCGGGAAAATGTTGGGCCAATAAAAGCGGTTACCCAGGGATTTAATCAAACAATTTATTCTACAAGATTAATAATTATGGGTGTAGTTGATATGATTAAAGCCCGATCTGCTGAGGGTTTAGGAGGACCGGTAATGATTGCCAATGTAGTTGGTCAGGCAGCCAAAACTGGATTTGAAAACTTGTTAAATTGGATGGCTGTAATTAGTATAAATTTAGGAATCATTAATTTATTACCATTACCAGCTCTTGATGGAGGAAGATTAATTTTTATTATAGTAGAGAAAATAAGAGGGAAAGCTCTTCCCCCTGAAAAAGAAGGTTTAATTCACATGATTGGTTTTGCTTTATTGATGTTATTAATGGTTTTTATTATTTATCGTGATATTGCAAATATATTTTTTAAATAAATTAGTTTAAAATACTGGAGGGTACAAGTTGCATAGAAGAAAAACTAAAAAAGTTTTTTTTGCAGATGTTGCTGTTGGAGGAGATTCTCCAATCAGTATTCAATCAATGACAAATACTAAAACTACTGATGTAAAAAATACAGTAAAGCAAATTCACAAACTAGAAAAAGCTGGTTGTGAATTGATAAGAGTAGCAATACCAGATATAGAAAGTGCAAAAAAAATTAAAGATATAAAAGAAAAAATTTCTATTCCGTTAATAGCTGATATCCATTTTGATTATCGGCTTGCTTTAAAAGCTATTGAAAGTGGTGTAGATGGGTTACGACTTAATCCTGGTAATATTGGTAGTAAAGAAAGAGTTGAAAAAGTAGTAAAAAAAGCTAAAAGTGCTAATATACCAATAAGAGTTGGTGTTAATTCAGGATCTATTGAAAAGAGATTGTTAAAAAAATATGGACATCCAACTGCTGAAGCTATGGTTGAAAGTGCTTTAAATCAAATTAAAATACTTGAAGACAATAATTTTGAAGATATTATTATTTCTTTAAAATCTACAGATATTTGGATGACTATAAAAGCTTATAAACTAATGGCTAAAAAAAGAGATTATCCTTTTCATATAGGAATTACTGAAGCTGGTACACCTAAAAAAGGGGTAGTTAAATCCGCGGTAGGAATAGGAAGCTTATTAACCTTGGGACTAGGCGATACTCTAAGAGTATCTTTAACAGGAGATCCTATAAAAGAAGTAGAAACATCCTGGCATATATTGGAATCATTGGATATAAGACAAAAAGGTATAAAAATTATTTCCTGTCCCACCTGTGGTCGAACCAATATTGATCTAACTACTTTAGTGGAAAAAGTTGAGAAAAAATTGGAAGGTATTGAACTTCCAATTACAGTGGCTGTTATGGGTTGTGAAGTAAATGGTCCTGGTGAAGCAAAAGAGGCTGATATTGGAATTGCTGGTGGAAGGAAACAGGGAATTATTTTTAAAAAAGGAAAAAAAATAAAAACAGTTAAAGAAAAAAATTTACTTGATGCTTTAATGACAGAAATTGATAAAATAAGGAGTGATTTTAATGAAAATGTCTAAATATTATTTACCAACTTTAAAAGAAACACCTGCTGAGGCAGAAGTTACCAGTCATAAACTTATGTTACGAGCAGGAATGATCAGAAAATTGAGTGCAGGAGTGTATTCTTATTTACCACTTGCATTTAGAGTTTTAAAGAAAATTGAAGATATTACTAGAGAAAAAATGGATGAAAGTGGTGCTCAAGAAGTATTAATGCCTGTTATGCAAACATCAGATATTTGGAAAGAATCTGAAAGATGGGATAGATTTGGACCAATAATGGTTAAGTTTCGTGATAGAAAAGACAGAGAATATTGTTTGGGACCAACACATGAAGAAGCAGTTACCTCTATGGTTAGGGATGAGGTAAGATCATATAAAGATCTGCCCTTTAATTTATACCAAATTCAAACAAAAACTAGAGATGAAATCAGACCTCGTTTTGGTTTATTAAGAACGAGAGAATTTATTATGAAAGACGCCTACTCCTTTGATAAAGATTATGAAGGCTTAGATGAAAGTTATCAAACAATGTATGATACATATGAAAAAGTTTTTTCTAGCTGTGGTTTAGAAACTAGAGTTGTAGAAGCAGATACAGGTGCTATGGGTGGAAAAGATTCACATGAATTTATGGTTTTGGCTGAATCAGGTGAAGATGATATAGCATTTTGTACTGAATGCGAATATGCTGCTAATGTTGAAAGGGCAAAAAATTATTTTGAAGAAAATAACGAACTTGAAAATATTGAAATGAAAGAAATTGAAGAAAAGAAAACGCCTGAAGTTACTACCATTGATCAATTAGCAGATTTTTTAGATACTAAATCAGATAAAATGATTAAATCAATTGCAATTAAAGCAGATGGAGAACCAGTTTTAGCACTTTTAAGAGGTAATGATCAATTAAATGAAATTAAATTACAAAATTATTTAGATGCCAATCAATTGGAAAAAGTTGAAGAAGATGAATTTGAAGAATTATATGATAGTACAGCAGGATTTATTGGCCCAGTTGGTATTGAAGATGTTAAAATTATTGCAGATCAAAAAATAAAAAATGTAGTAAATGGTGTAGTTGGGGCAAATAAAGTTGATTTCCATTTAATAAATGTAAATCCTGGTAGAGATTTTGAAGTTGATGCTTATACTGATTTAAGAACAGTTGAACCTGGAGATAAATGTCCTCACTGTCAGGGTGAACTTGAAATAAAGTCTGGAATTGAAGTTGGTCATATTTTCAAATTAGGAACCAAATATAGTGAATCTATGAATGCAACTTATTTGGATGAAAATGGTAAAGAACAACCTATTGTTATGGGAAGTTATGGTATTGGTATTTCTAGATTGCTTGCAGCTGCAATTGAACAGGGCCATGATGACCAGGGAATAATTTGGCCAAAACCAATTGCTCCTTTTGATATTGAAATTCTGGTATTAGGTGGAAGTGAAGAATTAGAAAAAGAATCTGAAAAACTATATAATAATCTAAAGGATGAAGGTTTTGATGTATTATTAGATGATAGAGAAGAAAGAGCCGGGGTTAAGTTTAATGATGCTGATCTAATTGGAATGCCTTTAAGAATTGTTATTGGATCTCGTTCACTTGATAAAGGAGTAGTTGAAGTAAGAGAAAGAGAAACAGGAAAAGATCATGAATTTTCTTTAGATAATGCAGTAGCTAAAATAAGTGAACTTTATAGTAATATTTAATTAAATATAAAATTTTCATAAGTATCATTGATTAACAGAGGTTTAGGAGGACTTTTAGATGATTAAAGTTATCAAACCCGAAAATTCTTTTGGAGAAAAATTAAAATATATTATTGTAGATAGTGATAAAAAAGAATGTAAGCTGATATCATATAAAAAAAATGAAGATTTAATAAAAATTAGAAATAAATTTGAAAGTCGATTACCGGATTTTAATCTTACTATTTGGGATCCTCTTTCCCCTGAAAAAGAAATTGACTTTGTTTGGCCTCAAATAATAAAAGAAACAAAAGAAAAACATCCAATAATAAGCAGCTGGTTACAAAAGGCTGAATTGAAATATAAAGAAAAATCTAAAAGTCATCTGGATATAATATTTGAATCTAAAATTGCCTTAAAAAAAGCTAAAAATAATATGAAATTCACTAAATTCTTGGAGAATAGACTTAATTATTATTTAGATAAAAAAATAGAGTTGGCTTTTCATAACGGTGATTTTTTAGAAGAGATAGATGAGAAAAAAATAAAAAAAGTAAAACCTAAAAAACAAAAGAAAACCAGCTTTAATAATAAAAAAGTAAAAAATAATAAGACTAATGACTCTAACAAAAGTATTAATAATATAATTTACGGCAGGAAAATAGCTGAAAATATTACTCATAATTTGAATGAAATCAAAAGTGAAAGAAAAAAAGCGGTAGTTTCCGGTCAAATATTTGATATTGATCAATTTACTACTCGCAATAATAACCTTTTATTTGTTATTTCTATTACGGATACAACTGATTCATTAACTTTAAAATTATTTGTCAATGATGAAAGTAAATTCAAAGGAGAATTAAAAGAGGGAAAGTGGATAAAAGTTAGAGGCCCTATAAAATATGATACTTATAGTAATGAGTTAAGTCTTATGGCAAACGATATCATGGAATTTAAACCACAACTTAAAACAGATGATGCTCAAGAAAAAAGAGTAGAGCTTCATCTCCATACTCAAATGAGTGCTATGGACTCAGTTGTTAATGTTGAAGAAGTAATTAAAAGAGCTGGAGAATGGGGTCATGAATCTTTAGCAATAACAGATCATGGTGTTGTTCAGGCTTTTCCAGATGCCTATCAGGCAGGAAAGGATCATGGAGTAAAAATATTATATGGCTTAGAAGCCTATATGGTTGATGATGGTGAACCTCTAATTTTAAATGCTCCAGATAAAAAAATAGATGAAACTACATTTGTAGTTTTTGATTTGGAAACTACAGGTCTCAGTCCTAAAAATAATGAAATTATTGAAATTGGAGCAGTGAAAATAAAAAATAATGAAATTATAGACCGTTATCAATCATTTGTAAAACCTGATAATAAAATTCCTAGCAAAATAACTGATTTAACAGGTATAAATGATAATATGGTGGCAGATGCAGAAAAAATAGATAAGGTTTTGGATGATTTTGTTAATTTCATTGGTGATTCTGTATTAGTTGCTCACAATGCTGACTTTGATTACTCTTTTTTACAATCAGCATTTTTAAAAACAAACAGACCGGAAGCAGAATACCCAGTTCTTGATACCCTTGCTTTAAGTAGAGCACTATTAAGTGGTATTAAAAATCACAAATTAAATACTTTAGCTAAATATTTTAATGTAAATCTAGAAAATCATCATAGGGCTGATGATGATGCAGAGGCTACTGCTGAAATTTTAATAAACTTTTTAGAAATGTTAAAAAAGAAAAATTATAAGAAATTAGAAGATATTAATAAATTAAGTAGTGAAATTAGCTGGCGGGAGTTACCAACTTATCATACCATAATTTTAGCTAAAAACTCTAAAGGATTAAAAGATCTTTATAAATTAGTTTCTAATTCTCATATTAAACATTTTTATAGAAAACCTAGAATTTTGAAAAGTGAATTAATACAATATCGGGAAAATTTGCTTATTAGTTCAGCCTGTGAATCAGGACAACTGTACAAAGCGTATATGCAAAATAAATCTGAAAAAGAAATTGAAAAAATCGCTTCTTTTTATGATTATTTTGAAATACAACCATTAGGAAATAATAAATTTATGATAGGTGAACAACTTGAATCAGAAGAAGAATTAAAAGAAATAAATAAAAAAATATATAATTTAGGAAAAAAATTAAATAAAAAGGTTGTAGCTACAGCAGATGTTCATTTTTTAAATGAAGAAGATAAGATATTTAGAGAAATATTACAATTAGGTCAAAAATTTGATGATGCTGATCAACAACCACCACTTTATTATCGAACGACAAATGAAATGTTAGAAGAATTTTCTTATTTAGGTGAAAAAGTTGCTAAAGAAGTTGTAATAAATAATCCAAAAGAAATAGCTGATCAGATAGAAGAAATGAAACCTATCCCTGAAGGTTTGTTTACACCTAAAATTGAAGGCTCAGAAAAACAAATTAGAGAAATGAGTTATAATCGAGCATATACTATGTATGGTGAAAATCTTCCTGATTTAGTAGTTGATCGTCTGGAAAAAGAATTGAAATCTATTATAGATAATGGTTATTCAGTAATTTATTTAATATCACACAAATTAGTAAAAAAATCTTTAGAAGATGGATATTTAGTTGGGTCTAGAGGTTCGGTAGGTTCGTCATTAGTAGCAACTATGTGTGATATCACTGAAGTTAATCCACTACCTCCTCATTATAGATGCCCAGAATGTAGTAGATCAGAATTCTTTACAGAGGAAAAAGTGGGAGTTGGAGTTGATTTACCTGATAAAAAATGTCCAGAATGTGGGACTGAATATATAAAAGATGGTTTTGATATTCCTTTTGAAGTTTTTATGGGATTTAAAGGAGATAAAGTTCCTGATATTGATCTTAACTTTTCTGGAGAATATCAATCTAAAATTCATAAAGAAACTGAAAAATTATTTGGAGAAGAATATGTATATAGAGCAGGTACTATATCTACAATTGCTGATAGAACTGCCTTTGGCTTTGTTAAAGGTTATATAGATGAAAAAGATTTAAATTTACGAAAAGCAGAAGTAAATAGATTGGTTGATGGTTGTACTGGTGTTAGAAGAACTACCGGTCAACATCCCGGTGGTTTAATGGTAGTACCTAAAAATATGGATATTCATGATTTTACTCCAATCCAACATCCAGCAAATGATCAGGAAACGGATGTTTTAACTACCCACTTTGATTATCATTCAATAAGTGGGAGAATTTTAAAATTGGATTTATTAGGTCATGATGATCCGACTTCTTTAAGAATGCTACAGGATATTACAGGGATTGAACCCAAAAGTATTCCAATAGATGACCCGGAAACTATGAGTATATTTTCTAAAACTGAAGCATTAGGAGTTACAGAAGAAGAAATTGGGACCAAAGTAGGAACATTAGGTATACCGGAGTTTGGGACGAGTTTTGTAAGGCAAATGTTGGTTGATACCAAACCAACAACTTTTGCTGAACTTGTAAGAATCAGTGGACTTTCTCACGGTACTGATGTCTGGCTTAATAATGCCCAGGATTTAATTAAAAATGATACTGCAGAACTTTCTGAAGTTATATCTGTAAGAGATGATATAATGAATTATTTGCTCCAAAAAGGTATAGAGCCTTCTAAAGCTTTCTGGATAATGGAACATGTTAGAAAAGGTAAAGGTTTATCTGAGGAAGAAGAAAAAGCAATGAGAGATAATAATGTTCCTGATTGGTATATTAAGTCTTGTAAAACAATAAAGTATATGTTTCCTAAAGCACATGCTGCTGCTTATGTAATGATGGCTTTTAGAATTGCTTATTTTAAAGTTCATCACCCAAAAGCTTTTTATAAAACATATTTTTCCATTAAGGCTGGAGATTTTGATGCGGAAATGGTAAGTCAGGGATTTGATTATATTCAGAGGAAAATGGAAGAATTAGAAAACAAGGGCAATGATAAAACTCAAAAAGAAAAAGGAACATTATCAGTTTTAGAAATAGTTATTGAAGCTATGCAAAGAGGGGTTGAGTTTAAAAATGTAGATCTTTATGAATCTGCTGCTTATGAGTTCAAATTACAGGAAGGAAAACTTTTACCTCCCTTAATTAGTCTTCAGGGATTGGGTAATAGTGCAGCAGAAAGTATAGTTGAAAGTAGAAATAATAGAGAATATAAATCTGTTGAAGACCTTGTCAATAGATCAAGTGTTACTAAAACAGTTGTCGAAGTTTTAACAGACCATGGTTGTTTAGATGACTTACCTGAAAAAAATCAGCTTTCATTATGGTAAACTTGCAAGATAAGGTACACTATGGTAAAATAATAGAGGATGTTATATAGGATATTGTACTGTAGAGAGTGGGTTTTTACCCACTCTTTCAATATATAAAATGATTTTGTCACAGGTCTTTTTTTAAGAATATGTTTGTATGAAAGGAGCTATTTAATGAGTAGGGTAGTTGATATTGTAAAAGAATTAGCTGAACCATTAGTTAAAACTGAAGGTTTAAACTTAGTGGATGTTGATTATCAAAAAGAAGGATCAGATTGGATTTTAAGAGTTTTTATAGAAAATTTAGATGGTGAGTTGACTTTAAAAAATTGTGAAGATATTAGTAAACTTTTAAGTGCTGAATTAGATAGAAAAGACCCTATAGATAAACAGTATATTCTTGAGGTTTCATCTCCAGGAATAGAAAGACCTTTAGTTGATAAAGAAGATTTTTTAAGGTTTAAAGGTGAATTAATAGAAGTTAATACTTATGCTCCAATAGATGATAAAAAAGAATTTAGAGGTGAATTGATTAATTTTGAGGATAATAAAGTAATAATAGATGATAAAAAAGGAGTGATTGAAATTCCCTTTAATAAAATTGCTCATGCGAATTTAACTTTTGATTTTTAGGAAAACTGCAAAAAAGATTTATTGTTATTTGTAAAATGAGGAGGAGTTGATAAATGAATTTAGAATTCATTAATGCCCTTGATGAAATTGAAAAAGACAAGGGTATTTCAAAAGAAGTTCTATTAGAGGCAATTGAAAGTGCACTACTTTCTGCATATAAAAAAGATTTTGGCTCTAAAGAAAATGTACGTGTTGAGTTAGATAGTGATCAGGGTGAAGTCAAAGTTTATTCTCGTAAAAAAGTAGTTGAAGAGGTAGAAAATGAAAACTTTGAAATACCTCTAGAAAAAGCTAAAGAAAAAGATCCAAATTATGAAGTTGGAGATATTTTGGAAAAAGAGGTTACTCCTGATAATTTTGGAAGAATTGCAGCTCAAACTGCTAAACAGGTAGTTATGCAAAGAATTAGAGAAGCAGAAAGGGATGTAATTTATGATCATTATAAAAGAAAAGAAGGAGAATTAATAACGGGAACCATCCAGCGTTTTCATTATGATAATATTTTAATTGATATGGGTAAAACTGAAGCAATTTTGCCTCCTCCGGAACAAATTCCAGGAGAAGTTTATGAAAAAGGCAAAAGAATTAAATTATATATTGCTGAAGTTAGTACTACAACTAAAGGCCCACGTATTCTTGTTTCAAGAACACATCCCAGTTTATTAAAAAGACTTTTTGAATTAGAAGTACCTGAAATTTTTGATGGTACTGTAGAAATTAAAGCAGTAGCCAGAGAAGCTGGCTATAGATCTAAAATGGCTGTAACTTCTGATGAGGAAAATGTTGATCCAGTAGGGGCCTGTGTTGGACCTAAAGGTATGAGAGTTCAGGCGGTAGTTGATCAATTAAATGGTGAAAAAATTGATATTATAAAATGGAATGATGACCCTGCTGAATTAATTGCTAATGCTTTAAATCCTGCTGAAGTATTAAAAGTAATAACAGATGATGAAGCACAGGAAGCAAAAGTGATTGTACCGGATTTCCAGCTATCATTAGCAATAGGGAAAGAAGGACAGAATGCCAGGTTAGCAGCTAAATTAACTGGTTGGAAAGTTGATATTAAAAAAGAGTCTGAATATGTTTTTGATGATGAAGAAACAGATTCTGAAGTTGAAGAAATAGATAATTCTGAAGAAGAATTATAGTTCTTGTTGGCTTATTATAAATAATTTAATCTAACAGGAGGTTTTAGATAATTGAGAGAGACGCCAATTAGACAGTGTGTAGGTTGTGGTGCTAGAAGAGATAAAGTTGAATTATTAAGAGTGGTAAATAATAAAAATGAAATTTTAGTTGATCCTCGCGGGAATCTTCCCGGTAGAGGAGCGTATTTATGTCCAAATCAGGAATGTCTTGATAAAGCCTGGGAAAACGGAAAATTGAGTAAAGCTTTAAAAACAGACTTATCTGATGAACTTTATCAGAAATTAGTGGAGGAGATAAATAATGAGTGATTGATTAAATACGGAGGTGTTATTAATGGGTAAGATTAGAGTTTATAAATTAGCTGATGAATTGGAAATGGAAAGTAAAGAGTTAGTTAATGCTTTACAGGAATTAGGTATTGAAATTTCCAGTCATATGAGTACAGTTGAAGAAGAAACAGCAGATTTAATACGTGATATGTATAGTGAAGATAGTGAAAAAAGCAAGGAAGACATTGATATAGAAAGTAAAGAAGAAATTGTAACAAGTCAGGCAGAAGAAAGTAAAAAAGTTGAGGAAAGTGAAGAAAGTGATAAAACTGTTGTTGTTACTCCTCTTACAGTAAAAGAGTTTGCTGAAGAAATAGATTATCCAGCAAATAAATTAATAAAAAAATTAATAGGTCTTGGAGTAATGGCAAATGTTAACCATTCACTTGATAAAGAGTCATTAGAATTATTAACAGATGAATTAAATATTGATATTGAAATAATTTCTGAAGAAGAGATGGAAGAAGAGGAAGAAGATCAACCAGAAAGAGTGGGTCCTGAAATTGAAGACAAACCTGAAGATCTAGAATTAAGGCCGCCTATTGTAACTGTTATGGGACATGTTGATCATGGAAAAACAACTCTTCTTGATATGATTAGAAAAACAAGAGTGACAGAAAGTGAAGCAGGGGGAATAACTCAACATATTGGTGCATATCAGGTAAATATAGATAATAAAAATATTACCTTTATAGATACTCCCGGTCATGAAGCATTTACAGCTATGAGAGCAAGAGGAGCAAAAGTTACTGATATTGCAATTTTGGTAGTCGCCGCTGATGATGGTATTATGCCTCAAACTGTTGAAGCAATAAACCATGCTCAGGCCGCAGATGTACCAATAATTGTAGCTATTAACAAAATTGATAAAGCTAATGCTCAACCTGATAGAGTTAAACAGGAGTTGACTGAACATCAATTGGTTCCTGAAGAATGGGGCGGAGATACCATTTGTGTTGAATTATCTGCCCTAAAAGGAGAAAATATTGACGAACTATTAGAAATGATCCTTCTCTTATCAGAAATGGAAGAAATCAAATCTAATCCTAATCGCCCCGGTGAAGGTGTAGTTGTAGAAGCTGAGTTAGATAAAGGAAGAGGACCAGTAGCTACTGTTTTAATAAAAAATGGTAGTATGGAAGTTGGAGATTCTCTATTAGCTGGAGTAACGAGTGGTAGAATAAGGGCTATGCTTGATGAAACTGGTAAACGTATTGAAAAAGCTGGGCCATCTACTCCAGTTGAAATATTAGGTTTTTCTGATGTGCCTTCTGCTGGTGATTTTGTTCAGGTATTAAAAAATACCAAAAAAGCAAGAAATATAGCTGAAGATCGCCGTGAAGAACAGCATCAAAGAGAAATTCACCAGGAATCTAAGGTAAGCTTAGAAGATCTTTATGATCAAATTCAGGAAGGTGAAGTAAAAGAATTAAATGTAATTATTAAAGCTGATGTACAGGGTTCTATTGAAGCTTTAAAAGAATCTCTTATCAAACTTTCCACTGATGAAGTTACTGTAAATGTAATTCATACTGGGGTTGGAGCAGTAAATGAAACTGATGTTAACCTTGCAAGTGCATCAAATGCTATTATTATAGGGTTTAATGTAAGACCAGGTACAGCAGTGGAAAATCTTGCTGATAAGGAAAGTGTAGAAATCAGAACTTACCGGGTTATCTATAAGGCAATCGAAGAAATCAAAGATGCTATGGCCGGCTTATTAGATCCTGAATTAAAAGAAGTAACAGCAGGACGAGCTGAAGTTCGTGATACATTTAAAGTACCTGATATAGGTATTATTGCAGGTGTATATGTTAAAAATGGAGAAATTAATAGAAATTATAAAGTTCGATTAGTAAGAGATGGAGTAGTTATCCATGAAGGGGATATCAGTTCATTAAAAAGATTTAAAGATGATGTTAGAGAAGTAAAAGAAGGATATGAGTGTGGTGTAGGTATCGAAGGCTATAATGATATCAAAGTTGGAGATATTTTGGAGATTTATTATTATAAAGAAATTAAACGCACTCTCTAGAGGTGAATATAAATGAGTGGACAAAGAGAAAGAAAAGTTGCAGAGTTTTTAAAAGAAGAGGTAAGCCAGATTATAAGAAGAGAAGTAAAAGATCCAAGAATTGGCTTTGTTTCTATAACTGATGTAGAAGTTTCTGGAGATCTACGTCATGCAAAAGTTTTTGTTAGTGTTTATGGTGATGAAACTGAAAAAGAAGAAACAATGGCTGGTTTAGAAAAAGCTACTGGTTTTATCAGAAAACTGGTAGGAGAAAGAATTACAACTTACCATACTCCAAAAATTATTTTTAGATATGATGACTCAATAGAACATGGAGTATATATATCTAATTTAATAAAAGAGGTAAGAGAAGAAGATACAGATAATAATAACAGTTCAAATCTAGAAAATAACGATGAGTAAAAGAGAGGAATAATTAATAATGGATTTAAATTCAATAGCAAAATTGATTAAAAAAAGAGATGATTTTCTACTAATAGGTCATATTGATTTTGATGCTGATTGTATTGGCTCACTTTTTGGTTTAAAGTGGATTTTAGATAAACTTAATAAAAACTCACTTGTATTATTAGCTGAAGATATTAAAGATTATGACTTTCTTGATATAAGAGAAAATGACTATCAATTTTTTGATGAATTTAAATTTCAAAAAGATAAAAAATATAATATTATTGCTCTTGATTCTGGAGATGCTGATCGATTAGCTCAGGGGAAGAATTATCTGGATTCTTTCCCTGTTTTTAATATTGATCATCATGAAGATAATACTAATTTTGCTGATTATAATTATGTTAATCCTCAAAAAGCAGCAGCAGCTCTTATTGTTTATGATTTAGCAAATATTTTGCAAATAGATGTTGACCTAAGAATAGGAGAAGCTCTTATAACAGGTATAATTGGTGATACAGGTTCTTTTAGATATAGTAATACTAATATTGATGTATTAGAAGTAACTACTGAACTTATGAAAAAAGGTGTAAACCTTTATAAAATTAATAGAATGCTTTATAGTAGAAATTCTTATAAATCTGTATTATTTAAGGGGCTTGCACTATCAACTATAAAAAGAAGTGAAGATGGTAAAATAGCTTGGCTTACAGCATCTAAAGATAGTTTTGATGAAGCCGGTATGGATGAAATTGATTCTATGAGTATTGTAAATTATGCTCGGGATATAAAAAATGTAGAAGTTGGAATCTCTTTTACTGAAAAAGAAAATGAAATAAAAGTAAGTTTTCGATCTAATGAATATTGTAAAGTAAATGAAATTGCATCTAAATTTTCAGGAGGAGGTCATCCCAGAGCTGCAGGGTGTACAATAAAAGGAGAGTTAGATGAAGTAAAGGATATGGTAATAAAAGAGGTGCAAAAACATGTATAAAAGAAGTGGTATAATAAATTTATTAAAACCACCTGGAGTCAGCTCTTTTAAAGCCATAGGTAGAGTTAAGAAAATATTAAATCATCCTAAAGCAGGACATACAGGAACTCTGGATCCTAGGGCCTGTGGTGTTTTGCCAATTTGTTTTGGTAGGGCAACAAAAGTAATACCTTATTTACCCGAAGATGATAAAGAATATATAGCTGAAATTACTTTAGGAAAAACAACTGATACTCTTGATAGTGAAGGAACAGTTTTATCTGAAAGTGATAAATGGTTAGATTTATCTTTAACTGAAATTAAAGAAGCAATAAACAAAATTTCAGAAAAAAAAGAACAGCTTCCTCCTATGTATTCAGCTGTAAAAAAAGATGGTAAAAGATTATATAAAATAGCACGGCAGGGAAAAAAGGTAAAAAGGAAAGCAAGAAAAATAAATATCAAAAATGCAAAAATTACAGCAATTAATTTACCAAAGATAAGAATAAAAATTAAATGCAGTAAAGGAACTTATATAAGATCATTTGCTCGTGATTTAGGGGATGAACTGAATTGTGGGGCTTATCTTACTTTTTTAATTAGATCTAAATCAGGGCCATTTTTATTAAAAAATACATATACTTATAAAATGATTGAAAAAGAAATAGCTGATAATTCAGATGATTTTTTACTACCGATGGACCAACCTTTAGATTATCCCAAATTAACTTTAAAAAAGACAGCATATAAAAAAGCTATAAATGGTGCTGTTCTTGATTTTGATGATTTTGTAGATGATAATAGTATTATTGAAAATTATGAAAATGTTTTAATTTATAGCAATCAGAATGAATTTATTTCTATAAATGAAGTAAAAAAATCTAAAGAAAAAGCTAAGGCTCTTAGAGTTTTTCTAATTAAATCTAGATAAATAGGATGATTTTTGATGGAAGTAATAAAAAGTAATTTATTTTCTAAATATCATAATAAACCTACAGTGGTTGCTATTGGTTCTTTTGATGGTTTACATAAAGGACATCAAAAAATAATTAATGAAACTATCGAAATAGCCAAAAATAGAGATATGGAAAGTGGAGTTTTTTCATTTTTTCCTCATCCATTAGAAATTGTAGCCCCTGAAAAATCGCCTTCTTTTTTAATTTCAAGAAGACAAAAAATAAAAATATTAGAAAAATTAGGGTTAGATTACTATTTTGAACAAAAATTCACTAAAGATTTTTCTAATTTAACTTTTAAAGAATTTATATATGGAATTTTGATAAAAAAGATAGGTGTTAAACATATAGTTGTTGGTTCAGACTTCAAATTTGGAAAAAATCAAACAGGCAATACCAAAAAATTAAAAAATTTGGATGATATTTATAATATAGAAACAACTATTATACCAGTTATAAAAAAAGAAGCAAGCAAAATATCCAGTACCTATATTAGAAAATTAATAAAAGAAGGAAAAGTAAATGAAGTTACTAAATATTTAGGAAGAAATTATAAATTAGAAGGTAAGGTTGTAACAGGTGAAGGAAGAGGAAGAAAACTAGGTATACCAACTGCTAATTTAAGTTTAACTACTGATTATGTTTTACCTCCAAAGGGAGTTTATGCGGCAGTTGCTCATCATAAAAATGAAACTTATAAAGCCGTAGTTAATTTTGGAGAGAAACCTACCTTTACAAATAATGATTATACAATAGAAGTCCATATTTTAGATCTTGATAAAGATTTATATGATGAAATTCTAGAAGTTGAATTATATGAATTTATAAGAGAAGAAAAAGGATTTTCTAATAAAGATGATTTGATTTCTCAAATCAAAACAGATATTCTTTACACAAGAAATATTTTATGTTAAACTATAAGAAGTGTTACTATGCTGCCATATGCTAGGATTTCGTTTCTCCAGCGGTTTCGTGGCTTATGGTGAATAAAAATACAGGGAGGTGAAGTTTTATGTTAAGTAAAGAAGAAAAACAAGAAATTATAGAAGAGTACCAGAGAGAAGAAGGAGATACAGGTTCTTCTGAGGTGCAAATTGCTCTATTAACTGCCCGTATTTCAGAATTGACAGATCATCTTAAAGAACATCAAAATGATCATCACTCAAGAAGAGGGCTTTTAAAAATGGTTGGTAAAAGAAAGAAATTATTAAGATATCTTAAAAACAATGATGTTGAAAGATATCGTAATTTAATAAAGAAATTAGATATACGTGGATAAAAAATTAGTAGGGCGGGTTATTCCCGCTCTATAAATGTATTTAGTGTAAAATTATAATAAGGAGGATTTATATGGTTAAAAATTGGAATTATGATCTCGCAGGACGAGAATTTACCTTTGAGACTGGTAAATTAGCAAAACAGGCTAATGGATCAGTTATGGTTAGATATGGTGATTCTGTAGTTTTAGTTACAGCAACCATGTCAAAACCAAGAGAAGGCATTGATTATCTGCCACTAATGGTTAATTATGAAGAAAGAGTATATGCAATTGGAAAAATACCAGGAAGTATTACCAGGAGAGAGGGGCGTCCCAGGGACAGTGCAACTTTAAATGCACGTTTGATTGATAGACCACTTAGACCACTTTTTCCAGAAGGTTTTAGACATGATATTCAGGTTATTGCTACTGTTTTATCAGTAGATGATGATTGTGAACCTGATATTTTAGCAATGAATGGTGCATCTGCTGCCCTTACTTTATCTGATATACCTTTTGCTGGTCCTATTGCTGGAGTAAAAGTAGGTTTGGTTGATGGAGAATTAGTGATCAATCCTAAAGAAGAAGAACAGGAAAATAGTGATCTAGAATTAACAATCGCTGGTACAGATGATGCAGTTCTTATGGTAGAAGCTGGAGCAAATGAAGTTAGTGAAGAAAAAATGGTAGAAGCTATTGAATTGGCTCATAAAGAAATAAAAAAATTAGTTAAGCTACAAAAACAAATGCGTGAAGAAGCCGGCAAAGAAAAATATAATTTTCAAAAAGAAGAACTAGATCAGTCAATTTACACTGAAGTAAAAAATTATGCAAAAGATAAAATGGATAAAGCAGTTAGAACCAAAGACAAGAAAACACGTGAAAATAATGTTGATTCTGTAAAAGAAGAAACTAAAGAATATTTTGAGGAAAAATATAAAGATAATAATGAGTTAGAAAACATCCTATCTCATGTTTCAAGATCTTTGGAAAAAATACTAAAAAATTCAATTAGATCTTTGATAGTTAATGAAAATATTAGACCTGATGGGAGAAAAACAGATGAGATAAGACCTATCTGGTGTGAGGTTGGTATACTACCTAGAGCACATGGAACTGGGGTATTTACACGAGGTCAAACTCAGGCAATGAGTGTTGCCACTCTCGGTGCTTCCAGTGATGAACAGGTATTATTTGGTCTTGGGGAAGAAGAAACAAAACGTTATATGCATCATTATAATTTCCCACCATATAGTGTAGGTGAAACCAATCCACTTCGTTCACCTGGTAGAAGAGAGATAGGGCATGGTACTCTTGGAGAAAAAGCTCTGAGACCTATGTTACCATCAGAAAAAGATTTTCCTTATACTCTTAGAGTCGTTTCTGAAGTTCTTGAATCTAATGGTTCTACATCTCAGGCAAGTATTTGTGGAAGTTCCTTAGCATTAATGGATGCAGGTGTTCCTCTCAAGAAATCTGTAGCTGGAATAGCCATGGGACTATTGAAAGAAAATGATGAAATTAGAATTTTATCTGATATTCAGGGACTTGAAGATCATTATGGAGATATGGATTTCAAAGTTGCTGGAACTAAAGATGGTATTACAGCATTACAGATGGATATAAAGATCAAAGGAATTTCAGTTGATATTATGAAAAAGGCATTAGCTCAAGCAAAAGAAGGAAGACTTCATATCTTAAGTAAGATGAATGAAGTTTTAGCTGAGCCTCGCCAGGAATTATCTGAATATGCTCCATCTATGATTTCTATGAAAATAGATCCTGATAAAATTGGATCTGTAATTGGACCAGGTGGTAAAACTATCAATAAAATTATTGATGAAACTGATGCCAAAATTGATATTGAAGATGATGGCTCAATCAATATTCTTGCTGATGATCAGGAAAATGGTGAAAAAGCAAGAGAAATGATAGAAGAATTAACTAAGGATGTTGAAGTTGGAGAAATTTATGAAGGAAAAGTAAAAAGAGTTGTTAATTTTGGAGCTTTTGTTGAGATATTACCTGGTAAAGAAGGACTTGTTCATATTTCTGAACTTGCAGATTATCATGTGAAAAAAGTTGAAGATATTCTTAAAGTTGGAGATACAGTCCCTGTAAAAGTAATAGAAATTGATAATCAGGATAGAATTAATCTTTCAAGAAAAGAAGCTTTAGAAGATGAAGATAATTAAGATTAATTTTAAAACTGAATTTTATTTAAAAAACATAAACTAGGTCATACTAGTTTATGTTTTTTTGTTATTAAATAGTTTATCTAATGAGGTGATTTGATGAGAATTGGTAAGCATGTATCAATTTCTGGAGGTCTTGATAAAGCAGTAATTAGAGCTAAAGAGATAAATTGTAATACTCTACAGATATTTGTAAAAAATCCAAGAGGCTGGAAACTCAGAAAAATAAGCGAAGAAGAGATAAATAAAACTAAAGATAATATTAAAAATATGGGTATGAACCCATTAGTAGTTCATAGTTCTTATTTGATAAATTTGGCTAGTCCTAAAAAAAAATTATGGGAAAAATCGTTGAATGTTTTAATAAAAGAATATATTCGTGCAAGTAAAATTGGTGCTCAATATCTTGTTTTACATCCTGGAAATCATACAGGTAGTGGAATAAAAAATGGAATAAAAAAATTATATGAAGGATTAAACAAATTATTAGAGGAAACCAATGATAATGGTCCGATGATCTTATTAGAAAATGTTGCTGGTGCTGGAACTGCTATTGGGTCGAAATTCGAGGAACTTTATGATATAATTACTGGTGTGAATAATAATGATAAAATAGGAGTTTGTTTTGATACATGTCATGCTTTTGCAGCAGGATATAATATAAAAAACAAGAAATATTTAAATAAAGCCTTAGATGATTTTGATAAAAAAATTGGGTTAAATAAACTGAAAATAATTCATATAAATGATTCTAAACATGAATGTTCATCAAAAAAAGATGAACATGCTCATATTGGTGAAGGCAAAATTGGGAAAGATGGATTTGAATTGATAATCAATCATAATTTACTAAAAGATATTCCTTTTATTCTTGAAACTCCTCAATTTGAGGGAAAAGATAAAGATGTAGAGATATTATGGGATCTTAAGAATTAATAGGAGGATATTGTGAATATTAATGATTTTATAAATAGTGAAGTAAAAAAATTAATAAAAAATGATATAGAAGAAGCAGAAGAAAATGAAATATTTATTATCGGAGATATTGATAGTGAAAGTAATAAAATTACTAGCTATGAATTAAAAGCAAGAGGAAACAAAAATATGACTCCTGCTTTAACAAATGAGGTCAGGCCGGGTCAAGTATTAATACATAACCATCCATCAGGCGACCTTAGACCTTCTGCTGCAGATATTAGAATAGCTTCACGTCTTGGTCAAAATGGCATAGGTTTTGCTATAATAGATAATGAAGTAAAGGAAATATATGTTGTAGTTGAACCCAAAATACCTGAAAAAGAAAAAAAACTTTCTAAAGAGAAAATAATTGATATTTTTTCTGAAAACGGAGAATTAGCATCTGTTTTAAATGACTATGAATATAGAGATGAACAAATTAAAGTTGTGGAAAAAGTAATAGAAATATTTAATAATTATGGTCAATCATTTATTGAAGCTGGAACAGGTACTGGAAAATCTTTTGCCTATTTAATACCAGCTTTATTTTGGGCTAATTACAATAATGAAAAAATTGTTATTTCTACTAATACTATTAATTTACAGGAACAACTAATAAATAAGGATCTAATCACCTTAAAAAAAATATTACCTTTTTCATTTAAAAGTGTTTTAGTCAAAGGGCGTTCTAATTATGTGTGTTTAAGAAAATTAAAAAGATTTAAAGATAAGTCCAAAGATTTATTAAAAGATGACAAGGAAAAACAGATGGAGTTAAGTAGAATTATAAATTGGGTTGAAGATACTGAAAGTGGGAGTAGATCTGAAGCAAACTTTGTGATTGATAGAGAAATATGGAGTGAAATTTCTTCAGAAGGAGATCTTTGTTTAGGGACAAATTGTCCATTTTTTTCTGAATGTTTTTTTATGCAGGCCAGAAAAGAAGTTTATTCAGCTGATCTTTTAGTAGTTAATCATCACCTTTTATTAGCAGATGCCAGATTGAAATATGATTTAAATGATGAGAGTGGTGTTTTACCTCCTTATAAAAATTTGATTATTGATGAAGCTCATAATATAAATGAAGTGGCAACAAAACATTTAGGAAAATCTTTTTATTTTAATTCATTACAAAAATTCATTGATAGGTTAAATGAAAATAAATATTCTTTAGTGCCTTCTATCCGCAATGATATTAGTAATCATAAAATAAATGATAAAAAGAAACTATATAAAGTTTTAGATAATAAAATTACTCCCTTAATAAAAAGAATTGATGAATTTAGCAAAAATTATTACAATATTGTAAAAGGATTTTTTAATGAATATTCTGATGATTATCAATTAAGATTAAAAAATAAATATATGAAAACTGATAAATGGGAAAAAGTATATAGAAATGGTGATAAGCTTTTAGGATATTTAACTAACTTAAATTACTATTTTAATGATTTATATGAAGATTTAATGTTAAATGATAATTTAAGTGAAGATTTTGATGAAACAATAGTGGAACTTGAATCTATTTTAGGGAGATTATCAAAATTAATAGATAATTTAGATTTTAATTTAGAAGCTGAAGAAAACAATTATGTTTTTTGGTTAGAAAAAAAGAGAAAAAGGGAAAATTCTATAATTAATCAGATGAATGCACCTCTGGAAGTTTCTGATTTATTAGCTGAGTATATATGGGATAAGCTTGATAGTCTTATTTTAACTTCTGCTACTTTAACTGTAGATAAAAGTTTTGATTTTTTTGCTAATGGGTTGGGATTAAAAAATGCTGACACCTTAAGAATTGAATCTCCTTTTGATTATGAAAACCAGGCTGTCTTAGCTATACCAGGAAATATACCACAGGCTAATTCAAAAGATTTTTTAGATAAAATAATTGAAGATCTTCAGGAAATAATTATATCTTATGGAGGAGAAACTTTAGTACTTTTTACCTCATATAGTATGTTAAATTACTGTTATAATTATATGACTGATAATTTTCAAAAACATAATTTAAATATTTTAGCTCAAGGTAGTTATTCAAGAAAATATATAATTGAATCATTTAAAGAAAATAATTCTCAGATTATTTTTGGTACTGTTAGCTTTTGGGAAGGCATTGATATTAAAGGTGATGATCTCAAATATTTAATAATGATGAAATTACCATTTCCGGTTCCTTCTGAAGCGGTTGCTTCAGCTCGTAAAGAAAAAATAAAAGAAAATGGTCAAAACCCTTTTTATGATTATAGTCTACCAAGAGCTGTTATTAGATTTAAACAGGGATTTGGAAGATTAATAAGGTCTAAAAAAGATAAAGGTATGATTACTGTTCTGGATAATAGACTTTTAAATAAATCATATGGGAAAATATTTTTGAATTCCCTTCCTGAAACCTGTCCCATCAAAAAGGTTAAAATGAGATCTTTAATAAGAAAAGAGAAAATAGGAGGAAGTTATGAAAAGTAAATTTATTCTGGTCTCTTTATTTATAATTATTTCAATAATATCAATCAATATTTCAATTAAAGCTGCTCCTGACTTTAAATTGATTTATGTGATTCAGACCGGTGATACTCTATCAGAAGTAGCAGAAAAATATAATATAAGTATTGATAGATTAAAGAAAGTTAATGATATAAAAAAGGGTAAAATAATTAAAGCAGGTGAAGAACTAATAATTCCAAAAAGAAAAAATGAAAAAGAAGAAAAAGAAGCCCCAAAATTATTTTCTGAAAAAATTGAAACTAAGACTAAATCATTTTCTTTTGATAATAATAGTACATATTCAATCAGAATTAATGATAATAAACAAAAAATAGAAGTTAATATACCACCATCTCAATTGATAACTTATCATGTAAGTTTAGGAGATACCCTTTATGAGTTAGCCGGAGATTTTAATACATCCACCGGAGTAATTATGGCTTTAAATAATCTTGAAAATAGTATTATTAGAGCTGGTGATAATTTAAAAGTACCAATTAACAATCTCACTGAAAGAGAAGTATTATCTAAAACTATAACAAATAAAGAGTTAGAATTATTAGCAAGAGTAATTTTTGGTGAAGCTAGAGGAGAACCTTATATAGGTCAGATTGCAGTTGGGGCAGTTGTAATAAATAGGGTAGTAAGTTCTTATTTTCCTGATGATTTTAGAAGTGTTATTTATCAATCAGGTCAATTTTCAGCAGTAGCAGATGGACAAATTAATTTAAGCCCTAATAGAACTGCCTACAGAGCGGCTAGAGAAGCTTTAAATGGTAAAGATCCTACACGAGGTGCTTTATATTATTATAACCCTAGAATAGCTAAAAACAAGTGGTGGTTTGAGACAAGAGAACCCTTAGTTACAATTGGAGAACATGTTTTTGCAAAGTAATATTTAACTATTTTTAAAAATTGAGGTGAAACTATGAAAATAAAAATTGAAAAACTTGTTGATGATGTTCCTTTACCTGAATATCAACATTATGGAGAAGATGCTGGTCTGGATTTACATGCTTCTGAAAATAAGGTAATCTCTCCGGGAGAATATAAATTAATTAAAACAGGTATAAAAATAGCTATTCCCGAAGGTTATGGTGGATTTGTATATCCTAGAAGTGGATTGGCTTTAGATCACGGGATAACTGTTTTAAATGCTGATGGAGTTATCGATCCTGGTTATAGAGGGGAATTAGGTGTAATTTTAATTAATCATGGAGATAATAAATTTGAAATTAAAAAAGGAGATAGAATTGCTCAATTAATTATACATCGGACATTTACAGTTGAATGGGAAAAAGTTGATAATCTTGAAAAAAGTCAAAGAGGATCAGGAGGATTTGGCCATACTGGGAAATAGTATAAAGTTATTGCAGGAAATAATAATTTATTAAAGAAATATAAAATTAGAGTATTTTGAAACAGGTTTTTTGGGAGGTAATCATGAAAAAGGAAAAAAGTTTTGAAACAATGGCAATTCACGCTGGAGAAAAAGAAGGAAAAGCTAAAAATGCATTAAATAATCCTATATATATGACTTCGACTTTTACTTTTGATAATCTGGAACATGCTGAAAAGACTTTTTCCTTTAAAACAGATGATTATGTTTATACAAGAGGCAATAATCCAACACTTAAAGTTTTAGAAAAAAAGATAGCTGCTCTTGAAAATGGCTGTGATGCAGTTGCTTTTGCATCCGGAATGGCTGCAATTAGTTCAACAATATTGTCTGAAGTTGGCCCTGGGGAAAAGGTTTTAGCGCATAAAGTTCTTTATGGTTCAAGTCATAATTTTATCAAAAATATGTTACCAGAAAATAAAATTGAGTCTAAATTATTAGATTTTACAGATTTAAATAAATTAGAAAAAAATATATCTGAAAAGGTTTCAGTAGTTTATTTTGAAACTCCTGCTAATCCAAACTTAGATATTATTGATATTAAAAAGGTTACTAAAATTGCTCATTCTTATAATGCAAAAGTAATAGTTGATAATACCTTTGCTACTCCTTTTTTTCAAAATCCTTTAAATTTTGGTGCTGATATTGTTATACATAGTGCAACCAAATATATTAGTGGACATGGAGATGTAGTTGCTGGAATAGCAATTGCTAATGATCAGGATTATATTCATAAATTAAAATTTGATTATATGGCTGAATATGGTGGTGTATTAAGTCCTTTTAATGCCTGGTTACTACTGCGAGGATTAAAGACATTATCATTAAGAATGAGAGAACATGAAAAAAATGCAATTAAAATTGCAAAATATTTAAAAAATAACTCAAAAGTTAAAAAAGTATATTATCCTGGTTTTGAAGAAAGAAATGATTATGAAATTATTAAAAAACAAATGTCTGGTTATGGGGCTATGATTTCTTTTGAATTGAAAGGTGATATCCAAAAGTCAAAAAAATTAGTTAATTCATTAAATTTATTTCAATTGGCAGTAAGTCTTGGAGATACTGAATCTTTGATTGAATATCCTTTTGCTATGACTCATAGAGATTATTCAGAAGAAGAGTTAAAAAAATTAGGTTTATCAAAAAAATTACTTAGAATTTCAGTAGGTTTAGAAACAGCTAAAGATTTAATTGATGATTTAAAACAGGCTTTTTCAAAAATTTAGTTTTTTATCATTTTCAATTCAAATTGACAACTATCTTGAAGATTATTATAATAGTTATAAACTATAATTTTACTGGAGGTGAAAAAATGGCTGTAAAAAAGAAAGGTGAAGTTTTTCGCTGTGAAGTTTGTGGTAATGTTGTAGAAGTAAAAGAAGTTGGTGGAGGAGAACTTGTTTGTTGTGGACAGGCAATGAAACTTATAACTGAAGAATAGGTTTTAAATTATTAAATATATTATAAATTAGAAAATTTAATTTATAGGGGGTTTTTATGAATAATTTAAAATCTAAAATTATGAATATGAAAAATTGGGCAGTTCTTGGGGCTACAAAAGACAAAGATCGTTTTGGATATAAAGTTGTAAATATTTTAAATAAAAATAATTATAATGTTTATCCTATAACACCCAAATATGAAAAAATTGATGGTTTAAAAGCTTATGATTCTCTTGATGAAATTAATGATGATATTGATGTAGTTAATTTTGTAGTTAATCCTAATCTAGGAATAAAATTAATAGATGAAGTAATTGAAAAGAACATAAATTATATATGGCTTCAACCAGGAAGTAGAAGTGAGGAATTAAAGAAAAAAGCTGCAAATAATTCCATTAAATATATTGAAGACTGTATTTATGAGAGTTTAAAATAAAATAATTTTGTTTTTAAATAAGTTTTAAAAGGAGAGAAATTTATGGTTGGTTTTTGGGGAGATACTGATAAGATAGTTGATTTATTTGAAGAACATGAACAAACAGTACAGTCATGTTTGGATAAATTTGTTAAAACTATCGAATTATATATTGATGAAGGTGGTAGTGATAAAGTAAAAAATCTCTCTAAAGAAGTTCATAATCTAGAAACTGAAGCTGATAAAATAAGAAGAAATATCATTAAATTACTTATTAAAGAAAAATTTTTATTACCGAACACTAGAAGAGATTTTATGAACTTATTAGAATATCTTGATAAAGTAGCTGATTATGCTGAGGCAGCTCTTGACTATGTCATTCTACAGGATATGGATATTAGTGAAATTGGCAAAAATTATCTTAATGATATTCTAAATATGACTATTGAACAATATAAGTTATTAAAAAAAGCTGTAAGTTTGTTATTTGAAAATATAGATGATGCTTATGAATATGTGGCCAAAATAGAGGAAATTGAATCACAAATTGATGATATAGAACGGATATTAATTTCTCGGATTTCTAAAAGAGACGAATTAAGTTATGGACTAAAAAGTTTGTATAGAGATTTTGTAACTATGATTGCAAATATTTCTGATGTTATAGAAGATGCAGGAGACGAAATAGAGTTAATCATTGCAATGAGGAAAATATAAATGTTTAAACTAATATCTGGTTTTTTTCTGGGATGGGCTTTAGGTTCTAATGATGCTGCTAATATTTTTGGTACTGCTGTGGCAACAAGAACTATAAGATTTTGGACAGCTGCCATTTTAACCTCTATATTTGTTATTGTTGGAGCAGTTTTAGAAGGTAGTGGAGGAATGCACACTTTAGGTTCACTTTCCTCTCAAACTGTTAATTCTGCCTTTATAACTTCTTTAGCAGCAGCAATTACTGTAAGTTTAATGACTTACTTAAAACTTCCTGTGTCTACCTCACAGGCTGTTGTAGGAGCGATTATTGGTAGTGGAATAGTTAGAAATACTGTTAATTTCAGACCACTTTTAAAGATTTTTTCAGCATGGATATTTACTCCAATCGGTGCTTTAATTATAGCAATAATTTTTATGAAAATATATAGCAAATATATCGAAAATTATATTAATAATATAATTAAATTGGATAGAATAGTTAAAATTGGGTTAGTTATTGCAGGTATTTATGGTTCATATGCTTTAGGTGCAAATAATGTTGCCAATGTTACAGGGGTTTATGTTAAAACTGGTCTTGTTTCTCCATTACAGGGCGCATTAATTGGTGGAATAGCAATAGCTAGTGGAGTTTTAACTTATAGCAGAAGTGTTATGATGACAGTTGGAAAAAAAATAACTGAGTTATCTTCTTTAAATGCCCTAATTGCTGTATTAGCTGAATCTACTACAGTTTATATTTATGCTCGAATAGGTATACCTGTCTCTACATCTCAGGCGATTGTAGGTGCAGTTATTGGTATTGGTTTAATAAAAGGGATAAATTTAATAAATAAAAATACTTTAAAAAATATATTATTTGGGTGGTTAGGTACTCCAACGATAGCTCTTATAATAAGTTTTATTTTTACAAAATTCATTAATTAAATTATTTAAGTGAATTTTATGATGAAAACGTTTGCATTATTTTAATTAACAAGGGAGGATGAATAAAATGGCAGGAGTTTTTTTAGAAAATATCACAAAAAGATATGACGATGTGGTAGCGGTAAAAGATGCAAATTTAGAAATTAAAGATAAAGAATTTTTAGTTTTAGTTGGGCCTTCTGGATGTGGAAAATCAACTACTTTAAGAATGATCGCAGGACTTGAAGACATAACAGAAGGTACTATAAAAATTGGAGATGAAATTGTTAATGATGTAGCTCCAAAAGATAGAGATATTGCAATGGTATTTCAAAATTATGCTTTATATCCTCACATGAATGTATATGATAATATGGCATTTGGGTTAAAATTACGTAAAGAACCAAAAGATTTAATTGATAAAAGAGTTAATGAAGCAGCTGAAATTTTAGGTATTGAAGAATTATTAGATAGAAAGCCTAAAAAATTATCAGGTGGTCAAAGACAAAGAGTGGCTTTAGGAAGGGCTATTGTTAGAGAACCTAAGGTGTTTTTGATGGATGAACCACTTTCCAATCTTGATGCTAAATTAAGAGTTCAAATGCGTGCTGAATTAAGTAAATTACATGATAGATTACAAACAACAGTTGTTTATGTAACCCATGATCAAACTGAAGCTATGACCATGGGAGATAGAATAGTTGTATTAAATGAGGGAATTATCCAGCAGGTAGATGATCCTTTAACTTTATATAATGAACCCAATAATATGTTTGTAGCGGGTTTTATTGGTAGCCCTTCAATGAACTTTCTTAATGCCAAATTAGTTAATGAAGGCAATGAATATTACGTTGAAGGTAATGGAAGTTTTAAAATCAAAATACCTCAGCAAAAAATAGAAGAATTTCCTGATATTAAAAATTATACTAATAAACAGGTTGTTTTGGGTTTGCGACCTGAAGATGTTGTTGATGCTAATATAAATCATGATTTTGAAATTAAGGAAAATAATTCTTTTAAAGCTGAAGTAGATGTTTTAGAACCAATGGGATCAGAGATATATTTATATCTTGATCGCGATGAGCATTCATTTGTAGCAAGAGTTGAAGCTGAAAGTAAAGCTGATGTAGGGGATAAAATTAAAGTTGGTGTTGATACTAGAAAAATGCATATCTTTGATATGGAAACCGAAGAAGCAATAATTTAAATTATAAATTTAGGAGGATTTACAATGAATTATTTTGATAGAGAAAAAATCAAGGATATTGTTAACAAAAATTTTGATTCAAAAAAAGATGTAATTGTACTCGGATGGGTAAGGACAAAAAGAGTATCCAAAAATATAGCTTTTCTGGAAATTAATGATGGAAGCACTTCAAAAAATTTACAGATTGTAATACTTGATCCTGAATCTTTCCCACTTTCTGATATTTCAAATGGTGCTAGTGTTAAGATAAAAGGTTATCTTGAAGAAGTAGAAGGAAGAGAACAGGATATAGAAATGAAGGCAGAAGAGATAACTGTAATTGGAAAATCTCCAGAAGATTACCCTTTACAAAAAAAGGAACATACTAATGAATTTTTAAGAGAGATAGCTCATTTAAGACCAAGAAGTGATACTTTTGGAGCTATTAATAGATTTAGAAGTAAAATTGCATATGGAATTCATAAATTTTATCAGGAAAGAGGTTTTCATTATGTACATGCTCCAATAATCACTACTGGTGATGCTGAAGGAGCTGGAGATTTATTTAGTGTTACATCTTTTGATTTTGATGATCTTCCAAAAGATGATAAGGGGAATACAGATTTTTCTCAGGACTTTTTTGGAGAAAAAGCAGGTTTGACAGTTAGCGGTCAACTTGAAGCTGAACTCCTGGCAACTTCTTTAGGTGATGTTTATACATTTGGTCCTACATTTAGAGCAGAAAATTCTAATACGTCCCGCCACGCTTCAGAGTTTTGGATGGTTGAACCTGAAATGGCATTCTGTAATTTAGAAGAAATGATGGATTTAATAGAAGAATTTATTAAGTATTTATTTCAGTTTGCTTTAGATGAAGCTTCTGAAGAAATGGATTTTTTCCGTAAAAACATTAATGAAGATAGAATTGAAACAATAAAAGAAATTATTGATTCTGAATTTGGTAGAATTACTTATACTGAAGCCATTGATATTTTAAAAGATGCTGAACAGGATTTTGAATTTCCAGTAGAATGGGGTAATGATTTACAATCTGAACACGAAAGATACTTAACTGAAAAACATTTTGAAAAACCTATTATGGTAACTAATTATCCTAAAGGTATTAAATCTTTTTATATGCGCTTAAATGATGATCAAAAAACTGTAGCTGCTGTTGATTTATTGGTACCTCAGGTAGGGGAAATTATTGGAGGTAGCCAGCGTGAAGAAAGAGAAGATGTATTAGTTGAAAGAATGAAGGAAGATGAAATGGATATTGAAAAATATGATTGGTTTATAGATATTAGAAAATATGGAACTGTTCCACATTCTGGTTTTGGACTTGGTTTTGAAAGAGCATTAATGTATCTATCAGGCATAAGTAATATTAGAGATGTAATTCCATTTCCAAGAACTCCAGGTAGTGCTAAGTTTTAGTTTTTAATATAATTTATAATACTACTGTTTTTTTGTTTTTGACTTGTCAAGAGATCAGGGGGGAGTATGGTGTATAATGAATTTTATAGCAGTTACTATCCTTCTCCATTGGGATTACTGAAAATAACATTTTCAGCTGATGGGGTTAAAAGATTGGATTTTATTAATAAAACTGATATAAAGAATAAAAAATGTAATGGTTTATTTTTTAATAAAAAAGAGGTAAGGGATACCTATAACTTGATTTATGATCAGCTGAATGAATATTTTACTGGTAATCGTAGTAATTTTAATTTACCTATTTTATTGAGTGGGAGTAAGTTTCAGTTACAGGTGTGGGAAGAAGTTTCTAATATCCCATATGGTGAAACAAAATCTTACCAGGAAATAGCAGCTGCTATAGGGAAGAAAAGGGCTGCAAGAGCAGTGGGAAATGCTAATGCTCAAAACCCTCTTCCAATTATTATTCCCTGTCATCGAGTTGTAAGTGCTAATGGTAGTTTGACTGGCTATTCAGGTGGTTTATGGAGAAAAAGGTGGTTATTAGAGTTAGAAAATAGATATTATAACAGAAGAGGTGTGGTCCTTAATTAAGGAGGAAATTTAATGGCTAAAGAACTTCCAAAAAGAAATGAAATAGAAGAAAAATATAAATGGAATTTAGAAGATATATATATAAATGATGATGAATGGGAAAATGATTATAATAAAGTTCAGGAATTATTACCTAAAATAGAAGAATATAAAGGTAAAGTAACAAATTCTGCAAATGATTTGTTAGAATTACTTAACACCTTAATGAAAACACAAGAAATTATTTCAAGGCTATATGCATATGCTCATATGAAAAAAGATGAAGATACTAGAGAACAAAATTATCAGGCTTTATTTAATAGAGCTCAACATATAAGTAATGAATTAGATAATACTAAATCATTTATTAAACCTGAACTTCTTAAAACCTCACAAGAAAAATTAAATAAATTTATGGAAAAGAATGAGGATTTAAAATTATACGAACATTATCTTGATAATATAATCAGACAAAAAGATCATTATTTATCAGAAAAAGAAGAAAAGATTCTTGCTTTAGCTAATGATGTAACTCAAGCTCCGGAAAATATTTTTTCAATTTTAAATAATGCTGATTTAGAATTTCCTGTAATTAAAGATGAAGATAAAAATGATGTTAGATTAACTCATGGAAGATATATAAAATTTCTACAAAGTAAAAATAGAAGAGTAAGAAAAGAGGCTTTTAATGCATTGTATGATACTTATGATGATTTTATTAATACATATGCTACAACCCTTAATAGTGAAATAAAAACTCATGTTTTTAGGGCAAAGGCTAGAAATTATAACTCTTCTTTAGAAGCTGCTTTAGATGAGGACAATATTTCTGTTGAAGTTTATGATAATTTAATAAATGAAGTTAACAATAATTTAGATTCGATGCATAAATATGTGGGTCTCAGAAAGAAACTTCTTAATTTAGAAGAACTACATATGTATGATGTTTATACACCTCTTATAGAGGAAGTAGAAATGGAAATTCCTTATAATGAAGCAGTTGAAAAAGTTAAGAAAGCATTAAAACCTCTTAAAAACAAGTATTTACAAAATTTAGAAAAAGGTTTTAAATCAGGATGGATTGATGTATATGAAAATAAAGGAAAAAGATCAGGTGCATACTCATCTGGTTGTTATGGTGTTCATCCCTATGTAATGCTAAATTATAGTGAAAATATTAGTGATATGTTTACATTAGCTCATGAAATGGGACATGCTCTTCACACTTATTACTCAAATAAAAATCAGCCTTTTGTTTATTCAAGTTACAAGATATTTGTAGCTGAAGTCGCTTCGACTTTAAATGAATCTCTTTTAATCCACTATCTATTAGAAAATACTGATGATTTGGATAAAAGGAAATATCTAATAAATCATTATCTAGAACAATTTAAAGGAACAGTTTTCAGACAAACAATGTTTGCTGAATTTGAAAGAGATATTCATAATAAAGTAGAAAACGGAAAACCTTTAACCTCAGATTTATTAAATAATATATATCATAAATTAAATGAAAAATATTTTGGGGATAAAATGATTATTGATGAAAAAATTAATAGAGAATGGGCACGAATTCCTCATTTTTATTATAATTTCTATGTATATAAATATGCTACAGGTTTTTCAGCAGCTGCAGCTTTATCTCAAAAAATTATTAATGAAGGAGAATCAGCTGTAAAAAAATATTTAGAGTTTTTAAAGAGTGGTAATTCTGATTACCCTCTTAATGTTCTAAAAAAAGCAGGAGTAGATATGACTTCTCCTAAACCTATTTCGACAGCTCTTGGTATTTTTCATGATTTAGTAAATGAATTAGAGGAATTAAGTAATTAATAAACAGAAAAGTAATCAATTAACTCCCCATTAATTAGTGGGGAGTTCTTTCACTTAAAAATTCTAAAGTTTTATTAACACATATTTCTTTCTTTTCGCTATTACATATTACATGTTTTGCCTTTTCAAAAATATATATTTCTTTATTAGATGAACTTATTTTTCTTTTGATTTTTCGGGAAGAACTAATAGGTACTAACTTATCAGCTTCAGAAGCTAAAATTAGAGTTGGTACTGTAACTTTTGCTAAATTTTTTTTTGTTAATTTCATAATCTTTACTAATTCTGCTATTTGAGATGTGTAATGATAAAGATGATAATTTCGATGATAAAATTTTTCTTCTTTGTCTTTTGAATTTTTAATTCTTTCTAAACCTGTTTTTTGTTTTATTTTTGGTAAAAAATATTTTAAAATTGGGGTTAATTTATCAAAAGGATTATAAGTATTTAAAGCAGGAGAAATAGTAATTAATTTATTAACTTCAAATTTTGCAGCAATCAATAATGATATTAAACCTCCCATTGATAAACCAATAACAGAAACACTATCATAATCAGATTTTAATTCTAAATAACTGTCATAACTTTTTCTTAACCAATCATTTGCTGAACTTTCTTTAAAATCTTTAGTGTTTGTTCCATGTCCAGGTAAACGTGGAACATATATAGTATAATCGGTATTTTCATATATTTTATCAGCTAAGTATTTCATTTCATAGGGTATACCGGTAAAACCATGTATTAATAAAATAGCTTTATTACCCTGATTTTTTAAAAATATATCTTTTCCTTTTTCAAAGATAACTGTCTGAGGATCAATGTCAATATCATTCATATAATGTTTCCTCCTAGATAATAGAATATATTTTAAATTTCTATGAAAAACTAATAAATCCTGCAAATAATAAAGAGGTGAATAAAATTAATAATAATAATAATATTGAAAGCAGAGAAAACTTAACATTCAAACAGGCAATTATTCCTGTAATAACAATGGCTTTTTTTATCTTAATGTCTGTAACTTTTTGGAAAGTTCCCATTCAATTAGCATTGTTTTTTGAAATTTCTTTTACAATATTATTGGCCTTAATTTGGGGTTATCGCTGGAAAGAAATTGAAGCAATGCTTTTTTCTAGTTTTGAAAGTATTGGGAATGTAATATTAATATTATTTTTAATAGGTATGATGATTGGGGTCTGGATTGGAATTGGAACTGTTCCAACTATGATATATTATGGATTAAAGGCTATTAATCCTAGATATTTCTTTGTTTTAAGTTTTATTATAACTTCTGCTGTTTCTATGGCTGTAGGTACAGCAATTGGTACTGCAAGTACAATAGGTCTTGCATTAATAAGTATTGCTGAAAGTTTAGGTTTAAATATGTCAATAGCTGCTGGTTCAATTATATCTGGTTGTTATGTAGGAGATAGAATGTCTCCAGTATCATCTATTGCCAATATTACTGCAAATAGTGCAGGAGCTAAGTTAACTGGAATGATAAAAAAGATGATTTATACAATAATACCACCTTATATTTTATCATTAATTATTTATTTTTTGATTGGATATTTTGGAAATTATGATAATTTAGCTGTAGATTTCACAAAAATGACATCTATATTACAGGGACATTTTAATATATCAATTTTTATGTTGTTACCACCACTTTTGATTATTGTTTTAGCAATAATGCAATTACCAACTATTTTAAATCTAATAATTAATATTTTTGCTTCACTTGTATTAGGGATATTTTTTACCGGTAGAACATATACAGAATTATTAAATATTATGTTTTCAGGTTTTAGTGATATGACCGGTGTTGAATTTATTGATAATATATTATCTCGTGGTGGGTTGACAAGTATGTTAGAATTAGTATCTTTAATTATTTTTGCTGTAATTTTAGGAGGGATTTTTGAAAATTTAGGTATATTAAATAGTTTATTAAATAGACTTATTAAAAATTTAAATTCAAAGTTTCATTTAATAGCTGTAACCATGGCCTCCAGTGCTATTTCAGCTATATTGGGTTGTAACCAATTTTTAGCTGTATTTTTACCTGCAAGAATGATGATTAAACAATATGATAAGGCAAATATTTCAAGAGAAATATTGGGGAGAAGTCTGGGAGATTCAGGACTTATTTTATCTCCATTAATTCCCTGGAATGTAAATGCTTTAATGATGACCGCAGTTTTGGGGGTAAGTACTATTAAATATTTTAGATTTTCGTTTTTACCTTTATTACTTCCATTAAGCAGTTTAGCATTTGCATTTTTTACTAATAAAAAAATAAAATAGTTTAAAAGTTATTAAAGGTTATAAAAAACTTTTCTAGAAAAATATAGATGGGAGTAAATAAAAATTTTTAAAGGAGGCTTATTAAATATGTTAAAAGATTTAAATAATAGAATAGAAGAAATGAGAGATAATATTATTGCTACTACTCAAGAACTTGTTAGAATAAAAAGTGTACAGGATACTCCAAAAGAAGGTAAACCATTTGGAGAAGGAGTTAATAAAGCTTTAGAAGCAACTTTAGAAATAGCAAAAAATATGGGATTTGAAACTGGTAATATAGATGGCTATGCTGGGTATGCTGAAATGGGGCAGGGAGATGAAATGTTAGGTATTCTCTGTCATTTGGATGTAGTTCCTGAAGGAAGTAACTGGTCTTATCCCCCATATGCAGCTGAAATACATGATGATAAAATTTATGGTAGAGGTACTATTGATGATAAAGGACCGGCAGTAGCAGCTCTATATGCTATGAAAGCTGTTAAAGATTCTGATATTACTTTAAATAAAAGAGTTAGAATAATATTTGGTACTAATGAAGAAAGTGGCTGGGGAGGAATGGATTATTATTTAGAAAATGCCGAAGTTCCAGACTTAGGTTTTAGTCCTGATGCAGAATTCCCAGTAATCCATGCAGAAAAAGGCATCCTTATTTTTAAATTAAAAGAAGAATTTGAAAGTGTAGATAATAAGGGTACTGTTAAAGTAAAAAGCATAAAAGGTGGTAATGCCCCTAATATGGTTCCTGATCATTGTGAAGCAGAATTAGAAGGAAATTATCAGCAAATAAAAGAAAAATTAAATGAATTTTTAACTAAAAATGATTATGATATGAGTCTGGAAAAAAATGATGATTTAGTATTACTTAAATCAGAAGGTGTTTCAGCACATGGAAGTATGCCAGCTGATGGTCAGAATGCTATTTCGCAATTAATGACATTTTTGGGGACTTTAGATCTGGGTGAAGATGATATAGCTGAATTCATTTCATTTTATAATGATAAAATTGGTATGGAATATTATGGCCAATCAATTGGATGTGGATTTGAGGATGAAGTTTCCGGTAAGTTAATTTTCAACGTAGGAGTAATTGATCTTTCATCTAAAAAAGGAGAAATTACAGTAAATATTAGATATCCAGTAACTAATAAAGCAGAAACCGTATATAGTGGAATAAAAGATAAACTTAATAAAGATATTGAATTAGAAGAAACTCAGGCTAAAGATCCTCTTTATGTTGAAAAAGATGATCCATTGGTTAAAAACTTGATGGAAGTTTATAGAGATATAGTAGGAGATGAAGATAGTGAGCCAATTGCTATTGGGGGAGGAACATATGCAAGAGCCATTGAAAAAGCAGTTGCTTTTGGACCTCTTTTTCCTGGACAGATAGAATTAGCCCATCAAAAAGATGAATATATTGGAATACCAGAATTAATTCAGAATGCTAAAATTTATGCCGGAGCTGTTGCAGCATTAGCAAGTGAAAATAAATAATAAAAAATAGCCCCCATAAATTGGGGGCTACAAATTGTCTTTTTTATAAATTAATCGGATAGTTCTGATAAAACGTCGGCCATTTTATTTATTTCTTCAGCAGCTTCATTTAATTTATTAGTTAATTCTTTTTCATTTTTATTAAATGATTCCATTTTTTCACTCATTTTTTCAATATTTTCTCTTGTATTTTCAGTAGAATCATTTAACTTTTCAATAAAATTAGTAATTTCTTTAACTGATTCACTTGTTTCATCAGCTAAATTTCTTATTTCATTGGCAACTACATTAAATCCACTTGTGTTTTGATCAGCTCGAGCAGCTTCAATAGCTGCATTGAGACCTAGCATTTTAGTTTGTTCAGAAACATCTTTGATAAATTTAACGATTTTGTTTGTTTTATTTAGATTTTCTTTACTATCTTCTGAAGCTTTTGTTAATTTTTTAGTTGTGTCATTAAGGTCTTTGATATTTTGACGATTAATTTGACTTACTTCCTTGATAGTACTACTAATATCAACCGCCAGATCAGAAAGGTTTTCTGCTTCATTTTCTATTTTATTAATCATTTTTTCTCTTGAATTAACAATTTTAAATATGATATGAGAAGTTTCATAATCAATTACTTTTGTTTTATTATCAGCATTTTCTTTTATTAGTTCTGATAATTTTTTATTTCCTGTAACTTCAAGAATTATTTTTTCACCTTTTTTATTAATTAATTTTTTAAAATCATCATAAAAAGGAATATTTTTTTCTTTTGCTAATTTTATACCAGGAGCATTTGCATCTTTGTCACAAATTCCAATGATTTCTATATCTTCCATACTAATAAAAGTATTTAGAATAGATGTTCCACCTTCGCCAGCACCAATAATTCCTATTTTCAACATTAAAATTCCTCCATTATTAATTAAATTTGAATAAAATTTATTTATACCATTATTTATTTTCTATAAAGTTATTTAAAACCCTTTAATTTAACAAAATTTATTTATTTTTATTAAGATAAGTCATTTTTCAAAAAAAATTATGAGGTGATATAAAATGAGTAATAAATTAAATAATGAAATGAGAGAAAAAGCTAAAGATTTGATCAGATTTATTAAAGAAAGTCCAACTGCTTTTCATGTAGTTGAAAACTCAGCTCAATTATTAAAAGAAAACGGATTTAAAGAATTAAATTTCAGTGATAAGTGGGATTTAAATAAAGGAGAAAAATATTTTGTCAAAAGAAATGAATCTGCTATAATTGCATTTACAATAGGTACAGGAGATTTAACTAAAAAAGGATTTAAATTAATTGGTGCCCATACAGATAGTCCTAGTTTTCGAATTAAACCCAATCCAGAAATTTTAGAAGAAGATAGATATCTTAAATTAAACACTGAAGTTTATGGAGGACCTATACTTAATACCTGGTTTGATAGACCACTTTCCCTTGCAGGAAGAGTTAGTTTAAAAACTGACAATCCACTTGAAATAAATTCTAAGTTAATTAATTTAAATGATCCATTACTTACTATACCTAATTTAGCTATTCATATGAATAGAAAAGTAAATGAAGGAGTAGAATTAAATAAACAAAAAGATGTTTTACCACTGTTAAGTTTGGTTGAAGAAGAATTTGAAAAGGAAAACTTTTTGATAAAAGTACTTGCAGATGAACTTGAAGTGGAAAAAGAAAAAATTGTCGATTTTGATTTATTTTTATATGAAACAAATGCTGGTACAATTACTGGTTTAAATGATGAATTTATTTCTATAGGTAGACAGGATGATTTGGCTATGGCTGAAGCTGGTTTAAAAGCTATTGCTAATTCAGAAATACAAAAAGCAAGTAATGTTTTAGTTTTATTTGACAATGAAGAAATAGGTAGTGCTACAAAACAGGGAGCAAATTCACCTATGCTAAGTCATTTATTAGAAAGAATAGTTGAAAATTTGGGTGGAAAAAGAAGCTCATATTTTCAAACACTTGCCAATTCTTTTATTATTTCTGCTGATATGGCCCATGCTGTTCATCCTAATTATAGTGATGAACACGATCCTACTAATAGACCAACAATAAATAAAGGGCCAGTACTTAAAATAAATGCAAATCAAAGATATACTTCAGATAGTGTATCTGGTGGAGTATTTGCTTCATTATGCGAAAAGGCAGATATTCCTTATCAAAAATTTGTAAATAGATCTGACAAAAAAGGTGGTTCAACTATTGGACCTATTTCTGCAACCCAACTTGGGATAGATTCTGTGGATATTGGTAATCCCTTATTAGCAATGCATTCTATAAGAGAATTTGGAGGAGTTAAAGACCACTATTATGTAAGTGAATTATTTGAAAAATATTATAATATGTAATTTTAATAATAGGGAGAGGATATAGATGGAAATAAATTTTTCAAATTATGTAGAACGAAAAGGAAGTAATTCAGTTAAATGGGATATGCTATCAGAAACATTTGGAAAAGAAGATTTATTGCCAATGTGGGTAGCTGATTCAGATTGGCCTACTTCTCCTTCAATAATTAAGGCAATAAAAAATAGAGCAGACCATGGAATTTTTGGTTATACTTTTCCTGATCAGAAATTAAAAAATATTATAGTTGAATGGGTAAAAAAGCATTATGATTGGAATATAAAAAAGGAATGGATTGTATTTAGTAATGGAGTTGTCCCTTCTTTAAATATTGCTGTTCAGAGTTTTACTAACAACGGAGATGAAGTTATAATTCAACCTCCAGTATATTATCCTTTTCGTTCAGCTGTAGAAAATAATGGTGCTATAGTTATTAATAATCAATTAAAAAATGAAAATGGTAATTACAAATTTGATATAAAAGATTTGAAAAATAAATTAAAAGATTCTCCGCGAAAATTATCAAGAACAAAATTATTGATTTTATGTAGTCCTCACAATCCTGTAGGAAGAGTATGGGATAAAGATGAACTAGAAGAATTAGGAGAAGTTTGTATGGAAAATGATGTTAAAATATTATCTGATGAAATACATGCAGATTTTGTATATGGAGATAAAAAACATATACCTATTGCTTCCTTGAATAATGAATTGGGCCAAAATACTCTCACTTTTATGGCCCCCAGTAAAACTTTTAATATTGCCGGTTTAAATTCGTCCTTTGTAATAATTGAAAATGAAAAATTGAGAAAAGAATTTATGGTAAATAAAAATGGTCTGGTTGGTACTGGAAATATTTTTGGTTTAGTGGCAATGAAAGCTGCCTATCAAAATGGTGAAGAATGGTTATCTGACCAGTTAAGTTATCTAAATGAAAATATGAAATATGCTGTTAATTATATTAATAAGAATATACCTGGAATAATTGCCAGAAAATCAGAAGGTACTTATTTACTCTGGTTGGATTGTAAAGGACTGGGATTAAATGATGAGCAATTAGCAGATTTTTTTGTTAATCAAGCCAATCTTGCACTTGATCCCGGTTTATGGTTTGGAAAAGGTGGTAGTGGTTATATGAGAATGAACCTGGCCTGTCCTCATTCAACTCTTAAAACAGGATTGGAAAATCTTAAGAAAGCAGTTAGAGGTGATTAAAATGAAAATATATATTTCAGCTGATATGGAGGGTATATCCGGTATTGTATCTGGCAAACAGGTAACTTCTGGAAATAGAGATTATGAAAGAGCCAGAAAGATGATGACCAAAGAAGTAAATACTATGATTGATGCTTTATATTTTCGAGGTGCTAATGAAGTGCTAGTAAATGATTCACATGGTAGTATGGATAATATTTTAATAGAAGATTTTGATGAAAGAGCTGAACTTATTAGTGGTAGTCCTAAACCATTAAGTATGATGGAAGGAATTGATGATAGTTTTGATTATTGTATATTTTTAGGTTATCATGGACGCGCTGGCAAAGAAGCAGCTGTAATGGACCATTTATATAGCTCAAGTTCTGTTTTTGAAGCGAGAATAAATGGAAAAGCAGTAAGTGAAGCAGGTTTAAATGGTAGATTAGCTGGATATTTTGGTATTCCAGTTGCTGTAGTTACAGGTGATCAAAATGCAATTTCTTGTTCAAAAGAAGAGTTAAATTATCATATTGGAATTCAGGTTAAAGAGGCTATTGGAAGAAATTCAGCAAAATTATTAGCTTTTCCTAAAGTTATACAAAAAATAAGAGATGGAGTGGAAGAGTTTTTTAATAAAAAAGAAAAATTAAAACCTACTATTGAAAAAGGGAAAATTAATTTAGAAGTTGAATTTAATAAAACATCCATGGCCGAAATGGCTTCCTTGATTCCCGGAACAAATTTTGTTGATGGTAGAACTTTGAGTTATGAAAGTGATGATTATTTAAATATATATAAAACATTTAGGGCAATGCTGGGATTGGCCTCAACAATAAATTAAATTGGAGTGATTTATTCTGAAAGTTGAATTAGCAGTAATTGGTGGTGGACCTGCGGGAATGATGGCGGCAGGAACAGCAGCTAAAAATAATAAAAAAGTAATTTTGTATGAAAAAAATAAGAAACTAGGAAGGAAATTATTGATTACGGGCAAAGGCAGATGTAATATAACCTCTGCTAAAGGAATTCAGGAGATGATCGATAATATACCTATAAATGGATCATTTTTGTATAGTGCTTTTTATACATTTTCTAATGATCATTTAATAGATTTATTAAATAACCTCGGATTAGAGACAAAAGTTGAAAGAGGAGATAGAGTTTTCCCTGTTAGTGATAAAGCCAGGGATGTTTTAAAAATTCTGGAAAAATATCTATATAAAAATGGAGCTAAAATTGAGAATAAAGAAATCATAGATATAGAAAAAGAAAATGATCAGTTTATATTAACTACAAATAAAAATGAAAAAATCACAGCTAAAAAGGTAGTTATTGCTACTGGAGGGAAGTCATATCCTAAAACAGGCTCAACCGGTGCAGGATATGAGTTTGCAAAAAAATTGGGACATACTATTAATAGTCTTTATCCTTCTTTGGTGCCCTTAGTGACAGAAGAAGATTGGGTAAAAGATCTCCAGGGGTTATCTTTAAAAAATGTTGACCTTATTGTTTTTAATAAAAATAACAAAGTAATATTTAAAGAAAGAGGAGAAATGATTTTTACCCATTATGGAATAAGTGGACCACTTGTACTTTCAGCAAGTTCTCATATGAGAAACATGAAAAATGAGAACTATAAAATAAAAATTGACATAAAACCTGCTCTTGACAGAGAAAAGTTAGATAATAGAATCCAGAGAGATTTTTCAAAATATGCCAATAAATATTTTAAAAATTCTTTAGGAGATTTACTTCCCAGTAAATTGATTCCTGTTATTGTTAAATTATCAAAAATAGATTATGATAAAACAGTAAATCAAATTACTACTAAAGAAAGAGAAAATTTGATAAATTTACTAAAAGGATTGGAACTTAACATTCAGGATTATCGTCCTATAGAAGAGGCAATTGTTACTTCTGGAGGAGTTGAAGTAAAAGAGATTGATCCAGCAACTATGGAATCAAAAATTGTAAAGAATTTATATTTTGCTGGTGAAGTCATTGATGTAGATGCTTATACAGGGGGATTTAATTTGCAAATAGCATTTTCTACTGGTTATCTTGTCGGAATAAATATTTAAAAATAAAAAACCCCACAGTTAATACTGTGGGGTAATAGCTAATATAGGTATTACTTATTTACTCTTCTTCACCTTGAAGTTGAGAAGTAATTACCTCATTAACACTATTCATTACTTTGTTGAATTTTTGCTGAGCTTCCATATATTCATTAATATGTTCATTTTCCTGCATTTTAGCCTGAACAGATTGGAGATTCTTCTGTTGCTCAGGAGTTATTTGCTGACCATTTTGTTGCATCATTTGCAGTTTTTTCTGCTCTGCTTCAAATTCATCCAAAAGTGCCTTAGCATCTTCGTTTTCTTCGATTTTTGCTTCTGCTTCTTTCATTTCAGTAAATTCGCTTGATTCTACAAGAGCCTTACCTAGATCTTCCGCTTTTTCCATTATTGACATATAACTCACCTCTTTAGTTTATTCTTTTATAAAAAATGTGAATTTATTCTCCATCACACACTTAATAAGGTTATCATTGTTTTTACTATATGTCAAATCAAACAAAAATAAAATATCTAATTTTACTGTACAGTAATTTTACTGTATAATAATTATTGTGAATAATATTAGACTGGAGGTATGATATATGTCTGAAGAAAAAATTGTTCATATCTTTCTTTCCGGTAGAGTTCAGGGAGTTGGATTTAGAGCTTTTATAAGAGAAAATGCTCATAGATTAGGTGTTAAAGGATGGGCAAAAAATTTGAATGATGGTCGGGTAGAGGCAGTTTTTTCCGGTCCAGAGGAAAAAGTTGATAAATTAGTTGAATTAGTAAAAAAAGGACCTCGATTTGGAAAAGTAAAAAATATAAAAATAAATAATGATATAGATGAAGAATTTACAAATTTTGAAATAAGATATTAAAAATATTTTTGAAAGGAGACAAATACTGATGAGTAAAAATTTTGATATAATTGCTTCTACTACATTTGGAATGGAATATGTAGTAAAAAAAGAAGCACAAAAGTTAGGTTTTTCAAATATAGAAGTTAGTAATGGTCAGGTAAGATTTGAAGGTGAATTTAAAGATATTGCAAAAGCAAATATTTATTTGAGATCTGCTGAAAGAGTATATTTGTTAGTAGGGGAATTCGATGCAACAGATTTTGATATGTTATATGAAAAGACTAAGGAGCTTAATTGGTCTGATTTAATGCCTAAGAATGCTGAGTTTCCTGTTAGCGGCAATTCAGTTAAATCAGAGCTGCATAGTGTACCGACCTGTCAATCTATTATAAAGAAGGCTGTCGTTGATAATATGAAGGAAAGTTATCATAAAGATTGGTTTAAAGAAGATGGCCCAAAATATAAAATAAAGTTTACAATTTATAAAGATAAAGTTTTATTAATGTTAGATACCAGTGGAGAAGGTTTGCATAAAAGAGGTTATAGAGATTTATCAACAACTGCCCCTTTACAGGAAACTATTGCAGCTGGAATGATAAATTTGAGTCGCTGGAATAAAGATAGAATTTTAATTGATCCTTTTTGCGGTTCAGGAACAATTCCAATTGAAGCTGCAATGATTGCCAAAAATCAAGCACCAGGGTTATATAGAAATTTTGCAGCTGAGAGATGGCCTATTTTTCCTGTTACTGCCTGGAATGAAGTTAAAAGAAAAGCAAGAAGTGAAATTGAAGATATAGAACCAAGATTAATAATTGGAAATGATATAGATGATAATGTAGTAGGAATTGCTCGACATCATGCTGAAAAAGCAGGAGTATCTGACATTATTCATTTTCAACAAAAAGATTTTTATAACTTTTCCAGTTCACGAAAATATGGATATGTAATTTCTAACCCACCTTATGGAGAAAGATCTGGAGAAAAAGAAGAAGTTGAAAAATTATATAAAATAATGGGAGAGAAGTTTTCGGAATTAAATACCTGGTCTTTTTATATCCTTACAACCCATCAAAAATTTGAAAATATTTATGGTAAAGAAGCTAGTAAAAGAAGAAAACTATATAATGGAGGACTTGAATGTCAATTTTATCAGTATTATGGACCCTGGCCTTCATCTGATGAATAAACCATTGATTAGATAATTGATAAAATAATTAATTATATATAAAAGAAGGTGTAATAATGGAAATAAAAAAATATTTACCTCTCATGGCAGGTATTACTTTTAGTACTATTTTTGGGTTTACATTTATGTTTACTAAAGAAGGATTAGAGTTTGTCTCTATTTTTCATTTGCTTGGTTTTCGTTTTAGTCTGGCTGCAATAGGAATGACAATTTTAAAATATATTGGTTTAATTAAACTTGAATTTAAGGGTAAGGATTTGAAAAGTTTATTTATACTGGCTACTGCTCAACCAGGTTTATATTTTATTTTTGAAACTTTAGGAGTAAATATGACTGCCTCTTCAGAAGCTGGTCTTATGATATCATTAATCCCGGTTGTGGTTACAATTATGGCTGCGATATTTTTAAATGAAAGACCTACTAAAAAACAACTAATATTTGTAATTTTATCAGTTGCTGGAGTTATTTTTATTACTCTTATGAAAGGCAGTACAGATGTTGCAAATAATTATTTAGGAATGTTAGTACTTATGGGAGCAGTTATTATGGGAGGTATTTATAATATTCTTTCCAGAAAACTATCTTTAGATTTTACTCCTGTGGAAATAACCTATATGATGGTCTGGTATGGCACTGTTTTATTTAATATAATAGCAATTATTCGATATAATGGTACATTTATAAATTATTTTCAACCATTAACTGAAATAAAAGTTTTGATTCCTGTTTTTTATCTAGGGATTTTGGCTTCAGTTGTAGCATTTTTTATGATGAATTATACTCTTTCAAGAGTGCAGGCTTCACAGGCTGCAGTTTTTGCAAATTTGACTACAGTAGTCTCCATTATTGCTGGAGTAGTTTTTAGAGGTGAAAATTTTTATTGGTTTCAATTTGTAGGAGCTACAATGATAATTATTGGTGTTTGGGGAACAAATTACTATGGAGAATTAGAACAACCTGCTGAGGAATTGCCAGGTTAAATATAATTCAGGAGGAATTGTTATGAAAAAAATTGTTGTAAATGGAGCAAATGGGAAAATGGGTAAAAGAGTAGTTGATTTGATTTTAAATAAAAGTAATACAAAATTAGTTGGAGTCTGTGATAAAAAAGGATTGGGTAAAAAGATAAATTCAGGTGATTTAATTATAAAAGATAATTTGGCTCAAATATTAGCTGAAAAAGATATAGACCTGGTGATTGATTTTACTACACCTGATTCGGTTATGGATAACATAAAAATTGTTTTAGATAAAAATACTAATATGATTGTAGGAACTACAGGTATCACTGATAAAAATTTGACTGAAATCAGAAAAATAATAGGGAAAAACAAAATGATTATTGCTCCTAATTTTGCTATTGGAGCAGTTTTAATGATGGAGTTTTCCAAAAAAGCTGCAAAATATATGGATGATGTGGAGATAATTGAGTTACATCATGATCAAAAAATTGATTCTCCTTCTGGAACATCTATCAGAACTGCAGAATTAATAAATGAAAATTTTACTAAAAATGCAGATGACAAAAAGAATTATATAGAGAGTTTATCTGGGGCACGAGGGGCTCAAAAAAATGGAGTTAATATTCATAGTATAAGATTAAAAGGACTTGTAGCTCACCAGGAAGTGATTTTTGGTGCAGAAGGACAGAGTCTAAGTATAAAGCATGATTCTTATGATAGATCATCATTTATGCCCGGGGTGGCTATGGCCATAGATAAAATAGATCAGGTGTCTAATTTGGTTTATGGCCTTGAAAATATTTTATAATAATTTCTGGGAGGTAAATATTTATGAGCAAATATAATCTTGCAGTGGTTGGGGCTACAGGAGCTGTAGGACAGGAAATAATAGAAATTTTAGAAGAAAGAAAGTTTCCTGTTGATAATCTAAAATTAATCGCAAGTAAAAAATCTGAAGGTAAAAAAATAACATTTTTAAATAGAAAAATAAAGGTAGAAAGTATAGAAAATGGTATTTTTGAAGATATTGATATAGCTCTTTTTAGTATTGATAGTAATTTAAGTAAAAAATATGCGCCTCAGGCAGTCAAAGAAGGTGCGGTGGTTATAGATAATAGTAATGCTTTTAGAATGGATGATAGTGTACCACTTGTAGTACCAGAAATAAATGCTAATAAAATTAATGAACATCAAGGGATTATTGCAAATCCAAATTGTTCTACAATTCAATTGGTAATGGCTATTAAACCAATTTTTAAAAAATATGGTTTAAAAAGAGTAATTGTGAATACTTATCAGGCTGTTTCCGGGACAGGCAAAAGGGCTATTAGTGAATTAGAACAACAGATAAAAGATTATATAGATAAAAATGAAATAAAAAGTGAAGTATATCCCTACCAGATTGCTTTTAATCTTTTACCTCATATTGATGAATTTCAGGAAAATAAATATACAAAAGAAGAAATGAAAGTAGTAAAAGAAACTCGAAAAATTCTTGATGATAAGGAAATTCCAATAACCGCTACAGCAGTAAGAGTACCTGTTTTTAATGGACATGGAGAGTCTGTAAATATAGAAACAGAAGTTTCATATTTAATTGATGATATAAAAAATAGTATTGATAAAATGGAAAATGTTAAGTTAGTTGATAATATTAACGAAAATAAATATCCTATGCCAATTATGGTTGAAAATGAAGATGAAGTCATGGTTGGAAGAATAAGAAGAGATTATTCCAAAAAAAATGCTCTTAATATGTGGATTGTTGCTAATAATCTTCGAAAAGGAGCAGCTTTAAATGCGGTCCAGATTGCTGAAAAAATGATTTAGGAGGATTTTCATGAAAAAAATTGTTCAGAAATTTGGTGGGACATCACTAAATTCTGATAAAAAAAGAAAAATGGCAGCTAAAAAAGTAAAAAAAGCAGTAGATAAAGGATATTCACCGATAGTAGTTGTATCCGCAATGGGAAGATTTGGAGATGCTTATGCTACTGATACTTTAATAAATATTGCAACCGAAATTACTTCTGATATTGATCCCAGAGAAAAAGATTTACTTATGTCATGTGGTGAAGTTATATCTGCAGTTACCTTTGTCCAGTATTTAAAAAAATTAGATTTAGATGGTTTGGCTTTAACTGGTTCACAGGCGGGAATCGAAACTAATAAAAGACACGGGGAATCACGAGTAAAACAGGTTAAACCGGATAGAATTTTCAGTGCTTTAAAAGAAGATAAAATTCCTGTAGTAGCTGGGTTTCAGGGAGAAAGTGATGATAATGAAATTACTACTCTCGGTAGAGGTGGTAGTGACACTACTGCCAGTATTCTAGCAGATGCTGTTCAAGGAGAGTATATAGAAATTTATACAGATGTAGATGGTTTAATGACAGCAGATCCAGGTCTGGTTGATAATGCGAAAACATTGGATAAAATAAGCTATAAAGAAGCCTGTGAACTTGCTTATCAGGGTGCAAGAGTAATTCATCCGCGTGCTGCTGAAATAGCTAGGTCTTCTTTTATTCCTATTAAAATAAAATCAATTTATAGCAATAAACCAGGAACCCTAATTCACAAAACTAATTTTAAAAAAATAGAGAGCGATAAAATGATTACTGGAGTTGCAAGTAGAAATAATATTGTTTTTATTAAAATAAAAAATAGTAATCAAAATAAATATGAATCAGGATTAAAAATATTTGATGAACTGGCCAATGAAGAAATCAGTGTAGATTTTATAAATATAAGAAGACAGGCTATTTCATTTATAGTAATAAAAAGTAAATATGATAATTTAATAAATGTTTTAGAAAATGGAGATTATGATTTTGATATATCTGATCAATATGTAAAATTATCTTTAGTAGGTGGAGGAATGACTGGCAGACCAGGAGTTATGGCCCGGGTTGTAGAAGCATTAAATAAAAAAGGAATTTCAATTTTTCAGACTACTGATTCTCACACTACAATATCCTGTTTAATAAAGGCTAAAGATGAAAAAAAAGCACTTAATACTTTACATGAGGCTTTTAATTTAAGTAAATAAATTTAATGAAAAGAGGAGGGTTATTTATGGATGGAGATATTTATGGAGAAGTTTTAACAGCTATGGTTACTCCCTTTAAAGATAATGGAGAAGTAAATTATAAAAAGGTAAGAGAGTTAGCCAATTATCTTCTAAATAACGGTTCTGATGGATTGGTTGTCTTGGGGACTACTGGTGAAGTTCCAACATTAAACGAAAAAGAGAAAAAAAACATTTTAAAAGAAGTAGTAGATGAAGTTGGAGATAAAGGGACAGTAATTGCCAATACTGGTTCTTACTCTACTACTGAAAGTATTAAAATGACAGTTGAAGCTGAAAATATTGGAGTAGATGGGGTTATGGCTGTTGTACCTTATTATAACAAACCACCTCAGTCCGGATTATATAATCATTTTTATAAAATTGCTATTAGTACAGATTTACCGGTGATGATATATAATGTTCCTGGACGAACTTCAAAAAATATAGAAGTAGATACTGTTAAAAGATTGGCTAAAATTGATAATATACAAGCAATAAAAGAAGCCAGTGGCAATCTTAAGCAGGTGGCTAATATATGTTCTCAAACAGAAGATGGATTTTATGTTTATAGTGGAGATGATAGTTTAACTTTGCCCATCCTCTCTGTAGGTGGTCATGGTGTGGTTAGTGTTGCAGCTCATATTGTAGGGAAAGAAATAAACGAAATGATTAGATCATTTAAACAAGGTGAGCTTAATAAAGCAATTAATTTAAACAAAAAGTTATTAACTGTTTTTAATAATATGTTTATTAATACTAATCCAATACCTGTCAAAGAAGCATTAAATATGGCTGGAATGGAAGTTGGTTGTTTAAGATCTCCACTAACATCTCTCTCGGAAAATGAAAGAAAAGAATTAAAGAAAGCTCTTGAAAAAGGTGATTTTATTTAATAAGTTTATTTAGGACTAAGATACACTTGTATTTTATTGGTTAAGACTGTATAATAAAAACAATAATATAGGAACGGGTTAGGAAAAATATATTTAACCTTATTTCCGATGATATAATCTATCATCAAACTATATGCAAAAATAAATGGAGGTGCGTTTTTTTATTTATGTCAGATAAAAACAAAATAAAAAATGATAAGAAAGTACGGATGATCCCTTTAGGGGGAGTTGGACAGATTGGAAAGAATATGATGGTTCTTGAAGTTGGAGAAGAAATGATTATTATTGATGCGGGTATTACGTTTCCGGAAGATGATCAGTTGGGTATAGATATAGTTATTCCTGATTTTGATTATGTGATTGAAAACAAAGAACGGATTAAAGGAATAGTACTAACTCATGGTCATGCAGATCATATTGGAGCTTTACCATATTTATTAAAAGAAATTAATGTTCCGATTTATGGAACAAAATTAACATTAGGTTTATTGGAAGGTCAATTAAAAGAGCATAATCTATTAAAAGATAGAAAACTTAAAGTTGTAAATCAGGGTAATTCTATTAATGTAGGATCAATCCAGGTTGATTTTATAAGAGTAAACCATAGTATAGCTGATACCTGTGCCCTTGCTCTACACACTCCTTTAGGTGCAATAGTTTATGCCAGTGATTTCAAATTTGATCAAACTCCTATCTTTGGTGAGGTAGCAGATTTCCACAAGTTAGCTGAATTAGGAGATAGTGAGCCAGGAGTTTTAGCCCTATTTTCTGATAGTACTAATGTTGAAAGGAAAGGTTATACCTTATCTGAAAAAGTAGTTGGTGAAACTATTGATGAAATCTTTAGAGGTGCAAGAGAGAGAATTATTGTTGCAACATTTGCTTCTAATATTCATCGTTTACATCAAATATTTAAATCTGCTATGAAATATGATCGAAAAGTAGCTATTACCGGAAGAAGTATGTTAAATAATGTTAAGATAGCAAGGAAATTAGGATATATTAATATTCCTGATGATATGATAGTAGATATTCGTGATTGTAGTGATATGCCTGATAGTAAAATCGTTTTACTTACTACCGGTAGTCAGGGAGAACCTATGGCTGCATTAACAAGGATGGCCCGGGGTGATCACTATCATATTAATATAAAAGAAGGAGATTCAGTTGTTTTATCTGCTTCAGCTATACCTGGAAATGAAAAATATATTGGCCAAACTATTAATCAGTTATATGATAGAGGAGCTAATGTTATTTACCAAGATGTTTCAGGAGTGCATGTATCCGGCCATGCAAGTCAGGAAGAACTTAAGTTGATGATGAATTTAACAAAACCAAAATATTTCATCCCTACTCATGGTGAATATCGTCATTTACATCGACATGCAAATTTAGCTGAGGAGATAGGTATACCTCGTGAAAATATCTATATTTCTGATATGGGAGATGTAATTGAGTTTAGAGAAGATGAAATTAAAAAAGTTGCTAGAATTCCTGCCGGAGATGTATTAGTTGATGGATTGGGTATTGGTGATGTAGGTAATATAGTTCTTAGAGACAGAAGATTATTATCAGAAGATGGTATAATTATTGTTGTGGTTACCATTAATGGTAATGGAGATATTCTTAGTGGACCGGATATAATTACTAGAGGTTTTGTATATATTCGAGAATCTGAAGAACTAATTGCAAATGCCACTAATAAAGTTGAAGAAGCATTAAAAGAGTGTGAAAAGAACAATGTTACTGAATGGTCAGTTCTAAAGAAAACTATAAAAGATGTTTTAAGATCTTATGTTAATCGTGAAATTAAGAGAAATCCTATGATTTTACCAATCATCATGGAAGTTTAATTTAAAAATATTAAAATGGCCCTGCTGAGTTTTATTTCAGTAGGGCTTATTTTGTTTTATAATTTAATATAGCAGGATAATTTATATAATTGTAGAAATTAATATACGTGGAGGTGAATTTTATGTCTGAATTACCTGTTTCTGAAGATAATGAAAAAGTAAATTCTGATAATAATATAAATCAAAATAAAATTGAAGAAAGAAAAAATGAAATTGCTGGAATTTTAATTACTGCCTGGGGTATTTTAAGTATTTTTGCCTTATTTACTAATAAAACTGGATATATAGGTCAACTAATATCACGTTCTTTTTTTTATATAACAGGTAATGGTGCCTATGTAATTCCATTTCTTCTGATATTTGGAGGAATTAGTTTAATAAAATTAAAAATAATAAAATTCAATTCTCGGCTGATTGGTTTTTTATTAGCATATTTTACTTTTTTAGCTATTATACATACATATTTATTTCCTGAATTAAGTTTGCGTTATGGTTTTCTTGGAAAAGGTGGAGGAATTACTGGAGCTTCAATTAGTTGGTTTTTCCTAAGATTTTTTGGTGAAGCTGGAACTTATATTGTTTTATTTGCATTATTATTAATAGCAATATTATTATGGTCTAATATTTTATTAAAAACAATATTAATAAAAATTGAAAATTCTTTTAAAAATATTTTTTCTTATATAATAAATTCATTCAAAAATTTAAAAAATAAGAAAATAAATAATGATAAAGAAATAAAAAACAGTCAGCATAATAATTCTGATCTAGAAAATAAAGCAGAGGATTATGATTATTATAATATAGTAGAAGAGGAAAATTTGGAAGAATCTGAAGAAAAATTAGCAAATGAAAAATCAAATGATAAAGATGATTCAAAAGATAATACTGAGATGAATGATGAAAATGGTGAAATTAAAAAAGAAAATAAGTCTGAAAATGATACCAAAAAAGTATTAAAATACAGTTTACCACCGATTGATTTATTATCTAAATCTGCCGGTAAAAAGGTAAAATTAAATAACAAAACAGAATTATTAGAAGATACTTTACAAAGTTTTGGGGTTGATGCAAATGTAATTGATGTTAATCATGGCCCTACAATTACTAGATATGAAGTTCAACCTGCTTCCGGAGTTAAAGTAAGCAAAATAGTCAATTTAGCTAATGATATTGCACTTTCATTGGCAGCACCAGATGTAAGAATTGAAGCACCTATCCCTGGTAAAGCTGCAGTAGGGATTGAAGTACCTCATAGTGGTGATATAAAAGTAAGAATTAGAGATATAATTTCTACTAAAAAGTTTCAGAAGGCTGAGAGTAAATTAACAATGGCACTTGGAAAAGGAATAGATGGAGATGCGATTATAACTAATTTATCCAAAATGCCTCATTTACTTATTGCAGGAGCTACTGGTTCAGGAAAAAGTGTTTGTATTAATACTTTAATTACAAGTCTTTTATATAAATCAACTCCTGAAGAATTAAAATTAATTTTAGTAGATCCCAAAAAAGTTGAATTGAGTACATATAAAGGTCTGCCTCATCTTTTCACACCGGTCGTAACTGATCCTAAAAAAGCTTCAAATGTTTTAAAATTAGTGGTAAATGAAATGGAAAAAAGATATGAATTATTTTCTGAAAGTGGAACTCGAGGTATAGAATCATACAATAAAAAAGTTGATAAAGAAGATCAAATTCCATACATTGTAGTAATTATTGATGAATTATCGGATTTAATGATGGTTGCAGCAAATGAAGTAGAAGATAATATCTGTAGATTAGCTCAAATGTCTAGAGCAGCAGGAATCCATTTGATTATTGCAACTCAAAGGCCTTCAGTTGATGTTATTACAGGTTTGATTAAAGCTAATATTCCAAGTAGAATTTCTTTTGCTGTTTCTTCACAGACTGATTCCAGAACAATATTAGATATGGGTGGTGCAGAAAAATTATTAGGTAAAGGTGATATGTTATTTGCTCCTGTAGATGCAAGTAAACCTAAGAGAATTCAGGGAGCCTTTATGTCTGATGAAGAAATAAATAGAATTGTAAATTATGCTAAAAATCAAGCTGATACTGAATATGAAATTGAAACTGATGAAATACAGGAAGTAGAAATTTCGATTGATGAAGATAAGGATGAACTGTATGAAGAAGCAGTAAAATTAGTTGTTAATTATAGGGCATCAATTTCTATGTTACAGAGAAGACTCCATATTGGACATTCTAGAGCAGCGAGAATGATTGATACAATGGAAGATGAAGGTGTTGTTGGCCCATATGCTGGTAGTAAGCCTAGAGAAGTATTAATAGATGAAGATGAGTTGGAAAAATATTTGAATGGAAAAGAAGTTAATGAAGAAAAAAATAATCAACAGGAAGAAAATGTCGAAAATAAAGAAATTGAAGAGGATAATAAAAAAGGGAATGAAGAGGATTTTGATGAACCTTAAAATCTTGACATATTTCAATATTTTTGGTATTATTTAAACAGATGTCAGACAGGTATGATGACTTGTATTAAAATTAAATAATAAAAGTTTAGTTTTTTTAAAATAATATTTAAATAATTCATAAAATTATGTAAAGGTGGTTTATATGCCTACAATTAATGAGGATAAAAGGCCATTATATTTAAGAATTAAAGAATATTTAGAAAAAAAAATAGAAAATGGAAAATATAAAGCAGGAGATAAATTACCTTCTGAAAATAAGCTTTCTAAAAGTCTAGATGTTAGTAGAGCTTCACTTAGAGAAGCCTTGAGAGTTCTTGAAGAAGAAGGTAAAATTATTAAACAACAGGGGATTGGAACTTTTGTAAATAAACCAACCCCTAAATTTAAAAAAGGTATTGAAAAATTAAATAGTGTTACTGAAACTATAGAAAATGAAGGATTTCAGGCAGGAACTAAGAAATTAAATATTAAGGAAATAAAAATTTCTGAATCTTTAAAAGAGAAAATCTATGAAGTTAGTAATGAAAAAGTTGATAAAGTATTAAGAATTGAAAGAGTAAGAACAGCAAATAATACGCCAGTAGTTTATTGTATTGATCACCTGGTTTTAAAATATCTAGATAATAATTACAAAAAAGAATATTTTGAAAGTTCTTTATTTGATATCTTAAATAATAAATTTGAAATTAATGTAAAAAGAGCTGTTACTAATATTGTTGCTGTTAAAGCCGATAAATATGTATCATCTTTTTTGAATATTAAAAAGAATTCACCCTTGCTTTTATTAGAACAATTTCATTATGATGAAAAAAATAGAATGATATTATTTTCTCAGAATTATTTTAGAAATGATCAATTTCAGTTTAAGGTTATGAGAAATAGATAATTATTACTTTATTTAGGATACTTGTTTGATGTTGCAACTATAATCTAAAAATGATATATTATAGTTGTAATTTATAAATTTTGGTACCATTTAAAAAAATATACAAGGGGGTTTTTATTTTGATTAAAAAAGTTTTAAGTATTTCTGTTGTTTTAGTTTTTGCTTTAATGATGGTGTTTTCTGCAGGTTCTCAGGTAGAAGCTCAGGACACTAAAGTTGGTATTGTTCTTTCTACTGGTGGTCTTGGTGATCTTTCTTTTAATGATGCTGCTTATGAAGGATTACAAAGAGCTGAAGATGAATTAGGTATTGAATTTGATTATGTAGAACCAGCAAATCCATCTGAAGATGAAACTGCTTTACGTCATTTTGCAGGTGGAGGATTTGATTTAGTAATTGGTGTTGGATTTCAAATGGCAGACACTTTAGAATTAGTTGCTAAAGATTATCCAAATGTAAAATTTGCTCACATTGATCAGGATTTTGGAAAAGATATACCTGATAATGTAGTATCCCTTAACTTTACTGAATGGGAAGGTTCTTTCCTAGCTGGTGCTTTAGCTGGTTTAGTAACTGAAACTGATGTTGTTGGTTATGTAGGTGGAGTTAACTCATCTCTAATTCACCGTTTTGAAGGTGGATTTTATCAGGGAGTAAAGCATGTGAATCCTGATGCAAAAGTTCAATCTCAATATGCTGATTCTTTTGGAGATCCGGCTAAAGGACGTGAAATTGCACTTGGTATGATTGATGATGGTGCCGATGTAATTTATCATGCTGCTGGTGGAACTGGTACTGGTGTATTCCAGGCAGCCCAAGAAGAAGATGTTTATGCAATAGGTGTAGATTCAAACCAAAACTTCATTCAACCAGGGCATGTAATTGCCAGTATGTTAAAAAGAGTAGATAACGCAGTATTTAATACAGTTGAAGATGTTGTTGAAGGAGACTATGAAGGTGGCCGTAATCTATACTTCAGTTTAGCAGGTGGTGGAGTTGGTCTTACAAATCTTACATCTATTACACCTGAAGAGAGACAGGCTTATGAAGATGGTATGATTAGTGAAGAAGAACTAAATACAATTGAAGAAATGAAGCAAGAAATAACAGCGCCTTATGCTGATCGTATCAATGATATTAAACAAAAGATCATGAAAGGCGAAATAAAAGTAGAAAATTGGGGAGAAACTGGCAGACCTGAAGACCTTGAGTAATTATTTAAAATCATATTTTAACTTAAGGGGCTCTGCAATTATGCAGGGCCTCACTTAAATTTTTAGTATTTTCAGGGAGGAATAATAATGTCCAGGGAAGAAAATTATATTTTGGAAATGAATAATATTACTAAATTATTTCCAGGTGTAAAAGCAAATGATAATGTTAATTTTTCAGTCAAAAAAGGTGAAATCCATGCCCTAGTAGGTGAGAATGGTGCTGGTAAAACTACTTTAATGAAGGTTTTATATGGTTTATATGACAAGGATAATGGTGAGATTTTTTATAATGGAGAAAAAGTTAATTTAAAAGGTCCTCAAGATGCTATAGATCTAGGAATAGGTATGGTTCATCAACATTTTATGTTGGTTGATCCATTAACTGTTACTGAAAATATAGTACTTGGAAATGAGCCACGAAGTGGTATAATTCTTAATCAAAAGAAGGCTAAAGATAAGGTGAAAGAAATATCTGAAAAATATGGTCTTTATGTTGATCCAGAGGCAGAAATAAGAGATATTTCTGTAGGTATGCAGCAAAGAGCTGAAATTATTAAAACTCTTTACCGGGGAGCTGAATTGTTGATTTTTGATGAACCAACTGCTGTATTAACTCCTCAGGAAATTGATGAACTTTTTGAAATTTTTAAATCATTAAAAGAGCAGGGAAAAACTATTGTATTTATAACTCATAAACTTCAAGAGGTAAAAGCAATTTCTGATAGAATAACAGTTTTACGTAATGGTAAAAGTGTTGATACAGTTGATACTGAAGATGTTACTGAAGAAGATGTTGCAGAATTAATGGTAGGAAGACAGGTTCTATTAGAAGTTGAAAAAACCGAGGCAAATCCAGGTAAAAAAATATTTGAAGTTAATAATCTTAAGGTCAGTGATAATCGTGATATTCCAGCTGTAAGAGGTGTTTCATTAACAGTAAGAAAAGGAGAAATTCTTGGTATTGCAGGAGTAGAAGGAAACGGTCAAACTGAATTAGTTGAAGCTTTAACTGGTATTAGAAAAATTGAAAGTGGAAAAGTTAAAGTAAGAGATAAAGATATTACTAAATTTGATGCTCGTGAAATAAAAAGAGAAAGTGTTGCTCATATTCCCGAAGATAGACAAAAACGTGGTTTGATTATGGATTTTAATCTTCAGGAAAATGTTATTTTGGGTTATCATGATTTAGAACCATTCTCTCGAAATGGAATTATGAAATATAATAATATAGCTGATTATACTCAAAAGTTAATTGATGAATTTGATATTCGTGGTGGAGGAATGGAAGCAAAAGCTAAAAATCTTTCTGGTGGTAACCAACAAAAATTAATTGTTGCCCGTGAATTTTCACAGGATCCAGAGTTTTTAATTGCTTCACAACCTACTCGAGGAGTAGATGTTGGTTCAATTGAATTTATTCATAAGCAAATAATAGAAAGAAGAGATAATGGTGCTGGAGTATTGTTATTGTCTGCAGATCTTAGTGAAGTATTATCATTAAGTGATAGAATAGCTGTTATTTTTGAAGGAGAAATAGTAGATGTATTAGATGCATCAGAAACTGATGAAAGAGAATTAGGGAAATTAATGACTGGTTCAACTATTGATGCTGGAGGTGAAGATAGTGGAAAATAGATGGGATCATATTAAATCGATGATGACCAATTTTGGTATTTCATTATTATCTATTGTAGTTGCATTAATATTTGGTATATTTTTTATATTATTAACAGACCAATCACCTGTTACTGCTTATCAGGCTCTATATCATGGAGCATTTGGTAGTTTTAGTAATATTTTAAATACCCTCTGGCGTTCTACACCATTAATTTTAACCGGACTTGCTTTTGCCTTACCTTTTAGAGCAGGTTTGATTAATATTGGTGCTGAAGGACAACTTCTAATGGGAGGTTTTGCTGCTGGTGTTGCTGGTTATGTTTTTACTTCTTTACCAGGTTTTATTCATTTACCTCTTGCAATTTTAATAGGTATGTTAGCCGGAGCTTTATGGGGAGGATTACCTGGGTTATTAAAAGCTAAATTTGGCTCAAATGAGGTTATTACTACTATTATGTTAAATCATATAGCAATTGCTCTGACAATTAATTATGGAATTAATAAATTAAGAACTTCTAGTAGAATGGCTACTCCAGAAATTGAACCTTCTGCTGCGTTATTAAGATTTAAGGAAATCCCAAAACATCCTATTTGGGGTAAGTTACCTTTTGCTGATATTTTTACCAATCCAGGTATCAGGTTACATATGAATTTTGTACTTGCCATAATTGCTGCTATTATTCTCTGGTATATATTATTTAAAACAACTCTTGGTTATGAAATGAGAGCTGTAGGATTTAATAGTGATGGTGCTGAATATGGTGGTATTAAGCCTGGAAAAAGTATGTTTATCACAATGTTTCTTGGTGGAGCTGTAGCAGGTTTAGCTGGTGCAGGAGAGGCCTTAGGAACTCATCTTAGCTTTATGTCCGGTATGGATGCTGGCTATGGTTTTACAGGTATAGCAGTTGCTTTAATTGGTCAAACTCATCCGATTGGAGTAATTTTTGGTGGACTTTTATTTGGAGCTTTAAATCAGGGTGGTTTAGAAATGCAATTTGCAGGTGTGCCTTCAGAGATAGTTAATATTATTCAGGCACTTGTTATTTTCTTTGTAGCCAGTTTGCAGATTTTAAAAATGTATCTACGTAAACGTAAAGAAAAAGAGGGGGTTGAATAATGGATACTATAAAAGAAATGCTATCACTTTCTTTAATACTAGCAAGTTTTCGCTTTGCAACCCCATTAATTTTAGCAGCTCTTGGTGGTATATTTTCAGAACGATCAGGAGTTATTAATATAGCTTTAGAAGGTATGATGCTTTTTGGGGCATTTGCAGCTGCTTATGGAAGTTCTATAAATGGTAATCCATGGACAGGTGTTTTATTTGCAATAATTGCAGGATTGATGTTTGGAGCTATACATGCACTTGTTTGTGTTGTTTTTAAAGCTGATCAAATTGTAGTAGGAACTGGTATTAATATATTTGCAACAGGACTTACTATATTTCTTTTACAGGTTTTATTTAATGTAAAAGGTACATCTCCAATGGTTGCTCGGTTACCTTTTATGAGAATTTTTGATGTAAGATTTAGTGTATTAACTTATGTAGCTCTTATTTTAGTTCCAATAGTTTGGTATTTTTTCTTTAAAACAAGTTGGGGTTTAAGAATAAGATCTATTGGAGAACATCCAGCAGCAGCTGATACATTAGGTGTGAAAGTTAATCGCTGGCGTTTTATTTCTGTGCTCATGAGTGGTGTTTTAGCCGGTCTAGCAGGTGCTCATTTGTCTATCGGTGATGGAAGTGCATTTGTTCGTGAAATGTCGGCAGGACGAGGTTTTATAGCATTAGCTGCAATGATATTTGGCAAATGGCATCCAGTAGGTGCTTTTGGAGCTGCTATGTTATTTGGATATGCAGAAGCAGTTGCTGTACGAGTAGATTTTCCATTTATTCCATCAGAATTAATTAGTGCAATACCATATATTTTAACTATTGTTATTTTAGCTGGATTTTTTGGTAAATCAACTCCACCTGCAGCAGATGGAGAACCTTATACTAAAGGTGAAAATTAATATTATTCTATTATATAATATAAAATTATTTGAAGACAGCTTTAATTGATTAGTTCCCCTTATGATAGACAGATTTAATAAAAATAATCTGTTTATTAGAAAGGGGATTTTTTTATATTTATAAAAGATAAATTAGATTTTTGTTTATTTAGATAAAGGATATTTACTCTTATTTATTGAATATATTAAAAGAGAAGTAATTTAAATAAGGAGGTATCTGATTTTTGAATATAGGAAATGAATTACAAAAAGCTAGAAAAGAAAATGGATTATCAATTGAAGAACTTCAAAAGAAAACAAAAATAAGAAAAAAGTATTTAATTGCATTAGAAAATAATGATTTTTCTGAAATTAAAGGGGATGTGTATGTAAAATCATTTATTAAAGGTTATGCTAGAGCAATTGGTATTAATCCAGATCCATTTATTTACGAATATGAACAGTATATAAGCAACAAAAAACCTGATGAAGAAAATAAAGATGCAGAATTAAATAATATGGATTTAAATAAAAATAATTATTTTAAAAAAATTGCAATAATTATATTAATTATCATTTTTATGGGTACGATAGGATTTTTTATTTATAATAATTATATTGCAAATTCAGATACTACAATAGAAAATTCTAATGTAAAATTAGAAAATAGCTTAGATGATAATATTAATTTAAATGAAAATGAAATTGATAGTATTACTAGTATTGAAAAAAACAAATTTAATATCAGTGGAAATAGTTATGAATCTAAAAATAATTTTGATTTAGAGGAAAATGATATTATTTTTGATATTCCAGATAATTTTAATAAAAATAATGATGTGAGTAAAAAATCTACAAGAAATGAAAAAGATGATAACATTCCAGATAAAACTGAGGAAAAAGAAAATATAAATATTAAAATAGTTGCAAGACAAAAAAGCTGGTTAAGGGTTACTTTAAATAAAAAAAATAACAATGATATTTTATATGAAGGTTTTATGAATAATAATCAAGAAGAAGATTTTATTTTTAATAATGATAATAGTATAACACTAAGAATTGGCAATGGTGCAGGAATTTATATTTTATATAATGAAGAAAAATATGGACCCTGGGGAGAAAGAGGAGAAATAATAGAAAAAAATATTTTTTATAAAAATAAATTACAAATAAAATAAAAAGTTTTACATAAAGTAAAAAAACCAGAATTAACTGGTTTAAAAATGGTGGAGGGGAGAGGATTTGAACCTCTGTAGGCATCGCCGGCAGATTTACAGTCTGCTCCCTTTAGCCACTCGGGCACCCCTCCAAATATGGTACCCTCAAGGGGATTCGAACCCCTGTCGCCAGGATGAAAACCTGGTATCCTGGACCACTAGACGATGAGGGCAAAATTTTAAAAAATGGTCGGGCTGCTCGGATTTGAACCGAGGACCCCCTGCTCCCAAAGCAGGTGCGCTACCAAACTGCGCCACAGCCCGTTATCACGACGCAAGTATTAGTATATATAAAAACCCGGCTTAGGTCAATGTTAATTATAACATAATAAGCATAATGAGAATAAATTAGCTGATTTATACTCAATAATACTCTATCTTATACAAACAAGTAAAATGTGATATTTAAAATTGAATTTTAATACTGTATAATAAATAGACAAAGAAAAAAATGATTATATGAAAGGAGTGTTAAGATATGAAAATACTTTTAACAAATGATGATGGTATATATGCTGATGGTATTCAGACTTTAGCTAAAGCTTTAGCTAAGGGGGACCATGAAATAGTGATGGTTGCACCAGATAGAGAAAGAAGTGCTTCTGCTCATTCAATTACTATTAATGATCCTTTAAGAGCCAAAGAAGTAGAATTTAAAAAGATACCTAATATAAAAAGTTATAAAATTGATGGTACACCTGCTGATTGTGTTAAATTAGGTATTGAAAAATTTATTAATTTTGAACCAGATTTAATTATTTCAGGAATAAATGCTGGCGGTAATTTAGGATATGATGTTTTGTATTCTGGAACTGTTTCAGCTGCAATTGAAGCCTGGATGATGGGTTATAATTCTATAGCAGTTTCATTAGTAATGGATGAATTACGCAATTTTGAAATGGCTGCAAATTTTGTAGCAGATTTTCTTAATAAATTAAAATTAAATTTATTACCAGAAAGAATGTTATTGAACATAAATGTTCCAGATATAATTGAAGAAAATCTTGATGGTACTTATATTGCTGATCTTGGTAGTAGTAACTATGTTGATACTTTTGAAAAAAGAGTTGATCCTATGGGGGAAGATTATTATTGGTTATCAGGAAGGACTACAGAAGAGTTTTCTTACAATACTGATATTTGGGCTGTTAATCATAACAAAGTCGCCCTTACTCCTCTTAAAATTGATTTAACTAATGTTTCTCAAAAAGAGGTAATCCAAAAAATACTGAAAAGTTAATTATGAGGTGATCTTAATTAAAGATAAAGGAAAAGTAATGTATATAAAAAAACTAGATAAAAAAGCACTAAATAACTGGGTGTCTCCTGAGTTAAAGGCTCTGAGTTTTATAGAATTGAAAAATCCAACTGAAATATTAAATTTTATAAATAATTGCACTAATTATTGTGAAATTAACTATAATAAAGAAAAAATTGAAGATATTATCTACAGTAATAGATATTTAGCTTACATTTATTATAAAAATGACAATCCACTTGGCTTTTTAATTTCAGATATAAGTGTAAAAGATAATAAAAAAATATTAAAAATAGAAAACGTTGGTATTTTAAATAAATATATAGAAAAATCACATGAATTAGATTTTATAAAAAGTATTATATTTAAAGCCTGGGAAAAGAAAGGTATTGATAAAATTATAATAACTTTTAAATCTACTGAAAACAAGATGAAAGAAATTATGAAAGATTTAGAGTTCAGAAAAGAATATTGAAAGAGAGGAAATTATGTTTATTAAATTATTAATTGTTTTTGCAACTGTACCTTTGATTGAGTTAGCATTATTAATAAAAATAGGAGAGTTCATCGGTATTATTCCAACTATTATTATTGTTGGTTCTACAGGTATTATTGGTATAACTCTTGCTCGAAGTCAGGGCTATCAAGTTATTAAAAAAATAAAAAATAAAATTGAGTTAGGTAAATTACCAGCTGATGATTTAATTGGTGGTGTTTTGATATTAATTGGAGGAACAATGCTACTTACCCCGGGAATATTAACTGATATAACTGGATTTAGTTTAATTTTTCCAATAACCAGAAGTGTTTTTGTAAAAATTGCAAAAAACAAAATAAAAAAATATATTGAAAATAATCGCAGGGGGATTGAAATATGAAGGATTTGAGTTTAATACAGGGTGTAGAGTATTCTCATCAAATACTTAAAAAGTATATTGAAAAAAAAGATGTAGTTATTGATGCAACAGTGGGTAATGGAAATGATACTTTGTTTTTAGCAAAATTAGTTGGGAAAAATGGAAAAATATATGGTTTTGATATTCAAAGAAAAGCTATTAGAAATACCAGGAATAAACTAGTTGAAAATAATTATAGTAAAAGAGTTAAATTAATTGAAGATGGTCATGAGAATATGAAAGATCATATTGAAAATGAAGATATTTCAGCTATATTATTTAATTTAGGATATTTACCAGGAAGTGATAAAAAAATAATTACACGTCCTAATACGACTCTAAAAGCTATAAAAAATGGTTTAGAAATTCTTATAGATGGAGGTATTATTGTTATTGTTATTTATCCAGGTCATGAAGGCGGAAAAATCGAAAAAGAAAAAATTATTGAATATGCCTCTGACTTAGATAGGAAAAAATATAATGTTCTTCATTATTATTATTTGAACCAGGAAAATAAACCTCCAGAAGTATTAGTTATTAGAAAACGTTTAAATATCTAAAAATTTTATTATAAAGATTTAATAATTTGGGAGGAATACTGTGAGTAAAGCAAATAATAAAAACATCCGAAAAAAAATATATCATAAGGCTTCACAATATCTTCTTAATTATGGATTAAAGGGTTGGAATATGGATCAACTCGCAGCAGAAACAGGAATGGCAAAAAATACATTATATAAAATAATTGGTTATAAAGAAGATATGATCAAAGAAATATATTTAAATAAAATAAAATCGATCGAGCGACAAGTAAAAGTAACAGTAAATAAAGATGAAAATTATTTTGAAAAATTTTTAGAATTAGATAAAATGTTTCTGGATTTAATTCGATATACTGAAAGTAGACAGGCAAGAGAAGTTTTTTTAGAATATCCGCAAGTAGAAAACGAAATAAGAAAAATAAAAGAAAAAATTAATAATCATATAATAAATTTTATAAAATTAGGTATTGAAAAAAACAAATTAAAAAATAATAATGAAGCAGATTTTTATTTTGATTTAATACTATCTTTGGCCTTTTATTATGTAAAAGAAAAAGAGATTAAAAATAATAAGGAATTATTTAGAAAGTCGTTAAATACTCTTATAAAAGGAATAGCAAAAGAATAATTTTATAAATAGATTATTTAGAATACCAGAATAAATATAAGAAAATAAGAGTATTAACGTTTTAATCTATTTTAAACTACTCTAATTTATATTTTTAAACTTGACCCATAAGCTTCTCTTAGTTATAATTGTTTTTGCGTTGTGAAAAAAGAAGGATATCAATTGATGTAGTGCTGACGTAGCTCAATTGGCAGAGCAGCTGACTTGTAATCAGCAGGTTACCGGTTCAAGTCCGGTCGTCAGCTCCACAATAATGATCAAATTTATTATTACTAATTAAAATAGGTATGCTGACGTAGCTCAATTGGCAGAGCAGCTGACTTGTAATCAGCAGGTTACCGGTTCAAGTCCGGTCGTCAGCTCCATTTTTTATTTATATACCTTTATTTGCTTCTAATTATTTTTGATGCTATAATGAAGCTAAGGAAGTGGTTTTAATGAGTGGTAATAAATATAGACATAATAAAATAAAAGAAGAACATACTATTATTGAAGATATAAAACCTCTATTGGAAGAAGTAGCCAAAATTGCTCAGGTAAAAAGTATTATACCCGGTCGAATAAATCAAAGAAGTGGAAGTGGCGTTCCAGCTTATTTACAGGTTAAATATAATACTTCAAGTGGTATAAAATTATTAGGAAAAAATAGTTCATCAATTCAAGAAGTTTTTGTTGTAACAGATTATCCTGATAAGTTAAGCAAATATTTAAATAATCAGGATTATATAAAGTAGATAATGTAGCAAACGGGCTGTGGCGCAGCTTGGTAGCGCACTATGCTGGGGGCGTAGGGGTCGCCGGTTCAAATCCGGCCAGCCCGACCATTTTGTAACTGAGGTGAATACCTCAGTATTTTTATTTTAATTGTAATGGAGGTTAATTATGTACAAAGTTTTTTTAAAAACTCTTGGATGTCCTAAAAATGAAGTCGATAGTGAATATATGAGTGGATCTCTAAAAATACAGGATAAATTTCAAATTGTAGATCAGGCTAAAGAATCTGATGTAATTGTTGTTAATACATGTGGTTTTATAAATGATGCAAAGGAAGAATCTATTGAAACTATATTTGATGCTCTTTATTATAAAGAAAATGGATATTGTAATGCAGTTATTGTGACAGGCTGTTTAACTCAAAGATACTTTGAGGAAATAAGAAATGAAATTCCAGAAATTGATGCAATATTGGGTACAGGCAATTTTGATAAATTAGATACAGTTATAGAAAAAGTGATGAATGGAAATAATATTTATGAAGTTCCTGATGATCCAAGTTTTGATTATAAATCTACTTTACCACGTAATTATACAAATAATTACACTTCTTATTTGAAAATTGCTGAGGGTTGTAATAATAATTGTACTTATTGTACAATTCCAAAGATAAGAGGAAGATTAAACAGCAGGCCTATTGAGGATTTAGTTAAAGAAGCTAAACAAATGATTAACAATGGTATTAAGGAAATTATTATAATAGCCCAGGATATTACTCAATATGGAGTAGATATTTATGATGAATCAAAGCTTGTTTCTTTGTTAGAAAAATTAACTAATTTAAAAGGATTAAAATGGATTAGACTTTTATATGCATATCCTGAACGTATAGACGATGATTTAATAAATATTATTAAAAAAGAAGATAAAATATGTAATTATTTAGATATTCCAATTCAACATTCAGTAAAAAATGTAAGAAAAAAGATGGGAAGAAAAGGGGATAGTGAAGATTTATTGAATTTAATAAAAAAATTAAGAAATGAAATACCTGATATTGTATTAAGGACTTCACTGATAGTTGGTTTTCCCCAGGAAACAAAAAATGATTTTGAAAAATTAGTTGATTTTGTAAAAAAAATAAGATTTTCAAGATTGGGAGTCTTTCAATATTCAAAAGAAGAAGGTACACCAGCATATCATATGAAGAATCAGGTTGATGAAGAGATCAAAGAATATCGTTATAATGAAATAATGAAAATTCAGCAAAAAATTTCTTTAGAAAATAACAAAAAACTTATTGGTGAAGAACTAGAAGTTCTGGTAACTGAACATAATGAAAGATATTATAAAGCTCGTTCTCAATATGATGCACCAGAAATTGATAACCAAATATTTTTAGAAGGAGATTCATTAAATATTGGGGATTTTGTTAAGTGCAAAGTAACAGATGCAAATGATTATGATCTTTTTGCAACTACAATAAAGGAGAGTTGAACATGAATTTACCTAATAAGTTAACATTACTTAGAATATTATTAGTTCCTATATTTATGGGATTTCTAATTTTAAGTAATGATAATAGCCAATTTTTTCAATTTTTTGCTTTATTAGTATTTATTTTAGCTGCATCAACTGATGGATTAGATGGGTATCTGGCTAGAAAAAATAATTTAGTGACTACTTTTGGTAAAATTGTTGATCCATTAGCTGATAAATTACTAATAACAGCAGCATTAATTTCATTTGTATCATTAGGAGAAATTTCTGCCTGGGCTGCTGTCATAATTATTGGGAGAGAATTGGCTGTTACAGGTTTGAGAGTGGTTGCTGCTAGTGAAGGTATAGTAATATCTGCAAGTATATGGGGAAAATTAAAAACTATACTTCAAATATCTGCAATAATTGCTTTATTATTAGAACCTAATATAATAGACTTTCCTTTTTATTTAGAGAAAATTTTATTATGGGCAGCTGTTTTAATGACAATTTATTCAGGATATATTTATTTTAAAAGATCTGATATAGATTTTTTTGAATCAGAGAAGAGTTGATTTTTATGAATAATTATTTACATTTTATTAACAAATTATTAGCTACAGGTTTATTTATTGGTAAAATACCAGGTGCTCCAGGTACTTATGGTTCAATATTAGCAGTATTTATTATATTATTTTTTCCACTGGTTACTAATGTGTTTTTTATTATTCCTTTTATAATAATAGCAACTGGTATTTCCTATTATGAAGAATTAATAACTGGAGTTAAAGATGCCCCAGAGATAGTTATTGATGAAATTGCCGGTATTCTTGTGACTTTTGTTTTTATTGATTTAAATTTTAAAATAATTTTTGTAGGTTTTATTTTATTTAGATTTTTTGATATTTATAAACCATTTATAATTGATAAAGTTCAAGAATTACCTTATGGTATTGGAATAATGGCTGATGATTTATTAGCAGGTTTTTTTTCCTGGATAATTTTAAACATAATTATCATTATTTTTTAAAAATATAATAATTTTTGAAATATCCTTGAATCTTGTAAGGATATTTTTTTTATTGGTAATATCTATTTATTATTTATTATTTTCTAAAATTTAGAATGATTTAAATATAATATTTTCTGTGATATAATTAATTTAAAATAAAGTAACTAAAGGAGAGATTTTGTTGAAGGCTGAAATTATATCAATTGGGACAGAAATCTTACTTGGGGATATAGTTGATACTAACTCAAAATATATAGCAGAACATTTAAAAGATTTAGGTTATGACATTCATTATATGACAGCTGTTGGTGATAATCAAAAAAGGGTAATTAATGTTTTAAAAAGAGCTATTGAAAGATCTGATCTAGTAATTACTACTGGAGGATTAGGTCCTACTGAAGATGATTTAACCCGGCAGGCAATTGCTAAAGCAACTGATAAAAATTTATATCAGGATGAAAATCTTTTAAATTCTATAAAAGAATATTTTGATCAAAAAAATTATAATATGACTAAAAATAATTATAGTCAGGCATTTTTACCTGAAGGAGCAAAAGTAATTAAAAACAATTGGGGAACAGCTCCCGGTATTTTATTAAAAGAAAGTGATTATATGATAATAAGTTTGCCTGGTGTTCCTTCAGAAATGAAAAAAATGTTTTCTAACTATATTTTGAAAGAATTACAAAAATATTCAGAAAAAACAATTTTATCAAAAACACTACATTTTTTTGGGATTGGTGAATCTACTTTAGAAACCAAATTAAAAAATATATTAGAAAATCAAACTAATCCTACCTTAGCTCTTTTAGCTGGCGAAGGAGAAGTAAAACTTAGAATAACGGCTAAAGGTGAAATCAAAAACAAATTAAAAGATATGATTTCTAAAAAAGAGAAATTAATAAGAAAAAAGGTTGGTAAATATATATATGGAGTAAATAATACTGATTTAGCTAAGGAGATTTATAATATTCTGCTAAAAAGAAAACTTACAATTAGTTTAGCTGAATCATGTACGGGCGGGTTAATAAGTCATCGTTTAACACAAATCCCGGGAAGTTCTAAGGTTTTTAAAGGTAGTTATGTAGTTTATTCTAATGAAGCTAAAATTAATTTATTAGATATAGATAGAGAAATTATTAAAAAACAAGGAGCTGTAAGTAAAAAGACAGCACTAATGATGGCTAAAAATATAAAAGACAAGTTTGGAACAAATATTGGAATTGGAGTTACAGGTATTGCCGGTCCAGGTGGAGGTACAGCTGATAAACCAGTAGGATTAGTGTATATAGGTATATCTTATGGCAAAAAAAATATAGTTCATAAATTGAATTTAAAATATTCAAGATCTTTTAACAAATGGATGACTTCTCAATATGTATTTTATTATTTGTTGGATCATTTTAAAAGGGGGATAAATAAAAATGAAAAATAAATATTATTTAGTTTTAATTTTATTATTAGTTTCTGTAATTTTTATAAATTCAAATTTTGGTTTTGCTCAGGAGCAAGATAATATTAAATTGATAAATGGAATTGAATATTACTATAATCATGAGTATAATAAAGCGATTGAAAATTTTTCAGATTTTCTTAAAAATGATTTAGTGAATGAAGAAATGTATATAGATGCATTATATTATCAAACTTTATCATATATTAAAAATAAAGAAGTAAGTATGGCTAAAAATAATATAAAAAAATTAAAAAATAATGGTTATGAATTTGCCAGGATTCACTGGGAAATTGGAAAATTATATTTAAATAAAGAAGGTTATTATGATAGTGCTCTATTTAGTGAAGCCAAAAACGAACTAGAAAAAGCAAGTATGTTAGGAGTAGATTCACCGGAATTTCATAGTGATTTAGCTTCAGCATATCAGGGATTGAATTTATATGAAAAAGCAATAAAAGAATATGAAATTTCTATTTTGTCTGATAAAAATTTCAAAGATTATTTAAACTTAGCAAA
>Ga0209931_1000016_pt1 | contig 87758 bp, 76 predicted proteins | sample SalPonR1_B_D1_MG_FD_185697 | JGI IMG/M metagenome (GOLD analysis project Ga0209931, IMG submission 185697) | Salt pond soil microbial communities from South San Francisco under conditions of wetland restoration - Salt Pond MetaG R1_B_D1_MG... ...
GGCCGAGAGTTACGAGGAGCGGCGCCGGGAACTCGACGAGCGCCGGGACGAACTGCTCGAGGAGGCCAGGGACGAGGCGGCGGACGAGAAGAAGCGCCTCGTCGACGAGGCCCGTGCCGAGGCCGACGAGGCCCGGGAGAAGTGGCTGCGTCAGCTCGACCGGGAAAAGGACGCCTTTGCGGACGATCTCCGCCGGGACATCGCCGCGGTCTTCCGCAAGGTGGCCGACAAGGCGCTCGCCGAGCTGGCCGACCGGAGCCTGGAAGAACAGATGGTGGCGCGTTTCGTCGACCGCCTCGAGGCCCTGGACGAGGAAACCCTCGAGACGCTTGGCTCGGCAGAGGACGGCCTGCGCGTGACCAGTGCCGCTGCCCTGGAGCCGAATGTGCGCAGCCGCGTGACCCGGGCGCTGCACGAGCACGTCGCCGCAGATGCCGAGGTCACCTACGACGAGTCGGACGAACTCCTCTGCGGCATCGTGCTGCACGGCGGCGGACTGCGCATCGGCTGGAGCCTGGCCGACAGCCTCGAGGGCTACGACGAGCAGGTGCGGGATCTGCTCGCCGACGCCGGTGCCGCCACGGCCGGTGCAAAGGGCTGACAGGCATGCTGCGCGAACTGCTGCGGGACACCACGCAGGTGCTGGAGCGGGCCGGCGAGGCCTGGTCCCCTGCCCTGCGCGCCACCGAGACCGGCACGGTCATCGAGACCGGCGGCGGCATCGCGCGGCTGCGCGGCCTCGCCGGCATCCGCGCCAACGAGCTGATCCGCTTCCCGGACGGGGTGCTCGGCATCGCCATCAACCTGGACCCCGAGGAGGTCGGCGTGATGCTGCTGGCCGACAGCGATCAACTGGTGGCCGGCATCGAGGTGAGCTCCACCGGGCGCGAGGCGGATACGCCCGTGGGCGACGGGCTGATCGGCCGGGTCGTCGACGCCACCGGGCGGGTGCTCGACGACGGCGGCCCGCTGGAGGCCCGTGAACGCCGTCCGCTGGAGCGCCCTGCCCCGGCCATCATGGCGCGCGCCCCGGTTACCGTGCCGCTGGAGACGGGCATCAAGTCGGTGGACGCCCTGATCCCCATCGGCCGCGGCCAGCGCGAGCTCATCCTCGGCGACCGCCAGACCGGCAAGACCTCGGTGGCCGTGGATACCATCATCAACCAGCGCGACCGGGACGTGGTCTGCGTCTACTGCGCCATCGGCCAGCGGGGCACCGCCGTCGCGCGGGTCATCGACACGCTGCGCCGGCACGGCGCCATGGACAACACCATCGTCTTGACCGCCTCCGACGACGATCCGCCGGGGCTGCGTTTCATCACGCCCTATGCCGCGACCAGCATGGCCGAGTACTACATGGAACAGGGCCGCGATGCGCTGATCGTCTACGACGACCTCACCCGCCACGCGCGCGCCTACCGGGAACTCTCGCTGCTGCTGCGCCGTCCGCCCGGCCGCGAGGCCTATCCCGGCGATATCTTCTATATTCACTCCCGCATGCTGGAGCGGGCGACGCACCTGGCGGAGGACCACGGCGGAGGCTCGCTGACGGCCCTGCCGGTCATCGAGACCCAGGCCCAGGACATCTCGGCCTACATCCCCACCAATCTCATCTCGATCACCGACGGGCAGATCTATCTCTCCCCCACCCTCTTCCACAAGGGGCTGCTGCCCGCCATCGACGTGAGCGAGTCGGTCTCCCGGGTGGGCGGCAAGACCCAGTATCCGGCGTTCCGCGCGGTGGCCGGCGATCTCCGTCTGGCCTATTCTCAGTTCGAGGAGCTGGAGACCTTCGCCCGCTTCGCCACCCGGCTGGACGAGGAGACACGGGCGACCATCGAGCACGGACGCCGGGTGCGGGAGGTGCTGAAACAGGACGAGCATCGGCCCATCCCGGCCGCCGAACAGGTGGCCGTCCTCAACGCGGTGAACGAAGGCCTGTTCGACGAGCTGGCGACGGAGCGGGTGGGCGATGCGGAGGCGGCCATCCGTGAACGGGTCACCGATGAGCTGCCGTCGATCTGCGAACGCATCGAGGCCGGCGAGGAACTGGCCGACGAGGACTGGCAGAAGCTGACGGAGGCCGCGCGGGCGGCCATCGCAGCGCTGTCCGGGGAGGATTGAGACCATGGAGACCATCGAGAGGCTCGAGGACCAGCTCGACAGCCTGGGTGAGCTGAAGACCATCGTGCGCACCATGAAGGCGCTCTCGGCGGCCAGCATCCGCGAGTACGAACGGGCCGTGGAGGCGCTCGCCGGTTACGCCGAGACGGTCGAGCGCGGCTTTCGCGTGGTGCTTGCCGACCTGCCGGCCGGCGCAGGGCCGGTCCCGCCGGGCGACGACGCGGGCCCCGCCGGGGCCATCGTGTTCGGCTCGGATCACGGTCTCTGCGGCCGCTTCAACGAGACGGTCGCCGCCCACGCCGCGGAGGCCTTCGCCGCCGCGGGCGGGCCGCAGCCGCGGGTGCTGGCCGTCGGCGAGCGTGCCGCCGCGAGCCTCGAGCACGCGGGTTGCCGTGTCGCCGACCGCGTACTACTGCCCGGCTCCGCCGCCCACATCACGGTGCTGACCCGCAAGCTCCTGGTGCGTGTGCAGCAATGGCGGGACGAGCACGGCATCGCCTCGGTGCGGCTCTACTACAACCGTCACTCCGGCGGTCGCGGCTACGAGCCCGTGGAGGCCGCTCTGCTGCCGGTGGATCTCGCCCGGCTGCGGGATGGCGGCGGCTGGCCGTCCCGGGGCCTGCCGACCTATTCCATGGACCCGTGGCGGCTGCTTCGCCACCTGATCCACCAGTATCTGTTCATCACCCTGTTCCGGGCCTGCGCGGAATCCCAGGCCAGCGAACACGCGAGCCGGCTCGCGGCCATGCAGTCCGCCGAGGGCAACCTGGAGGAACGGCTGGAGGCCGTCACGATGACCTTCCGGCGGGCCCGCCAGAACGCCATCACCTCCGAACTGCTGGACGTGGTGTCCGGCTTCGAGGCCATTACTTCCGGCCGGGGACAACGTTGATGGGCATGAAAATCTCCCAGGTCTGGCCGGGCCGGCCCTATCCCCTCGGCGCCACCTGGGACGGCGAAGGCGTCAACTTCGCGCTGTTCTCGGAGCATGCGGAGAAGGTCGAGCTGTGCCTGTTCGAGAAGCCGCGGGGGCGGGCCATCGAACGCATCGAGCTGCGCGAGCGCACCGATCTGGTATGGCACTGCTATCTGCCGGATGCCCGCCCCGGGCTCCTCTACGGCTACCGGGTGCACGGCCCCTACGCGCCGGCGGAGGGCCACCGGTTCAACCCGAACAAGCTGCTGCTCGACCCGTACGCCAAGGCGCTGAAGGGCGGGCTGCGCTGGCACGACGCCAACTTCGGCTATCGCATCGGCCACGACGACGAGGATCTCTCCTTCGACAAGCGGGACAACGCCCGCTACGTGCCGAAGTGCGAGGTGGTCGAGTCGGCGTTCAGCTGGGGCAGCGACGAGCGGCCGGATACCCCGCTGCACGACACGGTGATCTACGAGATGCACGTGCGCGGCTTCACCATGCGCCACCCGGACGTGCCGGAGCACCTGCGCGGCACCTACGCAGGACTGGCGACGGAGCCGGTGATCGACTACCTGAAGCGCCTCGGCGTGACCGCCGTCGAGCTGATGCCGGTGCATGCGTTCGTGGACGACCGAGTGCTGGTGGAGCGGGGTCTGAGCAACTACTGGGGCTATAACACCATCGGCTACTTCGCGCCCGAGCCGCGCTACTCCGCGACCGGGCAGATCCGCGAGTTCAAGACCATGGTGAAGACCCTGCACTCGGCCGGCATCGAAGTGATCCTGGACGTGGTCTACAACCACACCGCGGAGGGCAGCCGGCTGGGGCCGACGCTGTGCTTCCGCGGCATCGATAACGCCGCCTACTACCGGCTCGTGGCCGACGACCCCCGTTACTACATGGACTACACGGGCACGGGCAACACGCTGAACATGATGCACCCCCGGGTGCTGCAGCTGATCATGGACAGCCTGCGCTACTGGGTGCTGGACATGCACGTGGACGGCTTTCGCTTCGACCTCGCCTCCGCCCTGGCGCGGGAACTGCACGAGGTGGATCGGCTCGGCGCCTTCTTCGACATCATCCACCAGGACCCGGTGCTCTCCCAGGTGAAGCTGATCGCCGAGCCCTGGGACCTCGGCGAGGGCGGCTACCAGGTGGGTAACTTCCCGCCGGGCTGGGCCGAGTGGAACGGCAAGTACCGCGACGCCGTCAGGGACTTCTGGAAGGGCCACGGCGACGTCATCGGCGAGGTGGCCTCCCGGCTCTCGGGCTCGAGCGATCTCTACGAACGCGACGGCAGGCGCCCCTATGCCAGCATCAATTTCGTCACCGCCCACGACGGCTTCACCCTCACCGACCTCGTGAGCTACGAGCGCAAGCACAACGAGGCCAACGGCGAGGACAACCAGGACGGCACCGACGACAACCGCAGCCGCAACTACGGCGACGAAGGCCCCAGCGACGATCCCGCGATACGTGCGCTGCGCCGCAGGCAGAAGCGCAACTTCCTGGCCACGCTGATGCTCTCCCAGGGCGTGCCCATGCTGCTCGCCGGCGACGAGATCGGCCGCAGCCAGCAGGGCAACAACAACGCCTATTGCCAGGACAACGAGATCTCCTGGCTCGACTGGGACCTCGGCGAGGAGGATCTGGCGCTGCTCGGCTTCGTGCGGGAGCTGATCGACTTCCGCCGCACCCACCCCGCCTTCCGGCGCCGGCGCTTCTTCGAGGGCCGGCGCATCGGCGAGGCCCAGGTCAAGGACATCTACTGGTTGGATGCGGACGCCTCCGAGCTGACCGGCGAGGAATGGGAAGGCCGTTCCGCCGGCTGCCTGGGCGTGTGCATGCCCGGGGCCGGACTCGCCGAGACCGGGCCGCGGGGCCAGCCGGTGCGCGACGACGACTTCCTGCTGCTGCTGAACGCGGGCGGGGAAGACGTCGATTTCCGGCTGCCGGAGATCGGCGACATCGGCCACTGGACCGTCTGCTTCGACACCGATGCCCGCGGCGCGGTCTCGAGGCGGGAACTGTCGGCGGGCGAGGATTATGCGCTCGCCGCCCACTCGCTCGTACTGCTGATGCACCGGAGACTGGCGGAGTGATACGCCGCCACACCATGCCCTGGGGCGCGCAGGTGACGCAGGACGGCCGCGTCCGCTTCGCCCTGTGGGCGCCGGCGGCGGCAACCGTCTCGGTGCTGCTGGGCCGGGGAGACGGCGGCGCGGAGCTGACGCTCGCGCCCGGCGACGCCGGGTGGTTCTCGCTCGCCACCGGGGCGGCCGCGCCGGGCAGTCTCTATCGCTTCCGGATCGACGGGGCGGACCTCGTCCCCGACCCCGCCTCCCGCTCCCAGCCGCACGGGGTGCACGGCCCGAGCGAGGTGATCGACCCCGGTGGCTTCGACTGGCAGGACGCAGACTGGCGGGGCCGGCCGTGGCACGAGGCAGTGGTCTACGAGCTGCACGTCGGCGCCTTCAGCGAGGGCGGGGACTTCGCCGGGGTGGAGCATCGACTCGATGAGCTGGCCGATCTGGGTATCACGGCGCTGGAGCTGATGCCCGTCGCCGCCTTTCCCGGCACCAGGAACTGGGGCTACGACGGCGTGCTCCCGTACGCGCCGGAGCGCTCCTACGGCGGTCCCGCCGGACTGAAACGGCTCGTCCAGGCGGCCCACGGCCGCGGACTCATGGTGCTGCTGGACGTCGTCTACAACCATTTCGGGCCCGAGGGCAATTACCTGCACCGCTACGCCCCGCAGTTCTTCACCGCCCGCCACCGCACCCCCTGGGGCGACGGCATCAACTTCGACGGCGAGCACAGCGGGACGGTGCGCAGCTTCTTCATCGAGAACGCCCTGTACTGGCTGGAGGAATACGCCCTGGACGGCCTGCGCCTCGATGCCGTCCATGCCATAGCCGACGATTCCCGCCCCGACATCCTCACCGAACTCGCGCAGCGGGTGCGCGAACGCTACGCGGGCGAGCGACCGGTACACCTGGTGCTGGAGAACGACGACAACGCCGCCCGCTACCTGGACCGGAACCGGGACGGCGGCTACGACGCCCAGTGGAACGACGACATACACCATGGCCTGCACGTGCTCCTGACCGGGGAAAGGGACGGCTACTACGCCGACTATGCCGACCAACCGGCGGCCTCCGTCGCCCGCTGTCTCGCGGAGGGCTTCGCCTACCAGGGCGAGCCTTCCCCCCACCGGGACGGCGAGGCCCGCGGCGAGCCCAGCGCAGCCCTGCCGCCCACGGCTTTCGTGTCCTTCCTGCAGAACCACGATCAGATCGGCAATCGGGCGTTCGGCGAGCGCATCCACGCGCTCGCTCCCGCGGCCGCGGTGCGCGCCGCGACGGCACTGCTCCTGCTGGCCCCCTCGCCGCCGCTCGTGTTCATGGGCCAGGAGTTCGCGGCCGACACGCCGTTCCTGTTCTTCTGCGATTTCGGGGAGGGGCTCGCCGAAGCCGTGGCCGAAGGCCGGCGGCGGGAGTTCGCCCGCTTCGAGCGCTTCGCCGCTGCCGCCAGCCGCGCCGCCATCCCGGACCCGAACGACGAGGCCACGTTTCTCCGCTCCCGGCTGGACCGCGACGCCGCGGGCCATGCCGGACAGGCGCGCGAGGTGCGCTTCTTCGCGCGCCTGCTGGCGCTGCGCCACGAGGAGATCGTGCCGCGGCTCGCCGGCATCGGCATCGGCGGCGGCGGCGGCGGCGCCGGCCGGGTGCGCGGGGCGCGGGCCGGGGCGCTGCAGGTCGAGTGGACCCTCGCGGACGGGTCGGTGCTGGCCGTCGCGGCCAACCTCGACGACGGGGCGGCGCCGCCCGGCGTCCTCCGGGCGCCCGGCGGACGGGTCCTGTTCGCCTGGCCGGAGGCGGCGGCGGCGGAACTGGCGGCCGGGGCGCTGCCGCCCTGGAGCGTGGTGTACACGCTCCTCGTAGAATCGAGACCATGAGTCCGACGCCGATGATGCCCCGGGCGACGTACCGGCTGCAGTTCAACGGGGATTTCACCCTGGACGATGCCGCCGCGCTGGTGCCTTATCTCGACCGGCTCGGGATCAGTCATATCTATGCTTCGCCCCTGCTGAAGGCGAGGTCCGGCAGCAGCCACGGCTACGACATCGTCGAACACGACAGTCTGAATCCGGAGGTGGGCGGCGAGGAGGCGCTGGCACGGCTCACGGACGCACTGCGAGCCCGCGGGATGGGCCTGATACTGGACGTCGTGCCCAATCACATGGGGGTCATGGGACGAGACAACCCGTGGTGGCTGGACGTCCTCGAACACGGTCCGGCATCCCGCCGGGCCGGCTACTTCGACATCGACTGGGACCCGCTGAAGGACGAACTCCGCGGCAAGGTGCTGGTGCCGGTGCTGGGCGATCACTACGGCAACGTCCTGGACAGCGGCGAGCTGGTGCTGGCCCACGACCCGGCGGAAGGCACATTCGCCGCGGAATACTACGAGCACCGCTTCCCCATCGACCCGCGGGAGTATCCACGCCTCTTCGCTCACCGAACCGACGACCTCGCCGGACGGCTCGGCGAAGACGGCCCCGCCGCCGCGGAGCTGGCGAGCCTGCTGACGGCGTTCGGCAACCTGCCGCCCCGCTCCGCGGTCTCGGCTGCCGATCGTGACGAGCGCGCCCGGGACAGCGCCATACACAAGCGTCGCCTCGCAGACCTCCGCGCGGAATATCCGCAGATTGCCCGCTTCATGGACGAGGTGGTCGCCGACTACAACGGCGCCGGCAGACGGCCGGGCGACGCGGCGCTGTTCCACCGTTTGCTCGAAGCCCAGGCCTGGCGGCTGGCGTACTGGCGCGTCGCCGCCGACGAGATCAACTACCGGCGCTTCTTCGACATCAACGACCTCGCGGCCCTGCGCATGGAGGACGAGGAAGTGTTCCGGGCGACCCATGGCAAGGTCCTGGAAATGGTCGCCGCCGGCCGGGTTCAGGGCCTGCGCATCGACCATCCGGACGGGCTGTACGATCCGGCGGCCTATTTCGAGCGTCTCCAGGCGGCTGCCCGGTCGGTCGGCCGGCCGGCTGCAGGTAGCGATCCCGGGTCCGATGCCGAGGCCGGCACGGGCCTCTACGTGGTGGTGGAGAAGATCCTCGCCGCCGGAGAGCAGCTGCCGACGAGCTGGCCGGTGGCCGGCAGCACGGGCTATGAATTCGCGCGCAGTGCGGGGGGACTGTTTGTGGCTGCGCGGAACGAGGCCGAGATGGACCGGATCTACCGCAGCTTCGCCTTCGCGGACGGCGACTTCCGCGCCGTCGAGAGGAATTCGCGGCTCACCATCATGCAGGATGCCCTGGCGAGCGAGCTTGCGGTGCTCGCCACGGAACTCGCCCGCATTGCGGAGATGGACACCCATACGCGGGACTTCACCCGCTCGGCGCTGCGCGAGGGCATCTCCGCCGTGGTGGCCTGCTTTCCGGTCTACCGCACCTACGTCACCCGCCAGGGCTGCTCCGAGGAGGACGCCGGGCGCATCGAGGCCGCGGTCGGCGAGGCGCGCCGGCGCGCCGCCCTGCCCGACGAGTCGCTGTTCGACTTCCTGCGCGACGTTTTGGTGACCCGCCGGGCCGAGGCCCGGGAAGCTCGTTACCGCGACCGCGTCGTCGCGTTCGCGATAAAATTCCAGCAGTTCACCGGACCGGTGGCCGCCAAGGGCGTGGAGGACACCGCCTTGTACCGCTACCAGCGGCTGATCTCGCTGAACGAGGTGGGCGGCGCACCCGATCGCTTCGGGACGCCGGCGGCGGAGTTCCACCGTGACAACGCCGCACGCCTCGCCGCCTGGCCCGGCGGCTTGCTCGCCGGCTCGACGCACGATGCGAAGCGCTCCCTGGACGTCCGCATGCGCATCCACGCCCTGTCCGAGTGGCCGGCCGAGTGGGAGGAGCGCGTGGCCCGGTGGCATGAGGCGACAGCGCCACTCAAGCACGAGGTCGACGGCCGCATGGCCCCGTCGGCGAACGACGAGTATTTCCTCTACCAGACGCTGGTCGGGGCCTGGCCGGCGGCAGGCCGGCCCGGCGGCGACGGCTGGGAGGACTTCGTGCAGCGCATCCGGGCTTATCTGCGCAAGGCGTTCCGGGAGGCCAAGCGGCACACGGAATGGGAGAGCCCCGACCCGGACTACGAGGCCGCCGTGCAGCACTTCGTGGCCGGCGTGCTGGACCCGGCACAGGGTTCAGCGTTCCTCCACGACTTCCTGCCCTTCCAGCAACGCATCGCCGCCGTCGGCCGCTTCAACAGCCTGGCTTTCCTGGCGCTGGAATACACCGCTCCGGGCGTGCCCGACATGTACCAGGGCGACGAGCTTCCCGATTACCGGCTGGTGGACCCGGACAACCGCCGGCCCGTTGCGTTCCAGGCGCGTTCCGCCGCACTGACGGCGCTGGAGTTGTGCTGCGACGGGAACGGCTACGCGCCCGCCTCTCTCGTCCGGGAAGCCGTGGGGGATCCGGCAGACGGCTCCCTGCGGCTCCAGCTCGTCCGCCGGTGCCTCGCGCTGCGCCGCCGCTGGCCGTCCCTGTTCGCGCGAGGCGAGTATCTGCCGCTGACGCCGCGCGGCGAGCACGCCGACCATGTCTGCGGTTTCTGCCGGCGGGACGAGGGCCGATGGCTGATGACGGTGGTCCCCCGTCTCGTCGGCGGCCTGTGCGACGGCCGGCCTCCGGTCGGCAAGGAGATCTGGGACGAGACCGCCCTGGTGCTGCCCGCCGGCCTGGAACCGCCGGCGCTCCGGCACCTGTGCACCGGGGAGACCCTGCGGACGGCGCCCTCGCCGGAGGGTCGGATGATCCGCGCTGCAGACGCGCTGCGGAGCTTCCCCGTCGGGGTCTTCGCGGCAGCGAATCAGGCCTGAGCGGGGCGCTCAGAAACTCTCCACCAGCCGCAGAGCCTGCCGGGGACAATTGCTATCGCGATCGCAATCGCCATCGCCATCGCCATCGCGATCGGGACTGCTCATCTCGGCGAGCGTCTCCCGGGTCACGAGCACGGTGTGCGGGGTTCCCTCGCCCGGATTCTCCTTTCCGTCGATGACCGTTCCTGCCGGCACGCGGCAGCCGGGGCAGACCACCGCATTCCTGATCCGGCAGTCCTCGCCGATGCGGGCGTCGGGCAGCAGGACCGAGTCGAGGACCTCGGCGCCGGGCCCTATCTCGACGCCCCTCGAGACGATGGAGCCCGTCACCCGCGCGCCGCATATCGACGTGCCCCGGGCCACGATGGAATCCACCACGGTGGCGCGTCGGCCGCTCTCGTCGCGCTCCAGTATGGCCGGCGAACAGGCGACATCGGCCGTGACCACCTGCCAGCCCGGACGATAGAGGTCGCGGCGCGCCGCAGGATCGAGCAGCGCCATGCTCGCTTCGTAGTAGGCGTCCACCGTGCCGGCGTCCCGCCAGAAGCGAGGCCGGCCGCGATCGTCGACGAAGGGGAACGCGAGCACGCGGTAGTGCGCCAGCATCGCCGGCAGCACGTCGGCACCGAAATCGTGCAGCGAGCCGCCGTCCCCGCCGAGCGCGGCAACCAGTGCCGGCAGCCGGAACGCGTAGATGCCCATGGACACGTAAGCCGCGTCCGGACGGCCCCGGATGGGTACCGGCCCGTCGGGCTTCTCGGTGAAGCCGTGCACCCAGCCCGACCTGTCGGCCTCGACCACGCCGCAGCGGCGCGCCTCCTGCAGCGACACTTCCGTGCAGGCCACGGTGACGTCGGCGCCGGCGGTCACGTGGCGCTCGACGAGTTCCCGGTAGTCCATGCTGTAGACATGGTCTCCGGCCAGGATGAGAATGTGGTCGGCACCGCTGTCGATGATGGCCCGGAGGTTCTGGCGCACCGAATCGGCCGTGCCCTGGTACCAGTCGTCGCTGCTGTCCTGCTGGGCGGGCCAGATCTTGACGAATTCGCCGGGATACAAGGCACGGAACGCCCACGCCCGCTGCAGATGCGCGATCAGGTCCCGGCCCTCGTACTGGGTGAGTACGGCCGTCTGCTGCACGCCGGAATTGAAGCAGTTGGACATGGTGAAATCGATGATGCGGTACTCACCGCCGAACGGCACCGCCGGCTTCGCACAACCCCGGGTCAGTTCGCCGAGGCGGGTGCCGCGCCCACCCGCCATCACCACCGCCAGCACCTCGTCCATGGGTGCCGGCGGCGCTCGTCTAGTTGCCATCTCGCTCTCCCTGTCCTGACTGCCCCGCCAGTTTCCGCCCGCCCGCTGCGGGACGTCCCCCGAAACGCTTCGCGCTCCCTCGCCGCCGGTTCAGAGACCGCCCCGAAGGACTTCAGACTAGTGAATGGACGGGAGCCCGGCATTGACGGCCGTCAATCCGGCAGCGCAGAAATCAGGGCCGGAGGATCTCCTCGACCGCGTCGGCATTCAGGGCCTCCTGCTCCACCAGCGCATCGGCCAGCGCTTTCAGCCGGTCGCGCTTGTCTTCCATGATCTCCCGCACCCGATCCTCGATGCCCGTGACGAGGCTGCAGATCTCGTCATCGATGATGCGCGCCGTGTGCTCGCTGAAGTTGCGTTCCTGGGTCATCTCCTTGCCGAGGAAGACGTGGTCCTCGCCGCGGGAGAAGGCGGCGGCGCCGAGCTTCCGGCTCATGCCCCACTGGCTCACCATCCGTCGGGCGAGTCCGGTGGCCTGCTTCAGGTCCTGCGCGCTGCCGCTGGTGACCTGGCCGTAGACGAGCTGTTCGGCGACCCGGCCGCCCAGCATCACGCCGATGCGGTCGCGCAGGTAATCCTCCGGCAGGTTGTGGCGCTCCTCGTCCGGTATCTGCTCGGTGGCGCCGAGAGCGCGCCCGCGGGGAATGATCGTGACCTTGTCCAGCGGATCCGCATGCGGCAGAAAAGTCGCGGCAACGGCATGACCTGCCTCGTGGCAGGCGATCAGTGCCTTCTCCTCGTCCTCGATGAGCATTTCCCGCTTGCCGCCGAGCACCACCTTGTCCCTGGCCGCCAGCAGAAACTCCATGTCGATCTCCTCGCGCTTCTCGCGCCCGGCCAGCAGGGCCGCCTCGTTCACGAGATTCTCGATGTCCGCGCCGGAGAAGGTCACGGTCAGGGCGGCCAGGCGCTCCAGGTCCACGTCGTCCGCCAGGGGCATGTCCGCGGTGTGGATCTCCAGGATGGACTTCCTGGCACGTCGATCCGGCAGGTCAAGGGTCACCTTGCGGTCGAAGCGGCCGGGGCGCAGCAGTGCCTGGTCGAGCACGTCCGGGCGGTTGGTCGCCGCCAGTACCACCACCGCCTCGTGGGGGTCGAATCCGTCCATCTCGCCCAGTATCTGGTTGAGCGTCTGTTCGCGCTCGTCGTGGCCGCCGCCGACGCCGGTGCCGCGGGCACGGCCGACGGAGTCGATCTCGTCGATGAAGATGATCGACGGCGCACTCTCCTTGGCGCTCTTGAACATGTCCCGCACCCGCGAGGCCCCAACGCCGACGAACATCTCGATGAATTCCGAGCCGCTGATGCTGAAGAACGGCACCTCGGCCTCGCCGGCGACCGCCCGCGCGAGCAGCGTCTTGCCGGTGCCCGGCGGGCCCATGAGCAGGATGCCGCGGGGCACCTTGGCCCCGAGCGAGCGATAGCGTTTCGGTTCGCGGAGGAAACCCGCAATCTCCTGCAGGTCGCGCTTGGCGTTGTCGAGACCGGCGACGTCGTCGAAGGTGATGTCGCTCTCGCCGTGCGTGAAACGCTTCGCGCGGGACTGGCGGAAACCGAAGATGCCGCCCGGTCCCTGGCCGCCGCCCATGCGCTCCTGCATGCGGCGTGCGGCATACCAGATGAGACCGAGTATGAGCAGCCACGGCAGGATGCCCACCAGCGCCCGCATCCACCAGGCCGGTTCCTGGGGCTCGGCTCGCACCGTGACCCCGTTGTCCTCCAGCAGCCCGATCAGCTCCGGATCGCCGATCGGCGGCAGCGCGGTGCGGAAGCGTTGCGGCCCGGCGGCGCCCGTCTCCATCGCGGTCGGCGCGCCCTGTTCGCCGCGCTCGCCATCCGCCTCGCCATCCGCCTGGCCATCCGCCTCGCCATCCGCCTCGCCGTCGCCTTCAGCTTCCGTCGCGAAGCGTCCGGTCAGTACCTCGCCGCGGAACGTGACGGCGGCCACTTCCCCGTCCGCGACCCGGCGCTTGAACTCGGTATACGGGATCTCCGCCACACCCTGGCCGGTGCCGCTGCCGAGCCAGTACCACGCCACCGCCACGACCAGCAGCAGCCACAGTGCATGCCGCCACCAGGCCAGCGGCCCACCCGGGCCGGCGTCCCCGCCGCCGGACGGTCGTGACGATTGCGGCGCTTGTGGGGATTCTGGCGATTGCGGCGATTGCGGCGATTTCTGGGGATGGGGATTCAAGGTGCGTCCTTCCCAGCCCGCTCGGAGGGGCACAGGACCGCCGGGGCTGGTCGGCGCGGTCTCGGTTGCCTGGATCGCATGTGTCTCTCTTATCACCGCCCCCCACGCCCCACATTGCGAATCCGCAATAACGCCCGGGGGCGCAGCTTGAGAAAACGCAATGCCGCCGCAACGGCCGCGTGCCATGTTGCAGCTTCGGGGCCGGGGAACGCTCCTGGCGGGATTCCAGAAAGCATTCATGAAAGCATTCATGCGGAAGGAGCGGTATGCACGACGCACAGACGAGACTACGAAGCGCCACCGGAACGGTGGAGAGCATCACTCCCGCAGTGGAAGACCGCAACGGGCAGCGCCGCCCCGCTCCGGGGAGACGTCGGGGGCCGGCTGCGCCGGTTGCGCTGATCATCGATGACGACCGGGATCACAACCGGGCGCTCGAGCAGGCGCTGGGTGGTTACGGCTTCCGGGTGCACGTGGCCACCTCCGTGGATGCCGCCGTCGAGCAACTCGAGGACACGACGCCGCGAGTGGCCCTCGTTGCGCTGGAAGTGGACGGAGACGACGGCGTCGCCCTGCTGGATCATCCGGGCCTGGCGCAGTGCGAGGAAATACTCCTCATGCACGAGCACGACACGCCGCGCAGGATCGGGGAAGGCATGTCGAAGGGCGCGGGCTATTTCCTCGCGAAACCTTTCGACGGGGAGTTCCTGACCGGGGTGCTGCACGGCCTCACCGAGCGCGCCACGGAATTCCGCCGCCGCACCCCCGCGAACGGCAACGTGGCCCCGCTCGACCAGTTCGGCGACCTGCGCGGCAGCTCCGCAGCCATGCGCGGCCTGTTCCAGGTGCTGCGCAAGGTGGCCGGCGTGGACACCTCGGTGCTGCTCACCGGCGAGAGCGGCACCGGCAAGGACCTTGCCGCATGCACCCTGCACCGCTTCAGCGCCAGGGCGGACGGCCCCTTCATCGCGACGAACTGCGCGGCGATCCCCCCGGATCTCTGCGAAAGCGAGTTGTTCGGCCACGAGCGCGGCAGCTTCAGCGGGGCCACCCGCTGCCACCGGGGGCTGTTCGAGCAGGCAGACGGCGGCACGCTGTTCCTGGACGAGATCACGGAGATGCCGACGGAACACCAGGTCAAGCTGCTGCGGGTGCTGGAGAGCGGCCAGTTCCGGCGCGTGGGCGGCGAAACCGACATCACGGTGAACGTGCGGATCATCACCGCCAGCAACAGGGACCCGGAGGAAGCCATCCGCGAGGGCCGTCTGCGCCAGGACCTTTACTACCGCATCGCCCGCTTTCCGATCGACATGCCCGCCCTGCGCGACCGCGACGACGACATCGAAGGACTGGCGCGTCACTTCCTGGATCGGCTGAACGAGCGTGAAGGCACCGCGAAGGCCTTCAGCAGCGACGCGCTCGCCTCGCTGGCCAGCTACTCGTTCCCCGGCAACGTGCGCGAACTCCAGAGCCTGGTCGAGCGGGCCTTTCTGGTGTCGCCCGGCATCATCCGCAACATGCACCTGCCGCCGCTCTCCGGCGAGCCGGCCCTTGCCGGCGACTACATCCGGGTGCGGGTCGGCGCCTCCGTGTACGAGGCGGAGAAGGCCCTGCTCCTGGCCACGCTGCAGAAGGAGAACAACGACAAGGCGACCGCGGCGGAAATCCTCGGCATCAGCCTCAGGACCCTGTACAACCGGCTGAACGCCTACGCGGAGGAAGACAACAAGGCGAGCTGATCTCCCGCCGGAGCGACGGACGGCGTGAACGCGCAACGACAGACAGCGAATGGCAGTGCCGCCCAAGGTCATGGCCATGGCCATGGCCGTGGGCGCACCCATATCGGCACTTCGGGCTGGTCGTACGACCACTGGGAGGACGCTTTCTACCCGGCAGGGCTGGCTACCGGCGAGCGGCTCGCCTTCTATGCGCGCCGCTTCGCCACGGTGGAGCTCAACAACTCGTTCTATCAGCTGCCGGCACGAGAGGACCTCGAGCACTGGCGAGACGTCGTGGGCGACGATTTCGTGTTCGCCGTGAAGGCGAGCCGCTACATCACCCACATGAAGAAGCTCAACGAGCCGCGGGAGAGTCTCGAGCGGTTCCTCGGCCGGGTGGCAGCACTCGGACGCACGCTCGGCCCCGTCCTGTTCCAGTTGCCGCCCCGCTGGCACTGCAACCCCGACCGGCTGGCCTCTTTCCTGCGGCAGCTGCCGGGCGAACACCGTTACGCCTTCGAGTTCCGCGACCCGAGCTGGCATGTCGGGGAGATCCACGCCGCACTCCGCGAAGCCGGTGCCGCCTTCTGCATCTACGACCTCGCCGGCGATCTCTCGCCGAAGGAGGTCACGGCCGATTTCGTCTACATCCGCCTGCACGGGCCCGAGGGCCCCTACGAGGGCAGCTACGATGCCCGGGCGCTGTCCGGCTGGGCCGGCGCCATCTCGGCCTGGCGCGACCGGGGACTGGACGTCTACTGCTATTTCGACAACGACGAGGCCGGCCACGCACCCGCCAATGCCGCGCGGCTGGCAGACATGCTGGATGCCTGAGGAGGGCCGTCTTGCCCGAACTCCCGGACGTTGAAGTGTACCGCCGCTACCTGGACGCGACCGCGCTGCACAGCCCGGTCACGGGGGTGGAGGTCCCCTCGCCCGGCGTCCTGCGCGGCACCACGCCCCAGGGCCTGGGCCGGGCGCTCAAGGGCAGGCCCTTCGAGGCGACTCGCCGCCACGGCAAATACCTGTTCGTGCAACTCGGCGACAGCGACGGCGACGGCGACGGCGACAGGTACCTCGTGCTGCACTTCGGCATGACCGGGGAACTGGCCTACGCCGGCGACGGGGGCCCGCCTCCCGAATACACGGCCTGCCGCTTCTGCTTCGACGACGGCGGCAGCCTCGCGTACGTGACGCCGCGCAAGCTGGGCCGGGTGTCCGTGACCGGCTCGTTATCCGGCTTCATCGAGGAACACGAGCTGGGACCCGACGCCCTGTCTCTGTCGAAGGAGCAATTCCGCCGGCTGGCGGAGGGCCGCAGGGGCAGCGTGAAGTCGTTCCTGATGAACCAGGAGGTCATGGCCGGCATCGGCAATGTCTACTCCGACGAGATCCTGTTCCAGGCCGGCATCCATCCGCGCCGCGCGGTGAGCGACCTGGATCCGGCCGATCTCGATGCGCTGCGGCGGGTGATGCGCAAGGTGCTGCGCCAGGCAACCGCCGCGGGCGCCGAACCGCAGGAGATGCCCGAATCGTTCCTGCTGCCCCGGCGAGAGGAGGACGGCCTTTGCCCGCGCTGCGGCGGCCGGCTGCGCCGAATCACGGTCTCCGGCCGGACCGCCTGGTTGTGTCCCGACTGTCAGCCGCTCAGCTGACGAGCGCCGCGACCAGGCGGCGCACCGCTGCCGCCGCCGGCTCGTCCAGCGCGTGCCCGTGCAGGCGCGCACAGGGCCCCTCGCCCGCCAGGAGTTCCCCGTTCCCGCCATAACCGACCGCCTGGAAGGTCCAGCGGCCGCGCAGGTTCTTCACCTGCCCCAAGTGGCAGCCATCGCCGTCGAATACAGCATGCAGATCCTGGCGCAGTTCCAGAAGCTCGATCCGCGCCGGATCGCCCGGCGCGGCCACGGGCTCGAAACGGTAGCGCGCCACACCGCTGCCGCCGTCGGCAAACAGGGTGTTCAGCGGCGCGAAACTGAGCCGGTGATGGACGGTGGGACCCCGGCGCAGCAGACCGAGGTAATGCTCGTCCGTGCCGTAGCCCACGTTCGTGTTCCAGCCGTAGCCGGGGAAATCCGCCGCCAGGCCGCGCATGAGTCGGTCCCGGGCCACCTTCGCCAGCACCGAGGCCGCCGCGATGGACAGCGAGCGGCGGTCGCCCTTGACCACGGTCTTCACGCGGCAGGCAATGCGAGGTGCGGCCCGGCCGTCCACCAGCGCGGCATCCGGCGCCACCCCCAGCGCCTCGACGGCGCGCTGCATGGCGAGGAGATTGGCGCGATAGATGTTGAACTCGTCGATCTCCGCCACCGTCGCGACGCCGATGCCCCACACCGCGATGCGCCGGATGCGTTCAGCGTAGTGCTCGCGTTCTTCGGCGGACAGGAGCTTCGAATCGGTCAGACCGCGCAGCAGACGTGGCTTGGCGCCCGGCGGAATGATGGCGGCGGCCGCGACGACCGGTCCCGCGAGGGGCGCGTAGCCCGCCTCGTCGACACCGCACACGCTGCCCGTGAACTCGCGTTCCAGGTTCAGTGTGGGCCATTTGGGCAGTCGCAGGCGGGCAGCCATGGTGGGCGGAGGTTATACCAAACCCGCCGGGCTGTCTGCCCCGCCGGCGTCAGCGCAGGACCCGCTCCATGCCGTCGTGGGCGATCTCCACCTCCACCTCCCGCTCTGCCGCCAGGCGCCTCAGTTCGGCCCCCACCTTGCGCTCGTCGCCGCCGACGATGTCGCTGCCACAGTGGGTGACGATCATCTTCTCCACGCCCTCCTTGCGGCACCAGGTGAGCTGCTGGGTGATCGTGGAGTGGCCGATCAGCGCGCCCGTCTTCTTTTCCTTGCGGACCATGTTGCGATGGATCGTGGCGCCGTCGCCGATGTACAGGCGCACGCCTCCCAGGGCCTCGTCGCGGTCGTGGATCCAGACCACGTCGGGCACGTAGAAGACGGCCACCCGACCGGCCTCGATCCGGTAACCCACCGCCGGCGCCTTCGTGGAATGGATCACCGGGAAGGCCTCGAACCGGATGCCGGCAATCGTGACGGGCTCGCGCAGCGCCACTCGCCGGCGCAGTTCGTCCGGCGCGGCGAAATCGGCCATCTTCTCCCACGCCTCCGGGATGGCGTGGACCGGACAGGGAGGCGCGGCCCTCTTCAGGGCGAAGGCATGATCGGGATGGGGATGGGTGACCATGATCGCATCGGGGCCGACGTCGTCCCAGCGCCGCTCCCAGCCCTCGCCGCAGTCGATCATCACCCGTCCGCCACGGTAGCCCACCAGCAGGGACGTGTAATAGCGGTGGCGCCGGGTCTGCGGCTCGATATAGCCGCGCGTGCCGAGGAAGGTGAGTTTCATGACCGGAACCGCTCTCCTCTGCCGCGTCTTGCCCTGCCAGTCGATCGATTATAAGAGCGCGTCGGCTTCCGTCATTCCCTTTTCGCAATGCTCCCTTGCGCAAGGGTTTCAGGCCGGTTTCCGCCATTGAGGAAGCGCAATGCGCTGCGCCCCGCCCGTGCGGATACTTGGCGACAAACCCAGCGGAGGAATTCGCATGACCAGCGTCGCAATCAACGGCCTCGGCCGCATTGGCCGGACGGCCCTCAGAATCATCGGCGAGACGCCCGAGCTGGAGCTCGCGGCCGTCAACGATCTCGTGAAGGTGATCGCCTGGTACGACAACCCATGGGGTTACGCGAGCCAGATGATCCGCGAAGCCGTGCGCATCGGCACTCACGGACGGGCCTGATGGCGGTCAGGAGCATCGATCGGCTGCACCAGGCCGAAGATCTCGCGGGCAAGCGGGTGCTCGTTCGGGTGGATTTCAACGTGCCGCTGAACCATGGCCGTGTGGACGACGACGCACGCATCCGCGCCGCGCTGCCCACGCTGAGACTGCTGGTGCAGCGCGGAGCCGCACTGATCCTGCTGTCCCATCTGGGTCGCCCGGGCGGCCGGCCCGATCCCGCGTATTCCCTGGAACCGGTCGCCGCGCATCTGCAGCTGCTGATGGACCGCAATGTGTCGTTCGAGGCTGACTGCACCGGTGCTTCCCTGCAAGAGCGCCCCGGCTCGCTGGAGGCCGGCCAGCTGGTGATGCTCGAGAACACACGTTTCCACCCCGGCGAGAAGGCGAACGACGAGCGCTTCGCCGATTCCCTCGCCGGGCTCGCAGACTGCTATGTCAACGATGCCTTCGCGACGTTGCACCGGGCCCATGCCAGCACGGTCGGGCTCGCGCGCCGTCTTCCGGCAGCCGCGGGACTGCTGGTGGAGCGGGAACTCGCGGCGCTCGGCCGCGCCACGATCGAGCCCGCCCGGCCCTACGTCGCCTTGATCGGAGGCGCGAAGGTCAGCGACAAGCTGCCCGCCGTGCAGAAGCTGCTCGAGCGCGCCGACCGGGTGCTGGTCGGCGGCCCGGTTGCCACCACGTTCCTGGCCGCGTCGGGGGTGGATGTGGCCGATTCCGCCATGGAGCCGGAATACGTCTCCCTGGCCCGCAAGATACTGCGCGACGCCGGAGACCGTCTCGGCCTGCCTGCCGATGTGGTGATCGCGTCAAGGTCGGACGAAGACGCCGAAACGAGGGTGATGGAGGCCCGGGACGTGGATCCGGGCTGGCAGATCCTGGATATCGGACCGCGCACGCGGGCCGAGTTCGCGGCAGAACTCAAGGAGTCGGGAACGGTGGCCTGGGCGGGACCCCTCGGGCTGTTCGAATGCGCGCCTTTCTCCCATGGGACCTTCGAGGTGGCCCGCGCCCTGGCGGGAGCCGAGGGCTTCCGCATCGTGGGCGGCGGCGAGACGGCCATGGCGGTCCGGCAGGCCGGCGTGGCGGAACAGATCGACCATGTCTCCACCGGCGGCGGCGCCGCGCTCGCCTTCCTCTGCGGAGACACGCTGCCGGGACTGGCGGCGCTGGAGGCGGCCTGAATGGGCGGCATCCTGACACTGACGATGAATCCCACCCTGGACATCGGTCTCGACGTGGAACGTCTGGTGCCCGGCCAGAAGCTGCGCAGTGAAACGGTCCGGCGGGAGCCGGGCGGCGGTGGCATCAACGTCGCCCGGGGCATCCAGCGGCTCGGCGGCCAGGTCTGCGCCCTGTTCGCCGGAGACGACGTCATGGGAGCGCAGCTGCAGACGCTGCTGGAAGAGCGTTCGGTGCCGGGTCGGCGAGTGCCGGTCCGCGGGGTCGTGCGCGAAGGCATTTCGGTCTGGGTGCGCGAACAGGAAGCGCTTTTTCATTTCGTGATGCCCGGCCCCGAACTCGGCGAGGACGAGGTGCAACGGGCCCTGGACGCCGTGCTCGACCAGGAGCCGTGCCCCGACTGGCTGGTGGCCAGCGGCAGCCTGCCGCCGGGGGTCGACGATGATTTCTATGCCCGGCTTGCACGGGCGGCCCGGGACCGGGGCATACGCTTCGTGCTGGACAGTCACGGCGCGCCGCTGCGTGCCGCGCTGCGGGAGCGCTCGTTCCTGGTCAAGTGCAACCGGCGGGAATTCGCGGCCCTGGTGGGGGCGGACGAACCCGGTTCGGCCGAGGTGCGCCGACTGGCCCGCGAACTCGCGGCGGCATCCGACGTGGCGGCGCTCGTGATCACTCTCGGCGCCGACGGCGCGCTCCTGACCACTCGCGACGATCAGGTCGGATTCCGCCCGCCCCCGGTGCAGCCGCAGAGTCCCGTGGGTGCCGGGGACAGTTTCGTGGCCGCGTGCGTGCACGAACTGGCCACCGGCGGCTCCCTCCGTGCCGCGGTGCACAGCGGCGTCGCCGGCGCCGCCGCCGCCGTGAAGACGCCGGGCACCGAACTTTTCGACCTGGAGGACTATCGCCGCATCCGCGAACGCACCGAGGAATACACCGATACCGAAGGAGAGCAAGCATGAAACACGAACTGCCCGACTTGCCCTATGCCATGGATGCGCTGGCACCCCACATCTCGGAGGAAACCCTCGAGTACCACTGGGGCAGGCATCACCGGAAATACGTCGACAACCTGAACGACCTGATCCAGGGGACGGAATTCGAGGACAGTCCGCTGGACGAGGTCGTCGCCAACGCCGGCGCGGGCGACCTGTTCAACAACGCCGCGCAGACCTGGAACCACGACTTCTACTGGCGCTGCATGAGCCCGAACGGCGGCGGCCGGCCCACCGGCGCCCTGGCGGATGCCATCGACAGCAGTTTCGAGTCCTTCGATGCCTTCCGCGAGGCCTTCAGCGACGCCGGCAAGAAGGCATTCGGTTCCGCCTGGGTATGGCTGATCGACACCGGCAGCGGGGTCGTGTCCATCGAGACGACGCCGAACGCGGAGACGCCGCTGATGCACGGCCGCGTCGCGCTGCTCACCTGCGACGTCTGGGAGCACGCGTATTACATCGACTACAGGAACGACAAGGCGAGCTATCTCGACGCGTTCTGGGAAATCGTGAACTGGGATTTCGCCGCCTCAAGACTCCGGGCATGAACAAAAAGACCCGCACGGACCCGAAGGGATTCAGCCTGCAGGACTACGATGCGGTAGTGCTCGATCTCGACGGCGTGATCACCCGCAGCCAGGATCTGCACGCGCGGGCCTGGAAGCGGGCGTTCGACGGGTTCATGCACGACCGCTGGCAGCAGGAGCAGAACGGGGAGCAGAACGACTTTGACGGCCAACGCTACCGCCCGTTTCAGATCGATCCGGAGTACCTGCGCCACGTGGACGGCAAACCCCGCTACGAGGGCGTAAGGGACTTCCTGCATGCCCGGGGGATCGAGCTGCGCGAAGGCGACCCCGACGACCCGCCGGGACACGACAGCATCCAGGCCCTGGGCAACCGGAAGAACGAAATCTTCCTGGATCTCCTCGACCAGGAAGGTGTAGAGGTCTACGAGGATTCCCTGGACTTCCTGTGTCTTGCGCGCTGCATGGGACTCTGGACCTCCGTGGTGTCGTCGAGCCGGAACTGCGCGGCCCTGCTGACCGCGGCGGGCGCCGCCGAGTGCTTCGACGGCAAGGTGGACGGGCGGGACATTGCCCGGCGCCATCTGGACGGCAAGCCGGCTCCCGATATTTTCCTGACCGCGGCGAAGGACCTGGGCGTGGCGCCCGCCCGCTGCGTCGGCGTCGAGGATGCCGTGGCCGGCGTCGAGGCGGCCCGCGGCGCCGGGTACGGCTTCGTGATCGGGCTGAACCGCGCGCAGGAAGAGCAGGCAGAGGCGCTGACTCGAAACGGCGCGGACCGGGTCGTCAGCTCTCTCTCCGAACTGATCGCAGACGAGACGACGGCCGGCAGCGCAACGGCCGGCGTGTCCGCGCTTCCGCTCGAAGCACTGCGCCAGCGCCTGGGTACCCGCACGCCCGCGGTCTTCCTCGATTTCGACGGCACCCTCACGCCCATCGTCGACCGGCCCGACGAGGCGGTTCTGAACGAAGAAATGCGGGCCGTGCTCGGCCAGGTGTCCCGCAGCTTCCCCACCGCCGTCATCAGCGGCCGCGATCTCGCCGACGTGCGTGAGCGGGTCGGCATCGACGAAGTGGTCTATGCCGGCAGCCACGGCTTCGACATTCTCCTCCCGGGCGGGACCAGGCACAGCCCGGAAGCGGCCCGCGACGCCCTGCCCGCCCTGGCCGAGGCTGCGGATGCGATGGAGGACAGGCTGGACGACGTCGAGGGCGCGTTCGTGGAGCGCAAGCGCTTCGCCGTCGCGGTGCACTACCGGCTGGCCCGGGAGGATCGGCGCGAGGAGATCGAACAGGCGGTCGACGAAATCGTCGCCCGGCACCCCGAACTGCGCAAGCGGGGCGGCAAGAAGATCTTCGAGTTCGTGCCCGATATCGACTGGGACAAGGGCGAGGCTCTGTGCCTGCTCCTCGACGTGCTGGAGCTGGCGGACGACCCGGACACGATTCCGCTCTACATCGGCGACGACGTGACCGACGAGGACGCCTTCGCGGTGCTCGAAGAGCGTGGGCTCGGCATCGCCGTGGGCCGCGAGCCCGGCGAGACCATCGCACCGGTCACGGTCGGAGACGTCGACGCGGTGCGTCGCCTGCTCGGCTGGCTGTGCCGGCGGGGGTGCTCTGCGGCATGAGCGGCTGGGAATTCGTCTACGACCGGTACCGGCCGGGCCAGGAACGCCTGCGCGAGGCGCTGTGCACCACCGGCAACGGCTATTTCGCGACCCGCGGTGCCGCGCCCGAGGAGCGGGCCGGCACGCACCATTACCCGGGCACCTACGTCGCCGGCTGCTACAACCGCCTTGGCACCGATATCGCCGGGAAGACGGTCGTCAACGAATCGCTGGTGAACGTGCCGAACTGGCTGCCGCTCGCGTTCGCCATCGGCGACGACGACTGGCTGTCGCTGGACGATGTCGAGATCCTCGACTACCGCCAGGCACTGGACCTCGCCAGGGGCGTCCTGTGCCGCGACGTCACGTTCGCGGACCAGCGGGGCCGGGAAACCCGGATCGCGCAGTGGCGCTTCGTCCACATGGACCGCATGCACGCGGCCGCCCTGCACACGCGGTTCGTGCCCCTGAACTGGTCCGGCGGCATCCGGGTATGCAGCGCCCTCGACGGCCGCGTACGCAACGACGGCGTCGAGCGCTACAGCGAACTGGCGAGCCGTCATCTTCAGACCCGCGACGTGCGAGTGGTCGACCGGCGCACGATCGCGCTCACGGCCCGGACCAACGATTCGGGGCTGGTGATCAGCGAAGCGGCTTCCACCCGCCTGTACCGGGACGAGCAGGTCTGGGACCCCATCCCGGACATCGACGAGCGCCGCGACTACATCGCCCAGATCTTCCACCTCGACCTGGAGCGCCATGAGCCGCTGGTGGTCGAGAAGCTGGTTGCGCTCTACACCTCGCGTGATTCCGCTATCTACCGGCCGGACCGCGAGGCCTGCAAGGATGCGGTTGCGATGCCCAGGGCCGACGTGCTGTGCCGCGAACACGAGGTGATCTGGGACCACCTCTGGCGGCGCTTCTCCTTCGAGATCACCCACGACGACAGCGAGGAAGGCGACCGGACGGAACGCATCCTGCGCCTCCACGTCTTCCACCTACTGCAGACCTGCTCGCCGATCGCGATGGACCTGGACGTGAGCGTGCCGGCACGCGGGCTGCACGGCGAGGCCTATCGCGGGCACATCTTCTGGGACGAACTGTTCATCTTTCCGCTGCTGAACCTGCGCATACCGAACATCACGCGGGCGCTGCTGGAATACCGCTTCCGCCGGCTCGACGAGGCGAGGCGCGCCGCGCTGGAGGCGGGTTACCGCGGGGCCATGTACCCCTGGCAGAGCGGCAGCAACGGACGGGAGGAGAGCCAGCGGCTTCACCTCAATCCGCAGTCCGGTCGCTGGATACCCGACAACAGCCGCCGCCAGCGTCACGTCAATGCGGCGATCGCGTACAACATCTGGCAGTACTACCAGGTCACGGAGGATATCGACTTCCTGGCATTCATCGGCGCCGAGATGATCCTGGAAATCGCCCGCTTCTGGAGCAGCATCGCCGAGTTCGACGAGGCCCACGGTCGCTACGAGATTCGCGGCGTCATGGGCCCGGACGAGTACCACGAGGACTACCCGGGAAGCGAGGGCTGCGGCCTGAACAACAACGCCTACACGAACGTCATGGCCGTCTGGGTGCTCAGAACGGCGCTGGCGCTGGAAGAGGCGCTCGGCCGCCAGCGCTGGGACGAACTCTGCCGGCTCCTGGATCTGGACGACGAGGAGCGGTCCCGCTGGGAGGACATCACCCGGCGCATGTTCGTGCCTTTTCATGGCGACGGCATCATCAGCCAGTTCGAAGGCTACGAGGACCTGGAGGAGTTCGACTGGGAGGGCTACCGGGAGCGCTATGACGATATCCAGCGTCTGGACCGCATACTCGAGGCCGAGGACGACACGCCGAACCGCTACAAGGCGTCCAAGCAGGCGGACGTGCTGATGCTGTTCTACCTGCTCTCCGCCGACGAACTGCGGGAGCTGTTCGACGGCATGGGCTACCGCCTGGAAGCCGACGCGATACCGCGCAACATCGAGTACTATCTGGCGCGGACGTCACACGGTTCCACACTGAGCCGCGTGGTGCATTCCTGGGTCCTGGCCCGCGCCAACCGGGAGGGCGCCTGGGATCTGTTCTGCGACGCCCTGCGGAGCGACGTGGCCGACATACAGGGGGGCACCACCTCGGAAGGCATCCATACCGGCGCCATGGCGGGATCCGTAGACCTCGTGCAGCGCTGCTTCACCGGCATCGAGACCCGTCGCGACACGCTCCGGCTGGACCCGTGCCTGCCGGACCCCCTGGAACGGCTCGAGCTGCAGATTCGCTACCGCCAGCACACGCTCGACCTCACGATCACACGTGACAGCCTGAGTGTGCGTTCGGAAGCCGGGCCCGAGCGCCCGATCTGCCTTCACGTCAACGGTGAAGACCTGGATTTCCCGACGGGTGCGTCCCGCGAGTTTCCCCTGCAGCGGGACTGCGGCCCGAGGGACGCAGACGACGGCTAGCAGATGGCCGGCTCCGTCTCAGTCCCGCGCCACGGCCTGCAGGGCTTCCAGGTCGCAGAGGAAGCGCTCGACCGGCTCCGTGGCCACCGGCACCAGCAATTGCCGGCGTTTCATGTCCGCCATGATCCGGCTGACGCTCTCGGGCGTCACGCCCAGCATCTCGGCCATGTCCTGGCAGGTGAGCAGTTCGACCTCGCCCGGGGAAGGGCCGTCCTCCGTGCGCTCGAGGAACAGGATCAGGCGCGCGACACGGCTGCGGATGCGGCCGGTGGAGAACTCCGTGATCCAGAGGTCGGCCTGACGGACCTGCCCGTAAAGGGTCTCCAGCAGCTCGATGTAGCGCTCGGGTTCGTCGCGGCGCAGCCGACGCATGTGCACCGCGGACCAGCAGCGCGTATCGACGGGTCCCAGCGCGATGGCGCTGTGCGGGTTCACGGGCGCTCCGCCGGCGCCGGCAGGCAGCCCGATGACGCCGCCCGGTCCGTGCAGTCCGACGATGCGCGCACGGCCGTTCGGCAGGTGGCGTACGAGTTTGACGATTCCGCCCCGTATCGCGTAGACGCTCGAAGCCTCGGCGCCTTCGCGGAACAGGATGGAATCCGGATCGAAGTGCCGCTCGGCGGACAGTGCCGTGCCGCCGTTGGCTGCGGCCTCCTCTCCGGGTATCGAGAATGCGATGGGCTCGTAATCCGGAGTCCACTCCGTGAGCGGTCGGTCACTGCGAAGATGTTCAGCGCTGATTGCCATGTGCGACTATCCCCTTTGTCTGTGGTCGTTCAACCTGGCGCGACCTTCCCGGTCGGCCCGACGGGTCGGCAAAAAATCCCCACCACTTTCCCGCATCCTTGCGCTCGCTCGCCCGACTGCTTCGGCCTCGCCTTTCCCTGGCGTATGCCGTCCTCGGGGCGAGCGGCTCAAAAGAGCTACCACCAAGATCGATTCCCGATTGATTATCAATCGCAATAGATTTTCGTCCTGTTGCCGTTCGCGTCGATCAAAGTCTGCGCCAGCCGGGAGTGCGGCGGTATCCCCGGATGGCGGTAGTCGGTTGTCGTGAAACCCTGAATCGAGTTGCGAATACGCAATGCGCGGCCCCCCGCGGGGGCGCAGGCTGGAAGCTCATGAGCAGCAATTTCGTCCGGAATTTCGCCGACGTGGACGCGTCGGACACGGATTCGGTCGGCGGCAAGAATGCCTCGCTCGGCGAGATGCTGGGCCGGCTGGCCGATCGGGGCATCCGGGTGCCCGACGGCTTCGCAACCACGGCCGACGCCTATCGTGCGTTCCTCGAGCACAACGAGTTGAACGACCGCATGCGGGGCAAGCTCGAGGAACTGGCCGCCGGCGAGGTCTCGCTGGATCATGCGGGGCGCTCGGTGCGCCAGATGATCAGCCACGGCGAGTTCCCGGAGGCCGTGGCAGAGGACATCGCGGAGGCCTACGAGGCGCTGGCGGGGCGCAGCGGCCGCGAAACCCCGGCCGTGGCCGTGCGCAGCAGTGCCACGGCGGAGGACCTGCCGGAGGCGAGTTTCGCCGGCCAGCAGGAGACCTACCTCAATATCCGCGGGCGCGACGCCCTGCTGAAGGCCTGCCGCCGCTGCTACGCCTCGCTGTTCACCGACCGGGCCATCGCCTATCGAGAGAAACACGGTTTCGACCATCTGGAAGTCGCGCTGTCGGTGGGCGTGCAGATCATGGTGCGCGCCGATAAGGCAGGGGCCGGCGTCATGTTCTCCATCGACACCGAAACCGGCTTCCCCCGGGTCGTGCTGATCAACGCGGCCTGGGGTCTCGGGGAGACCGTGGTCAGCGGTTCCGTCGATCCGGACGAATACCTGGTCTTCAAGCCGCTGCTCGCCAGGGAGGGCTGCCGCCCGATCATCGAGAAGCACCTCGGCGGCAAGGAGAAGCAGGTGGTGTACGGGCGCGCGGACGGCGGCAAGCCCACCCGCACTCTCAGCACGCCGGACGAGAAGCGCCTCGCGTTCGTGCTGGACGACGAGGAGATCTGCCGCCTCGCCCGCTGGGCCGCGCTCATCGAGGAGCATTACGAACGGGCCATGGACATCGAGTGGGCCAAGGACGGCGAGACCGGCGAACTGATGATCGTGCAGGCACGCCCGGAGACGGTGAAATCCCGCCAGCGGCAGGCATCGCTGACCACGCACCGGGTGAGCGGCACCGGCAAGCGGCTCGTGAGCGGCAACGCCATCGGCTCCGCGGCGGCGGCGGGCGAGGTGCGGGTCCTGACCGAGAAGGTGCCGCGGCAGGATTTCCCCGAGGATGCCATCCTGGTGACGACCATGACCGACCCGGACTGGGTGCCGATCATGCGCAAGGCCGCCGCCATCGTCACCGATCACGGCGGCCGGACGTCCCATGCGGCCATCGTCAGCCGAGAGCTCGGGCTGCCGGCCATCGTCGGCACGGGCGACGCCACCGCTACGCTGGAGGACGGCCAGGAGGTCACCGTCTCCTGCGCCGAGGGCGACCAGGGGTTCGTCTACGAAGGCATCGCCGACATCGAGGTCACGGAGACCGACGTGGACGAGATCCCCGACACCCGCACCGAGGTCATGCTGATCCTGGCGAATCCGGCCGCGGCGCTGCGCTGGTGGCCGCTGCCGGCCGACGGCATCGGGCTTGCGCGCATCGAGTTCATCATCAACAACGCCATCAAGATCCATCCGCTGGCCCTCACCGGCTGGGACGACGTCGAGGACCGCGAGACGAGGCGCCGCATCGAGGAGATCACGGCCGGCTGGGACGACAAGGCGGAGTTCTTCGTCGACCGCCTGGCGCGGGGCATCGCGCGTATCGCCGCCAGCCGCTATCCGCACCCGGTCATCGTGCGGCTGAGCGACTTCAAGACCAACGAATACGCCCAGCTGATCGGCGGCGAGGCCTTCGAGCCGCAGGAGCCGAACCCGATGCTCGGCTGGCGGGGCGCGAGCCGCTATTACAGCGAGGAATACGCGCCCGGCTTCGCGCTGGAATGCCGCGCGCTCGCCCGCGTGCGCGGCGAGATCGGCATGGACAACGTGGTGGTCATGGTGCCTTTCTGCCGCACGCCCGAGGAAGGCGACCGGGTGCTCGAGACGATGGCGGAGCACGGCCTCGAGCGTGGCCGGGACGGCCTGTCCGTGTACGTCATGTGCGAGATCCCCTCGAACGTGGTCATGGCCGGCGAGTTCGCGGAGCGCTTCGACGGCTTCTCCATCGGCAGCAACGACCTCACCCAGCTCGTCCTGGGGGTCGACCGGGACTCCGACCGGCTCGCCCACCTGTTCGACGAACGCAGCCCCGCGGTGAAACGCATGATCGCCACGCTGATCCGCGAGGCTCACGAGCGGGGGCTGCCGGTGGGCCTGTGCGGTCAGGCACCGAGCGATCATCCGGACTTCGCCCGCTTCCTGGTCGAGTCCGGCATCGACTCCATCTCGGTCACCCCGGACGTCTTCCTGGAGGTCAAGCAGCGCGTGGCCGAGGCGGAAAGGGACGGCGGGACGCCGGAGGGAGGCGACTGAAGATGCCATTGCGCCCGTCCGGGACCGGCGGATGCAGGCCGGCGGCGACGCCGGGCTGAGCCCGCCGGAGCGCTGCGACATGCCGCCGGAGACACCCTACCGGGGCTCGGTCGAGGATCTGCTCGACGCACTCGACGTTTCCCTGGACGAGGGCCTGACGGAGCGCGAAGCGTCGAGGCGGCGCGAGCGCCACGGCGCGAACCGGCTGCGCCGTTACCGTGCCCGTTCCGTGTGGCGCATCCTGATCGACCAGCTGGCGAGCCTGGTCGTGCTGCTGCTGCTGGCGGCCACCTTCATCGCGGCACTGTTCGGGCGCACCCTGGAGTCGGCCGCGATCGGCGCCGCTCTGGTGGTCAACACGGTCGTGGGCTTCTTCATGGAGTGGCGAGCGACCCGGTCCATGGAATCCCTGCAGCAGATGGGACGGGTCCAGGCGCGGGTGCGGCGCGGCGGCAGGGAGGCCCGCATCGCCGCGGCCCGCCTCGTGCCCGGCGACGTCTGCCTGCTGGAGTCCGGGGACGTCGTGCCCGCCGACCTCAGGCTGGTGGAGACAAACCGGCTGCGCTGCGACGAGGCCGCCCTCACCGGCGAATCCGAACCCGTGGGCAAGGACGCGGACGAGACCTACGAGCAGGAGGTCCCGCTCGGCGACCGCCGCAATATGGCGTGGAAAGGCACGGCGGTCGTCGACGGCTCCGGCGTCGGCGTAGTCGCGGCCATCGGCGCGGACACCGAACTCGGCCGCATCTCGGAGCTGGTGGAGACGGCGGAAGCGGAAGCCACGCCGCTCGAGAAGCGGCTGGAGAAGCTCGGCGGGCGGCTCGTCTGGCTGACGCTGGCCATTGCTGCCGCCACCACGGCGGCCGGGATCGCGGCCGGCAAGGAAGCGGCCGTGATGCTGGAGACCTCCCTCGCCCTCGCGATCGCGGCCGTGCCCGAAGGGCTGCCGGTGGTCGCCACCCTGGCACTCGCCCGGGGCATGCAGCGCATGGCCCGGCGCAACGCGGTGGTCAAGCGTCTCTCCGCGGTCGAGGCCCTCGGTGCCGTGAATCTGATCCTCACCGACAAGACCGGCACGCTCACGGAGAACCGCATGACCCTCAGCCGCCTGGCGCTGGCGGACGGTGAGGTGGAGATCCGTCAGGACGAGGACGGCGCCCTCAACGCGTGGCGGGACGACGAGGCGGCGGATCTCGACGATGTGCCGGTCGCCAATCAGGCGCTGGAGGTGGGCGCGCTCTGCAGCAACGCCAGCGTGGATGACGGGGACGCCGTGGGCGACCCCACCGAGGTGGCGCTGGCGGCCGCCGCCGGCGGGCTGCACCGGTCCCGCTCCGACCTGCTGGAGGACATGCCCGAGGAGCGCGAGGTGAGCTTCGACCCGGACGTGAAGATGATGGCCACGTTCCACCGGGCGGACGGAGCGTTCCGGGTCGCCGTCAAGGGAGCACCCGAGGCATTGCTGGAACGCTGCACCCGCGTTCAGACCGCTGACGGCAGCCGGAAGCTGGACGAGGACGGCATTGCCGAGTGGCAGCAGCGGGCCGAGGCGATGGCCGACGAGGGCCTGCGGGTGCTGGCCCTGGCCGAGAAGCGCGCGGACGACACGGACGCCGAACCTTACCGGGAGCTGACCCTGCTCGCCCTGGCCGGCCTGTACGACCCGCCGCGCCACGGCATAGCCGAGGTCATGGCAGCCTGCCGCCGGGCGGGCATCCGCGTGGTCATGGTCACCGGCGACCACCTGGCAACCGCCCGCGCCATCGCCGCCGAGATCGGTCTGGTCGACTCCGGGGAGCGGGCCAGGGACGCGAGCGAGCTCGGCGAACTCTCGGCGGCGGATAAGGAGACCCGCGACGAATTGCTGGGCTGCCGTGTCTTCGCGCGCATCAGCCCGGAGCAGAAACTCGAGCTGGCCCGCCTGCATCAGGAAGAAGGCGCCATCGTCGGCATGACCGGCGACGGCGTGAACGATGCGCCGGCGCTGAAGCGGGCGGACATCGGCGTGGCCATGGGACAGCGCGGCACCCAGGTGGCGAAGGAGACGGCCGATATCGTCCTGACCGACGATGCCTTCGGCACCATCGTGACCGCCATCGCCTACGGGCGGACCATCTTCGACAATATCCGGCGCTTCATCGTCTATCTCCTGTCCGGCAACCTCGCCGAGATCATGGCCGTCTCCGCGGCCGCTGCCGCCGGCGCGCCGCTGCCGCTGCTGCCGCTGCAGATCCTCTATATCAATTTCGTCTCCGACGTGATGCCGGCCCTGGCGCTCGGGCTGGTGCCGGGCAGCGAGGACGCACTGGAACGCCCTCCGCGCCGCACGGACGAGGCGCTGGTCACGCGGCGGCACTGGATCATCGTGACCGCCTGGGGGCTGCTGATCGCGCTCACCGTGCTCGCCGCGTTCGCCACCGCGCTCGTGGTGTTCGGCATGAGCGCCCGGGAGGCCGTGGGCATCTCCTTCCTGTGCTTCGGCTTCACCCGCCTGTGGCACGTCTTCAACATGCGCCGGTGCCGCAGCGGCGTTTTCGTGAACGAGGTGGCGGGCTCGCCGGTGGTGTGGCTGGCCATCGGCATCGGCATCGCGCTGCTGCTCGCCGCCGCCTGGCTGCCGGGGCTCAGCACGGTGCTCATACCGCAGGCTCCCGACGCCCGGGGCTGGGCCATCGTGCTCGGTTTCTCCCTGATACCGCTGGCGCTGGGTCAGCTGCTGGTGTCCCTCGGCTGGCTCGCGACGGTGCGCCACGAGGAGGCCGAGCGGGACGGCGATTGAGATGGCGATTGAGATTCCGCAATGAGCCTGACGACAGCCGCACGCTAACGTCGCGGTATGGAAATCAGCAATTATTACGTACCCGTCACCCTCATCCTGCCCATCATCGCGATCCTGGGTATCCTCTTCGTGACCCTCGCCATGAGTTTCGTGGCCCGCCGCCGGCGCCAGGACGAGGGCCAGGACGAGCGAGCGGAGCGGCAGGAAAGCGGGGAGCGGGACCGCGAGAAGAATAATTCCGGCTCCGCCTAAGAGACGGCCGGCAACAGCCGCTCGGCCAGCCCGTTTGCCGGCGTTCCACCAGCCCGCATTTTGCGAACGGCCCCGGCCGCCCTAGCCGCCGACCGCCTCCTCCAGGGCCGGGCGAAGCTCCGTGTAGCGGTACTCGAAATCCCTTTCCAGGTTCCTCCCGGGCAGCGCCTTCTGTCCCGTCAGGTGCATATGGGCGATGCCACCGGCGATGAGCCGGTAGAGCGGCGCGGGTATGCGCAGCAGCAGGGGCCGGTTCAGCACCGACGCCAGCGTCCGGGTGAACTCCTCGTGGCGCACAGGTCCCGGCGCGGTGTTGTTGAAAGGACCCTCCAGCGAAGTATCGGTCATCTGATCGATGAGCAGCTCGATCAGGTCCTGTTGGTGAATCCAGGATATCCACTGCCGGCCGCTGCCGACGGTGGCCCCGAGGCCCTTGCGGAACAGGGGCACGAGCCCCGACAGCATGCCACCGCCCTGCCCCAGCACCACGCCCGTGCGCGACAGGCACACCCGGACGCCGTATTCCCGCGCCGTCTCGGCGACGGACTCCCAGCGGATGCAGACCCGGGACTGGAACTCGTCGCCGGGCTCGGCGTCCTCGTCCAGCTCCTCGTCTCCGCGCGCGCCGTAGTAGCCGACGGCCGAACCGCTCACCAGCACCCGCGGGCGACGTTCCGCGGACAGCCCGCCGATAAAGGAGACCAGCCGGCGGGTCACTTCCACGCGGCTGTCGACGATCTCCCGGCGCACCTCCTCGTCCCAGCGATCTTCGCCGAGGTTCTTGCCGGCCAGGTTGACGATGGCGACCGGGAGTTCCGGTTCCGCGCCGGCCGCGAGCTCGTCCAGGTCCTCGACGGCGCGCACGCGTCCCGAGAGCCGCTTCCGCGCCTTTTCCCGGTCCCGGGTGAGGACGTCGACGCCGACGCCGGCTTCCAGCAGCCGCTCGGTGAGCGCGGAGCCGATGAAACCGGTTCCTCCGGTAATCAGGACGCGGCCGCCGATCCGCTCCGTGAGACTCACCTGCGTCACGCTCGCCGTCGCCCGGGGGCTAGTTGCCCGCCATTTCCCTGAGCTTCCCGGCCTGCTCCTCGGTGATCGGATAGAAGTGGCCCAAGCCGCAGGAGGCGCCCGGCGAGAGCCCGAAGCCGATGCTGTCCATCACGGTGATGATGTCCAGGTTGCAGAGCTGGTTCAGCGACGTGCGGTACATGAACGTGTCGTGCAGTGCGAGGCCGGGGCATCGGTAAGGCAGCTGGTTGCGGTACAGATCACCGTTCTGCATATGGAAGATGATATTGCGGTCGTCGATCACCTCACTGCGGTCGATGCGGATCAGGCTGAGGCACTGCTCCGGCGGGCCGGCCGCCAGGTCCATGGACTCGTTTTTCTTCTTTTCTTCCGCCATGCCCGGCACTGCCGCGAAGGCGAGCGCCGCCAGGATCACGGTGATCGTCGTGAGTCGCGCGGTTTGCATGGGTGACTCCTTGCTGGGGCTTTCCCTCCGACGCTAGGCGGTGAACCCGGCCCGGACATTGAAAAAGCGCAATCCGGCAGGCCCCCGATCGCAGGCCATTGCGGCAGCAGCGTATTGCGTCGGCGGGCGCGGAGTCGCATGATCGCGGGCGCAACTCCGCCACACCGCAACCACACCGCAACGAAAGGCCGTTTCCATGATCCAGCGCAGCGTCGACATTCTCTCCTCCACCGCCACCTCTTTCCTGCGCGGCTTCAACGGCATCCAGGCGCACCCGGCGCTGGACAAGCCGGAGAAGATGCTGGAGCTCTACGAGTTCGAGGGCTGCCCGTTCTGCCGCCTGGTGCGCGAAGTGCTGACGGAGCTGGATCTGGACGCGGTCATCTATCCCTGCCCGAAGGGCGGCGAGCGCTTCCGGCCCGAGGTCCTCGCCCGGGGCGGGAAGATGCAGTTCCCGTTCCTCGTGGACCCGAACACGGGCGCGAGCATGTACGAGTCAGCGGATATCATCGAGTACCTGTTCGTCACCTACGGGCGGCGCGACGTGCCCTTGCGCTGGCAGGCGCAGACCCTGCAGAAGTTCTCGTCCACCCTCGCCGGTATCCCGCGCTTCACCGCGGGTACCCGGGCACGCGCCTCCGGCAGCCGCCCGGAGCGGCTACTGGAGCTGTACAGCTTCGAGTCGAGCCCGTTCGCGCGTGTCGTGCGCGAGCGTCTGTGCGAGCTGGAGATTCCCTACATCCTGCGCTCGGCAGGCCGCACGAAGGCGAGCGACTGGGTGCCGCCCGTCGTTCGCGACGCACTCGGCATGGATGGCCAGCCGGAGCTGGAGAACCGCCGCGCGCTGAAGTCGCGCGCCGGGCGCGTCTCCATCCCCTATCTGGTGGACCCGAACACGGACACCGAGCTGGCCGAGTCCGGCGACATCCTGGAGTACCTGGAGCGCACCTACGTCTGATGCGCGGCCGCGGCAGCCCGCGCCCGCGCCCGCCCTCTACTTTCGCCTCAAAGGAAGAACTGGGCCAGGTAGGGATTCAGCAAGCGGCCGTCGGGGTCGAGCCGCCGGCGCATCTTGCGGAAGAACTCGAGCCGGCTGCCCAGCGAGGCGGCCACCTGACCGGACGACAGCCCGTCGGTCTGGTCGAGGAACGGAATGCCGTTCCACTTCTCGGCGAAATCGGCGAACTCCAGCACGAAATCCTGCCATTGCGGCCGTGGCGTACTCACCGCCCGCAGCACGAAGACCGGTCCGTCGAACGAGGGTGACAACAGCGCGCTGCGGTCCTGGGCGAGCCGATAGCCGACCGTGGGCAGATCGCAGCGGAAGCGGGTGCGCGCATAATAATCCCGGCAGAATTCCCGATAGGCCTGCACGATGAGCGGGAACTCGGCCGCCGGGAAGCACCAGCTGGAACAGGCGAGCCGCCGGCCGCCCCGGGCCGACTGACGGTCGCCGCCCTGCTCCACCGCCGCGCTGCCGGCGTGGACCGGGGCGCTGAACAGGCTCTGCCCCGCGCCGTTGATGCGGTCGATCATGCCGTAGCGCAGCGCCGGGATCGGCACGATCCAGGACATGGAGCTGGTCATCGCCGGCAGTATCGTGCTCTCGCCCCAGTCCTTGATCTTCCACAGCAAGCGGTTGACGTGGGTGTCTTCGTCGCCGTTGCGCCGCAGTTCGAGATACACCTGATCGCGGAACGGCAGGAGGTAGAAGCGCAGGCCCAGCTTCGAGCCCAGCAGCCGGTCGGTGACGGCGGCCAGTTCGGCCGTGCTGCAGCGCCGCCGCCGGATGGTGAACGGGCTCATGGGCCGCACCCGCAGCGTCACCTCGTGGATGACGCCGAGCAGGCCGTAGCTCAGGCGGTACATGTCCAGCAGGTGGGGACGGGAGGCGTCCACGGTGAGCTCGCCGCCCTCGGGCGTGACGACCTTCAGGCCGAGGACCTGGCTGGAGAACAGACGGGTGCCGACGCCGGTGCCCGGACCGATGCAGGCGCCGGCCACGGCCCCGCCGACCGTTCGGCCCATCAGATCGTGTCCGCCGGCGAGTTCCAGTCCGTAGCCCGCCAGGTGATCGGCGAGGCGCTGCAGCCTGAGCCCGGCCTGCACGGTGACGTGCTCGTCGCCCACCTCCAGGATGCCGTCCAGCGCCGTCATATCGATCACCGTCCCGCCCTCTGCGGCCGAGCACGGCGTCGACGCGCTGCCGGCACCCATCGGGCGGAGCGGTGTCGGCAGGCCGGAGCCCGTCTGCAGCAGATCGCGCAGCGCCTCCGGACTCTCGGGTCTGGCCACCGGCAGCGCCGGCGTGCGGCGTCCGGGGCGCCGCGGCGTGCCGGGTCGAACCTCCCCATGGATCCAGTCCCGGACCCGGTCGTGACTGACTGCGTCTCTCATCGGTGTCGTTCCTCCGCGGGACGGCTCCCGCCAACGGACTGCGGCACGTTGCTGGTTACCGGCCCCGGGGGCGGGCGTGAGCGGAGGATGGCCCGGATGGGCGTGCGCGGCAGGACGCCGCATCGCGCTTCCGTCTGGCAGCTCCGCTGTCCCGGCGATGGCCGGGGACCGGTGGCTTTGCGACCCGCCCTTTCGAACGGTGTGCCTTTTTCAAACGAAGGCCGAGCGTCGCACGGTGCCGACAGACTGTCAATCGTGGGCAGAGCCCGACACGTTCCGGCACGGCATGATGTCAAATGGCTGCGCGAAGGCCGGCCCGCCCGGCCCACGGATGCCCCGCCGTCGCGGGGCCCGGCACCTTCGGTTTGCCACTATGCCGGGCCCTCCCCGTTGCTGCTTAAATGCCGTGGGTCAATCTGGCGCAAGTCCGGGGAATAGAAATCGGGGAGAGCGATGTACATCAATCCGGAGTCCGTCCTGCGCTGGATCCACATCCTTGCGATGGTTTACTGGCTGGGCGGTGAATGGGGCGTCTTCCAGACCTCCTACAACGTGGCGAATCCGAAACTCTCACTGGACGAGCGCCGGCGGCACATGGAAACCGCCTACCGGATCGATATCCTCGCCCGCACGGGCATCATCCTGCTGCTGCCTCTCGGCCTGCACATGGGGTTCAATCTGGGTGTGCACGATTACGGCGGCGGCTGGCTGTGGGTCGTGTGGATCCTCGCCCTCGCGTGGCTGTCACTCACCTGGGCGGCGTTCATCTACCGGGACACCGACCGCGGACTGCGGCTAACGAAGATCGACGAAGGCATCCGCTACGTCGTCATCCCCGCGCTGTTCCTGTCCGCTGTCTGGTCGTATCTCACGGACTGGCCCTTCCGCGCGGACTGGTACTCCACCAAGGTGCTTATCTACAGCCTGCTGCTGGTGATCGGCCTCGGTCTGCGTTTCATCATGCGCCACTGGGTGCCGATCTTCCGCGAGCTCGCCGAGAAGGGTCCGAATCCGGCGCTGGAGAAGCGGCTGTCCTCGGAGCTCGCGATCGGCCGCGGCATGGCCTACGTGTACTGGATCGGCATCGCCTCGGTGGCCTTCCTGGGCGCGACCAAACCGTTCTGATGCAGGCTTCACGCGGTCATTGGCAACGCCCGCGCAAAACCGGGACAATGCGCGCGGGTTGAGCCGGGCGCGGGCGGCGCCATATCAGAGAGATGAGCGGAGAAGAAATCAGCGGGATGAGCCTGGACGAGCTGCTGGTGCGCAACCGCAGTCTGCGCGCGCAGTTCAGCGACGATCCCGGGCTCCAGGAGGAACTCCAGGCGCTGCAGCGCTGGCAGGCGGGCCGTCTGGAGCGGACTTACGCGGACCTGCAGGAGCGCGAGCGCTACCGCCCCGGCGTGGAGTTCTTCCTCGAGGAGCTCTACACCGACAAGGATTATCTGCCCCGCGACACCCAGCTGGAACGCGCCTCGCCCATCCTGAAGCGGATGCTGCCCTCCCAGGCCCAGGAGTCGATGCGGATGGCGGTGCAGCTGGAAGTGCTGAGCCAGGAACTCGACGGGGAGATGACGCGGGCGCTGGGTGCGGAGACCGCCATCGACGGGCAGAGCTATGCCGAAGCCTATCGGGAGGTCGGCCGCCGCGACGACCGGGAACGCCAGATCGGCTTCATCCTGGAGGCCGGCCGGGACCTGGAGCGCCTCGTGAAACTGCCGATGATCTACACGCTGATCCGCATGGCCCACGGCCCGGCCCATCTGGCGGGCTTCGGCGCGCTGCACGACTTCCTGGAAGACGGTTTCAGGGCCTTCCGTGCCATGGGCGGCGCGGAGGAATTCCTGCAGACCATCGAGGACCGCGAGACCCGCATCATGGAACGGATCTTCGCGGAGCATCCGCAGCCCTTCCGGCTCTCCGACGACGACGACGAGCCGCCGCCGACGGAGACGCCGGACTGAGGCGGCCTACTCGTCGCGCTGCAGGATCTCGATCAGCTCGTCGGCCTCTTCCGGATCCACCGGATGGAATTTGCCGAGACCGCAACCGGCCGCCGGCCTGAGTCCACCGGCAAAATCCGTCAGCACCGTGATGATATCCAGATCGCACAGGCGGCCGGTGGGCACCTTGTACATGAATCGCTCTTCCCGGGCGAGGCCGGGGCAGACGCGCGGCAGCTGGTTGCGATAGATCGTGCCGTCCTTCATGTAGAAGAAAATGTTCTCGTCGTCGACCACCTTCGTGCGGTCGACGCGCATCAGCTGCACGCAACGGACCGCATCCGGGTCGTCGGCGGCGACGTCGGTGGGCTTCGCCTCGCGCGGACCGGTGGCACAGCCTGCGAGCAGGAGCATGGCTGCTGCGGCCAGCGCGGCCCGTGGCCGGTTCCTGTCCATGTTCATAATGTCCTCCCTGTGCCGGCTTCCGCCGCGTATCCGTGTGCCTGTTGGTATAGTACCGCGTGACCGCAGCAGTCAAGCAACCGGGAGGTGAAGGCCGGATGACAAATAGCGCGAAGCCGGAAAGGATGCTGAAGGCGTTCATGCAGGGACTGGAGAAGCGCAACGCCCACGAGCCCGAGTTCATCCAGGCCGTCTGCGAGCTCGCCCGCTCGGTGATGCCGCTGGTGCATGACAATACCGCCTACCGCCAGGCTCGCATACTCGAGCGCATGACGGAGCCGGATCGCATCATCGTCTTCCGCGTGACCTGGGAGGACGACAGCGGCAACGTACACGTGAACCGCGCCTGGCGCGTGCAGTTCAACCGCGCGATCGGCCCCTACAAGGGCGGCCTGCGTTTTCAAAAAACGGTGAATCAGAGCGTGCTGAAGTTCCTCGGCTTCGAGCAGACCTTCAAGAACAGCCTCACGGGCCTGCCGATGGGCGGCGGCAAGGGCGGCTCCAATTTCAACCCGAAGGGCAAGACCGACCGGGAAGTGATGCGGTTCTGCCAGAGCTTCATGACCGAACTGTTCCGCCACATCGGTCCGGACGTGGACGTGCCGGCGGGAGACATCGGCGTCGGCGGCCGCGAGATCGGCTACATGTTCGGTCAGTACATGCGCCTGACCAACGAATTCGAGGGGGTGCTGACCGGCAAGGGCCTGTCTTACGGCGGCAGCGCGGTGCGCAAGGAGGCGACCGGTTACGGCGCGGTGTATTTCCTGCGCAACATGCTGGAGCGCGCCGACGAGCCGCTCGAGGGCAAACGCGTCGCCATCAGCGGCGCCGGCAACGTCGCCCTTTATGCCGCCGAGAAGGTCATCCAGGAAGGCGCAAAAGTGGTCACCCTCAGCGACTCCCACGGCCACATTCGCTGCGAGGCGGGTCTCGAAGCCGGGACCCTGGAGGAGATCAAGGAGCTGAAGTTCCGTGCCCGCGGTCGTCTGGCGGAGCTGGACGGCAGGATCAGCGGGCTCGTGTACACGGAGGGCGAGGCTCCCTGGGGCGTGCCTTGCGACGTGGCCATGCCCTGCGCCACCCAGAACGAGATCGACACGGAGGCGGCCGCCACGCTGGTGGACAACGGGCTGATGGCCGTCGTCGAAGGGGCGAACATGCCCTGCACGGAGGCCGCCATCGAGTGCTTCCGCGAGCATCGGGTCCTGTTCGCGCCGGGCAAGGCCGCCAATGCCGGCGGCGTGGCGGTCAGCGGGCTGGAGCAGACCCAGAACGTGGCGCGGGTGAGCTGGCCGCGCAACGAGGTGGACCGGCGCCTGAAGGAGATCATGCGCGACATTCACGACAAGTGCACCCACGAGATGGACGACGACGGCGGCATCGACTATCTGGACGCCGCCAACCGGGCCGGATTCCGCAAGGTGGCGGACGCGATGCTGGCCTACGGCGTGGTCTGAATCCGGCCGCTACGTTGCCCGCGTTGTCCGGGCGGGCGAGAATGCTCCCATGGAGCTCCCCGACCTGCTCCTCCGCTGGCTCGCCGTCGCCCTCCATGGCCTGCTGGCGGTCATCGGAGCCATACATGCCCTGCTCTACAAGCGGGATCCCCGTTCGGCGCTCGGCTGGATGGTGGTCTGTCTCGCGATCCCGTTCCTCGGCCCGCTGGGCTATTACATGTTCGGCATCAACCGGGTGCGCACACGAGCGAAAAAGCTGCGCGGCGGCCATTTCCGCATCGGTTACGAGAGCGGCGACATCATCACCCAGGAAGACCTGGCCGAGCACGAACCGGGGCGCGGCCATATCGGTGCCGTCGTCTCCCTGCGTCCGCTGCTCGCCGGCAACAGCGTCAGTGCCCTGCACAACGGCGAGGAGGCCTATCCCGCCATGCTGGAGAGCATCCGCACCGCCGAACGTCAGGTGCTGCTCTCCAGCTACATCTTCGAGAATAATGTCACCGGCCGTCGGTTTGTCGACGCGCTGGCGGCCGCTCAGGACCGGGGCGTCTCCGTCCGGGTGCTGGTGGATGGCATTGGCGAGCTGTACTCCTGGCCGCGCATCAGCCGCCTGCTCGCCCGCCGCGGACTGCCGGTGGCCCGTTTCCTGCCGCCGCGCCTGCTGCCGCCGACCCTGCACCTGAACCTCAGGACCCACCGCAAGATCCTGGCGGTCGACGGCCGCGTGGGCTATACGGGCGGCATGAACATCGGCGACCGCCACGTCGTCGGCGAGGACGGCCGCCGCCAGGTCGTGGACATGCATTTCCGGCTGGAGGGCCCGGTGGTGCGCCAGCTGGCCGGCGCGTTCTGGGACGACTGGCACTTCGCCACCGGCGAGCCGCCGGAGGAGACGCCGGAGGCCGACTGGTCCTCAGCGCCGGGACGAAAGCGCTGCCGGGTCATCACCGACGGCCCCAACGAGGACCTGGACCGCATCGCGCTGGTGATGCAGGGCGCCATCGCCGACGCCAAGCGCAGCGTCTGGCTCATGACGCCCTACTTTCTGCCCTCCCGTGAACAGGTGGCTCTGCTGCAGACCGCCGCCATACGCGGCATCGAGGTCAACGTCATCCTGCCGGCGAAGAACAACCTGATCTACATGCACTGGGCCACGCGCAACTCTCTGCTGGAACTGCTGCAATGGGGCGTGCGCGTCTACTATCAGCCGGGTCCTTTCGTGCACACGAAACTTTTTCTCATCGACGATGACTATTGTCAGATAGGTACGGCCAACGTGGACCCGCGGAGTCTGCGGCTGAACTTCGAGCTGGCCGTCGAGATTTTCGATTCGAGTTTCGCACGCAGCATGATCGAACACATGGAAGTGATACGCGCCCGCTCGAGAGCGGTCGGATATCGGGAGATCGCCGACCGCTCGGTGCCGGTCCGGTTCCGGGACGCCCTCGCCTGGCTGTTCTCGCCCTACCTCTGAGGCCGGATACGACATGGTCAGACTGACGGAGAACATCGTACTGCCCGACGACGAACTGGAGATGAGTGCCGTGCGCGCCGCCGGTGCCGGCGGCCAGGCGGTGAACAAGCAGTCCACCGCCATTCATCTGCGGCTGGACATCCCCGCCTCGTCGCTGCCCGGCAACGTCAAGCGGCGGTTGCTCGATCTCGGCGACCAGCGCATCAGCAACGAGGGCGTGCTCGTCATCAAGGCCAGAGAACACCGCAGTCAGCGGCAGAACCGGCGCGAGGCCGTCCAGCGGTTGCGCGAGCTCGTGCGCCTCGCCAGCGTCTCGCGCAAGCCCCGCGTCCCCACCCGGCCCGGCCCCACCGCCAAACGCCGCCGGGTGGACGAGAAGAAACGCCGCGGGACGGTCAAATCTCTGCGGCGGAACCCGCCCCGGGAGTGACCGGGCGGCTTTCCTCTGCGCGCCGCCATCCTTACCCTACATGGACTATGACGAGTATGGACACTATCCGTTACGGACGCCCGGACCCGGTCACGCTGCCCGCCCTGCTGGTCGGCGTGCTGCCGATCGTGATCGTCAATTTGTGCCTCGTGATCAGCATCCAGGCACAGACGATCCCCACCTGCATCCCCTACCTGGAGGGCTGCACCTCGGTGAGCGCCGCCGGGCGCAACCCGCCGGCCATCTACCTGTTCCGCCTGGTGATGCTGCCCACGGCGGCGGCCCTGATCCTGTTCTGGGTCATCAACCACCGCTGGCTGAACCTGCTGCGCGGCGAGCCGGAGACGCGCGGTGCCGTGATCCTGTGGCTGGGCGTGATCGGCGCCGTGTTCCTCGGCGTGTACGTGACCTTTCTCGGCACCGAGGGCGACTTCCAGCGACTGATGCGCCGCTACGGCATCTACGTCTTCTTCGCCTTCACCGCGCTGTCGCAGCTGCTCACGGGCAGGGACATGCTGGCCACCGCGGCGAAACGGGACGACCCGCGCCTGCGGCTGCACGCACTCATCATCCTGTGGCTGTGTGGCGGCATGCTCGTGATGGGGCTCACGAACGTCGTGCTGAAGGCGATCCTGCCCGATCCGGATCAGGCCGAGAACGTGATCGAGTGGAATTTCGCCATCCTGATGCAGGCCTTCTTCCTGATCGCCTGGCGGTCCTGGAAGCACACGGGGCTGGAGGCACGGATGCTGCTGGGGCCGCGCTAGCGGCGGGCTCGAGTCCGGGATCAGGCGCCCACGCGCCGGGACAGCAGGCGTTCCAGGTCGGCCACCTCCTCGTCGAGAAGGAAAGCGCGCTGGTCCCGCCAGCCGGTCATCATCGTCAGGCCCGACTGGTTCACGAGCAGCGTGTCACGCTCCTCCGCTGCCGAGACTTCCCAACCGGGCGCAACGATCACCGAGCGGACGGTGAGCGCGCGGCCGAGCCCGGCCTCCAGCTCCCGGGTGAGCCGCGCCACCATTCCACGCCGGTCTTTCAGCGCATGCCGCCCGCCTCCTTCGGCCCCGAACACGACGCTGCCCGCGGCCAGGCTCGCCGTGCGGTCCCCGACGGGCGGCCGGTCGATCACGTGCACGGCATACAGGCCGTTCGTGCCGAGCACGACGTGGTCGATGCGACCGTCCCCGACCGGCACGCAGTGGAAAATGTAATTTCCGCGTGCGGCGACGTACTCGAGACGCTGTGCCGTGGCGATATGGGCATCCAGCGAGCGCGCCGCCCGTTGCCTGGTCTGCAGGATGCCGAGGAGCACGCGCACCTCGTAGGCGGCGACTCCCGCCAGGAACAGTGATACCAGCCACCAGGCCCAGGGATGCAGCTCCGACCACCAGCGCTCCGTACCGGCGAAGAACAGCGCCACGAAGACGCTGAGCAAGACGAACGCCGCGGCCAGGTGCGTGGCAGCCCGCACGTCGGTCTCCCGCAGCTGGCGGCGGAAATCGTCGCCCGGTTCGGTGCGTATGCGCTCGCCGAGGGGAGAAGGCCGACGCAACAGCCCGCCAGCGGCCAGCCAGCACTTGCTGGTCAGCAGGAACGCGGCGGCGAACGCCGCGCCGGCGACAAGCGAGCTGACGATATGCGGATCCGGGTACAGCGTCCTGCTCCTGGGACGGAAAACACCCAGTGTATGGCGTCCGTCCGGCCGGCCGTCGTGACCCGGTTCACATCCCGGGAGGCGTCCCGGCTATCGTCATTCGGGCTTGCGGAATTTCAGTACCAGGCGGTCCGTGCGGCCGCGTATCTCCGGGTCGTACATGGGCGCAAGGCGCGTATCCTGCGGGTTGCGGAGGGCGTCGCTGCGCCCCACCAGCTCGAAACCGGCGGACTCGATCTCGCGCACCAGCCGCGCCTCGTCGATGCGGTGCAGCCGGCCGATCTCCGCGATCGTGATATCGGGGCTGCCCGCGTGGTCGACCACGCCGAGGATGCCGCCCGGCCGCAGGGCCTCGTGGATGCGACGCAGCATCGCGGGTCCGTCGATGCGGGGCCAGGAGCCGTCGTCGGGCCGGAAATAGATGTCGTGATAGGCGAGGATCAGCAACGCCACGTCGACGCTCCCGGCTTCCGGCTCGATGTCGGTGACCGGGCCGTCGAGGCGCTCGACGTTGGCCAGCCGTCCGCCGGCATAGCGCGCGGCGATCTCCTCGGCCGCATAGTCCAGGTAGGCCTGGTTGTTGTGGGCGATGACCCGGCCGGAGGGGCCGACGATGCGCGCCGCGATCTCCGTGTAATAGCCGCCGCCGGAGAAGACGTCCAGCACGGTCATGCCGGGTTCGATGCCGAAGAAGGCGAGCACTTCGCCGGGCTTGCGCGCGGCGTCGCGTTCCCGGTCCGCGGCGGGTCGCGCCTCGGCCGCGAGCGCCCGCGTCACCGGGTCGCCCGCGGCAGCGGCGGGATCCGCCTCGTCGCCTCCGCAGCCCGCGACCAGCAGTAGCGCCGCCAGGAGCGCGGCGGTCCGCGCAGCGTTCATGGGTTCATCCCTGCGCTCCCGCCAGCACCCCGCCCTGGCGGCCCAGCAGCACGCCCGGGTTGAGGATGCCGCGGGGATCGACTGCGCGCTTCGCGCCCGCCAGCATCTGCGCATAGAGCTCCGGCCGTTCCCGGTCGTAGCCGGCAGGGCGATGGTCCCGGCCCACGCCGTGGTGATGGGTGACGGTGCCGCCGCCCTCCACGACCAGCGCATTGGCCACCAGCTTGATCTCGCGCCAGTGCGCCAGCATGCGTTCCGGCGTACTGGCGGCGTAAAGCGTGTAGTAGGGAGCCGGCCCGTCCGGATAGACGTGGGTGAAGCGGCAGGTGATCTCGCCGTCACGGCCGGTCACGCGGCGGATGGCCTCGCGGATGCCCGCCGTGATGCGTGCATGGAACTCCGGGAACGCCGACCAGGTGCAGGCGGTCTCGAAAGTATCGGCGATCACGCCGTGGGGCACGAGCACTTCGCGGTAGAAGGGCATGCGCAGGAATGCCTGCCGCCAGGCCGCGGCAGCGGCGTCGCGTCCCCCCTCCCCCTGGTTCTCGCGCTTGCCGTCTCCCCGTCCGCCGCGGCTCTCCCCACCCGCCTCGGCGCAGATCTCCAACGCCCGGGCCAGGTTCGCCTCCTGGGGATGATCGGCGCTCTCGAAACCCAGCACCAGCAGCGCCGAACGGCCATCGCCCACGCCGTTCATCAGCGCCTCGCCCGGGTCCAGCAGACGACAGTTGGCGGGGTTGAGCCCGCTCCGCGCCACCTGCCGCACCGCCTCGGCGCCCGCGGCGAAGCCGTCGAAGCGCACCGTGGCGGAGGCCCGGTGACGGGGCGCCGACTGCAGACGCATCCAGGCCGCCGTCACGATACCGAGGATGCCCTCGGAGCCGCAGATCAGGCGTTCCGGCTGGGGTCCGGCGCCGCTGCCCGGCAGGCGTCGGGTGGTCACCCGGCCCCGCGGCGTCACCAGCTCCACGCTCTGGACGAACTCGTCTATGTGGGTATACAGCGTGGCGAAATGGCCGCCCGAACGGGTGACGATCATCCCGCCCAGCGTTGCCAGTTCGAAACTCTGCGGGAAATGCCGGAGCGTGAGTCCTTCCGGCTTCAGCGCGGCCTCGAACTCCGGGCCCCGCGCGCCGGCCTCGATCAGCGCACAGCGGTCCTGTCGGTCGACGGCCCGCACCCGGTTCATGCGCGACAGATCCAGGCTGACCACGCCCGGGTAGTCATTGCCCACGTCGGGTTCCACGCCGCCGCAGACGGACGTGCCGCCGCCGAAGGGAACCACCGCCACCCCACGGCCGTCCGCCCAGTCCAGGAGCCGCTCCACGTCCGCGGCGTCCTGCGGGTAAGCGACCAGGTCCGGCGCATGGGGCACCTGCCTCAGGAAAGCCCGGGCGATGTCGGCGTAGCTCTGTCCCATCGCATGGGCCAGCCGGTCGGCATCGTCCGTGCTGACCCGCTCTGCGAGGCCGTCCGGGGCCTGCAGGCGTGGCGTCGGCAGGTCGAAGTCCGCCGCCTGCGGCACCGACAGCGGTTCCGGCAGGCCGCCGAAGCGCGCGCCGGTCATCCGGCGGACGGTCTCCGCCTCCGCTGCCGTTGGCCCCTGCCCCTCGAAGCCCCAGCCCCAGAATTTCCGCCGGGCGCTCATGCAGCCACGCCGCAGGCAGCCCGCATCAAGCTAACTGATTGGTTAAGAATATTCGCCATCCGATTGAAATATCAACTTATTGCCCGTTCGGCCGTCGCGTTCCGGCCGAACTCCGGCAGCATGACCAGCCCGGTGACGGACAACGCCACATAGCCGCCGAGCGCCGGCCAGACGGCGGTGCCCGCGAACCAGCCGGGCTCGGTCTGCGCAAACCAGAGGGCGCCCAGGGGAACGGCTACCAGCAGCCGCACCAGCTCGAGCCGCACTGCGCTCGGCCGTCCCTCGTTGAGCACGGCGAGGTTGTAGACCAGGAACCAGAACAGCAGGCAGAGCACCAGCGTGGCGGAGAGCGCGGCCGTTGTGAACACCGCGCCGATGGCGGACGACACCAGCACCGCCAGCACGAACTGGCCCAGCAGATAGGGCCTCGCCGCGGCAGGCAGCATCGGATCGAATTTCTCGAACCCCTCCGGCGCCACGTTGCCCCGCGGCTCGTCCCGCAGGTCCGGCGGCCGCCAGCCGGTGCGCCGGAACCACAGCCCGAGCTTGTCGCGCCAGCGGCGGGTGCGCACGGCATCCCGCCACAGGTAGTGGTAGACGTGCAGGTTGGCGTAGAACGGATTCCAGCTCCTGAGCGGCTTGCGCACGCCGTAGACGACCGGCTCCTCGTCCAGTTCTTCCTGGAACGTGCCGAACAGCCGGTCCCACAGGATCAGGATGCCGCCGTAGTTCTTGTCGATGTAGCGCTCGTTCTGCGCGTGATGGACGCGGTGATTCGACGGCGTCACGAACACCCGGTCCGCCCAGCCGAGCTTGCCTACGTGGCGGGTGTGCACCCAGAACTGGTAGATCAGGTCGATGGCGTTCACGGTGATGAAGACCTCGACGGGGATGCCCACCAGGAACATGGGCAGGTAGAAGACCCAGCTCAGCAGGAACCCGGAGCTGGTCTGGCGCAGCGCGGTGGAGAGGTTGTACTCCTCGCTCTGGTGATGCACCGCGTGGGCGGCCCACATGACACTGATCTCGTGGCCGAAGCGGTGCACCCAGTAGTAGCAGAAGTCCCAGAACAGGAGTGCGCCCGCCCACATGGCCAGCCCTGCGGGGCTGAAATCGAATAACGCCATGTCGAGGGTCGCGATGGCGAAGTAATCCAGCACGAACGCGTAGATGGCGATATTGACCACCCGCGTGAACAGCCCGATGGTGGTGCTCAGCATGCCGGCGCTGAGGCTGCCGATGGCGTCGTTCAGGCGGTAGTAGCCGGTGCCGCGCCAGCGATCGATCGCCACTTCGGCGAGCAGCGCGAGAATGAAGAACGGGACGGCCAGCGCGATCAGGTCCATGGGGCACATGATAAACCGGCTCCGGAGCGCGACCAACGTCTGGACGTCGGACTGCGAGGCCCGGTAATGTCCGGCCACCGTTTTCCGGGAAAGCCCGCCGATGTACACCGACAACGAACTCGAGGCCCTCGCCCGCGCTGCGGCCGACCTCGCCTCAGGACTGCCCGCCGATCCGCAGAGAGAGGATCCGGCGGCCGATCCCGCCTTCGTGCAGGTGCTGCTGGACACGGCGCGCCGCCTCCATGACAACTTTCCCTACCATCATCCGCTCTACGCGGGTCAGATGCTGAAGCCGCCCCACCCCGTGGCCCGGCTCGCGTACGCGCTCGCGATGACCGTCAATCCGAACAACCACGCCCTGGACGGGGGCCGGGCGAGTTCGGCGATGGAGAAGGAGGCGGTCGCGCAGCTGGCGGCGATGTTCGGCTGGAACACCCACCTCGGCCACCTCACCGGCGGCGGCACGGTCGCCAACATGGAGGCGCTGTGGGTCGCCCGCGAGACGCATCCGGACCGGGGCATCGCCGCCTCGGCCATGGCGCACTACACCCACCGGCGGCTGTCGGACGTGCTGCGGATGCCCTTCACCGAGGTGGCCGCCGATGCCCACGGGCGCATGGACCCGGACGCCCTCGAGGCGGCGGTCCGCGACGGCGGCATCGGCACCGTAGTGGCCACCCTGGGCACGACCGGCACCGGCAGCACCGATCCGCTGCCCGAGATCCTGGCGATCGCCGCCCGGCACGGGCTGCGGGTGCACGTTGACGCAGCCTACGGCGGCTATTTCCGCCTGCTCGACTCTGTCTCGCCGGAGGCGGTCCGCGCCTTCGGCGCCGTGGACCGGGCCGACTCCATCGTCATCGACCCGCACAAGCACGGCCTGCAGCCCTACGGCTGCGGGTGCATCCTGTTCCGCGACCCGGCGGTGGCCGTCCACTACCGGCACGACTCGGCCTATACCTATTTCACGTCCGACGAACTGCATCTCGGCGAGATCAGCCTGGAGTGCTCACGCGCCGGCGCCGCCGCTGTCGCGCTCTGGGCCACCCAGCGCCTGCTGCCGCCGGAGCCGGGCGGTGAATTCGCCGTCGACCTGGCGCGCTGCCGCCAGGCCGCCGTGGCCCTGCACCGGGCTCTGGCCGCCGATCCGGCGTTCCTTGTGCTCATGCCGCCGGACCTGGACATCGTCGTCTGGGCGCCCTCGGCGGCGAGTGCCGGCGCCGTCAGCCGGGCGGCGCGGCGCTGCTTCGAGCGGGCGGCCGAACGGGGCCTGCACCTGGCCCTCATGGAGTTGCCGTGCACGCTGGCGGCACGCTGGTGGCCCGAGGTGGAATTCGACGAGGAATGGGTGACCGTGCTGCGCTCGGTGCTGATGAAGCCGGAACACGACCGCGCGCTGCCGGCCATCCTCGAGACCGTGCGAGCCGCGGCCGCCTGACGGCGCGTCAGCCCGCGCGCAGCAGCAGCCGCATCAGCGCCAGTCCCGCGAAGAAGCTCACGAAAGCCCCGGCGAAGGTCAGGGCGAAGTAGCCCGCGGCCGTCAGCAGATAACCGCCGCGCACGTACTGCACCAGTTCCAGCGTGAGGGTGGAGAGCGTGGTGAAGCCGCCGCAGAAGCCGGTGGCCAGCAGCAACCGCGCGTTGCCGCTCAGGAGTTCGGTACGGGCCGCCATCTCCGCCAGCATGCCGATGAGCAGGCAGCCGAGCAGGTTCGCGCCCAGGGTGCCGAAGGGGAACACGATCGCCTGCCGCTGGAATGCCACCGTGAGGCCGAAGCGCGCCAGCGCCCCGGCCGCGCCGCCCAGGGCCACCAAGGCCACCATGATCAGGGCCGGGAGACTGGTCATGCCGCGGGCGTTACTCCGCCTGCTCTTCGTCGTCTGCGTCGGAGCCGGGATCCCGGCCGTCTTCGCCGTCCTGTTCCGGGGTGCGGATCTTCACGTCGGAAGGGGCTTCGAATCCGAGCCTGATCTCGTTGCGTCTCACCCTGATCACGGTCACCTTCACGTCATCGCCGATGCGGATGGATTCACCGGCTTTTCGCGCAAGAATGAGCATGATCGCCTCTGCATCGAGCCCGGGCTCCGTGCGGAGCCTCTCGCTGGCTCACCTGCAGTATAGGCCATGACGGGGATGGCCGGCATCCCGGGCGCCGGGCGCATCGTTCAGCGCATCGTTCAGCGCATCGATCAGTCAATGGCGAGGCGGCGCTTTGTCTCGGCATACTCGCCGGCGAGTCGCTCCACCAGGTCCGCCACCGGCATCACCTCGTGGATGCTGCCCACCCCCTGCCCGGCGCTCCAGATGTCCTTCCAGGCCTTCTTGTGGGTGTTGCCGCCGCTGCCGAAGTTCATGGCGTCCTTGTCCGCCTCCGGCAGGTCGTCCGGATCCATGCCGGCCCGGGCCACGCTCGGCTTCAGGTAGCTCCCGTGCACGCCGCTGAACAGCGACGTGTAGACGATGTCGGACGCCGTGCTGTCTACCAGCATCTGCTTGTAGTCGGGCATGGCATTCGCCTCGTCGGTGGCGATGAAGCGGGTGCCGATGTAGGCCAGATCGGCGCCGATGGCCCGGGCGGCGAGCACGTCGCCGCCGTTCGACATGCAGCCGGAAAGGATTACGGTGCCGTCGAAGAACTCCCGGATCTCCTTCACCAGGGCAAACGGGCTCAGCGTGCCCGCGTGCCCGCCGGCGCCGGCGCACACGGCTATGATGCCGTCCACGCCCTGCTCCGCCGCCTTGCGCGCATGGCGCAGGTTGATGACGTCGTGGAAGACCAGGCCGCCGTAGCCGTGTACGGCGTCCACCACCTCGCTCGGCGGGCGCAGGCTGGTGATGATGATCGGCACCCGGTACTTGACGCAGGTCTCCATGTCGGCCTGCAGACGGTCGTTGCTCGCGTGCACGATCTGGTTCACGGCGAAGGGTGCCACCGGTTTGTCCGGATTGGCTTTCCGGTACGCGTCGAGTTCGCCGGTGATGCGGTCCAGCCATTCGTCCAGCATGGACTGCGGCCGTGCGTTCAGCGCCGGGAAGGCGCCGACGATGCCGGCCTTGCACTGGGCGAGCACCAGATCCGGGGTCGAGACGATGAACATCGGCGCGCCGATGACGGGCAGACGCAGGTTTCCCTGCAGCAGTTCGGGCAGAGCCATGGATTCTTCCTTCGCAGTGACGGGTGGCAGCCGCCGGCGGCGGCCGGACGCTGCCGCAGCGCATGGTAGGCAGTGCCGGGCGCCGCCGCAAGCGGCGCCCGGGCCTGTCGCCGGCCCCTAGTCCCGCTCGACGCGGTAGACCAGGTCCACCGCGTGCTGTTCGCCCGAGCGGGACTCGAGCCGCAGCCGGTTGCTCAGGTCGTAGCGCACCAGCAGCGTGCCGATGGAGTCGAAGATGCCCCAGGCATATTCCAGGTAGAGATCCTCGCTGAGGCGCTTGCCGGCCAGCACCCGTCCGTCGTCGGCGCCGCCCTCCACCGCGAGGGTGTCCAGGCCCACCTCGTTGCTGATCTGGGAGGCGATGGCACCGGCTCGCGAGAGTCCGAGCGAGAGCGCCGCCCGGTTCAGGACGTCGCCCTCGGCCGAGGTCGTGCCCGCCAGCGGCCGGCCCGTCAGCAGATAGGACAGGGCCTCGGCTTCCGGCAGCGGCGGCTCGGAGAACACCGTGGAACTGGGCGAGCGCACGGTGCCGCCGATGCGCACGCCCGCCAGCACTTCGCCGGTGTCGCGCACGGCGCGGATATCGAGCGTGGGGTTGGTGAGCGGGCCGGAGAACGCCAGCTCGCCGCGCTCCACGGTGAGTTCCTGGCCGTAGGCCTTGTAGCGGGCATCCACCAGGCTCAGGCGGCCGAATCCCAGCCATGGCCGCTCGCTGCCGCCCGTGAGCCTCAGGGAACCGGCCAGGTCCGTCTCCAGCCCGAACCCGCGCAGATGCACCGACTCGCCGAGGACCACCTCCACCTCGACGAACAGCGTGGGCCCGAGGCGCGCCTCGCCGGCCTCGGTGCGGCCGTGCACCACCGCATCCGGGCTCGTCCGTACTGCATCGCCGCCCAATTCGCGCAGCTCGACATCGGCCTCCGGCACCTCGATGGTGCCGCGGACCTCGAGCCGGCTCTCGTCGAGCAGAATGTCGAGGTCCGGGCTCGCCGTGGCCTGCATGTCCGGCAGGCGGACGATGACAAAATCCTGCCCTTCCACCGAGAAGCGGCTGACCCAGCCTCCGTCGTCCGCTCGCCGGGTCGTTCCGCGGATGCTCACCGTGCCCTCGCCGGAGCGGGCGCTGCCCTCGTAGTCGACGATGCCCGGCTCGTCCTGTCGGGCCACCACCTCCAGTTCGGTGATCTCGATGCCCGCGTCCGGAAACAGGAAGCCGGCCTCGCGCAGCCGCAGCGCGCCGCCGAGCCGGGGCTCGCGGCGGCTGCCCGTTATCTCGACCCGGCCCATGACGTGTCCGCGCACCTGGGCCAGTTCCGGCACCAGCAGCGGCACCATCGAGAGATCCCGGAAGTCCAGCCGCAGGAGACCATCCAGCGGCGCCGCAGGATCGAACAGATCCGCGATCTGCAACCGTGCCTCTCCGTCGCCCTGCTCGCCCAGGTCCAGGTTCGCCTCGATGCGGGCGGCGTTACGCTCCACGGCGGCTGTGACAGTGACGGCGCGGATATCGAGTCGTGTCTGCCGGTCCTCGTCCAGCATCACCTCGACCCGTCCGCCCTCGACGGTCAGCTCGGCGTCGCCGTCCAGGACGCCGGACTGCCAGGTCAAATCGGCCTGACCTGCGGCTTCACCCTCGAAACGCGATCCCGCGGGGAAAAACGGGGCGAGCAGCGCGACAGGCACCCGGCGGACGTCCCCGCTCACCCGTGCGGCCTGCGCATCCCGGTTCGCCTCCAGACAGAGCGTGCCGCGCCCCTCGCCGGTCAGGCAGGCGCGGTCCAGCGTGATCGCGGGCGGCGCCACGGTCAGGGCGACGGACTCGTCCAGTCGCCAGTCGCCGAAACCCGGTTGGCTGATACTGAGCGCGCGCAACCGCCCCGACCATCCCCCGTCGGACAGGCCGCCGGCGGCCTCGAGGTCGGCCGTGGCGGAATCGGCCTCCAGCGCCAGTGCGAGGTCGTGGGAGTCCGGCGTGCCCTCTGCCCGGACACGGACGGAAGCCAGGCGCACATCCCCGACTCCCACTTGTCCGGCAACGAGCCGCAGCCGCGACCCCGACGCCGCAGGACTCACCTGCAGGCTGGCCGCACCCACCGACAGGCCGTCCCGGCGCAGACCGTCGGTCTCCAGCGTGCCCTCGAGCACCGGCTCGGCGAATGAACCGGACAGTGCCACGTCTCCGCGGAGATCGCCCTGCAGGCCCGGCCAGATCGTCTCCACCCGGGGTGCCCGTACGGTGAGATTCAGGTCCGGCTCCGGCGCCAGGCGTCCATCCAGGGTGAGACGGTTCTCCCCGAGCGCGAACTCCACGCCCCGGACGGCGGTCTTGCCCCCCTCGCCGAGTTCCACCTGCCCGCTTCCCGCCAGAGGCTCGCCCCCATAGCTGCCGGACAGCGCCTCGACCTGCAGCATGCCGGTCGGCATCGACTCTTCCGGCCATCGGCCCGTGCTGCGGCCGTTCGCCGAGAGGGTTCCCTCGAGCGGCGCTCCCCAGGCGCCCGTCTGCAGCTCCGCGAAGCGAAACGCCAGGTCCCACTCCCGGGACGGCAGCAGGCCCAGCCGGCCGTCGGCCTCCAGGTTGCCCGCTTCGCTGGCGAGTCGCAGGCGTTCCACCTCGAGCACCTCGAGGCTGCCCCGGCCCGTGGCCTGCGCCTGCACGGCGGGAGCCCCTGCCGTCGTCAGCCGTGCCTGCGCGTCCGCCGTGTAGGCGTCCAGCCAGCCTGCCAGCGTGACTCGCCCTTCCGTCACCGAGACAACCCGGCCGCCGTCCACAGGCAGCTCCAGCGGTGCCACTTCGTTCCGGAGCCGTGCATGGAAGCCGGCCTCGCGAAGTTCCACCGTGCCTTCCGTGCGCACCTCTTCAGGCTCGCTCAGCCGGTGCGTCACCGTCCAGGCGTCGGCATCGCCCTCGAGACGACCGGACCCCGCCAGTACCGGCCCGGCGTCGCCGGCTCCGTATTGCCAGTCCGCGTTCAGCCGGAGCCGGTATGGCGGTACGAGCCGGGCCTCCCCTCGCGCATCCAGGCCCAGCCAGTCACTGTCCAGCATCAGCCGAGCCACCTCCAGCCGACTGCCTCGCATCCCGGCCCCCACCTCGATCACCCGGGCCGAACGGGACCAGCCGGGAGCGCTAACCCGGACGTCCTCCAGCCGGCCGTCCTCGATGGCGAGCGGCACCGGCATGCGGAAGCGGAAGCGCCCGCCGTTGCCTTGCGGAGGCGCCTCTTCCGCCCGACCCTCCGCAATGGTGACCGACACGCCTAGAGCCCGCAGCCGCTCGAGCCGGATGTCCCGGCGGATCAGGGGCCAGGGGTCGAGTTCCAGCTCCAGTTCCCGCACCTCGACGGTCACGGCTTCGCCGCGCCAGGCCCCTCCGCGGAGCACCACGCCGCCCGCCAGGGTCCCGTCCACTTCGCCCAGCTCGAGGGCCGACGGCAGATAGGGTTCCGCCGCCCCGAGCGCCAGGCGCAGGCCTGCGGGCGTCGCCACCACCAGCCCCGTCAGGACGACGGCGGCCACGATCAGACCGATCAGCACGTACAGGATGCCGCGGAACACACGCATCAGAGGTCCGGCCCCAGGGTGATGTGCAGGCGTACGCTGCGGTCGGTGTCGTCGAAGGGATGGGCCAGGTACACACGCAACGGCCCGACCGGCGAGCGCCACCGCAGCCCGATGCCGGCGCCGATGTTCGGCGACCAGTCGAGCTCGTCGAACGCGTTGCCGGCATCCACGAACACCGCCCCGGCGAAGTTACCGAACAGGTCGTGGACGTACTCGAGGCGCACGGTGGCGAGCCGGGTGCCGCCCACCACGTTGCCTTCGTCGTCGGTGGGTCCCAGTGTCTGGTAGCCGTAGCCCCGGACGCTGGCGTCGCCGCCGGCGAAGAATCGAAACTCGGGCGGCAGCTCCTCCAGCTCGCTCTTCATGGTGAAGCCGAGTTCGGTGCCGGCGATCAGCTTGCCCTTCGGCCCCAGCGGATGGACGAAACGGAAGTAACCCGAGAATTGCAGGAAGCTGGTCGTGGAACCGATGGCCCGGTGAGTGCCCCTCGCTTCCACGCCGACGCTGTAGCCGCGGCGTGGGTTGACGTCCCAGTCGAACCGGGCCCGGCTGAACGCGAGCGACGGCAGAACCAGCACGCTGTCGTCGCTGTCCGTGCTCACCTGGTAGTCCCAGTAGCCGAGCTCGAGACCCTCCGTGCGCAGCCAGTCGTTGCCGAGCTTTGTCACGCGCTTGACGCCGAAGGTGGCGCTGTCGGTCTCCGAGGTATCCGTGTCCTCGTTGCGCAGCCCCGCGTTGTAGCTCAGCCACTCCACCGTGGGATCGCCGATGGGCAGCCGGTAGCTGGCGGTGAGGAAAGTCTCAACATCCGAGGCCAGCAGCTCCGCCCGCAGGCGGTGGCCCCGGTCGTTCACGCGCATGTTCTCGTAGCCTCCCCGCAGCCGCACGCCGCCGTCCGTCGACACGCCCACGCCCGCGTTGTACTCGATGCGGGTCGCCGGCGTGAGGCGCACCCTGATCGGGACGCGATGGTCGGGAGAGACGCTGAGGTCCGGCTCGATACGCACACTGCGGAAGTACCCGCTGGTGAGCATGGCCTGGTAGGCGTCGCTCACCAGGGCCGCGTCGTAGGGCACTCCCTCCGAGAGATCCAGGAACGCACGCGCCAGCCCTGGCTCGAGGAAGTCCTGCTCGATGGTGACCTCGCCTACCCGGTAACGAGGCCCGGAAGCGAAATGCAGGGTGACATCTGCCGCCTGTTGCTCCGGCCACACGTCGATGCGAGCCGCCGTGAACTCCGCCTCGACATAGCCCCGTTCGGCCGCGGTGATCCGCAGCCGATCCTTGTACGCCGCATAGTTGCCGTGATGCAGCGGCTCGCCTTCCCGGGGACGGCCCTCCCGGGCTTCGGCCAGGAACGCCGGATCCTCTTCGGCCGCCCCGCCGATGCGGACCTCCACTTCACGGTAGCGGGTGCGCGGCCCGGCATCCACGACGACCGTCGCCAGCCAGCAGCCCTCCCGCTCCAGGTCCAGGGTCTTCTCGAAGGTCGGGCCGTAATAGCCCAGCGCCCTCAGCGCGTCGGTTATCTCCTGGTCCAGGTTGCGGAAACCCCGCCGCACCCGCCACGCGGGCGCGTCACAGGGCTCGTCCGAAAGGCCGGCGAAGGACCGGGCGTTCTCGAGGCGCTCACCCTCGATGCCCTCGATGCGCAGCTCGGCACGGGCGGCGGGCATCGCCATGGTTGCAACGGCTGCGGCAGCCAGCAGAACGGCCGGGAATACACCCGCCGTCCCGCGTGTCCGCCTTCCCGCACCGGCGGCCGGGCCGTTCCCCCCTGACCCCCACTCGCAACGGTCCGTCAGAACGCCTCCCGGATAGCAGGCCTCACGCAGACCGCCGGCAAAGTGCGGTCCGCTGCCCGTGTGACGACGGCGCGTGGTCTGTGGCGGCGGCCGGCGCAGGAGACGATGGCAGGGCCCGACCCGCGCAGCGGCGCCGCGCGGGCAATCGAGAGCGTGTTCCGACCGGCTTGCATCGGTCTCCCCGGCGTTGGACGAGAGCGAAGAATCCTATCACGGCCACGGCGCGGCACCGCCGTGCCCAGCTTGCTTGCAGACTGTCAGCCGGCGCCACGGGCCGCGTTGACGCCCGTCAATCGCCTCCGGCATCCGGCTCCGGATCCTGGCGGGCGGTGCCGCCGTGGCGGCCGGCGCCGGCGGCGAAAAGCCGGGCCCCCGCTTCGCTCTCGCCACTGTCCAGAGTGGCGCGGCCGAGGGCGAATTCCAGTGCCATCGCCCCGTCTTCGTCCAGGCTCCATTGCCGCAACGCGCTCAGGCGGTCGTTCCGGAGGCAGGTCTGCGGCGCCGCGCCGATCTCCCGGGCGAGCGCCATCGCCTCGGTGACGGCCTGCCCGGGGGCCACGACCCGATTGGCCAGGCCGAACTCCGCCGCCTCTTCCGCGCTTACGCCGCGCCCGGTGAGGATCATGTCCAGCGCCCGGCTCTGGCCGATCAGACGCGGCAGCCGCACCGTGCCGCCGTCGATGAGAGGGACGCCGAAGCGCCGGCAGAACACGCCGAAGACGGCGTCCCGGCCGGCGACGCGCAGGTCGCACCAGAGCGCGAGTTCCAGGCCCCCGGCCACCGCATGACCTTCCACCGCGGCGATCACGGGTTTCGTCAGCTGCAGGCGGGTGGGCCCCATGGGCCCGGGCCCGTCAGGCGCCACCCGGTTGCCGTTGCCCGACGCGAAAGCTTTCAGATCGGCGCCGGCGCAGAACGTGCCGCCGGCCCCGGTCAGCACCGCCACCCGTGCCTCCGCGTCGCGTTCGAAGGCTTCGAACGCGGCCAGCAAAGCGGCTGCGGTAGCCCGGTCCACGGCATTGCGATGGGCGGGGCGATTCAGGGTCACCCGCGTAACGTAGCCCTCTCGCTCCACCTGTACGCTCGGGTTTTCTGTCATGACGGCCAGACCTCCATGCCGAGTCGAATCCCGGTGACGACCAGGAACACCCCGAACAGTCGACTGAGCCAGCGCCGGCTCAGCCTGTGCGCGGCGGCGGCCCCCAGGGGCGCCATCAGGATGGTCGCCGGGATGATGAGCGCCACGGCCAGCAGGTTGACGTAGCCGAGGCTGAACGGCGGCCGGCCGGGCTCGTCCCAGCCGGCCAGCACGTAGCCCACGCTGGCCGGCACGCTGATCACGAATCCGAGCAGGGCCGCGGTGCCCACGGCGCGGTGGATCGGCTGGTTGAACAGGCCCAGGGCGGTGACGCCGAAGGTGCCGCCGCCGATTCCCATCAGCGTGGACAAGGCACCGATCGAGAACGGCAGTGACAGCGCTGCGCTGCCGCGGGGCACCCCGTCGCGCAGCACCAGGTCGTCGAGTGGCAGCCACATCTTCACGCCGAAGATGACGGCCATGACGGCGAATACGGCCGTGAGCGTGTCGCTGTGCAGGCGATCGGCGATGAGCACGCCGGCGCAGGCACCCAGGAAGACGGCGGGAGCCCAGCGACGCGCCAGTTCCCCGTCGACCGATCCCCGCCGCCAGTGGGCCCGGCTCGAAGACAGTGAGGTCGGGATGATCGTGGCCAGCGAGGTCGCCACTGCCACGTGCATCGTCACGGCGTCGGCGGTGTCCGTGGCGGCGAGGGCGACCAGCAGCGCGGGAACGATGATGATGCCGCCGCCGATGCCGAGCAGCCCGGCCAGGAAACCGGCGACGATGCCGGCGGCGAGCACGGGCAATGCAAGTGTCAGAAGCTCTGGGCCCATTGCGGCCATCGTGTCCATCGCCTCCACGGGGACTCGGTCGGGCGGTGCGCGGGAGTCACGGAGGATGCCCGAGGCCGGGCCTCATTGAAAGCACGGCGCGCGCCGGCGCGCCGCCGTCAGCTGCGCCCGGATTCTCCCAGCAACGCCCGTCTGAGGTCTGCCGCCTTCGCCTCCGGGTGCAGCCAGATGGACAGAAAGGCGGGCCCGAACCCGGGCTCCGCCACCTCGCCGGTCTTCTCGCCGTTGTGATAGAAAACGGTGCGCTCGTCCGGCAGCACGAGGCACGACAGCGTGTCGCCTTCCTGCACATCCGGCAGCAGCTGGCGCAACCAGCCGAACCAGCGCGGCGGCGCGTCCACGCCGAGGCGATCCCACTCTTCCCGCGCGATATCGATCAGCTTCGACGCGCTCACATCGCGGTGATAGTAGATCTCGAAGCGAGCCCGCTCGGTTTCCGTCCAGTCGCTGAAGCGGCCGGTTTCGGTCGCGAAAGAGGCATGGTAGACCCGCAGGCCGAACCAGCTGTACTGGCCCTGGCCGACCACCTCGAGGCCGTCCGCGGCCGGCCCGTCCGCCGCGTCCGCCTCTGCGAATGCCGGGCCGGAAGCCAGTGCCACGGCGACGGCCATTGCCATCGCCACCGACACTGACATCGCCATTGCCTTTGCCGTTTCGATAACGCGCGGCAACGACAGCCCCGACAACAGGGGCCTGACGCCTCGCGCCGGCGGGATTCGCCCGATTGCATCCATAGTGCCTATCTCCTCGAAACCATGCGGTACCATGCCGCTGCCGTCAGGAGATTCGACAGGTTGGCGACGGCGGATGCAACCGGCCCGCCGGGCTGGCGCAAACACAGGCAGAGGAGAGAGCTTTGACCGCTGCGCAGAAGCAGGCGCGGGCCGTACTGGTCGGCATGGGCGTCTTTCACCTCGGCTGCCTGGGGGCATTCTGGACCGGCGTGAGCCCGGCGGCGCTGACGGTGGCCCTGATCCTCTACCTCGTGCGCGGTTTCGGCGTCACGGCCGGGTATCATCGGCTGCTGGCGCACCGCTCGTTCCACGCCGCTCGGGCGGTGCAATTCCTGCTGGCGCTCGCGGGCAGTCTTGCCACCCAGGGCGGTCCGCTCTGGTGGGTGGCCCACCACCGCAGCCACCACCGCTATACGGAGACTGACCGGGACATCCACTCGCCCCGCACGCAGGGGTTCTGGCGTTCGCACATGGGCTGGATGCTGGCTGCCGAGAGCTTTCGCGAGAACGGCGCCAATGCCAGAGATCTCTACCGGGTCCCCGAGCTGAAGTTCCTGCAACAGCACTACGTCTGGATCGTGCTCGGCCAGGGCGCCGCCATCTATGCCCTCGGCGAAGGCCTGGCCGTCCTCGGCGTGAATACCTCGGGGCTGCAGATGCTCGTCTGGGCCTGGTTCATCGCCACCGTCGCGCTGTGGCACGCCACGTTCATGGTGAACTCGGTCTGCCACCTCTGGGGCAGCCGCCCGTTCGACGCGGAGGACGCCAGCACCAATAACTGGCTGGTGGCGCTGCTGGCGCTCGGCGAGGGCTGGCACAACAACCATCACAAGTTCGCCTACTCCGCCCGCCACGGGCTCGAATGGTGGCAATTCGACCTGACCTGGGTGCTGCTGCGGGCGATGGAGAAGCTGGGCCTGGTATCGGAACTCAGACTGCCGCGGCCGCGCATGCTGGAGCGCGCCCGCGCCACCGGCGGGTGACCGCCGAGCCGGTGTCCGGCCGGCCGAGGGCCGGTCGGCGACAGGCCGGCCGGAGAAGGTGCTAGCGGCCGACGACCTGGTCGATCACGAGCCGCGCCGTCTTCCCGCTGTCCATGCGGTAGGTGGTCGCGCCGATCAGGTCGCCCTCGCTCTCGCTGATCGAGCCGCCTTTCGCCACCCGGGCCACCAGTTCGAGTTCCTCCTGGGTGGAGATCTGGCGGCCCGCCATCATCGCGTTGGCGTCGCTGAGCGTGATGGACAGCGGCAGATCGCCGGCGCGGCGGCGGACGGCCGCGATCGGCGGACCGCCGACACCCGGCGTGCGCGCGAAGATGAACAGCACCGCGTCGGCCGGCGCCTGGGAGGCGAGTTCCGGGCTCAGCGTCACCTGCAGGGGCACCGTGCCGGGCTCTGCGTCGGGGGCAGCAACCGGCGCCTCGGATGCGGCCTGGGTTTCCGTCTGGGATTCGGCCTGCGATTCGGCCTGGGTTTCGGCCTCGGGTGCGGGCTCCGCGGCGGCGGCCGGCGCGGCTTCCTGCGGCGGCATTTCTGCCGCGGCCGCCCTCGGCGCTCCGGCACCGCCTTCCCCGGCACCCGCAGCCGCGCGCAGCTCGCGGATATTGTTCTCGAGTATCTGCCGCACGTCGTCCGGCGGCGCAGTATCCAGTATCTGTTCCCATCGATCCGCCGCGAGCAGACGCTCGCCCCGGTTCGCGGCCGCCAGACCCGCATACCATAGCGCACGCGCGTTGTTCGGGGCGAGCTGCAGTGCGTTCTCGAACAGCTGACCGGCCCGGCCCGTGATGGCCGTGCTGTCGGCGAACAGGATGGACTCGCCGAGATCGAGCATCACGACGGGATCGTCGTCGGCCAGCTCATAGGCCCGTTCGAAGGCCCGTGCCGCTTCCCGGTAACGTTCCTGCGCCCGGTAGCTGCGGCCGAGGAATTTCCAGCCCTCGACGTCGTCGGGATTCTCCTCGAGGCTGGCGGCCAGCTCGGCGATGGCATCCTGCGCGTCGCTCGCGTGCGGATTCTCGTTCGTCCCCGCCGAGGCGAGCACGCTGTCGAAATCGTAGTCGCTGAGGTAGACGTAGGTACCTACCGAGGCACCCAGGAAGGCCACGGCGACGAAAGCCGCGAAGCCGCCCGAGCCGCTGTTGCCGCCCTTGCGCAGGACGAGGTAAAGGGGAGCCGCTGCCGCCAGCGCCATGAGGCCGGCTATCGCCCAGAAGATCGTCGTTGTCATAAGTTCACCGGGCCGGGCCACCGGCCGCTCTGTCTAGCTTTCATCGTCGATGGGAAGATTGGTTCGCCGCTGGATCACCCGGAACAGCACGAACCCGGCAACGAGCAGCAGAAGGACGGGAGCGCCCCACAGCAAGGCCGTGCGCTGGTCGAGCGGCGGCCGGTACAGCACGAACTCGCCGTAGCGGTCGGTGAGGAATACCAGTATCTCCTCGTTCGACTTGCCCTCGGAGATCATCTCGCGGATCTCCCGACGGAGGTCCTCGGCCAGCATCGCGTTCGAGTCCTTGATGGACTGATTCTGGCAGGTGGCGCAGCGGATCTCGTCGATGAGCTCCTCGTAGCGAGCCTGAGTGGCCGGATCCTCGAACGCCGGACCTTTGTCGATGGCGAAAGCCGACACCGTCAGCGCCATGAGGAGCGCCAACCAACCTGTTTTCAGCAATTTCACGAACCTGATTTCCTGCTCTCGGCTGTCCCGATCTCGGATTTCCTCGCCTCGGCGATCCGCGGCTCGAATTCCTCGCGCCACACCTTTGGTGTCAGCGGACTCACGTGCTTGTAGATCACGCGCCCCTCCTGGTCGAGCAGGAAAGTCTCCGGCGCGCCGTAGACCCCCCAGTCGATGCCCACCCGGCCGTCGCCGTCGAAGGCATTGGCCGTATACGGGTTGCCCAGATCGCGCAGCCAGCGCAGCGCTGCGGGACGCTCATCCCGCCAGTTCAGCCCGTAGATGGGGATGGTACCGGAGCGCGCAAGCGCCATCAGGAAATTATGCTCCTGACGGCAGGCCACGCACCAGCTCGCCCAGACATTGACCAGCGCCACCTCGCCGCGGATGTCCGTGTCGGACACGGTCTCCTCCGGGTTGCTGAGTTCCGGCAGGGTGAACGTCGGCGAATCCCGCCCGATCAGGGGCGACGGCAACTCGCCCGGGTCCTTGCCGAGACCCGCCATCAGGGCGATCAGCAGCCCCAGGAATACGGCAATGGGTAGTATGTAGCGAATCATGTCGCTGCCCTGCCCTCCGCGGCCGCACCGGCCTCCGCCGTCCGCCGCTCAGAGGCCGGCACCCGGTAACGCCGGTCGGTCATCGCCACGATGCCGCCGAGCGCCATCACGGCACAGCCGAACCAGATCCAGCGGATCAGGGGCTTGTACTGGATGCGCACGCTCCAGGCGCCGTTACCCAGCGAGTCGCCCAGCGCGACGAACAGGTCCCGGTCCCATCCGGCGTCGATACTCGCCTCGGTCATGGGACTCTGGCGCACCCGGTACACCCGCTTCTGCGGGGTGAGGACGGTGACGAGCTCGCCGTCACGGCGCACCTCGAACTCCGCCTCCATGGCGTCGTAGTTGGGGCCCTCCACCTCGCGCAGGCCGCGCATCGTGAAGTCGTAACCGGCCACCTGTATGGTCTCGCCCGGACTCGCCCGCATGTCGACTTCCTGGCCGTAGGACATCACGGCCGTGACGCCGATGACGAACATGCCGACGCCGAGATGCGCGAGCTGCATGCCCGTGACGGCGCGCGACTGCCGGGGCCCGGAACGCTTGCCGAACAAGCGCATCAGCGGGTCCCAGACGGCGGTGAAGCTCACGAAGAACGCCGCCAGCATGCCGGTGAAGATCAGCGGCGTGATGCGGCCGTAGATCAGCCAGGGCACCAGGGTGGCCAGGGGCACCGCGATGGCCAGCGGCAGGCGCACCTGACGCCAGATGGCCATCTTGTCGCCGCTGCGCCAGGCCGTGCTCATCCCGATGCCTATCAGCAATGACAGCGGCAGCATCGGGATAATGAACGCCAGGTCGAAGAACGGCGGGCCCACGGAGATCTTGCCGAGACCGAGGCCGTCCAGGAACAGCGGATAGAGCGTTCCCAGCAGCACCAGCGTGGCCGTGATCACCAGCAGCACGTTGTTCAGGAGCAGGAAGGTCTCCCGGGACAGGGGCTTGAAGCCGGCGTCGGAATCCATCTTCGGTGCCCGCCAGGCGTATAACGCGAGCGCCGAGCCCACCACTATGGCGAGGAAGGCCAGGATGAAGGCGCCGCGAGTGGGGTCACTGGCGAATGCGTGCACGGAGACCAGCACGCCGGAGCGCACCAGGAACGTGCCGAGCAGACTGAGCGAGAACGCGGTGATCGCGAGCAGCAGCGTCCAGCTCTTGAACAGGCCGCGTTTCTCCGTGACCGCCAGCGAGTGTATCAGGGCCGTGCCGACCAGCCAGGGCATGAACGAGGCGTTCTCCACCGGATCCCAGAACCACCAGCCGCCCCAGCCGAGTTCGTAGTACGCCCACCAGCTGCCCAGCGCGATGCCGATGGTAAGGAACATCCAGGCGGCCGTGGTCCAGGGCCGCGTCCAGCGGGCCCAGTCCCGGTCGAGCTTGCCCTCCAGCATCGCGGCGACCGCGAAGGCGAAGGCCACGGCGAAGCCCACGTAGCCGATGTAGAGCATCGGCGGATGGATCACCAGCGCCGGGTCCTGCAGCAGCGGATTGAGGTCGGCGCCGTCGGGTGCTGCCGGCACGAGCCGCTCGAACGGATTCGAGGTAAACAGCGTGAAGGCGTAGAAGCCCACGCTGAGCAGGCCCATCACGCCGATGACCCGGGCGCCGAAGCGTTGCGGCATCTGGCGCGATGCATAGGCGACACCGACGGTCCAGGCGGCCATTGCCAGGGTCCACAGCAGCAGGGATCCCTCGTGCGCACCCCATACCGCGGCGATGCGGTAAGCGATCGGCAGCATGGAGTTCGAGTTGTTGGCGACGTACAGAACCGAGAAGTCGTTCTGTATGAAGGCCCAGGTGAGGCACAGGAAGGACACACCCATGAAGCCGAACTGCGCCACGGCGGCCGGGCGGGCCACCGCCGTCCATTGCGTCTTGCCGAGCTGTGCCCCGGCCAGCGGGACGATGCCCTGGACCAGTGCCAGCGCAAGGGCGAGGATGAGTGCGAATTGTCCTATTTCGGGGATCATGGTGTCGTGCGCTCCGGGAAGTGGCCGCTCCTCTTCAGCGAGTCGGCGACTTCCGGCGGCATGTAGTTCTCGTCATGCTTCGCCAGGATCTTGTCCGCCTGAAACACCCCGTCTTCCCCCAGGCGCCCGTGCGCGATCACGCCCTGCCCCTCGCGGAACAGATCCGGCAGCACGCCGTTGTAGCGCACGCCGAGGGAGTTCTGATAGTCGGTGATGGTGAACTCGACGTCCATGCTGCCCGATGCCCGTTCGATGGTGCCTTCCTGGACCATGCCGCCGACGCGGTAGGTGCGTTTTTCGGGCACGTTGCCCGCGGCCACCTGGTCGAGTTCGATATAGAACATCATGTTCTCCCGGAAGGCGGTCAGGCTCAGTGCCGTGGCGATCGCGAGACCGGTCACGGCCAGCCCGACGGCCAGCATCCGCTGTCGGCGAGGGGTCATCAGTCGTCCTCCATTGCTTGGATTCTGCGGGCCACGTTCAGCCTGGCGGCTGCGTGGCGGCGTCTTGCCGAGGTCACGTTAAAAACGAGAATGATTGCCGTTAAGGCGAAGGAACTCCATACGTACCCGCCGTAACCGCCCATGGCCAGGAATTCACTCATCGCTGCAACTCCCCTGCCGGGATACTCTCCCCGACCGCGTTTTCCCCGAGAAGTTCACGCTTGACCCAACGGGAATGGCGCTCGCGCTCGAGCACCTCCGCCCGGGCCCGGGTGAGCAGCACCGCGGCGAAGAACAGTGTGAAGCCGATGATCATGATCAGGAGCGGCGTGAGCATGTTGCCGGTGATCGACGGCTGGTCGAACTTGGCCAGCGTGGCGCCCTGGTGCAGCGAACTCCACCACTCCACGGAATAGTGGATGATGGGCACGTTGATGACGCCCACGATCGCCAGCACGCCGCTGGCACGGTCGGCCTTGTTGATGTCGTCGATGGAGGCGCGCAGGGCCATGTAGCCGAGATAAAGGAAGAGGAGTATCAGCTCGGAGGTGAGCCGTGCGTCGCCCCACTCCCACCAGGTCCCCCACATAGGCCGGCCCCAGATCGAGCCGGTCGCCAGCGCCAGGAAGGTGAACGAGGCGCCGATGGGCGCGCAGGCCGCGGCCACCGAGTGGGCGAGCTTCATGCGCCAGATGAGGCCGATGGCCGCGCCGGTGGCCATCACCACGTAGGCCATGAGCGAGAGATAGGCGGACGGCACGTGCACGTAGATGATGCGAAAGCCGTCACCCTGCTGGTAGTCGGCGGGTGCGAGCACGAGGCCCTTGAAAGTGCCGACGACCAGGGCGATGGCAGCGAGTCCGCCGAACCAGGGGGCGAGCTTGCCGGCGATGCGGTAGAAGTGGGGCGGCGAGCCCAGCTTATGAAACCAAGTCCACATGAGTCCTGTCCTGCTCCTGTCTGCCAATCTGCCTCAGTCGGCACTGATCCTCAGCGCCGCCGAGGCCGCGAAGGGTGAAAAAGTCATTGTCAGCATGGTGAGTGCCGCGAGAAGGTAGAGCGATCCCCCCGTCGTCTCTCCGTCAGCCGAGAGACTCACGGCTCTAGCACCAAAAATCAATACGGGCATGACCAGCGGCAGCACCAGCAGACTCAGGAGCGAATTGGCCTGGCGCAACCCCACCGTCAGGGCGGCTCCCACCGAGCCGATCAGGCTGAGACTCAGCGTGCCCAGCACGAGCGAGCCCGCGAGAATCGGGAGCGACTCCTCCGGTATGAAGAAGGCCACGCCGGCCACCGGCGATATGATCACGAGGGGCAGCCCGGTCACAAGCCACTGCGCCGCGATTTTTCCGAGGACAAGAACAGAGACAGGCTGACCCGACAGCAGCAGCTGCTCCAGCGTGCCGTCTTCCCGGTCCTGCCGGAACAGCGTGCCGAGCGACATCAGGGATGCGAGCAGCGCCGCCACCCACAGCACGCCCGGCCCGAACTTCATCAGCAGCTGCTTGTCCGGGCTGACCGCCAGCGGGAACAGGCTCACCACGATCGCGAAGAAGATGAGCGGCGTGGCCATGTCGCCGGGCCGCCGGAATGCGAGCCTGAGTTCCCTGGCGACGATCGTCAGCCAGACGCTCCAGAGTCCCGCGGGCTCGGGTCGGCGATGTCCCGTCATGACTTCCTCCCGAGTTCCAGTTGCGCGAGCTCGACCCGCTCGACTTCGACGGCTTCGTGGGCCACCAGCACACAGACACCGCCGCCGATCACGTGTTCCGAGATCAGCTGTTTCACCAGTGCCTTACCGGCCACGTCCAGGTTGGTCAGGGGCTCGTCCATCAGCCAGAGACGGGCCTCGCTCAGCAGCAGGTTGGCCAGCGAGGCGCGCCGGCGCTGCCCCGCCGAGAGCCGGCCTGCCTGTATCTCCGCCAGCCGGTCGATCTGCAGCTTGTCCATGATCCGGGCCACCGCGGAGTCGTCGCGGCCGAAGCGCAGGCGCCGGTGCATCGACAGATTCTCGCGCAGCGTCAGGTCGTCCTTCAGCGCCGGCCGATGGCCGCACCAGGCGAGGTCCTGGGCATACTCCTGACGCACGCTCTCGATGCGGTGCCCGCACCAGTACACCTGACCGTCCTCGGCCAGCGTCAGGCCGGCGAGCGTTCGCAGCAGCGTGGTCTTGCCGCTGCCGTTCGGGCCCACCACGTGCAGGGCCTCGCCCGGCCCCACTTCCAGGTCCAGCCGCTTGAACAGACATCGGTCGCCGCGGAACAGGGTGAGCCCGTGGGCCTTGAGATAAGGGGCGCCGAGTTCAGCCACGGGCAGCCTCCACCCGGCTGCACACACCTGAGGGCGCCCGATGACCGTTGGTGTATCGGCCAGATAAAATCTTTTTTTTCAACATTTTAAATCGGGTTTTTAGCTTTGATTCTAAGATCAGCAATCGAAGTGTCATCCCGGGGATATATACCGAGCGTCGAAGCGTTTACATAAGTTCGGCGTCTGTCGTAGACTGGACGGCCCGTTGCGGCGGGCAGGAGTCCGTAAACGACGTCACCCGACCAACAACAAAGACGGCAGCATGGGCCTCCAAGGTTTCCAAGGTTTCGAATGAACAGTCGCATACCTGGTCTCGAGCGTGAGCCTTTCGGCATGGACGGAACCTCCCCCGTCTATATCGAAACGCCTCCCATGCGCGACGCCCTCGCGATGATGCACGAAGTCTACCGCGATCCGAAGGGGCTCGGCACGCTCAGCGGCCTGACCGGAAGCGGCCGCAGGACCGTGCTGGAGCAGTTCGCATCCCGGCTCCGGCGCGAGGACGTCTCCGCAGTGGTCGTGGATGGTAACGGAATGGACCGCCTCGCGCTGTTGCGGACAGTGCTTAGTGAGATCGGTTACGAACTCGATACCGTTGCGCCGGACGATCTGTCCAGCATGCTGCGGGTGTTCCTGATCCATCAGTGCCACGCCGGCCAGCCGGTCTTCCTCGGTTTCGTGAACGTCAGCGCCATGCACCCCTCGGCGCTGGAGGAGATCTGTCGCCTCGCGCAGATCACCGCGGCGAACGAGGCGGCCGCGAGACTGGTCCTCTCCTGTGACGATCGCCTGGAGCAGATCATCCGCGCACCGGCCATGGGCCCGGTGCGCGAGCGCATCACCGCCGGCTGCCGTCTGCGGGCGCTCGATCTGATCGAGACCGACGACTACATCGTTCGGCACCTGCGCGCGGCAGGCGCGGGCTCCCATGCCAACTACCTCACCGACGGAGCCATCGCCCTCCTCTGGCGCGCCAGCGGCGGACTGCCGGGCGAGATCGAGTCCCTGGCGCTGGACGTGCTCCGCGGCGGACGGCTGCCGGCGGATACGGACGAGGTGCGCCAGACGCTCGGGCTCGACGAGCGGACCGCGGAACCGCCAGCCCCCGACGGGCCGGCCCGCGCCCCACGATCGGAGCCACCCACGCGGCTGGTGGTGTCGCGCGACGGCGAGGTCGTCAGCGACCGGCACTGGCCGGCGGGCCGGGTCCTGATCGGCCGCGACGCCCATAACGACGTCACCCTGCCGAGCCGCTACGTCAGCCGGCATCACGCGCTGATCGTGGTGGAAGAAGGTCGCGCCTGGATCGCCGACCTGAAGAGCATGAACGGCACCTACGTGAACTCGCGGCGGGTCTCGCAGAAGGCGCTGCAACACGACGACGTGATCTCCATCGGCAATCACCGCGTGAAGTACCTGAATCCGGCCGCCCGTCACGCGGACGGCATGGAGGAACCGGGGCTGGCCGACACCGCGATCATGCGCAGCCTGCAGGAAGTGCGCCACCTGTTCGCCGTGGACGCGGCCGGCGACGACACCGTGCTGCAGGATGCGAACGAGACCGGAACCGCGGGCGACAAGGCCGGCTGAACCCCTCCCCTGCCCGTCAGCGGAATTCCGCATCGATGAGGCGATCGATCTCGCGCTCGATGTCCTGACGGAAAAACATCAGCGACAGCCCCACGGACGCATCGATCACGATGTCGTCCTCGTGCACGTCGATATGGCCGCTCAGAGCCGGACGCTCGAAGCTGAGCGTGTTGTCCTGCCAGCGGATCCGCACACCGTATTCCGAAGCCAGCTCGTTGGCGATGCGGTTGACGGCCGCGACCGCCTCGTCGTGGCTGAGCCGGTGCCTGCGCCGTATCCGTATGCTGGGCATGGTTTGGTGGGGGGCGCCAGCGGGCTCAGGCGCGGGCCGCGGCGGCGCTCTCGAGCTCGTCGAAGGCGGCGACGATGCCCTCCGCGATACGCCCGGGATCCGGGACCGCCTGGCGGCCGGTCAGCAGGCCGAAATGAAGATTGCCGGCGTAGCTGTAGATGGTCACGTTCATGGACATGCCGGGCGGGATCGTGGATATGGGGTAACTGGCCGTCAGCCGCGCACCGCGGATGTAGCGCGGCTCGGTGCCGCCGATGACGTTGGATACCAGCACGTTGCCCAGCGGCGGGAAACGCTCCGACAGGTGCGCCAGATCGCCGATCTGCATCAGCGTCTGCACGAGGATGGTGTAGGCCTCGGCGGCCTCGATGCCCATCTCGGCATACTCGTGCTTGACGCTGCCGGCATGCTCGTGGATCTCCTGCAGCCGCGCCAGCGGATCGGATTCGCCGGAGGCCAGCTCGAGCAGCGCGATGGTCACCTGGTTGCCGCTGCCGCCCTCGTCGCTGCGCACGGAGATCGGCATCTGCGCCACCAGCGGCTTGTCGGGATGCTCGTCCCGCTCGTCGAGATAGCGCCTGAGCGCGGTGTCGCAGAGCGCCAGGATCACGTCGTTCACGGTCACGTCCTGCGCTTTCGCCAGCGACCTCACCCGGTCGAGCGGGACGCTGCACACGCCGAACGCGCGGGCCGCGGTCAGGGGCTGATTTAAGGCGGTGCGCGGCGCCGTGAAGGGCACGGGCAACTCGTCGCCGCCGCCGAGGAGTCGCCAGCCGTGCCGCAGCGCGAGCTGACTGAGTTGCGGCCCCACCATGGCGAAGCGCCCGAAGGTCTTCGCCGAGCCGAACAGGGTTTCGACGATGCCCTTGCGCACCGCCTCGTGCTCACGGCTTTGCTCGGCATTGGCCCACATCGGCGCCACGTCCGCGTCCGGCGTCTTCGACAGGCTCGCCATCGAGCGCCGGGACATGCTGATGCCGTCCATGTAGGCGTGGTGGATCTTGGCGTAGACGCCGAAGCGCCCGCCTTCGAGCCCCTCGATCACGTAGACCTCCCACAGCGGCGCGTTACGGTCGAGCAGGCGGCCGTGCAGCTGCGCCACCCGGTCCAGCAGGTCCTGTTCCCGGCCCGGCGACGGCAGCGCCTCGTGGAAGATGTGGTCGGCCAGGTCCATGTCCGGATCGACCACCCAGCGGGGACGGCCGGCCAGAGGGACTTTCAGCTTCTGGTTGAACGGCTCCACCGGCTCGCTGGCCAGCATGTCCGCCACCAGGCCGCGCACGAAGTCCTCCGGCGCATCCGGCGGCGGCTCGAAGACCTGCAGGCCGCCCACGTGACGCGGGCTGTCCTTGGTCTCGAGCAAGAGCAGCATGTAGTCGAGGAGTGACAGCTGCGACATGGCCACCTCGGCGCCGGAACTCTGTTCAACCGGCGTCGAGGATAACGCGCGATCCCCGCCCCGTCACCTTGCCGTCACGGACGGCGGCCAGCTCAGCCGGCCTTCTCCTCGACCCTGGCGAGCAGTTCCCGGATCTCCTCGCGCCGGCCCTGATCGGCGAGCGTGCGATCCGGCCGGGCCGGCGCGTCCAGTGCATGCTCCAGCGCCCGCCGCGCCGCGTCGTAGTCCTTCTCCTCGTACAGGAATTCGCCGTAGAAATAGTTCGGGTCGATCCCGTCCGGGTTCATGGCGATGGCCTTCTCGAGATACTCCCTCGCCCGGTCCTTATCGCCGAAGCCGATGAAGCCACCGGGCACCTTGTAGTACAGCGCGCCGAGACTGGTGTAGACGGAACCCCGGAGGACGGTCGGGTCCAGCTTCTCCGCGGCATGCAGCGCATCCCGGGACTTCTTCGCGAGGCTCATGGCGCCGAACGGCCCTTTCACGCCGGCGTAGGTGCTGAGCACGATGCCCTGCCATACCAGTGGCTCGGCCCGGTCCGGGTGGGCCGCGACCAGCGCGGCCGCGTCCTCCGCGAGGGCCTCGAACGCGTCCTTCTGCTCGCCCCCTTCCAGCCGATAATTGGCCTCGGCCCAGCGTTGCTGGATCTCCCGCAGGCCCTGTTCCATGTCCGCCGCCCGGGCCAGGCCCGCACCCGTCAGGCCGAACGCGAGCATCGCGCCGGCCAGCATGATCCGGGCAGTCGCCCGGCTCCGAATCGTCACTATCATGTCGTTTACCTCATTGGCTGGATGTACGTGGGCGGAGGTAGGCCTCCACCACCGGCCTCTGCTTGCCGAGCGCCCCGTCGACGAGGCGGGGTGCGACCGCGTTCAGTTTCACGAACAGGCGCTCGGGCCAGCCGATGAAACGTTCCCGCCGGGAACCGGCCAGCAACGCCATCGCCCGCCGCGCCACTTGTTCCGGGGGATCCATGGCGACCCCCAGTTCCTCGTTCATGCGGCAGGCCGCATCCCCGTTCATCGCAGTGCGGGTGGCGCGAGGGGCCAGGTAGAGCACCTCGAGCGCAGTTCCGGCATACTCCCGGCGCAGCGCCTCGGTGAACCCGTGCAGGCCGAATTTCGTCGTGGAATACACCGCCTGGCCGGCCATGCCGATGGAGCCCAGCACCGAGCCGACGTTCAGCAGCCGGGCCGCGGGCCGTGCCAGGAGATGCGGCAGCAGGGTCCGCGTCAGGAGCATGGGCGCCAGCAGATTGATCTGCACCAGCGCTTCGATGTCCGCCGAGCTCTGGTCGTCGAAGCGGGACAGCGCATTCACGCCCGCATTGTTGATCAGAACGTCAATGCCGCCCTCGAAGCCGCGGGCCCGCCGCGCGAGGCGCTCTCTGGCGGTGGCGTCGGTGATGTCGCCTGGCTCGGTCAGCACGGCCGTCCGGCGCCCGGCTGCCCTGGTTTTCTCAGTCAGTTCTCCGGCCAGCGCCTCGAGCATCGCCGCGTCCCGTGCGCTCAGGAGCAGGTGGGCACCCGCCCGGGCGAGTTCGCCGGCCATTGCCGCGCCGATGCCGCCGGTGGCACCGGTAAGGAGCACGCGTCGTCCGGCTAGATTCACGCCACCGCCCTCTCGGCCCCACTTCCCGCGGCCGGTAGCGAACGGAAGATCCCGGCATAGAGCAGGAAGAAGCGGCGCGCGCAGTGCCGGACCGCCCGGCGATCTTGTTCGCGCTCCAGTCGGTTCAGCAGGCCCGCCAGGAACTTCACGTGCTCCTGATCCACCTCGCCGTGGGAGATGAGGTAGGAGAAGGCGCTCTCGGGCAGCCCGAGGCTACGGCCGATGGAGGCCGCGGCCTGTCCCGCGATGGCGATGCTGGTGCCCTCCAGCACGTAGACCATGCCGAAGAAGCCCACCGGATTGCCCCGCCCGATCGTGTCCCACGCGTAGCTCACCATCTGCTCGGTCGCGAACGCCGGCGTGCCGTGGCGCACCGCTTCCGGGTCGCCGCCGGCCGCTGCGATGTCATTCAGGATCCACTCCTGATGGCCGTACTCGTCGTTGATGTAATGGACGATGGCACCGCGCAGCCACTCGTGGTCTTCGCCGAGACGGCTGCCGCAGGCCATCAGCAGGGGCACGGTGCACTTGACGTGATGGTAGGCCTCGGCGAGGAACGCCCGGTATTGCGCCACGGTAACGTGGCCCTCGAGGGCGTCGCGGATAATCGGCGAGCCGAGCAGATATTCGCGCTCGGCGGCGGTGTGGTCGGCCAAGGCCTGGAAGAAGTCGGTCATGCGTTAATCACCTTCCTGTCGGGCGCGGTGGCGCCGTGGATCAGATCGGTCAGCCGGCCGCCGTAGCGGCGGATTAGTGCGTCCCGGCGGAGCCGGCCATTGGCGGTCAGTTCACCGGTGTCCTGACGGAACGGTGCGTCCGCCGGCACCCACGCCGATACGCGTGCGTAATCGGGCAGCCGCCGATTCGCGTCATCGATCGCGGCCTGCACACCCTCGGCTCCCACCGGACCCGCGGGCACGATCACGGCGGCATTGCGGGGCAGCGCTTCGCCCCAGACCAGCGCCTGTGCGATGGCGGGCTCGTGGACCAGTTCGCTCTCCACCCACTCGGGCGAGACATTACGGCCGAAAGCCGTGATGAACAGGTTCTTCTTGCGGCCCTGCACGTGCAGGAAACCCTGCTCGTCCAGCCGGCCCAGGTCCCCGGTGGCAATCTCGCCAGTGGCGACCTCGCCGCTGGCGATGCCGGGCTCTTCGTGCCCCGGCGCATCCAGATAGCCCTCCATCACGGCACCCGACACCATGATCTCGCCGTCGGCTGCGATCCTGACCCGCGCATGCGGCAGGGGCCGTCCAGCGCTGCCGGGACGGCTGTCGCCGGGTGCGTTCAGCGACACCACGGAATGGCACTCGGAGAGGCCGTAACCCTCGTAGGCCGCCAGGCCGTGGGCGTGGGCCTGCTCGAGCTCGGCCGGCGCCACCCGGCCGCCGCCCACCGCCGCGAAGCGCAGCGGGCAGTCGTTCCAGGGATCCAGGTTGGCCGTCCGGTTCAGTGCGGCCAGCATCTGTGGCAGCAGGATCACGCTTTCGGCGCCGCTCTCGCCGATCGCGCGCCGCAGGCGCAGCGGATCGAGGCCGCTGGAGCCACTGAGGCCCACCCGCTCCAGCGCCGGCGCGTGGATGGCAGCACCGAGTAGCAGCGGCACGTAGATCCCCGCGATGTTCTCGAGCAGGGTCGCCAGCGGCATGACGCAAAGGTGGCGCCGTACTCCGACCTCCCGCAGGCGGCCGGCCAGACTCGCCGCGACCGTTTCCATGCCGGACTGACCGAGGCACACGCCGCGGGGGCTGCCCGTGCTGCCCGAGGTATAGGTCACCTTGGCGATGCCGGTGCGGCCGTTCAGACCCGTGTCACGCCGGATGGAACGGCGCAGCAGTATCAGGCTGCCGGCACCGGCCAGAGGCCGTCGCCGGAAACCATGCCCGTCGTCGGGCAACTCCTCTCCGCCGGCGGCGAGGACCGCATCCACGCCGGCATCGGCCAGGAGGTGGTTCAACTGGGTCCGCGTGAAGAAAAGCGGCACCGGGACGGCCGTGATTCCGGCCGCCACCATCGCGAGATCGGCCACGATCCAGTCCGGACCGTTGTCCGCCATCAAGGCGCAACGCCGGATCCGCGCCGCCCGCAATCGGGAGGCGAGCGCCGTCACCCGGGCCTCCAGTTCGGCATAGCCCAGCACCCCGGCCTCCGATACGACGGCAGCTGCGAGCGGGCGTTCGGCCGCCTGGCGGCTCAGCGCGGCCAGCACCGCGCTCACGCCCCGGCCTCCTCGGTGCGGCACGCGGCGTCGACCGGGATGCACCTGAACCCGGACGGCTGCTGCAGGTCCCCGACGATCACCCGCGGGTCGTGACGGTAATAATCGCCCCATGCGTCCTGGTGCCCGGCCACGCAGGCTTCCCTAGCGGGCGCCAGCTCGCAACCGGCAAGACCGGCCCTCGCCAGGAGCGAGCGCACGGGTCCGGTGGCCGTGAAGCATACCCAGCCGAAGCCCTGCTGCAGCAGGAAAGGCACCAGCTCACGAAAAAGCGGCACCACCACCTGCCGGCTCTCGACAGCCAGTTGCCCGATCTCCACCACAGCGGTTCTTGGCACGGGATGGCCTGCGACGGCCGCGATGGCTTCCTCCACGGGCCGGAAGAGATAATCCTCGAGATAGAGTCGTTCCCGCGATGCCGGTCTCAGCCCGATGACGCCGCGGGCACCGTCGCCGCGGCGGGTCACGCGCAGCAGCCAGGGCATGAACTCCTCCACCCGGGCGCCGAAGTGATGGGCGTAGCAATCCCTGATCTCCGCCTCCAGCGCGCTCCTGCCGGGACTGGAAGCGCCCAGCAGGTCGAGACTGACGCCGGAGCGCCCCAGCGCGCCGGCCATCGGCGGCAAACCGTCGCGCATGTCGGTAAGGGGGTGGATCTGTGTCTTCACGCGGCCTCCTCTGCCAGTCGCATCCGTCGGCGTGATGCCGCCGGCTCGGACCGTTAGAGGCCGCGGCTGGGACAAATCCTTCGCATTTTTCGCAAGCCGCTGTCACCGCTCGGTTTTTCCGTTCCCAGGAACGCCCTGCGGCGGCGTCGTGCCTGCAGTAAACTGCGGCCTCGGCTTCGAACGTCCCCGACCGACGGAGGATTACTGATGACCACAGCGAAACGCATCGTCGGGTTCGCCTGCTTGCTGGCTCTCATCCTGCCGGCGGCAACCGCAACGGCGGCCCCACAGCCGTGGATGCGCACCGATAACCCTCTGGGCCTGTACGTGCTGCTCTCCGTCGGCGAGGAATGCGCGATACGGCGCACCGAGGCGGACCTGGCGGTGCAGACGGCGTTCACCCGGCTCGACGTTCCGCGCGCGTCCGGCTGGGCTCCCGGTGAGCTGTTCCTGACCGCCGAGGTGGACTGCACCCAGACCACCAATTACCCGGACATCTATCTGTACGTCACCCGCGTGGGCTTCGCAGTTAACTACCAGGAGCAGCCGGCCTACATGATGCAGTACGTCAGGGCCCGCTATGAAAGCTTCGGCATCGACAGCCTCGGCAACATCGATCAGATCCTCACCCAGAGCGTCGAGGCGGCGCTTTCCGACTACAAGGCGGCCAACGCCGGACCCGGCACGGGGGAAGAGAGCGGGTGAGCCGCCGCGGCCCGTTCCGGCCGGCTGCAGGCGCTGCGCTCGCGCTGCTGCTGGCGGCAGCCGGCGTCGTCGCCGCTCCTTTCGACTACATGCGCAAGAGCGAGCCTGACGCCCTGTACTGCATGGCCAGCGTCGGCGACGACTGTCTCCTGGACGATGCCTCGGTACAGGCGGTGATCGACGACGTCACGCGTCGCTTCAGTCTCACTCGTCTCGAGACGTCGAGTGACCGCGAACCGCTGTTCTATGTGGAACTCTATTGTCACGGTCGGGAAGACGGCGAGACGGCCTACTCGGTGGAGGCGGGTTTCGCCGAGTGGATGGGCGACGAGCGCCAGCACCTCATGAAATACGCCTACTACCCCTATCGCTCCGTGGGCTACGGCAACGCCGCCGATATCCGCGAGACGCTGCGACGGCGCATCGAGGATGCGCTGGAGGACTACCTGGCGGCCAACTATCCCGCCGCCGAGGCTCAGTAGCGGCCGTGCTGCTTGAAGATGTAGTTGCTGAGTTCGATGAACTCGTAGTTCATCCGGCTGAGGGTCTTGTGGGCCGAGCGCACGATGGCGCGCATCACCTTGTAGACGATAGCCGGCTGATCGTCGACGAGCCCCTCGAAAGCCTCCCGCTTCAGGCTGAACACGCGGCTGTCGCAGAGCGCGCGCAGGCCCACCGTGTGCGGGGCGCCGTCGATGAAACTGAGTTCCCCGGCCAGTTCGCCGTTGCGCAGGATGCCCAGCGTGGCCGTCTCGCCGGCGCCGGCCTGCTTCACCACTTCGAGCTTGCCCTCCAGCAGCACGTGCAGCGAGTCGTCGGTAACCCCCTCGGACGTGAGATACTCGCCGTCCCCGAGATTGCGCATTTCCATCAGCGAGGCGAGCGCCGTGGCCTCCTCGTCCGTCAGCTCGGCACCCAGCGATGAGTCGAGGATCAGTCTGGCGGCGTTCTCCATCTTTTTTCCTTGCTTGTCCGGTACGCCCGGGGATGATACGTAATGCGTCGGCGTCTGCGCAGGCCTGCATACGGTCGCACAGGCATGCAACCACAGATCACGCCGGGCGCCTATCCGCGTAAACCGCGACCGTCCGCCGGGAGGAACCCGCCACCATGGAAGCCCTGTTCGACACCGTCGAGGCCCGCGTCATCGGCGCCCTGATCGAGAAAGAGATCACCACGCCGGATCACTATCCCCTGTCGCTGAACGCACTGACGAACGCCTGCAACCAGAAGAGCAACCGGGATCCGGTGATGAACCTGTCCGAGAGCGAGGTCCAGGATGCCCTGGATTCGCTCCACCGCAAGCACCTGGTGCTGGACCGCAGCGGCTTCGGCAGCCGCGTAGTGAAATTCAAGCAGCGGTTCTGCAATACCGAGTTCAGCGATCTGCACTTCACGCCGGGCGAAACCGCCATCGTCTGCCTGCTGCTCCTGCGAGGGCCGCAGACACCCGGCGAACTGCGCTCCCGCAGCGGCCGCCTGCACGCCTTCGGCAGTCTCGGCGAGGTCCAGCAATGCCTCGAGTCCCTGGCCGGACGCGAGGAAGGCCCGCTGGTCGCCGCCCTGCCCCGGGAACCCGGCCGGCGCGAGATCCGCTGGACTCACCTGTTCTGCGGGAAGCCCGTCGCTGCCGCGCCCGCCACGCCGGTGGCGACGGCCGCGCCCGTCACGGAGAAGGCGGATGCCACGCTGGAGCGGATCGAGGCGCTGGAGGAACGGGTGGCCGATCTGGTGGAACGGCTGGAGCGGCTCGAGCGTCGGGGCGTAGCGGACTGAAGGCCCGGGGGAGCCGCGACGGAAGCCGGCCCGAATGCAAGGCCAGCTCGAGAAAAAGGCTAGAACCTGTTGTTTCTATTGGTGCCCGGGGCCGGACTCGAACCGGCACGTCCTTACGGACAGCGGATTTTAAGTCCGCAGCGTCTACCAATTCCGCCACCCGGGCGCACCGGCATCAAAAAGTGCCCGCCGGCCGCACGGCCGGCGGGCACCCGAAACGTCACATGGAAACCGGAATCCGGCGTTCAGCCGTTCGCCTGCGAGACTTGGACTCGGCCCGCAGGGAGGCTAATCCGATTCCTGATAGGTTGGCCTGCGCTGGATGTCCTCCGTCGCCTTCTGGCCGAATTCCGAAGCGCCGTCCCAGGCCTCCTTGGTGGCGCACACCGTCTCGGAGAAGCGCGTCCCCGTCTTGACGATTTCCTTGCAGATGAGCTTCGGCTTTTCGCCCCCACCCCCGGTCGCCTGCGTCTCGCCGGCCGCGGCGCCTTCTGCCTGGGCGACCGTCGCCGCATCGCCACCGCCGCTCGCAGCACAGCCTGCCAGCAGCAACAGCGTTGCCAGCGCCAATCCTAATGGCTTGATATCCATGTGGTCCCCTCCCGGATGCCGGAGCATGATGTATTCGCCCGCACCCTTCTGGCGCATCCTAGCCGAGGCCGGCACGGCTGGCAAACGGGCGGAGACGTTCCGAGGAAATCAAATCCGGGGACGTGAAAGGAAGTGGGTGGAGGCTAGGGTCGGAATCGAACCGGCGTACACGGCTTTGCAGGCCGCTGCATAACCACTCTGCCACCTAGCCACCGTTTGCCCACGGCCCCGGCCGCGCCGGGGAACGGACCATATCACACAAAAACCGGTGCGGGCACCGCTTTCTCGGGCCGCACGCGGGCCGGCCCGCATCCCCGATGTTAGGAAATCTCGGCCTTCGCGTGAACACCCTCCCCCGGCTCCTCTTCTTCGAGGACATGCTGGGCGTCGCGTCCCGAGCCGAGCAGCACCGCCACCCAGCGAGTGTCGTCGTTGGCCTCCAGGCCGATCTTCAGCGTCATGGTCAGCGGCACCGAGAGCAGCATCCCCACCGGGCCGAACACCCAGCCCCAGAACACGATGGAGAGCAGCACCACCAGCGGCGAGATGCCCACGCCGTAGCCCATCATCCGCGGCTCGATGACGTTGGCGTAGATCAGATTGATGATCAGGTACCCGATGGCGATGCCCACCGCGGGTCCGAGGCCGAACTGGAGCAGCGCCAGCAGCACGGCCGGTACGGCGGCGATGATCGAGCCGATCACCGGAATATAGTTCAGCAGGAAGGCGAGCAGGCCCCAGAGCAGCGGGAAGTCGAGGCCCACGGCCCAGGTCAGTAGCCACGCCGAGACGCCCGTGGCCACGCTGACGAGCGTCTTGATGCCGAGGTAGCGCCCGAGGTTGACCAAAAAGTCGCGGAACGCCGCCATCTGCTCCTCCCCCCGGCCGAAGGCGGCCGTGATCTTCACCGGGAAGGTGGAGGCCTCCAGCAGGATGAAGGTCATCGTCAGGAAGATCAGGAGCGTGTTGGTGAGGACGTCCCTGAGCGCGTTCAGCGTATTGGCGGCCATGCCCATGGCCCAACCGGGGTCGATCATGTCACCCAGGCTCTCGATGGGCTGGTCGCTGTCGACCCGCGCCGCCACGAATTTCAGGAACCCGTCCATCATCGCGTCCAGGCGGGCCTGATAGGTGGGCAGGGCCGCCGTGAACTCGGCAATGGAGGTGCCCACGATCACGCCGAACACGGCGAGAATCAGCATCATCACGACGACGATCAGCAGCACCGCCACCACGCCGGGGATACGCTGGCGCTGCATGAACAGCAGCGGGCGAACGCTGACCAGCGACAGGAACACGGCCAGCAGGAACGGCACGAGCAGCACCTTCGCCGCCTGCATGGCGAAGATGATGATGATGACCGCTGCCACGCTGATCAGCGTGGTCCGGCCTCTGACCAGCGGTTCACTCACGAGCTTGACTGCTGCGATGCCCTTTGTGCCGACCTGTGCCGAAAATGATCCGAGCGGACGGGCTGCCGGCCTGCCATCGGCCTAGTGTGCCCGCGGCTTCCGGCGGCCGCAATGCGCCGTGGAGGAAGCGGCTCAGAAACGATAGCGGGCCTCGACGCCGATCATGCGTGGCGGGCTCGGCCAGGCGATGTCCGTGCGCAGGCTCGTGAAGCGGCGGGAAACGTAGTACTCGATCCATTCCTCGTCCGTGGCGTTCTCCGCGAAGGCCGTCACGCTCCAGGCGTCGCCACGCAGGCCCAGGCGCAGATCCACGACGGTATAGGCGCCCTCCGCGTCCCGGCCGTCGATGCTCCAGTAGGTCTTGCCCCGCCGGTCGACGTCGACGCGGGCGAAACCCTGCAGCGGCCCGAGCGGCCAGACGTACTCCCCGCTCAGATTCAGGGTGTACACGGGCGCCCCCGGCACTTCGTTGCCGATCACGTCCGATGGCGGCACGGTCAGCCCCGGTTCGGCGCCGATGGCCTCGATCTCGCTGTCCACGAAGCCATAGGCCAGCGACAGGATCAGCCCGTCGAGCGGACGGATGGCGGCCTCGACCTCGCCGCCGAGGATGCGGCTCTCGTCCGCGTTGATCAGCGCCTGGGAGCCGAACGGGTCGAACAGGAACCACTGCTGGTTCTGGTAATCGATGTAGAAGGCCGCGACGTTCAGCACCCGGCTGCCGTCGGCGCTGGCGTACTTCAGTCCGACTTCGTAGTTGTCCAGGTGCTCGGAGTCGAACGAGGGCGCGAACTGCACGGCCGGGTCGTTCGCCAGCGTGTTGAAGCCGCCGGGCCGGAAGCCCTCGGCGTAGGTGGCGAACAGGTTGAGGTTTTCGGTGAGCGAATAAGCGAGTTGAAGTTTGGGCTGGAACTCACTGAATTCCTTAATGCCATTAGCCAACGGATTGTTGGTGTCGTTTTCCCGCCGTACGTCGTCGAAGCGCCCGGCCACGGTCAGCTCGAGGCGGTCCGTGAGGTCCGTGCTCACCTGCCCGAACACCGCACGGGTCTCGTACTGCTCGTTCAGGATGGCCGGTGCCTGGGGCACGAAGAAGGCGCTCCCGGGGCTCCAGTCGCCGCCGTTCTGGAAGCCGGCGACGTTCAGGAAGGTGGCCAGCGTGCGGTCGCGCTCCTGGTCGCTGTAGTAGGCGCCGACGATCCAGCGCAGACCCTCCTCCGCCGTCGACACCAGCCGCAGCTCCTGGCTGAACTGGCTCTGGTTGTCGTCCACGTCGATGTTCAGGAACTCCCGGTTCGTCTGATCCAGGTCCTGGTCGTTGCGGGATTCCAGGTCGTGCCAGCCGGTGATCGAGGTCAGGGTGAACCCGTCGAACCCGTAGTCCACCTTGGCGGTGTAGTCATCGAAGCTGACGCTCGATATGCCGAGGATGTTCGACTGGATGGTGTAGGTGGTGTTGTCGAGCGGGAACGGGAAGGGATCGCCCGGCAGCCGGTTCTCCTCGGTGTCCGCCGAGCCCGGCATGAAGTAACCGGAGCCGGCCTCCTGATCGGCATACTGGTAGCGCAGGTCCACGCTCAGCCGCTCGTCCGGCTCGATCAGCAGCCGGCCGCGCAGAGACGTGGAGTCCTTGAAGTCCACGTATTCGCCGAGGCCCTCGTTCAGCAGCTGGCCGTCCCGGTCGTTGCTGTAGACCGCCAGGCGGCCGCGCACCTTGTCGGAGAACAGCGGACCGGAGACGGCGCCCTGAACGGTGTAATCCTCGCCCTCGCCCGCGCGGGTCTCGACGTAGGCCTCGAATTCCTCGGTGGGGCCGCGGGTGGTGATATTCACGGCGCCCGCAACGGAGTTGCGCCCGTAAAGCGCGCCCTGAGGCCCCCGCAGCACTTCGATCTGCTCCACGTCGAAGAGATCCTGGGTGGTGACCAGCGAGTTGTTCACGGTGACCCCGTCCACCACGAAGGCGAGCGGCGTCTCGCCGATGCCCCGCTGCTGAGTGACGCCGCGAATGGTGATCGTGCTCTGACCCACCTCCTGGTCGTCGGAGAAACGCAGGTTGGGCGTCAGTGCCGCCACGTCGTTCATGCGCTGGATGGCCGCGTCCTCGATGGTGGTCCGGTCGAACACCGTGATGGCGTCGGCGATCTCCTGCAGGTTCTCGCTGCGGCGCCGGGCGGTAACGATGACCTCTTCGATGGCGGCGTCCGCGGGGGCTGCGCCATCGGTATTTTCCTGCGCGGGCAGCGGCGTGGCGGCCATCACGGCGAGCAGACAGAGGGCAGCGGTGCCGCCAATCCCGGGGGGCGGAGTCATTCTCGAATTGTCCTTTATTCGTCAGTGACTTGATGCGGCTTAGCCGGCGACGGCAGATTACCAGATCGGGCCGTCCGGGCAACCGTCGACCCTAACGAATCAGGGCCCCGTTGCGGGGCCCTGAAGTTATCTGGAGCGGGAAACCGGGCTCGAACCGGCGACCTCAACCTTGGCAAGGTTGCGCTCTACCAACTGAGCTATTCCCGCCTGATCGCGAAGGGACCGCAATTCTAGCGACTCCCGGGGGACTGTCAAGGCACCGCACTCAGCTATTCGCGTTCAGCACCGGCCAGGCCGCCTTGACGTAAGCATACATGGACCACAGCGTCAGGCCCGCCGCCGCCAGCAGGAACAGGAAACCCGCGTCATACACCGGCAGACCGCCGGTATCGAGGTGCCAGACCATGAGGGTCAGGCCGATCATCTGCAGGGCGGTCTTCACCTTGCCCACCATGGACACCGCCACCGTCGTGCGCTGCCCGAGCCCCGCCATCCACTCCCGCAGGGCGGATACGGTGATCTCGCGGCCGATGATGATGGCGGCCACCAGGGCCAGCGAGATGCGCTGGTCCGTCTGCACCAGCAGCACCAGGGCGACGGCGACGATGAGCTTGTCTGCCACCGGGTCCAGGAACTCGCCGAAGGGCGTGATCTGGCCGAGCTTGCGGGCGACGTAGCCGTCCAGCCAGTCGGTAATGGCCGCGAGCATGAAGACCACCGCAGAGGCCGGACGCCCCCACTCGTACGGCAGGTAGAACAGCACCACGAACAGCGGAATGCCGGCGATGCGTATCCAGGTCAGCGTATTCGCGGTATTCAGTTGCACGGCAGTTCCGTCACCATCAATTCGTTTGCGCCTCGCCGGCCGGTTCCTGCTCGGCGTGGAGTACAGTATAAATGCGCTCGGCCAGAACGCGGCTGATGCCGGGTACTTTGGTCAGATCGTCCATGCCCGCCGCCGCCACGCCCTTCAGTCCGCCGAAGTGGCGCAAAAGGTCCCGGCGCCGCTTCGGCCCGAGCCCCGGGATATCCTCCAGCACCGAGCCCCGGCGGGCTTTCGCGCGGCGTGCCCGGTGGCCGGTGATGGCGAAACGGTGCGCCTCGTCGCGGATGTTCTGTATGAGCAGCAGCGCCGGCGAGCCGGACGGGAGGCTGCGTGGGTAAGCCTCCTCCTCCACCCAGAGCTGCTCGCTGCCCGGTCGGCGCGCCCGGCCCTTGGCCACCGCCACCACCTTCAGGAACTCGAGATCCAGATCGGCAAGGATCTCCAGCGCCTGGGTGCGCTGGCCCCGGCCGCCGTCGATCAGGATCAGGTCGGGCAACGGCACCTCGCCCCGCTTGACGCGCTTGTAGCGGCGCTCGAGCACCTCGCGCATGGCGGCGTAGTCGTCGCCGGCGGCCGTGCCGCGGATGTTGAACCGGCGGTAGTCGGATTTCACCGGCCCCTCGGGGCCGAAAACGACGCAGGAGGCCACCGTGGCCTCACCGCCGGTGTGGGAGATGTCGAAGCACTCGAGGCGCTCGGGCACATCGTCGAGTTCCAGCGCCTCGGCGAGGGCTTCCAGCTGCCGGCGCACGCCCGCATTGCCGGCGGCGCGCAGATCCGCCCCCTGGCGGGCATTGGTCGCGGCCATCTGCAGCCAGCGCGCCCGGTCGCCGCGCACCCGGTGGCGCACCTCCACCCTGTGTCCTGCCCGCGCGGTCAGGGCCTCGCCCAGCAGGTCGGCGTCCTCCACCGCCTGTTCCACCAGGATCTCCCGCGGCGGGGCGGACTCCAGGTAATACTGGCCGAGGAACGACGACAGCACCTCGTCGTCGGGGGTGTCCGGCGCCACTTTCGGATAATGGGAACGGCTGCCCAGCAGGCGGCCGTGGCGGACGAACAGCACGGCCACGCAGACGATGCTGCCACGACGGGCCAGCGCCACGGCATCGACGTCCGTGGCGCTCTCCCGGGAGACCATCTGCTCGGCATCGACCCGCTTGAGACGGGCGATCTGGTCGCGAAACTGCGCCGCCCGCTCGAATTCCAGGGCCTCTGCGGCCGCCTCCATGCGCTCCACCAGGCTGTCGATCACCGCCTGATTGCGGCCCTCCAGGAATGCGATCGCGTTCTGCACGTCCCGGGCGTAATCCGCCTCGCCGATGTGGCCGACGCAGGGCCCCGAACAGCGGCGGATCTGGTATTGCAGGCAGGGCCGGGAGCGGTTGGCGAAGAAGGTGTCGGTGCAGTTGCGCAGCAGGAACAGCTTCTGCAGCTCGCCGAGGGTCCTGCGCACGGCCCCCGCGCTCGGATAGGGCCCGAAATAGCGGCCCCTGGCGCTGCGCGCGCCGCGGTGGAAGGCCAGCCGCGGGTAGGCATGTTCCGTCACGTGGATCCAGGGATAGCTCTTGTCGTCCTTCAGGAGCACGTTGTAGCGGGGACGCTCCCGCTTGATCACGTTGTGCTCCAGGATGAGCGCCTCGGCCTCGGTGTTGGTGACCGTCACCTCGATGTCGCGGATCTCGGCGACCAGCGCCATGGTCTTGGCGTCCCTGGCCTTGCCGCTGAAGTAGCTGCCCACCCGCTTGCGCAGGTCCCTCGCCTTGCCCACGTAGAGGGTCTCGCCGTCGGCATCCAGCATGCGGTAGACGCCCGGGCGGTGGCTCAGGTTCGCGAGGAAGCGGCGATGATCGAAGTCGGCTTCGTCCATGGTGCCTAGGATAACGGACGGAGCCCGGCCAGGGTGGCGACGGCCGCAATGGCGGCGATGGCGGCGACGAAGGCATTGGCGGGACAACGGCGCCCGCACGTCGTCTCAGGCGCCGGCGAGCTCCCGTGCGCGGCCGATGACGTCATGGAACATCTCTTCGGTCAGGCGGCGCGTCTGCGTGTTGTAGCGGCTGCAGTGGTAGGAATCCAGCAGGGTCAGGCCGCCGGGCAGCTCGTGTTCCGCGCCGTGAGCGAACTTGTTCGCGCTCTGTTTCATGCCGAATGCCTTCAGCACCGCGCGGTGGGCGATGGATCCCAGGGCCAGCACGACGCCGCCCTCGTCCATCGTGCCGAGTTCCGCCTGCAGATAGGGATTGCACTCGTCTACCTCCGCCGTGGTCGGCTTGTTCTGCGGCGGCAGGCACTTCACCGCGTTGGTGATCCGGCAATCGGTGAGTTCGAGCCCGTCGTCGGCCGACACCGACTCCGGGCGGCTGGCGAAACCCGCGTCGTAGAGCGCCCGGTACAGGAGGATGCCCGCGAAGTCGCCGGTAAATGGCCGCCCGCTCCGGTTGGCGCCGTGCATGCCCGGGGCGAGACCCACGATCAGGAGGCTCGCCTCCGGGTCGCCGAACGGGGGCACCGGCAGGGCGTGGTAATCGGGGTGCTTCTCGCGCACCGCGGCCAGATGGGCGGCCAGACGCGCACAGCGGGTGCAGTCCGGGTCGTACTGGTCCTTCGGCACGTGCGTCTCCGGCACCCCCATCAGTCGTCCATGTGCCGGATGACGGCCTCGCCGAAGCCCTTCGTGCCCACCAGTGTGGCGCCTGGAATAAGCTGATCGAGTTCCTGCTCCACGTCCTGCTTGCCGTGGGGATGGCTGCCGGCGGGGCGCTTCGGTTTGCGAATCGCCTCGCGCAGCCGCGCGAGATCGAAGGTCAGCTCCTTGGCGGCGATGGTATTGGCCACGCCCTTGATGATGAGGTCGGCGGCCTCGGTCCAGCCGAGGTAGCGGAGCATCATTTCGGCGGACAGGATGAGCGAACCCGGGTTCACGCGGTCCTTGCCGGCGAAGCCGGGCGCCGTGCCGTGAGTGGCCTCGAACACGCCGACGCCGTCGCCGATGTTGCCTCCCGGGGCGATGCCGATGCCGCCCACCTGGGCAGCCAGGGCGTCGGAGATGTAGTCGCCGTTCAGGTTCAGCGTGGCGATAACGTCGTACTCCTCCGGCCGCAGCAGGATCTGCTGCAGGAAGTTGTCGGCGATCACGTCCTTGACGATGATCTCGCGGCCGGTGCGCGGGTTCGGGAAGGCGTGCCAGGGCCCGCCGTCTTTCGGCTCCGCGCCGAATTCCTCGCGGGCCACTTCATAACCCCACTGGCAGAAGGCGCCCTCGGTGAACTTCATGATGTTGCCCTTGTGCACCAGGGTCACCGAACCGAAGTCGTTGTCGATGCAGTAGTTGATGGCCTTGCGCACGAGGCGTTCCGAGCCCTCCCGGGAGACCGGCTTGATGCCGATGCCGGAACTCGACGGGAAACGGATCTGGGTGGCGCCCAGTTCCTCCTGCAGGAACTTGATCAGCTTCTGCACTTCCTGGGAGCCCGTCGGGTACTCGATGCCCGCGTAGATATCTTCCGTGTTCTCGCGGAAGACCACCATGTTCACCAGGTCGGACTCCTTCATCGGCGTGCTGACGCCGGGGAAGTAGCGGATGGGCCGCACGCAGGCGTAGAGGTCCAGGCTCTGGCGGATGGAGACGTTCAGCGAGCGGATGCCGCCGCCGATCGGCGTGGTCAGGGGACCCTTGATGGAGACCACGTATTTCTGCAGCGCGTGCAGCGTCTCCTCGGGCAGGAAGTTGGCGCTGTCGTAGACCTCGCTGGCCTTCTTGCCTGCATAGATTTCCATCCAGGCGATGCGGCGCTCGCCGCCGTACGCGCGGCTCACCGCGGCGTCGACCACGTCCTTCATGACCGGCGTCACGTCCCTGCCGATGCCGTCGCCCTCGACGAACGGGATGACGGGCTCGTCCGGCACGTTCAGCCGGAAGTCCCGGTTCATGCTGATGACGTCGCCGCGTTCCGGGATCTGGATCTTCTCGTACTGCATCGTGTGTTCCTCTGGATACGCAAAGAAAACGGCGCCCCCGGGGGGCGCCGTTCCCAGCATACTCCAACGATGGCTCAGCTGGCCTCGTCGAACTGCTCCTCCTCGGTGGAACCGGTCAGCGCCGTGATCGAGGACTCCGCGCTCACCGCCTGCGTGACGGCGTCGAAGTAGCCCGCGCCCACTTCCCGCTGGTGGCGGGTGGCGGTGTAGCCGTCCTTCTCCGAGTCGAACTCCGCCTGCTGCAGCTCCACGTAGGCCGCCATCTGGCGCTCCCGGTAGCCCTTGGCCAGCGTGAACATGCTGTAGTTGAGTGCATGGAAGCCGGCCAGGGTGATGAACTGGAACTTGTAGCCCATGGCCGCGAGTTCCTTCTGGAACTTGGCGATGGTCTTGTCGTCCAGGTTCTTGCGCCAGTTGAACGACGGCGAGCAGTTGTAGGCCAGCAGCTGATCCGGGTACTCCTTGTGCATGGCCTCCGCGAATTCCTTCGCCTGCTCGAGACTCGGCGTGGACGTCTCGCACCACACCAGGTCGGCGAAGGGTGCGTAGGCCAGCGCCCGGTCTATGGCCTGCTCCAGGCCCGGCTTCACCCGGTAGAAGCCCTCGGCGGTGCGCTCGCCGGTGATGAAGCGCTGGTCGCGCTCGTCAATGTCCGAGGTGAGCAGGTTGGCGGCGTCGGCGTCGGTGCGGGCCACCACCAGGGTGGGCACGTTGCAGACGTCGGTGGCCAGCCGGGCCGCGGCCAGCTTGCTGACGGCCTCCTGGGTGGGCACGAGCACCTTGCCGCCCATGTGCCCGCACTTCTTCGCCGAGGAAAGCTGGTCCTCGAAGTGCACGCCGGCGGCGCCCGCATGAATCATGTCCTTCATCAGCTCGAAGGCGTTCAGCACGCCGCCGAATCCGGCTTCGGCGTCGGCCACGATGGGCTGCATCCAGTCGATGGAGTCGTCGCCTTCCGCGTGATGAATCTGGTCGGCCCGCAACAGCGTATTGTTGATGCGCCGGACCACGGCGGGGACCGAGTCGGCCGGATACAGCGACTGGTCGGGATACATCTGGCCGGCCAGGTTGGCGTCACCGGCCACCTGCCAGCCGGACAGGTAGATGGCGTTCAGGCCGGCCTTCACCTGCTGCATGGCCTGGTTGCCGGTCAGTGCGCCGAGCGCATTCACGAAATCTTTCTCGTGGATGTATTTCCACAGCTTCTCCGCGCCCTGGCGCGCGAGGGAGTATTCCACCTCTACCGTGCCGCGCAGCCGTACGACTTCTTCTGCACTGTAGGGTCGGGTTACGCCTTTCCACCGCGGGTCGCTGTCCCACGATTTCTGAAGCTCCTCGGCTGACATGACACTCATGATTCTCTACTCCTCGCTGACACGCCGTTAGTGGGTTTCGGATGGTACGCGATGGTCACGGCGGGACCACTGGTACTTTGGTCTAAAGTCGACGGGGTCCGATGAGTCAATCGATCTCCCGGTAAGCCTCCAGCGTCAGGAAGCTCTCGAAATCTTCCTCGCGGGTGATCCTGTCCATCAGCTCCGCCGCCTTGTCATAGTTGCCGGCGGCGAAGGCCTCCTCGCCGACCTCCTCGCGGATCTTCTCCATCTCCTCCGCCAGCACGGTCTCGAACAACTCCAGCGTGACCGGCCGGCCGTCGTCGAGCACGCCGGTCTCGTGGTGCACCCACTGCCAGACCTGGGCGCGGGCGATCTCCGCCGTGGCCGCATCCTCCATGAGGTTGTACAGGGGCACGCAGCCGTTGCCGCCGAGCCACGCCGCCATGTACTGCACACCGACGGAAATGTTGTTCCTCAGTCCGTGCTCGG
>Ga0209931_1000018_pt1 | contig 84201 bp, 73 predicted proteins | sample SalPonR1_B_D1_MG_FD_185697 | JGI IMG/M metagenome (GOLD analysis project Ga0209931, IMG submission 185697) | Salt pond soil microbial communities from South San Francisco under conditions of wetland restoration - Salt Pond MetaG R1_B_D1_MG... ...
CCCGATTCGATAGCTGCAAACAGGTTGGTACGTGTAGCCAGGTAAGCCACCTGGTAACCACCCCAGCTGTGGCCTTGTGCTGCAATGGCATTTTCATCCACAAAACCTTCCGAAATAAGTTGTGTCACACCCGGCATTACACAGTTAAAAGCATCTTCGCCCGGATACCCTTCTTTGTAATAAACATCGGGGTTAAAAATAATATATCCATTGCTCGAATAGTAATGATAATCAACCGTAGAACGATGCGCTTCAGGAATATGATGGTTATTTAGACGTTGTGAAGACTTTTCGTAAAAATTAACGATCATCGGGTACTTTTTGTTTGGGTCGAAATTGGCCGGTTTAATTAACAAACCTTCGAGTTTCCTTCCATCCAACGAGGTCCAGCTGTAAAGTTCCTTGGTACCCCAAAGAAATTCCTCCTGCTGTGGGTTAACATCGCTAATTTTTACCTGATTATTAAAATTTTTACCCGCTGCTACCAGGTTTGGAAACTCCTCAAAAGTTTCTCGTGTAAAAACAAAAACATCGTTATTTTTGGCTTTTATTGGGCGATTGAGTTGATATTTACCATAAATCAACGCCTGGGGTTCTTTTTTCCCTTTCCAGTTGGTTTTATAATAACCATCTTCTCTGGTAATTTCATTATGCGCTGACAAGTAAACCGGATCAGATGGGTTAATTCCATTTTCTGCGGTCTCTTGCCGGTCGAAATCAATATAACGGTAATTTATTTTATCATTTCTTCCAGTGAGGGTTAAATTCACAGGATTACTTCTGTTTTCAGGGTCAACTTTCCAGATATCATAACGGTCGTATACCAGCAATGCTTCGTCATCTGATAACCATCCGGCTATTCCGTATGGTGATGGAGGATTTGGAATATCATTCATTTCATCTGCACACTGGATAGTATTGGGTGATGTAATTTGATACTCATTCCCTGTAGATATTTTATAAGTATTCCAGGTAGTATCCATATAATTGTACCAGTACACATAGTTACCATCAGGCGAAACATTCGGATAGGCGCGAATATCTTTTTTAATCATTTCTGCATCGCCCGATTTAATATCAATCAGATAAATATCGTGATGATAAGGATATCCTTCCCACATGGTTTGCACAGAATAAGGTAAATTGGACCATGCCAAAACTTTATGTGAATCTCCATTATTGATTAGGCCTATCCCGGTATAATTTACTTTTTCCAATTGTACCATTTCATCATTATCCAGGTGATATACTGCAAGATATGATTTTTTTATATTCCGCTCTTTGTTATATAATTGCTCAGATTGTAGAACGGGTTCATTCCAGTGCCAAACATCTAATGGAGGAATTTCTTCATCCAACTTCGTAGTATCTTTTTCAGGCTTTATTGGAGCTGTACCAAAGAAAATACGGTTTGATTTCTCGGCAAATTGAATCCTCCCATTTTCACTGATTTCCCACTCATCTATAATATTTTCGTTATCATTATTAAGAATTTCGGTAGCTATTTCGTTGTTGTTCCAATAATATAGCGAATAGCTATTTTTCTCTTTTTTCTGTTGCAAAGTATCTGTCAAAAAAGCAATTTTTTGTCCGCTTTTATCAATAGATAACTGCTTATAACTGCCTTTTGACGGGAATAGAACTAAATAATCATGATTAGTAAAATCATAACGGTAAACACCTGCTTTAAAATCATCTTCGTTACCGGTACTTACAAAAGTTAAATATTCACTTTCTTCAGCCAGCTGATAATCGGTAACAAAAGGGTATTCAACCTGATTAGCAGTTTTCAGATTTCTTAATACCAGTTTATAGTCATTTTCTTTCGATTCTTTTTTAACCTTTTTGTCGTTTTCAGTTTCTGAAGTATCTTTTTCAATTTTGGTTTCCACCTGGTATGTTATCCATCCATCCCACTTTTCAGGTACTTTGTAAGATTTGAATCGGTAAATGGTGTCTATGCTATTATTTTCTAAATCATAAATACCCAGCTTATTCACGGGCATATCGTCTTTTTGGGTTTTTTTAAGCTTTAATTGACGGATTGTATCTTCGGATGGTAAAATGGTAAAAATAACAAACTCAGAATTGTTTGTTATTTGAGCATTTGTTGCACAAGGTAAAGATGCAATTTCATTGCCATTTTTCTCTGTAATTTTTAGGGTTGGATCGCCTTTCCATGGTTCTGATTTGTAAACAATGGTATTCCCATCATTAGCAACAATGGTTTCGGTAATCCGGTTCCATTTCAGAATATCATCGAACGTTAAAGGCTTTTTGTTTTGCTGGGCAAAAACTCCCAGACAAAAAATCATGAGTAAAGTTAAAATTGACAATTTTTTCATCATTATTGAATTATGGTTTTTATCTATTTTACTTTTTTAGATAGCATAAATAGTAATTCGTTTAATTATTTTAAATAATTTACGAATCAAAACTTATTTCTTTTTCCGTACCTGGAAAATATCAATTGCTTTCCGTTTTCCTTTGAGTTTTATGTTTCCCACATTTTTAAACGTATATTTCTTTTTATCTTTTATTTGTTCATATAAATCGCCGGATATAAGCACCTCCTGCCGATATTCATTACTCATCGACTCGATACGTGCAGCAGTATTTAAGGTATCTCCATTGTATGAGATATCCCTTCGAATTTGCCCTACCTGCAATACCATTACTTTGCCGGCATGTATCCCGGCTTTAAATTTAGGGATAATATCATATTTTCGATGGTAATATCTTCGTCGCTTATGAATTACACGGGTAAAAGCAAAATAGGCCCGAAGGAAATTACTTTTTCTTAACCCTTTTTTCAGGCTCCAGGAAATAATTGCTCCATCGCCCAGGTATTGGTATATTTGGCCATGATAATTATCTACTACCGATAAATCATTAAAAACATCCTGTATGAGATGACTAAATTTCTTATGTCCCAGTTTCTCTGCAATGGATGTAGAGGCTTTCATATCCAAAAACATGAATATACGCTCATTTTCACGCGGTTTGTTCATAAAACCAAAAATCCAGCTGCGTATATTCCCGCGTCCAATTTTTTTTATCGTTCCACGGATAAGGTGATTAAAAAAACCAAAAACATAAAAAAATAACAAAAACCGATAAAACAAAATATCCATTTCGGGCAGCAACTTAAATATCTCTTTATAATTCTCTTTGGTATAGATCGTTAATGGAGAACGGGCAGCTACAAAAATCAATAAAAAAACCGAAGCAAAATATAATACCGAGCGCAGAAATAAGGTCATCTGAATGGGAAAAAACCGCATGATACGATCACTAAAAATCATATCAATAAAGGAAAACCACACTGCAATACCAAAACTTAAAAAAAACAAAACAATATAAATATTCTCAATCTGCAATAAATTTAGATAGGTTTTAAATAGTTGATGTTCGCCGGTAATAAAATGATAAAATAAAAAACTTGAGAACCAAAACACCCAATGAAAAAAGAACATTCGGAAGAATTTGTTATGCTTAATAATAATTTTATCGGCTGTAATCATGGGTGTAAAGATAAAAAAAGCGGACCGTTTTAGTCCGCTCAACATCTTCAAATTATATTTTAGTCAGCGCTAACATTGAATTTATACGTCTTTTTCCCGGCATCAAAGGCTGTGTTTAAAGAAATGCCATAACTTACATCTATATTTTTATCTTTGGGAGGATACATTATGATTTCGTTATAAACAGCTCCAAACATTTTTTCCTTATCTCTTATCACTACTTTTTTCCAATCAGCGTTTTCTAATTGTTGAATTTGATTCATATACCATTCATCTAATTTGGCTGTAATTTCATCATCTACATCCTCGGCAATAAAACGGATATAATAAGAATCTGATTTTTTTTCAACGGTATCGTATTTTAATTCATCAGGAACTTTAATATCAGCAGCATTTAAAACTGCCATCATGCCTTCTTTTGTCCTTTTAGAAAGCTTTTTGGTTTCTTTTTTTGTTTCTTCCTGTTTAGATTCTCCTTTTTGCTCGGACGAACCGCCACATGCAAATAAGAATATAAATAATACGGTTGATAAAACAAGGGTTAATTTTTTCATAATCAATTTAATTTAAATTAAAATTTTAAGGTTAATCATTTCGTGAATAAAAATACAAAAATATTAAGCTTTTTGGCTTTGATTTCTTAAAAAATCCTAGAACCATAATAGGGATAAACCAAATTACTTAAAGTTGATGTTAACTTCCATAATCTCTGAACGGCTTCCTGTTTTTACCTGAGGCCCCCACCCCTGCACTCCACAGGTAACAAAAAAGTGCGTATTATTTATTTTTTGATATCCCCAACTCAATTCATAAATCATTTCTGTAATATAATTTAGCGGAAATAACTGTCCATGATGCGTATGGCCGGAAAACTGAACATCAATTCCATTCTGGTGTGCATTTTCCAAATGATACGGTTGGTGGTCGAGCAAAAACACAGGCAACGTATCCGTTGCATTCTTCAGTAACTCCACAACTGTTTTTCTGTCCCTATGGTGCCGGTCTCTCCTCCCAATCACCTGAAAAGAATTGTCGATAGTGATTACGGTATCTTGTAACAGGTTAATATGGGCATTTTGGATAAAATCATAACTATGGTTGCTACGGTAAATATCATGATTTCCTTCTACGGCATATACACCATATTTTGAATCTATTTTTTGCATTTGTTTTTCAAAATATTGCATTTTTGTGCTTGGGCGGTCCGACTCAACAATATCTCCAACAAACAAAACAATATCGGGCTGAATAGAGTTTATTTTCTCGATAAACTGATGCATAAAATATTTTTGCGTAACATCACTTAAATGAAAATCGGCGGCCATGGCAATTTTTAACTGGCTGATATGACTGCTCTTCTTATCTGCTTCAATGGTGTATTGCCGGATGGCCGTATGGTTAAAATTATAAATTCCTTTGAACATTATAATAGTTACCAGTAACATAATAACACCGAACAGAATCAGTTTAAATTTCTGCGTCTCCAGCAATTTCAGGGATATTATTTTCAGTTTTTTGAGGATCACAAGCCCTAAATCAATCAAAAGATAAAACAAAAACAGATAGAGCATCACCGGAAGGTAATATTCAGCTACCATCACTAAGTAGTAAAAAAAGGAGCCGTCAACATACCGATGTAACATATTAGCCAAAGGATACAACGCGACCCAGGCAATAAAAAAGCTTTTAAACAGGACACTGCTTCGCTTTTTTACAAAAACCTGCTTTAGTCGATGATACAGATAAATATTAGGCAATGCGTAAATTACAAAAACCATGAACCGAAAGGTTCCTGAAAACATCAGGTAAGTCGTAATAATCAATCCCAAAAGGAAAAAAGGAAGTACAGCAGAAAAAGAATAACTATTTTTTGGCTGCAGGGAAGTATCCTTTTGTAAATTTTTATTGATTTGCTTAATCTTAAAAGAGAATAAGAGCGTAACAACCGATTGTAAAGCAACAATAAGCAAAAAAGCACCACCTATACCCAACCATCTGTTTGCCTGTAAAAAATTGTGAAGCGCAATAAATTTACTTTCCAGGAAAATCGAGCCCATATAAATAAAGAAGCCCAATACGTACCCTAAAAAAATGGTCAGACGCGCTGCCCTATTTTTATTGTGCTTAAATAAATTTTTGGCCAACAGGTACGATGCAGGCATGGGGCCGGCTAAAGATGATGTTAAAAAAATATGTGAAGTGGAGAATATTTGCATACGAATCATTTAATCAAGATGAATTTGAGTATTATTAATTAAAACCTCAAAAATAGATAAACATGATAAAACTATGGATGGATTTTATAAAAAAGCATTATTGTCCGATAAAAAATAAATAAAATCAAGGTTTCAGAATGGATTCAATATTTTTATCGGACAACAGGGATAAAAAAGATAAGAATATTTAAAATTACTATAAAAAAAAACGGATTTAAATCCGTTTTTCTATCATAAGTTAATCTTTTCGAATACACCTAACTTGCCGTTTTGCATTTGCTCCGGTATCATAAGTTTTCCCATCCTCAAAATTTATTTCCAACATGGCTCTTGTTGAACCCTGTCTTTTTGGCGTAGATGACCAGTACCAGGTACCCGGCATATTTAATCCTACCCGGTTATTATAAAGAAACTCAAGTTCTTCAATGGAAGGTAAATACCAGTCGTTATAACCATATGCTGAAGAAGACTCACAAGCATCCCGGGCTTCTTCCCATCGATATTCGCCCGGCACATCTTCTGGCATTACTAAATAAGTTGTTCCATATAAAGAATATTCCCATACTCCATTATGGTCAGCCAGGTTAATGGTACCATTGCTGTGTACGCATCGGACAAACGCTCTTGCATCTGCTTTTGCCGGAGCCAGTTTATCGGCATCAAAAGCCTGACGGTAGTAAACATCTCTCTTTTCAGGTGTTGCTGACCAATACCAGTAACCTTCCATCTCTTTAAGTTCACGTATTTGTGCATACATCCCTGCGATCTCCGGTTTTGTTGGCAATCTCCAATCTTTTAAACCATATGCAGTACTCTCTAAACACAATGCATTGGCTTCGTGCCATGTAACTTTATCAGAAGCGGCATCAACGGGCATGACCAATAAACTTAATCCATGAATATCTATCTCGGTTAAATCGTTGGCATCGGATTCATTTACATCATATACCTGTCGATATACTGAAGTCTTCGAACTACCACTCTTTACGGAGGTAGCTTGTTGCTGCAACATGGCTCTCGAAACGGTTGATACAACCGAAAAGAGATCGTCCAGCCCGTGTTCAGTGATACCTGTATTCTGCCGTTCAATTCTCGCCGTCTTCACATCGACCATCTTACAGGAAATATAATAATTTCCGCCTACCGATGAAATAGAGGCATAACATACATAATTCGCTCCCATCTTTTTACCCAGTTCACCAATCTGGGTATCATCCACATGGCCCTGCATTTGGAACTCGCTCTCTGCCAGCACTTTATTTATCAACTCGCGTTCCAACACCGTAAAACCCAACGTATTCACAACGGCATTACTCAATTCTTCGCGAATAATTATTTTTAAATTCTGAGATACGTCTCCAACGGGATCGAATACAGCTACTTTTTGTTCTTCCTGTCCCTGCACCATTAAAATGGATACAAAAACAAAAAATATGAGTATTAGGTTTCGTTTAATCATAATGATATATTTTAATGATTTATCCAATTCAAAATTTTATCCGATATTAAATTACTTATTTCCTTATAAGCTTTCCCAGCTGCAGCCTGGTACGATTTACTATGAGCTCCTTTTTGTTCAAAGGCATCCTGGTAAACATGTTTATCCGAGGGTGCTTTAAAAAGCTGTACCTCTGCAACCACATAGCTAAAATACACTTTATTTGAATAGTTAAATTCCTGGGATGATGCGTTAACATACAATTTCCAATCCGCATTTTGCTCTTCTGCTGTAAAGCTACAATCATTTTCAGCTAATATAGCTTTTAGTCCGCTTTCAATAGCGGATATATTCTCTCCAAACAAATCTTCCTGCGTAGAAATATATACTAAAACAGCTTGCTCTAATCTCGTGTTAGCTTGGACAACTTCATTATACAAACGCATCGTTTTTTGCATCTTCAACTCATCCTGTGAGATATTTTTATCTAATGCACTTAAAATTCCCTGGGCTTCTTTAATATCTTCGAAAACAGGAAGGGTTTTATTAAATTCTTCTTTGGCTTTAATTTTTTCTCTTTTTTCTTCAAGTTCGTTAGCTGTGTTAATGTGACCCTCAATTTGTTGTACTTTCATATTCAGCGTTGACTTGTAGTAGCCAATAATCTCGTACTTATTTGCATAGGCAAAACCATAAACAGTATTGTCCTTAACATAACTTTCGACCTTTACTCCATTGATTTCCAGGTCGGATGAAACCTGTATTTCAGACTGAAAAGTTTCTTTGATGGTTTCCGATTTCCCGTCGGAGATACTCTGGCTGTAACTATCGTTTACACTTTTTATGGATGAGATAATGCTTTCGGTTAAATTTCCACGCGCCATTGCGGTTACCCTTCCAACAGCATCTGCTGTCGATTCGTTATTATTTTTTTCATCCTGAACATAACCCGTAAGATAAACATTGGAGGGATACTGTGCTGTTCGCCATGAATTGGCCAACCAGGCAGGATCTTTTTGTGCTTGAACCGTATAAAATATTAAAAATAAAAATAGGATCAATACAAAAGGTTTTGCGTTTCTTTTCAAAGATTCCATTGGATAAATGATAAAATTTACACGATAAATTTAGCAATAAATATACCAAAAATTTAATTGGATATATTTTTGACATTCAGAAATTGACTAAATCAATAAATTTCAGGTTAAACATCCCCTTTTTATCAACGATTTGTTCAAAGGCTTACTGAATCCTGACTATTTTTTAATACAGAAAATAATTTTATTTACATTATCGGCTGATTTATTGTTTATTATACAATTATAAAATTGCTTTAAAATGTAAAATAGTTGTAAAGAATATATGTAATTTTAGGCATTTTTAATTATTTCAATAACCTTATCAAATGATTTTTTCACTTCTCTTTCATCTGGTATTTTAGCATAAGATAAGTCTGTTAATTCCTTTACATAAGTAGACTTCACTCCTTCCCAAATCTTTTCAAATCCTGTAATCAAAACCGATTTCTTAAAATCACATTCTTTCCAACCATCAGGCTCATCAAAAACCATTTTATCGTGATCTATTAATTCTTTTAGATCTTTTATAAAGTTAGCAGATTCAATGTAATCTGAGCTTTCTTTATTTGATAAAAGAAAATGAATGTCATAAAAATGCCTTATTTTACTACCAATACTATTGTTTACATCTTCTTCAAAAGAAAATCGAATGAGTGATACAATTTTTTCAAGTAATGTTTGCTTCTTACCTAAAACTTTTAAGTTAAATGGCTCTAGTTTATATTTCTTAATAAAGTCATTAGATTTAGTTTTTTCCAAAAACTCTGTAATAAAACTTTTAATTTCCAATGTCTCATAAGGAAATGGATTAGCAAATGAGTTAACTTCTATTATTAGATTATTTGAAACTCCTGCACTAATTTTAAAATTACCGGTAAGTGGATAAGTAAACACACTCTTTCTGTATTTAGAAAACTTACTTGTAACACCTGGCACTTCAATTTCCGTTAGATCCTTAGATATATCCTTCTCAACAGTTCTAATTAATGTTTTGACCTGGTTACCAGACAGCTTAGACACGTCTAACACAGCAATATCAACATCTTCTGAAAACCTTTGTATTAATTTATGCGCTTTAGTCAATGAAGTTCCACCTTTAAATACAACACCATTTGCATGTTTACTTTGAGATAATTCCTTAAGAACCTTGGTTATCCAATAATCCTTTTCAATAAAAACAGGAGATATTTCTAAATTATCACTTGCTGCTTGAATTGCTTCGGTAAATTCTTTTTTATTTTCGTGTAATATCATTTAATGAACCATTTTTGTTGGTTAGGTAATGTCTTTTCTGAAATATTAAAAGTATAACTAGTCGCCGGATTTAATGTTTTATAAATGACATCCGTATCCAATTTATTAACATTTTCTAGTATTGCTCCCAATAAAGCCCTGGTTACAGGATTATATTTCATTGCCAGTTTCATCAACAGTTTCTGATCACTTATTTCTAAATCTTTAATTATAGCTTTTAATCTAATACAAGATTTTTCAACTGTAGTATCAGGAATCTTTTTAATATTTCTTATACTATCTAAAATTCTTAGTAAAGGAATATTTTCTTTAGTGATTGTATTAGGTTGCTTTATAAACTTAATTTTATACATTCCCCTTTTAGTCGCCTTTTTCTCACCATTAACACCAATTTGAATAGTGTTATATACTTGTGTAGTTAAGCCCAACTGTGAATATATTGAATAACCGGTAAGATAGCCTATAATTTTACCGTCTTTTTCAAGTAGATCTTTTACTACCTGGTAAATATCTGGTTTTAACTTTCCGAATTGAGAGTTTTTTGGTTTATAGAATTTACCTTTTGAAAGTTTCTTGATTTTCCCATATTTTACCATTCTATTCAGTGCTTTCATTACTGCATCTGCGCTTTTTGCCGGCAAATCAAAATCAGTATAGGTAAAAACATATCCTACCTGAAACTTATTAACTCTATCTAATACATATTCAGAAACTTTCATCCCAATTTATTTTGATACAAATATATAAATTTGTCCGGTTTATTCCGGTATAAACCAGACATTTTTTTAATCATTCCTGCTATACCAAAGCTTTCTCCAATAAGAATTGGATTCTTGAATAGTATAATCATAATATGAATTGTCAAATTTATTACTATCAGATTTTATCATCTCTGGCCTAAAAGACCCCAACAAAGGATCTATATTACCTACCAGCGGATCATACCAATCTGCTTTTTGTTTTGCCCAACTAATCCATTCTTTTAACTCTGGGGGAAGTTTTCCTTCCCTTTTGTTCTTTTCTTCAATTGCAAATATATACTCTCTCAGGTTTTTTGCTTGCTGCCATCAACAATAGCTCCTGTATAAATAAGACCTTCTATTTTTAGCATTAATTTATTGGGAGGAAAATATTAAGAAGTTGTCCAATTTCCAATACAGTAAATCTTAAATACTGTATTTGTAGACGTTATGTTATTTTGGGCAAAAAATACATCCTATATTCAATCAAATCAAAATATGTAGAAATTACTTCTTAGTATTTACAACTTGTTTAGCGTACCTTAAACCTTCAAGTTCTCCTCTTAATTTTATCCTTTCATCTTTAAATATATCATCCTCTTCAATCAGATTCTTTTCAATATATTCTATCCTTGCTTGTATATTTTTCAGAATATTATTTATAATTGATTCTGAACTAAAATCAAATCCTTCAATCGTCATATCGTCATTTACTAGGTTAAAAAAACTTTTTATGTAAGAATCAAGGTAAGTATTTAAACTATTATGATCTGAAAGATATTTCACCGTCAGGTTAAGAAACTGTAAGAAAACCTCCTTAGTAATTGGAGCTCCATTTTTTCTTGCTCCCCTTCTATTAACAAAACTATTTGAACAACTAAAGGTCATCCATAAATCTTCAATAAAATCTCTAAAATCTATATTAATATGTTTTTTATTCTTTTCATCTAAAGAAAAATATTCAATTTCAAAATAACCTTTACTATGTTTTGTTAAATAGAACTCTCCATCTTCAATATTAACATTTTTGATGTGCTTTAATGCTAATAAATAATAATCTTCGAATAATTCTTTTAAAATTGGTCTAACCTTTTCAAATTTAGTACTTGTAGGTTTTTCAATATGAACATCCTTATATTTAAATGCCGAAACGGATATATACTGTTTAAACTCTACATTTTCATCAACTTCGATATGGTGATTCTTACTCCATTTAATTAAATCCGGTTGACTATTACTAAAAGAGTATGAGTCTTTATAAGTGCGATAAAAAAAGAGTATTTGATTTTCCATAATTGAAAAAGTCTACTTAAACACTGTCCTAAAAATGGGAAGCTTACATAAGAAGTGATGCTAAGCTGTTTGAAAAAAACTCACACAAAAAACCTTTAAAAACTATCATAAAGTTAATTAAACAGATTCTAATTGTGAAACACCGAAAAAAAAAAGCCCGAAAACATAAAAATTCGGACTTTACAAAAAAAGCATCAGACAAACAAAATTCTTATTTCACTTAGCAAGCACCTATCAGGTTTTACTATTTATAATACGCTGAGCTTCAGCTACAGAAGTAAGCGTTTGGCAACCGCCTAAACAACCACCTTCGCAGCACATAACTTCAAAGAAATCGGTTTTTCCCTCCTTAACAGCGCGAGACATTTGGCGCATAGCCGGTTTGGTAATTCCATCAAGTGTATAAATAGTAAGGTCCTGCGCCATCTTTTTTGAAATTGCAGCAGCCACACCGCCGGCACCGGCAAACCCTCGGCCTACATCGGGCACGTATGGTGCAGTAGAATACCCTTCCATATCGGCAATTTCCACATCGTTCGCCACCAAAAACGCCCCTAATTCTTCAAAACTTATAGCATAATCGACATGCTCATTGGAACTTACTTCTGCTTTTTTCGCAATGCATGGCCCCACAAAAACCACATAAGCATTGGGGTATTTTTCTTTGGCCATTTGAGCCGAAATAGCCATTGGACTCGCCGTATGCGAAACAGAAGAACGCCAAGAGGGTTGATTTTTTTTCACATAATTGACCCAAGCAGGGCAGCAGGAACTCATTAACCCGGGATGCTCCTTTTGCTGCATTAGCATTGTCAACTCATCGGTCTCGTGTAAAGCAGTTTGCTCAGCACCTTCGGCCACTTCGTACACATGGGTAAAACCACATGCTTTAATTCCACTGTAAATTTGCTCCAGCGATTCCCGAAACTGTCCGTCCACAGCAGGTGCCACAATGGCCACAAGCTCATCCCCCGCATTTATGTGCTGTACAAGCTGAGGCAAATCAGATGAAGGAATAATGGCTCCGAATGGACAAGCCTGCATGCACTTTCCACATAAAATACATTTCTCTTTATCAATTTCTTCGTTGCCATCAGGAGTCTGACTAATGGCATTTACCGGGCAAACATCTTCGCACGGACGGGGTTGAAAGTGAATAGCGTTATAAGGGCATTCGCGCATGCATTTCCCACAATTAATGCACAACTCCGAATTAATTTCGGCCTTTCCGTTTTTAAAGGTAATGGCATCTTTTGGGCAATTCATTTGACAGGGGCGCGCCTCGCAGCTACGACACAAATTTGTAACCACATAACTACCCGCCGGGCAATGGCTGCACGATTCCGGAATAACATTCAAATAAAATTGCTGATGACCGAGCGGATGAGCGCCATACCAACTAAGCGGTGTTAATTCATCTACCTCATCACATTCGGCATAGCCCAAAATAGACATTACCTTGTACTTTAACACGGCTCGGTCTTTGTAAACACAGCACCGCCAAGGATCGCGCTCACGCGGTTTAATCAGTATGGGAATACGATCGATACTATCTGCATTTTGCTGCAGCAATGCTCTGGTAAGCCTTATTAAAAGGTCTTTACGAATAATTGAAGCATTATTTTTATTTGGAGTCATAAGCCATACATTTTTCAAGATAATCGAGAACTTTTGCAATAGTTGCTTGCTCAATAAGGTGACCATTCACCTCGACAAAAGGCGGTTGCATTTGCTTATCTTTGCAGTGTTTCATACAGGACGAACCCTTTACCGTTACGTTCTTTTTCCATTCTTCCGGCAAGTGATGCTCAAGCGAAGGCAGTTCGGCACCTCCCAATACGTGACATAGTGTACCCGTGCATACACACACTTCATATGTTTTTTTCATCGGTATATTTTTTTTATTCAGTTAAATAAAGGTGAGCGTAGTTTCTTTAAAATACTTTTTTTCAAGTAGATAAACGATTTTCTTTATTACGTTTCTTCGAATATCGAGTTCTACGGGCAAGTTAGGATCCTGATGAGCTTCATTAATTTTCGTCCCCACTTGAAACTCGATCTCATCATGATTTAAGAGCGCCTCAACCAGGCAACGAGCAGGGTCGTAGCACTTGGCCTTATGATAGTTACGATGCTTAAGCAGCTCGGACGTCTTCCCCAGCGTGAGTATACCTTCGGTCACCAAGTCGATTCCTTCGATATACGAAGCCGGAGGAATATCGGCGCAAAAATGTTCCATATCAACCATCACCTCTCGGTTCCACTCTCGTGCAACAATTTGAGCTGTGGTTCCTCCACAAACAACAGTATGTCCGTTAAAACCCTTAATGTAAGCAGCCATTTCAGCATCGCGCTTTTTGGAGAATGGCGGCCCTGTGCACACCAGTAGCTTTCGCGGATGTCGGAAATACAGTACCGCACAGGTAATATCATCGCGAGGTTCTCCAATATCATTTCCTATAGCTTGCTGCATAATGATTTTGCGCAAATCATGCGCCGAAATTTCAGGTTTTTTCGAAATAACGTGTTCGATAAATTTGCTCATTTTGAGTGTCTCCCAACCAAAGGGCATATCTTTACGCCCAATACCCGACTGTGAAACCCCATCGCTAAAAAGTACAATTCGATCTTCGCGACAAGTATTAAACTCCGAAATATTCACTTCGCCATCGGCCAGGTGCTTATGCGATAACGGCAAAAGATTGTTTTCCCGAAAAACTAAAAATTGAGGATTCCCATATTCAATAATTCGGGTTTGTCCATCAAACTCTGTATCGACAATGGTAAACGAAGCAAACGCTATTTTCCGTTTCGGATCTACAGGAAGTGTTTCCCTGATAGATGCAGCACTACGCTCAATAGGTTGGTCATTAATAGTAAAATTAAGCGCCATTGTAGCTGTCATATTGGCCAGAACATTGGCTTTTATGCCCGAGCCCAATCCATCGGAAAGCACAGCGGTTAGGCGATTTTCGTTTTTAATTTTCTCACTCAAAAACACATCTCCGCATACAATTTGTCCGAACTTTGGTGTAAATCCGTAATCGATATCAATAAACATCTTTTCCATAATCAGATCCTCCTGTAAATGAATCAACAACAGTATTAATCAAACACTCTGTATTGGCTGCATTTTCTCCAATCAGGCTAGCAGCCCTCTGCGCTGTTTGCATATTTTCGCGTATTACTTTTCGCAAACGAGCCACCATATCGTTCACAGCCTCTTCGTGTTCACCCGGCACACGCACAATAGCACACACCTGTTTATGTTTCTGAATAGTGAAAAGGGAAACATGCAACCTCCGCTCATTATGGCTAATATCTTTCTCGATGCGCTCATGCCCTGAATCGAGCAAGTTTTTGAACAAACGCGAAAGGGGCGTCAATTTTTCAATATTTGCCCCCTCCAGTCCCGGCTTAGCATTGTAGGCAAGTTGGGAGGTCTCGCCCCAAATCGAAGCAAATAATTGATTCGATTCAATTACTTTAAGACGATCGTCAACAATAACAACCCCGTATGGCATTTTATGCAATAAAACCGAAGCCTTATTTTGTGCCATTTTACGCATGTAACTCACGCACATTTGTCGCTCGGCTTTACCTTCAAGTATTGCTCTGGCAAATTCACGACATGAACTATATCCGCATCCACCGCAGTTCAATTCATCTTCCGGAGATAATTTTCCTATGGACGATAATGTTTCCTCAATTTCAGCTTTCGAAAAAATGGGAACATCCGTTAAATTATTGAAATTAAAATCGGCTTTAATTTCAACATGTTGTGAAAGCCAATCATCATAGTTATGGGAACAATTGGTATTTTGAGCAACCAGAATTCGTTCTCGCGCACGTACAATATTTACATGGTCTAATCGCCCGGGACCGTTTATACAACCGCCATCGCAAGCCATAAGCTCAAGAAATAACGGATGATTTGGCGATTCGGGGAGTTTATCAAGCAAGAGCTGTACCCTACTTATTCCAGAAAAACTCATAAAGGAACAACTTGTTTGTTCAATACCCGGATGCAAACTATTACTCATACCCCCATCCACAGGATAAAGGCGACCGTTCCCCGCATGAAACGGATAAAATTCGGCACTTTTTGCTTTCAATAACTCCGGCATTACTCCTGCGCCATCGAACATTTCCTGCAATTCGCGAAAAGTAAGAACAACATCAATTGCATTGCCGGGAAACGTAACCTCTGTTTTTTTGGCAATACATGGCCCCGCAAAAACTACTTTCGCTTTCGGATTACGCTTTTTCAAAAGATTTGCATGGCACTGCGCGGGACTTAAAAAGGGAGTTAATTTGTTTATATGTTCAGGATAATATTTCTGCACCAATTCCACAACAGTGGGGCAACAAGTAGAAAGAAACACCCCTGAGTGCTGCTGTTCCAGCCAACCATTTATTTCCTTGGACAAATAGTCGGCTCCTAGAGCCGTTTCTGAAATACCAGCAAAACCCAGTTGCCGAATGGCCGCCACGAGTTGATCGATACTATAATTACCAAAATCACTAATATAACTTGGAGCCAGCGACAGGTATACTGGGTCGGGCTGCTGTAAAAAATAGTTGGCCGCATGCACATCGTTTCGTATTTTTTTCGCTCCTGCGGGGCACACTTCGGTGCAAATTCCACAGAAAACGCACAACTCAGGGACAATACTGGCCGCATGGTCTTCAATTTTTATAGCTTTGACCGGACAGTGCCGGATACATTTGTAACAATCCTGACAATTGTTGTATTCTGTATAAATAGCCGCTTGTTTATTCATGCTTTTAATCTTTACAAATTACTACTTCAACCCTATCGTTTTCTTCTTTTATAAAATGATCCCAATTATTTGGTTACAGCAAAATACTTATCTAAAATATCGATGATAGAATTCCGATCGATAAAATGGTAGCTGGTTCCGTTAATATAAATATTGGGACCATCGGCACAATGTTCTTTGCATAAATGGCCTTTAAACTCTACAACATCAGCGAGCTGATGCTCATCAAGATACGCCTTTACGACCTCTAAAACTTCCTGATTTCCTCTCCGATAGCAGGAGCTTCCAAGGCAAATTGATATTACTGCTTTTGTATTCATAAATGATCATTTTTTTTATAAATATTGATAGTCACTTCCTGAGGAGTTATGCTGATATTTGGTGTAACAAGAGCACGCAACCACAGCAAATACCCCAGAAAAATTTAAGGTTACAAAAACCCAGCGTATTAAAACAACATAAGAGAAACTTTCATTCGGATCGCACCCTAAAGAATAGGTGCGAAAACCGAAGAAAAATAGAACATCATTAATCAGCAATTCGCAACCACCGACACCTGTTTTTTTTCTTGTATATATTCGTGTATTGATTTCGCAGCGCGTTTGCCGGCACCCATAGCCTCAATAACGGTTGCAGCACCTGTAACCACATCGCCACCGGCAAAAACCCCAGGCTGACTGGTTTTACCAAAATCATTTTCAGCATCAATAGCATCCCATTTATTGCGTTTTACTCGCGGAGCAGCTTTTGCCAATAGTGGATTTGGGTTTGTTCCAATAGCCACAATTACAGTTCCTGCATCGACTGTAAATTCGCTATCGGGGATTACCTGTGGACGCCTTCTACCCGAATCATCGGGTTCACCCAGCTCCATTTTTACACATTTGACCCTGGTAAGAAAACCATCTTCGTCGCCAAGGTACTCAACCGGATTGGTTAGCAGCTGTAACTTTACACCTTCCTCTTTTGCATGATGCACCTCTTCCAAACGTGCCGGCAACTCCTTTTCGGAACGGCGATACATTAATGTTACTTCGGCTCCCAACCGGACTGCAGTGCGTGCGGCATCCATGGCCACATTGCCACCACCAACAACAATTACATGATCGGCCACATCTACAGGCGTATCGTAATCGGCGCGAAAAGCCTGCATAAGGTTTACGCGGGTTAAAAATTCATTGGCAGAATAAACACCATTCAGATTTTCTCCCGGCAAGTTTAAAAAGCAGGGCAAGCCGGCTCCTGCTCCAATAAATACAGCTTCGTACCCGGTTTTTAGTAAATGGTCGACATTTCCAGAGCGACCAATAACATAATCAGTCCGAATATCCACGCCCATCTGCTTTAAGCGATCGATTTCCGGAGTAACAACTGTTAATTTGGGCAAACGAAACTCCGGAATTCCATACTCTAACACGCCACCAGGTTTTTGCAATGCTTCAAAAACCGTTACACTGTAGCCCAACCTGGCCAAGTCGACGGCCACAGTAAGCCCAGCAGGTCCGGAACCAACTACAGCGACTTTATCGGCGTTAAAATCCGGTTTCATGGTAGGGAACTGTATATTTTGCAATGCCCAGTCAGCCACAAAACGCTCCAACTTACCAATGGCAACAGGGTCGCCTTTTTTTCCCAAAATACAAGCTCCTTCGCACTGCGACTCCTGCGGGCAAACTCTTCCGCAAACAGCCGGCAAATTGGTACTTTTGCTTAAAATTTCATACGCTTTTCGAAAATTGCCCTCGGCAACCTCTTGAATAAATTGCGGAATATAAACATTTACCGGACAATGGTTTACACACTGTGGATTTTTGCATTGCAAACAACGACTGGCTTCTTCCATAGCCTCTTCAGCATTGTAACCATAACTCACCTCATCAAAATTCTTTTTCCGCAATTCAGGAGGCTGTTCCCTAACAGGCACCCGTGGTTTAATTTTCTTTTTCGGAGTAGCAACCGCTTTTTCGAGATTGCATACATGGTTGGCACTTGGTGCTTTTTTATTTTGCTGACGCTGTAAGGCCTCCTCAAAATTCACATCGTGTGCATTAAACTCCGGGCCATCCACGCAAGTGAATTTTGTTTTCCCGGCAACTGTAACACGGCACACGCCACACATTCCGCTACCACAAATCATTATACTATTAAGTGAAACCACACACGGCAAGTTATATTTGCTTGTCACTTGCTCTACATATTTCATCATCATAAGCGGACCAATGGTCACCACTTCATCGAATCGGTATTTTTCATTCTCGACCAAATGCGCAAGCACTTGGGTAACATTTCCATGAAATCCTTTGCTACCATCGTCAGTAGAAATATGCAGGTCGGTTCCGGTTTCTCTGAACATGCCTTCCAATATGATTAAATCGGCAGTGCGGACACCCAAAATGGTGGTTGTTTTAACGCCCAAATTTTGCAAATATTTTACTTGTGGATAAATTGGTGCTGCACCTATTCCTCCAGCCACAAATAAAAAATGTTTTTGTTTTAGCTGTTCTGTATCGACATTAATAAACTCAGAGGGATTTCCCATAGGCCCTACAACATCGGCAAACTGCTCACCAACTTGCCTATTTACAATTTTTTTTGTAGATATCCCAATGGCTTGAATGACAAGATCGACAGTTCCCTTATCGGCAGAATAGTCACTAATCGTTAGCGGAATACGTTCTGCCCGGTCATCATTAATAACAATTAGAAACTGGCCTGGACGGGTGGCTTCGGCTATAACAGGAGCATATACTTGCATGTGATAAATATCGTCAGCCAGCTGTTTTCGATACGTTATTTCAAATTTTTTCATATCAAAATATTTATATATAATTTTAGTTCCTTTTGTCAATTTGCATTTCTTAAAAACGAACATATGATTATTATCGAAATGAAAAAGTTGATCCTTAGAAATGCATACCAATTGTACAAAAACGCAGGAAACCTTTAATCAAATAAAAAAACATAATTCCATTTTTCATATAACACCCTATACTATGGGAACATATTTTGGATTCCTGCGCAAATCAACTATTCTTCCAAATTACAGCCATAATAGACTGCTGAAAATAACTTTTCAAAATCATGAGCAGAAGTTGGCCTAGGATTCGATCCGGTGCAAGCATCAGCTGCTGCATTTTTAGAAATCCGCGTCAGGTTATTCATAAATTCTTTTTCATCGATACCATAGGCTTGTAATGAGGCAGGAATTTTCATTTCTGCATTCATTTCCTTGATCATTTCGATGTATGCATCGCACAATTCGGCATCGGTATTACCGGCAAGCCCAATGTAACGTGCAATTTCGGCATATTTTGCTTCAGCATTTTTTCTGTTCCACTGAATAACTGTGGGCAAGTAAATGGCGTTGGCGCATCCATGTGGAATATGGTATATAGCTCCTGATTTATGTGCCATACTGTGGCAAATGCCTAACAAGGCGTTGCTAAATGCCATTCCAGCAAGGCATTGTGCAATATGCAGGGCATCACGCGCTTCCTGTTCGCCATAATAGGATTTCACGAGGTTTTCCTTCACCATTTTAATGGCTTTTAATGCCAAGGGATCGCTAAAATCTGATGCCAAACTTGCTGTTAACGCTTCTGTGGCGTGTGTAAGGGCATCCATTCCGGTATGTGCAGTAAGCGTTTGAGGCATTTTGTAAGCAATTTCCGGATCAAGAATGGCTAAATCAGGCGTAATTTGAAAGTCAGCCAGCGGATATTTTATGCCTTCATTGTAATCGGTAATTACCGAAAAAGCAGTAACCTCTGTGGCCGTACCACTTGTAGAGGGAATAGCCACAAAGCGAGCTTTTTTACGTAATGTAGGAATATTAAACGGCTTGGCTATCTCTTCAAATTTAGCGTCGGGATATTCATAAAAAACCCACATAGCTTTAGCGGCATCAATTGGCGATCCTCCGCCAATACTAACAATCCAGTCGGGATTGAACTGCTGCATTTGCTTTGCACCTTTCATTACTGTTTCTACAGATGGATCGGGTTCAACACCTTCGATTAACTGTGTTTCCATACCGGCCTCTTCGAGGTTATTAATTACGGTATCGAGAAAACCAAAACGTTTCATGGAACCACCTCCAACTACAACACTGGCACGTTTTCCATGCAGTTGTTTTAATACTTCTAAACTTCCTTTTCCAAAATAAAGATCTCTGGGCAATGTGAATCGGTTCATAATTTATAATTTTTTGTTTAAATAATTTATTGATTAATTCGTTCGATACATTTATATCAAGCTCCATACCAAACCATACAAAAAACTGAAAGACAGTAAATTACAAATACAACCAAACACACTAATCCCTTTTGCCACAAAAAAATGTCCTAAAAATGCACACTTGCGTTAAAAACACTGTGCAATTTCAGGACACTGTTCAATTTCAGGACTCTTTCTATACCAATTTTATGGCATACTTTTTAACCTTCTGATATAATGTATTACGACTAATATTTAACACCTTAGCGGATTTAGAAACATTTAAATCGTATGTTTTTAAACAGGAAATAATCGCTTCTTTTTCTATCTCAGCCAGTGATCTGGGCTCAAAAGTAGAAACAGCGTGTGGGGCACTATTATAATAATCGTCAGCTTCAGTGTTGGTTATAAGCGACTTATAATTACCATCAAGCACTATAAAACGTTCCATGAGGTTCTCTAGTTCCCGCACATTGCCCGGCCATGAATACTTTTCCAGATAGTTTTTCATTCGCGAATCGATACGAGGCATCGGGCGCCCCATCTTCTCGGCCTTTTGTCCGGCAAAAAAAAGCGCCATTGGAAGAATATCGGGCACTCGCTCCCGCAAAGCGGGCACATGTAAGTGAATTACATTGATACGATAAAACAAATCGAGCCGAAATTTTCCATCGTCTATTTCTTTCTGCAAATTTTTATTGGACGCTGCAATAATGCGAACATCGACTTTAATCTCCTTCTTTCCGCCTAAGCGCGTTATGTACCCCTCCTGGAGGCACCGTAACAGTTTCACCTGCATTTCGTATGGCATATCGCCAATTTCATCAAGAAACAAAGTTCCATGATTGGCCAGCTCGAATTTCCCGGGCGCCCCGCCTTTGCTTGCTCCGGTAAAGGCTCCTTCTTCGTAGCCAAACAACTCACTTTCAATTAACGATGCTGCAATCGCACCACAGTTAATAGCAATAAATGGACCTTCGCTGCGTAGCGAAGCATTGTGAATACTTTGTGCAACAACCTCTTTGCCTGTACCACTCTCTCCACTGAGCAGTACGGTACTTGGTTTACCGGCAACTTGTCGGGCCTGAGTAATCAGTTCGTGCATGGCAGCACTTTGAGCAATAATATTATCGAAAGTAAACCGAGTGTGATGCCCCTGATATTTCTTTATTAAGTCGACAACACGACTAAAAGACCTGAATGTAAGTAAGTAGCCATGCATGGCAGAGTTTTCGCCGCGAATAACATAAGCATTAAACAAAAATCGTTCGTTAATACCGGGAATATTAAACGATGCATGCTCATCGATAAACTTCAACTCATTTAAAATTATCCGTTTTATTCGATGCCAATCGGGCAAAAGTTTATTAATATCTTCAGCAAGGAGCTCGGTTCTTCGAATATTTATTATTCGGCAAGCATTATCGTTCACCCACTCCACCTTATCGCTTATATTTATGGCCATTACGCCAAAAGCAAGATTATTCATCATAGCAAAAGCGAACTGATTGGAAGTTTCGAGCCTCATCAACGACTCGTGCTCATATATTTTATTTTCAATGGCCTGAGCGGCCGATATTACCATACCAAGTGTGTGCAAATGCACATGATCGGCATGTCCAGTCATATTGATACAACCAAGCACCTCACCATCTTTAAAAATTGGTGCCGCAGAGCACGTCCACTGGTGGTAAACCGAAACAAAATGCTCTTTAGCCGTAACCTGTACAGGTCGTTTATCGTGTAAAACAATTCCCATAGAATTTGTGCCAATAGAAGCCTCATTCATATAGGCACCCTCGACCATTTTTAGCTTTTTGGCCTCGTCCAAAACACTCTTATCGCCCACAATTAAAAGAATACAGCCCTCAGAATCGGTCAAATTAATAAAAAAACCCGAACCGGATACCGTATTATACAACTGCGAAATAATTGGGGCTGCGTGCTCTACTAATTGATCGTTTTCTTTTAAAAACGCTTCAAATTCACTTGGAGACAACTGGTGCTCCGGATATTTTTGCGCGGGCGAAACGCCATAACGCTGGCTACGCTCGTGCGATGAGTTAATGTTATTTTTTTCGTTCATTCGATCACTATTTTTCTCACTATCGTGATGATCTAAATCTATGCCATCAAATTTCTTGAATCGCGCCTTCAATCGCACATAAAATATTTAAACACGTATCTTTATCAACTATAAAAGCTTTTTCTGCACCAATCAATTTTAATTCAGTAGCACTATTTACACCAACCGGTTTTAACTTCTCATCCAATGCCTTACCAATATTTGGCAATATTCTTAGTTCATCATTTTGATCTGCTATAAATAGCTCGCCTGAATAATTCTTAAAAAATAAAAAAGAGGTAATAATTTGGTTAATTACCCAATGAACAAAATTACAATTTCATTCAATAATAACAACCATAACATTCAGAATTATCTGTACCAGCATTGTTTAATCTATCAGATACTGGGAACAATGAAGCAGAAGTCAGGTTTTCATCAGAGCAAATATTTAAAAATGGCGAATTACTGCTACTGAATCACTACTGTCCGGTAAAAATTTTAATACCGTACCTACGGCACTTTATCAATTCGTTTTTAGTATTTTTTACCTTAATTACATAGCTCCGCGACTTTTTAGTCCCGTTAGAGATGACTTTTCGGTAAAAATCAGCTTACCTTTAACTGTAAGCCCTGTAGGGGCCATATTAAGTAAATTCCTATTATATCAAAATTTCCATTCGTTTCTTTTAATTTAAACCAGACACCAATGTTACACTGAATAAAGAAAAAACAAATTGGGCTTATTGATAAATTAGCCTGTTATATTAATGATACAACACAACAAGGATACGTTCAGCCCAGCATTGAACATTCCAATGCATGGCTCATGATGAGGTGTTCTAAGTTGAAATTTTTTTATTTATTAATAAATTTTACTGCCAAGACAGTATATATTATTGATTTTAACATAAATTAATTGGATAATTGAATAAAAACACATATAATTACTGTTTAAACAGTAATTTAATATGGATTATATACAACATCTAGGTAATATTATCAAATATCACAGAAAAAAAGCCGGACTAAGTCAAAAATCGTTAGCTGATGTGGCTGGTGTTGGTAAAACCGTCGTATTTGATATTGAAAAAGGAAAACAAACCGTCCAGTTTAAATCAATTATTCATGTGCTAAAAGCATTAAATATCAGTATAGAGTTTAATAGTCCATTAATGAATAAATATAATACAGAACATGAGAACAGCTAAAGTATATATGCATAATAAATTAGCAGGTTATTTAACCGAGATTGAAAAAAATAAGAAGTTTAAGTTTTCCTATGATGATAATTATAAAGGCGAACCTATCTCATTAACGATGCCAGTTGAGCTGAAAGAATTCAATTTTAATGCTTTTCCCCCATTTTTTGATGGGCTATTACCTGAAGGTATATAGCTGGATGGTCTATTGAGATTTAAAAAAATAGATAAGAATGATTATTTTAGCCAGTTAATTGCAACCGGAGCATATTTAGTTGGTGCCGTAAGTGTGGATGAAATGCCATGAACAAGTGCCCAATTACATATGAAAACTGTGAAGGTAAATATTCTCAAATCGGGTTAAAATATATCTCACGTAATCTTACAGATCTAAAAGATTTAAACTATTCAGCTGAGAACCAACGACATGAAGCTGCTAAACGGGCAACAAAAATGTCAATACAAGGTGTACAACCTAAATTGAGTGCGATTTTAAATATTCAGCAATCCAAATTTGAGATTGTAGATATTAAAGGGAAATACATCATAAAACCACAGCATCATATATACCCTCAATTGCCTGAAAACGAATATTTAACCATGAAAATGGCATCAAATTGTGAAATTAATACTCCAGTACATGGAATGGTTTACTCAAAAGATGGTACCCTATCCTATTTTATTAAAAGATATGATAGAATCGGTAAGAATAGTAAATTACATGTAGAGGATTTTGCACAGTTAGCTGGAGAAACAAGAGATACTAAATATAATTATTTGGTAGAAAGATTGATAAAACTAATTGATGATAACTGTACTTTCCCACAAATAGAAAAAATCAAATTCTTTAAGCGATTTTTATTTAATTTTTTAACTGGAAATGAAGATATGCATCTCAAAAATTATTCAATTATTTCTCAAAATGATAAGATAGAATTATGCCCTGCATATGACTTTTTGAATTCAAGTATCGTTTTAGGAAAAGATGTTGAAGAATCTGCGTTACCCATAAAAGGAAAAAAGAAAAACCTGACTAAAAATATTCTTTTCGATTATTTGGGAGTGGAAAGATTAAATCTTAATCAAACAGTCATTGATAAGACACTAAAAAGAACTGCAAAGAGCAATACCTTCGTGGTTTAAGCTAGTAAATAATTCATTCTTAAAAAAGGATTTAAGAGATGATTATAAAGAAATGCTGGAAAAAAGAATACAATTACTTGAGCTTTAAAACATATTATAAGAATAAAAATGTCACGTTTTTCCGGGTATAAACTTTAATTGTTTTTCTCCATCTATTGTTCGCTGCATTCCATCAATTTTCTCCCAGTAAAGCAAATCGAAAAGATTATATTGTGATGTAAATTGAGAACCACAGGCAGCTTTATATTCGAGTACCCGGTATTCCAGATTATTGGTAACACCTATATAGAGTAGTTCTGTTTTTATTAGAAAGGATGTAAACGTATCCTTGTTTCATCATGGTTGATTTCTTTAACAGATGCTGAAACACCTTGCCTGCCGGTTTACATGCCGAAAGGCATGCAGGCAGGAGTTCAGCATGACTGCTACTCATTATTTTCATTACTTTCTAAGGCAGAAAGTAATTTATTCTTCGCTATCAGCTGATTTATTTACTTTTACAGTATTAAGGAAATCCTGAAAAGTGTAAAATAGTTGTAAAAAACATATCGTATTTTAGCTTTCCTTTATTATTTTGATAACCGTCTCAAATGATTTTTTCACATCTTTTTCACCTGGTATTTTAGCATAAAATAAGTCTGGTAAATCCTTTACATAATTGAACTTCGCTCCTTCCCAAATCTTTTCAAATTCTGTAATTAAAACAGATTTCTTAAAATCCTTTTCTTTCCAACCTTTTGGCTCATCAAAAACCATTTTATCGTGATCTATTAATTCTTTTAGATCTTTTATAAAATTAGCAGATTCAATGTAATCTGAGCACTCTTTATTTGATAAAAGAAAATGAATGTCATAAAAATGCCTTATTTTACTACCAATACTCTTGTTTATATCTTCTTCAAAAGAAAATCGAATGAGTGATACAATTTTTTCAAGCAATGTATGCTTTTTGTCTAAAACTTTTAAGTTAAATGGTTCTATATTAAATTTCTTAATAAGGTTATTTTAAGCTTCCCCAAAATAGTATTTAGGCGACTTCTAGGGCGCTGAATATAACTCCTCGCCAGCGGGTTATGGTTTTATAGACTCCAAATTTTAGAACTAAAAATATTAAAGCTAAAATAAATCAAAATTGCATTTTTGTATACTTTAGTAGCAAAACTTATTTGAGAAACTAATTAAACTATTTCAGGTTTTTAAAATGCAATGTTAGTCGGTTGAATCTTAGTTATTATATAATATGTTTTAATTTTCTGTTGAACTACTGTTTATTTTTTTGTTTAATGTTTGTCTAGATATTCCCAACATTTTGGCCGCAATACTTTGGTTATTATCAGATCTCTTAAGGGCTTCCGTAATTAATTGTTCTTCCATTTCTTTAATGGAAGGTAGGTTTTCGTAATTGTGAAAGAGATTCTGATTTTTATCACTAACAAAGCTGCTACTCACTGCTTCTTTAATCCCTTTATTGATGATTTTACTGATAATTTTTAATGACATTACCTTTGACTCGTGTTGAGAAATTGCATCGTAAATTATGGATCTTAATTCTCGGACATTACCAGGGAAACTATAGGTGCTTAATAGTTTAAAAAGTTCAGGAGGTGGGGTTGGTCTTTTTTTATCCATGCTTTTAGCAGCTTCGGATATAAAATAATCAGTTAAAACAGGAAGATCATCAAGGCGTTTTCGTAGCGGTGGAATTTGAATGTGGTGTACAGACAATCTATAAAATAAATCTTTTCTGAAAGATCCATCTTCCATTTGCTTTTTTAAATCTGTATTAGTTGCGACAATAATCCGGCAATTTGCTCTCCTTAAGACGTCTACTCCTGATTGATAGTATTCCTTTTCTTGTATCAACCTTAGAATTTTTACTTGAGAAGAAGGTGATAAATCTCCGATCTCGTCTAAAAATAGAATTCCATTTTCAGCTTGATTAACAAGTCCACCCCTCGAATTGATAGCTCCGGTATAAGCTCCTTTAGCATGGCCAAACAAAGTATCAGTAAACATTTGATCATCCAAACCTGCTACATTTACCGAAACATATTCGCCCTTATAATTATTTAAATTGTATATGGCTCGGGCAAAAAGTTCTTTTCCGGTTCCTGTTTCACCATTTATAAGCACCGGCTCATTTGATTTTCCAATCGCTTCCATATACTTAAAAATCGACTTCATCTGTTCATTTTGCGTCAGTATGTGTCTAAAAGCTTTTGAATTTTCTATGCTATCACTCAGCATATGCTTCTTTAACAGCGAATACTGACGCTTCAATTCTCTTAACTCAATAACTTTTTTTACGGAAGATAATAAGCGATTTCGTTCAATTGGTTTTAGTAAATAATCAGCTGCCCCATTTTTCATGCAGGAAACAGCCATCTTTACATCGTTTAATCCAGTAATCATGATTATCGGAATTTCAGGATATTCCAGATTCAGTTCCTCCAATATTTTATCACCTGAAATATTGGGCATGGTAATATCTAGTAGGATGCATTCAACGGCATTGTCCTTTACATAGTCCATTACCAATTGACTCTTTTGCAAACAAACAATGTTTGAGTATCCATTTGATCTTAAGGTGAATTCCATACTATTAAGGATGCTTTTTTCATCATCTATAATTAGTATTGGATTATTAGGTGTTAAGATTTCCATTTTGAGTACTTGTTATTGGGAATTTTAAGGTTACGATAGTTCCGCGTCCTTCTTCCGATTCATAGTTAATAATACCATTGTGATCTTTGATAATCCCAAGGGATACAGATAAACCAAGTCCGGTTCCACCTCGATCTCTCATGGTCGTAAAAAATGGATCAAAGATTTGTTTGATGTTTTTTTGCGAAATTCCACAGCCTTGGTCAATGATTAAAATTTTTACCGCTTGCTCATTTTTTTCAACTGAAGTAATTACACTAATTCCTTTATCTCTGGATTCAAGTGCATTGTAGGCATTTTGTAGTAGGTTTATAAATATTTGTTCCAATCTCCTGAAATTTCCTTTAATCAATGGGATTTCTTCCATCAGATCTAATTCAAAATTATCAGTTGCTTTATTCAGCTGACTTGAAATCAGTTTGCTTGATGACTTAATCACCTCATTCAAATTAACATTTTCGTTAATGGCTCCTTCATCAGGCTTCGCAAAGTTTTTTAAATCTTCAACAATCTGTTTTATTTTTTCAGAACTTTCCTGGATACCATCAATAATATCAGGGAAATAACTTTTGAAATATGAATAAGGCATCCCGGAAATGAGAAAATCTCCGTGATCCCTTTTATACTTTTCCAGGATTGGTTTTGACGATTCCCAAGCTTCCTTAAGGATGGGATTATTTAGCATGATGGCATTATTCGGATTGTTTATCTCATGGGCCACCCCCGATACTAAAGTCCCTAGTGCTACGAGTTTATCTGTTTGAATTAATTGCTCGTTTTGTCGTCTCTTTTCTTCTTCAATCCTTTTACGCTCAGTAATATCTCTTACAAAAATGAAATCCACGGGTTCGCCTTCATAGTTTATGAGCCCAGCATTAATCTCAACATCTATATCAGTACCAGAAGAAGAGATAAGGCGGGTTTCAAAAATATTTCGAGTGGCTTCTCCTTTTAATCTTTTATCATGATTTTTCACGACCAGTTTTCGGTCAGATTCACAAATTATTTCTTCAAATGAAAGATTAGACAGCTCTTGCTCATTATAATTTAATAGCGATCCTATTTTTTTATTCGCAAAGTTAATTTTCTTGTTCTTGATTAGCATAATGCCGTCATTCGCTCTTTCAATTAAACTTCGATATTTGTCTTCACTTTCTGTTAAAGCTTGTGCAATTCTTTCTTTTTCCTTAATGAAATTTCTAAGTTGGATGTTAGTTTCGAGTATTTCTTTGGTTCTTTCCTCAACCTTCTTATTAAGGTAATCTCTATCCTCCTTTAATTTTCTGCGTGAAATTATACGCTCGCTAATGTCTCTAACAAAACCCATTACGGATAATTCGGTATTGGTTTCAACCAAAAATAATCTGAATTCAACATGGACTTTTTTACCCATAATGAGAAGTTCTGTTTCAAAGATTTGATGTTTTGTTTGAACAATTTTCTTCAAGACCTCGAAATAATCATTATTCTTTTTCTTATTGAAAAAATCGTGTGCAGAGCAATTAAGTACATCTCTATTCTCACATTTGAATAATTCAAGAAAAACTCCATTGGCTTTTGTAAATTCACGGGGTTCCCCATTCTTAGTTATTTTATGAACGAAAATCCCATCATTTCCGCGCTCAAATAAAAGTTTAAAATTTCGCTCACTCTCAATTAAGTTTCGTTCGGCTTCCTCCAGCTTAAACATATCCAAATATCCAATGATGAATAAAATCAGGATAAAGAGGATGATGCTTATTATCAGAATATAATTTCTGATCTTGTTTGTTTGCTGGATAAGTTCATTCTCGTTTATCGAAGCATTGATAATCCATCCGGTTTCCTTCGATTGCTGAAAAGCCATAAGTTTATCTTCATCTCTAAATCGATAAGCCAGGAAACCGTTTTTATCCTTTATAAGCTTTTGCATCCAGGAATATTCCAACATGCTCTTTAAGGTTAATGACATATCGTGATGACCGATGTTTCTTCCTAAGGTGTCAGTTATGGCAAGATATCCTGTTTCGCCAACGTTGGTCGGAACGATAAATTTTTTAATGAATTTCTCCCAATTAATGGTAAAGCCAACAAAACCAAGCAGTTCATTATTTTCAGAAAAAACACCTTTTATGAGAATACAAGTGAGCCTTCCCGTTTGCTGTGATCTTGAAATATAAGTATCGAGATAGATTTGGAAATTATTTTTTTTAAAACCTTCCCATAAATTTAGATTGCTTAAATTATTGTATCTGCTGTTATCGTGGAGTGATCCAAACCTGATTTTGGCATCGGAAGAGGCAATAAAAATGTTGTCTAAATTATTAAAATTTTTATTTACAAGGCTCAAACGGTCAACGATATCTAAAGAATCGTTGTGTAAGGCATTCTTTATTTCTGGCATTTCAGAGATTAAGGTGAGCGATTTCTTTTTCTCTTCCACCCACGAATCAACAGTTTTTGTAACGCCATCGGTAACTGCGCTTAGATATTTTTCTGCCATTTTTCTGGAATTGGTTTTGTCCAGCATTGAGAAGAATATCACAAATGCACAAACGGAAAAAAAAATGATAATACTGACTTTGATAAAAGTCAGTTTCTTGGGTCCTATTCTCAAAATTTTTAACATTCGTATAATTCTGTTAATCAAAAATTACGCATTTTATTTAAGTTTTATTGAGCATTAATTAACTTAAGAATCACGTAGTTTAATCTCAGCAAAATTAAGTATTTAAAACAATAAAATGGGTTAAAATAATGATTATTTTAACCCATAAATCCGAAATATTTTTGATTATTAATTATGCCTTTTAAAATCTAAAATCTATATAAAAGTTCAAATCTGAGCCAATTATATCCATCAGCATTTGAGGCGTAAAAATTTCCTGGAGAGAAGTTTTCCCATAAGAAATGACCCGACCAAGCTTTGTCAATTTTATAATTCAATTTCAGTGTTAAAAGTTCGCCGCGTGATTTCCCGTCACCGCCACAAAAATCTGAAAGATTTTCCTCCACAGCCATTAGATGAAAGTAGGATGTCTTAAAAGTCACTTTATCCGATAAGGTTCCGTTTACTGAAAAGTTAAGTGAAGCAATATTGGACCAGTAAGCTACCTTGCCTTGGTTTTCAATGATTAAAGTATAAATAAAGGATTCACTCCACTTAGGCCATCGACTCCATAAAGGATTCCAGCCTTCATCTTTTTCAGTTGCCGGATCATCTCCACTAAGGTAAAAGCCACCAAAAGACAAACCATCAGCAACGGGAATTTCATCCTTTATTTTATAATCCAAATGAAAATATCCACCGAATGCACTTTGATCTTCATCTCCAGACTTACCAAACTGTTGTGCGGCTTCGGCGGTAACACTTAAGTTTTTAGCTAAAGGAAGAGTCAAACGTGCACCAATTGCATTGGTTTTATATTCGATAGGGGCACTTGAGTTTTGATGCGTTACCTTCCTAAAAAAGTAAGTTGATAACTTAGATTTTTTTAATTGTGATTTATAATATAGGCCCAAGCCTGTATTCGCCTGTTCTTCCAAAAGTTGCCCCGATTTATACTCATTGAAAACAGGAAGAAGGTCGTCAATTTTAGGGATGTACGAAACAAAGGCCGTTACATTATTTTTGGCATTAAAAGTATAAACACCCTTTACTGCATTAAAATAGGCTGATCGCGAACCAGGTAAGGGTTGCCCGTCCAAACAAATAAATCCTTCGTCCAGCATAATATTTTGCCTTCCAATGGTAAGTTCTAATGGAATTTTAGCAATTTGACCCCATTTAAAATAAAGCTGGTTAACAAATATTTCGTCGAAACGATTATTTTTCGTTCCCGGTGCAAACCATAATCTGGATTCATTCGCTAATTGAAATTTTAATTCAATGTTTTTACCTGGTCGATAAGTCAATCCTAAATTTGTTCTGAACCTAGTGAATGTCCAGCCCTCTGCTTCATTGTTTAAGGTAATTGCATTATCGAAGCCTGTTATTCGAATTCTCTCAGAAAAAGAAAATTTGAGTTTTTTAGTTCCAGATACTTCCTGTGCCTCAGCTGAAAAAAAGCTAAAAACCATAGAAATAATTAATAATAATAAATGTTTTTTCATTTTTATTCGATATTAAAAATAGTAAGCATGAGCAGCATAAAGCTCCTTATGCATTTTAAAATTTATCGCTTTATTTTTTACATGTTTGTTCTAATTCTTCCAAAGATTTATATCCTAATCTTTTAAAAAGATTTTTATAACGCAATTCGGTTAAGTTTAATTTCCTTTCAATGGCTTTGTTAATATCAAGCATCAGGAATTCGAGCGTTTGATTTGAATAGGTTTCATATTCACAAATCATATAATTTTTAAACGTTTCACTATTTTCCCGAAGCAGATTCGGATATTTTGGTCGGAGCTCATTCATCCAATTAATTTCAATTTCGGCTATTTGATTAATAACTGGGTTCTGATTTGTATGCGGAATTAAATTTTCCATCAATGCATATTTTTCTGTCATGAGATTTCGATCTGCTACTTTTGCACTTATTAGATCTTCGAGATAAGATTTGAGCGTTTGCTCAGATAAAACGCTGTGACTCATCCAACGCATTATTTTAAAAGTGTCAGGATCATCCTGACATTTTGAATGACCATCTTCATCTTTTGTTTTTACTTGCAAAAACATTTCAAGCTCAAAAGTGATGATGTTATCAATGAGATCCCACTTGTCAATTTTTTTAGTTGTATCAGCTGTTGTACACTTATTCATGATACTTGGTTTTAATAATTTAAATTTTACTGATTGATATTTAAAATGGAGTGTTATAACCAATGAAACACAAAAGACCTTCTTCTTCAATAATAGATTTAATATGTTCCATGTGTTCTTCAGAAGGAGGAACTTGGTTCTCGAACAAATATTTTTGATTTAATTGGCGATATTTTGATTCACCAAGTTTATGAAAAGGCAGAATATTAATAACTTCCAGACCAATTTCATTAACATATTTTGCCGTTTTTCTGATATTATCATCATCATCGTTAAAACCTGTGATAATAGGGATTCTGGGAACAATAATGCCTTCCCAGTCTTTTTTTTCAGCTAAAAGTTTAATATTTTTCAATATTAATTCATTTTTAACACCTGTCATAGATTTATGTTTATCAGTATCCATATGTTTAATATCCATAAAAACCCAATCAACATAATCAGTAACTTCCATCCAATAGTCAGAATTAAGAAAGCCTGTAGTTTCAATACAAGTATGTATATATTCTTCTTTGCATTTTTTAAGTAAAGGGAGAATGAAGTGTTTTTGTAATAAAGGTTCTCCACCACTAAGCGTCATGCCTCCTTTATCATCCCAAAAAGCACGTTCTCTATTAAATCTGTGCATAAGTTGATCAATAGTGAAATATTCACCAGAAATGGAATTTCCTTCGTTTAAACAAGCATCAACACATTCCATTGTTTCGCATTTATTACAAATATCTCTATCAAAAATTAATTCATCGTCAACTATTGATACTGCATTATTAGGACAAGCTTTAATACAAGCTCCGCATTTAATACATTTAGCTGTGCTATGAAGCATAATCGGTTTACTAAATAAACCTTCAGGATTACAACACCATTTACATCTTAACGGACAACCATTCATAAAGATGGTCGTTCGGGTACCCGGGCCATCATGTACCGAATGAGATTGTATGCTAAAGATTAATCCTTTTATTTGATTCGTATTTTCGTTTAAATTAGTTTTCATAAAAATATAAATTTTGCTTTAATAGCGGATTCATTCTCCCCCATATACTTTGTTAATTTTTTTCTTTTGCTAATAATGGTAATGACAATGCCAGTACGATAGATATTGCAAATGAACCAATAGCATAGTAAATAGAATAAGTATAAGAGCCAGTAAAATCTTTAAGCCATCCACCAATAAATGAACCTAAAAATGGGCCTACACCCATAACGATTAAGGTTGCTAAGCCCCATATTTTTCCTAAGGTTTTTCGGCCGTAAATCGCACCGGTATATCCTACAACACCACCTGGTACTATAGCCCAATAGATGGCAAAAATTGCTGCGGAAATGTAAGCTATAATAGTAACTTCTGTGGAGCAACTTAAAAGCATTAGACAAGCTAAAAGCCCAACAGCAGGACCTGTAATCAACATTATTTTTCTGCCTTTTGCTTCATTTTTAACCTTACCAACAATTTTATCGGCAACAATGCCTAGTAGGGGCATACTGAAGATTCCGATGATTCCAATTGTTTTATAAACATTGATGGCACTGTCGGTTGCCCATCCTTTATCTTGTACCCAGAAACTTACTACTTGTGTCCAGATTAAAAACTCGGCCATCATACTGGTGAGAAACATAAAAATGGCTCCCCAGATAGGGTAGGTAGAATAGGCTTCTTTAATCGACCAAATTTTTTCCTTTGCTTTTACTTGACCTGCTTTAGTAGGAGCTTCTCCGTGAGGAGTTAAATCGTAATTTTCCGGATTTCGTTTTGCCATAAAAACAGCAACAACCAAAAGAGCAAAAATGATAATGGCTAAAGTAACCATGGTCGAACGCCAAGTTCCGCCATTATTCATTGAATTTTTAACAACTTCGGCTAAGAGCCATTGAGCCATAGGTGCACCTGCGAAGGCAATCCCCCACATGGTAGCGTAAGTTTTACCCACATACCATTTTCTAACCGAAACGGTAGAAGTTACCCAAAGCATACCGGTTGCAATACCTGCCAAAAGTCCAAAAGTAAATAGGTAGGCAAGTTGAGTACTAATCATACTTGTTAGGTAGAAACCTAAAGCGCCGAAAACTGCAGCGATGGCATAAATTGGTTTGGTTCCCCATTTGTCTAAAATCATTCCGGCGAAAAAAGCGGTAATTGCATAAATGGTCATCATGAGTGAATAACCCAGGGTTACTTCAGCTTGCGACCATCCCAAATCAGCTGCCATAGGGCCTTTCAACATGGCAAAAGTTGCTCTGTAACCAAAAAGACTAAATACGGCAAGCCAAGATGCAAATACAACCATTGGTCCGTATAATTTTGCTTTATTAATTTTCATATTTCTGTTTATTAATTGTTAATTAAGTTCCATAGATTTAACCATGAAACAAAAGTTTTGCGCATTATGAAAAATGCTGCAAAGCACTATTTCACAATATTTACTGTTAAATATTAAGTTTGAATTGAATCCTCTATGTATTGAGGTTAAAAGCATGGGGAGGTTTACACCTCCCTATGCTTGGTTTTTTAGAATTTGTTATTTCTCTTCGTAACCGTCACAAGTAATGGCTACCATATCAGGATAAGCTAAATGCTCTTTTCCCATCATTTTACAAATGCCTAAACCAATTTTATCTTTATTAAGCGTAAAATTTTTGCAATGCATGCATTTTGGCATTCTTTCATAATTTGGATCAAGATCGTCTGCATTAACTATTTTTCCTGTATTTCTGTCAATCCCTTTTGCAACATCAACGGGTACAAAATTCAGACTGTTTCTATATATTTTATCTTCCATTTTTTTAATTGTTTTATGTTTCTAATTTTATTTTTTGATTAAACACCTTCGTATTCAGTTCGTGCAATAAGTTCATCCTGAACTTGTTTTCCAATCTCTACCCAATACTGAGTAAATCCGGCAACCCGAACCATAAGGTCTCGGTATTTCATAGGATTGGCTTGTGCGTCCTTTAATACTTTAGAGTCAACAATGTTAAACTGAACATGGAATCCACCTTTTCTCATATATCCTCTTACAAGCTCAATAAGCTTTTTAGAACCTTCAGCACCTTTAATAGCAGATGGGTGAATTTTAATGTTTAATTGAGAATTTTGTGATTTTGAATGATCCCAAATAGTTGCAGAATTCATTAAAGCATATGGTCCTTTTTTATCAGTACCAGGATAAGCAGACATAGAAGCATCTGCAAATGTTGTACCTTGTAATCTACCATCACTTGAAGCTAAAGTAGCAGAACCCATAGCACCGTGTGTTGATACAGATATCTGACAAGAATACATAGGCTCACCATAAAGTGATTCAACAGTTTCAGAATGTGCACAGAACCAATTTTCCCAATCTAATAATATATTATCAGCATAAGAATCGTCATTACCATATTTAGGTGCATTTAAACAATCAAAATGGATTTGTTTGTAATCATTTTTAACATCTTCTGATATTTCTTGATCCATTAGTGAGAATTTACCAATTTCGTCAGCTGTTTTATATCCAAAGTTATTTAGCATAGCATCTAGCATTTCCTTAAGACTATACTTTTTGTCATCATAAACTAATTTTTTCAATGCAGCTAAACTGTTAACCATAGTAATATTACCAGCACTTTCAACATTAAATGTTGCATTGTAACGATATCCTAATTCATTAATAAGATGTCCTGTTTCAAGACAATCTGGTTTTGTAAATGAATGGAATACACCCATATTATTTTTTCTCCAAACGTCGTGTTGAATATTATTTGTAAGAGCAAGTACCTCAACAGCTTTATCCCAATATACTTTAAATTGCTCAAATAACTCGTCAAAAGTTTTGAGTTTTTTATTATGAGGTTCAAATACTTTAATACCAGTTCTTTTATCAACACCATTGGTAAGAACTAATTCAAGAATTTTAGGTTGAGCAATAAAGTGAACACCAACTGAAGTAGGCTGACCAGCTCCGCCAGGAATCCAATATTCTTTTCCATTTAAGTGAAGAGGTTTCCAGCAACAAGGTGAAGTTTCAAGACAACCACCAATAGCCCAAGCACGAGCTTCTTCAACAGTCATTCCTTCATGTCCATAATGGCTCATCATAAATTGTTCAGCAATGTCGTTATTCATAAATGCTGGATATCCACAACCCGTTTTAATAACATCAGCAGCAAGTGCTAAGAAATCATCAGGTAAAGTTTCATCATAATGAAGAGCAATATTTGATTGAGGCATAGCATTCGTACCACCAGCTTTAACAATAAGATATTCTAATCTGTTTACAGCAGTTTTACCATGTCTGTCAACACCACCTACAGATAATGTATTAAATGTGTTTCCTGATAATACACCACCAACAACACCAATAGAAGCAAAACAGTCAATAGAAGTTTTGATTAATCTGTCTTGTTCACAAAGTTCTAATACTTCGTCTTCAGTAATTCTACCAGCTTCAATATCTTGTTCGAACCAAGGATATAATACCTGACCAATTCTACCAGCAGATAAACCAGAAATAGCATCTTCGTTTAAGATTGCAAAGTGAATTGTTTCAATAAATTGGAATGCTTCGATGAAAGTTCTAGGAGGATTCTTTTCAATCCATAATAATCTTTCAGCAATGTCTAAATATTCTTTCTTTTGTTTAGCATCTTTTTCTCTTCCAGCTAACCATTTTGCATGTTCTGCATAGTTATTAATCCATTTCTGAACACCTTCTATTGCAATAATAACTGCTTCGTAGTTATATAATCTGTTAACACCAACCATACCATCACCATCAGCTCTACCTGCAACATCTGCTTTCATTTCTCTGGCAATTTTTTTAATGCCTTCGAAACCATACTCTAATGGATAATAATAGTTAGCAACTTCACGTCCTTGAGGCAAAGTAAAACCAGAGTCAAACATACAAACAACAGTACGCATAATTGCTTCCTTAACGTCATAGTCAGGAACCATTTTTTCGTATTTGTTACCTAAATCGTCAACAGATTTACCTTCCCACATTTTTGCTAATTCCAATAAAGCAGGAACTTCTTCCTGACGCATACCAAATTTACCGGCAATAGAAATAACTTTACCAAAACTTTTAGGTACGTTACCACCACCTTGTCCAAATTTTGAATGCTCATCAACACTTGCAGAACCTCTTTTTAAAGCTTCCTGATAAAATGATGATTCATTAGCCATATAAAAGCCTTCTGATAACCAAGGCATTGGGAAAGAAGCGCGGAAAAAAGCACCTTTTCTCATTGTCATTAATTCGCCAGGATAAATAACCGGAGTTAAATGAGAAAAAGCACATTTTAATGCTTTAGCTCTTCTGATTACTGGAATCTCGTTATCGTGTTGGAAATATTCACGTGTGTACCAATATGGAAATTCATTATTGGTAGATGAAAGTGAATCCATATAGATCTCTTTCAACTTTTCAATTCTTGGATGAGCTTTCCAGATATTCTCTCTTGGGATTAATTTTTCCGGAGCTTTACCGCCTGATTGAAATTCAAATTCTTGACCTGATTCAGCCAACATTTCTTTAAAACTTTTAGCCATATTAAAATAATTTTAGCATTAGTTAGTAATTAGATATTAATTAAAACTGACTAAACAATAGCAATGCCAAAGAAATTGCATAAGTTTTAGTGGTGATGTATGCGTCAGAAGCACAGAGGGTTATGAAAGTGAAATTTAACGGGATGCATATTTTTTTATTTTCAAACCCTTGTTAAAAAAATTTACAATTTAGGGCCTAATAAATTCAATTTTACTCAGAATCTGCTTGATTAGGTGCTCTGAGCTAATGTTTAATTATTTTACATGTAAAAAAAAGCGACATGACTTTGTCTTATGACAATTAAAGATGTTGAAAAATAGCGATATGAATTGCGATTTAAGAAGTTCATTGCAGAAAAAAAAGGATATTATCTTTTGATCAATCCAAAATAAACTTAAAATAAATAAAAATTTTAGTAATTCAAATACCATCTTTGGAGAGTGCAAGTTAGAAGTAATTACCAAATTAAGATTTAAGATTAATCCAAGATTGTGATTCTAATATTTTAATTAAACTTATTATATGCATGATTAATTCGGAACTGCTTTGAACCTTGCCACCACCAAGCTGCCAGACCATTTCAATATTATAGGCATCGCAAAAAGCACTTTCGGGTGTATTGTCCAATAGGACCACTACCTCCAATCCCAATATCAGCAATCGCCACATCAATTATTTCACTATTATTTTAAAAAATCTTTTTAGCCAAAAAATTTTTATGATCCGTATCAATGTCAATTACTATTATTATGACAAAACCTCGTGTGGTCTTAAAACAGGTTATCTTAAATATGAAGGCAAAAGTGACGAAATTATTGTTACTAAAAAGATTAAAGAATTCATGAAAAAAATGAAAGTCCTTCGATTGTTTTAAAAGTTCCTAAAACAGAGCAAAAATCTACAGAATCCGATTTAAATAATTATATATATAGTTCAATCGAAAAAGAATTAGCTCTTGCAGGGTTTAATGTAAAAGATCGTGGATTATATAATGAAATTGTTGGCAAGGCAGACGCTATAGATTATAATGAGTTGAAAGAATTAACAGAAACAGATTTGATTTTAGAACTAGTAAATATTGATCGGGAAATCAATGGAATTGATTTATCAAAAGTCAGATTAACTGATATGACCAAAATGATTGATTCAAAATCAATTAAAGAAAAATATGCACCTGCTTGGATAAATGCAGCACACAAAGAAGTTAAAATTAAGGATATTAGAAAATATCACAAAAAAGATGAAGTTACATATAGATATGGCATTATTGAAAAAAGATATACGCTACTATCTGATGATTTCGTAATTGCGGAAGACTATAGTTTTCCAATTGATACGGTTAAAAACATGATTAAAAATTACAAATTAGATGAAAAAGAAGGTATTGGTTATGTAGTTATAGCAGAAAACTTTAATAAGCCTAAAGAAAGGTTATATACACACCACATGTTCTTTGATATCAAATCAAGAGAATTACTTTGGGCTGTAAAAGTAGATGGAAGACCGGCTGGAATAGCTTTTTCAGCATACTGGGGTGAAGGAATTGCACACAATATTTTATTTGAAACAAAAATTTATAAAAAAAGAATGAGGAAGTTAAGATAAAATGTCCAGCCAGCCAGTTGAATAGATCATTTTTATCAACTACTTTCCGATACAGAAATTCTTAAAAATATTCCCAAGTACTTCATCGGTAGTTATTTCGCCTGTAATTTCGCCGAGATAATGGAGTGTTTCGCGGATGTCCATGGCTAAAAAGTCGCCGGTAATTCCGGTATTTAGTCCGTCGATGGCACGTTGCAGTGCAACCGATGCTTTTTCCAGTGCTTCGTAATGACGCGCATTGGTTACAATCACTTCGTTCTGGTTCAGGGCAGCCAGGTTAACCACCGACAACAGTTCATCAATCAGCTTTTCCACATTTTCGCCGGTTTTGGCCGATATTTTTATGCGTACATCCTGCTTATCGAGTAAATTATAGAGCGACTGATTGATCTCCTGCTCTATTGTCGAATCGTTTAAACGATCCATCTTATTTACAATCACAATCAGCTTTTTATCGGTAGCGCCAATTTTTTCTTTTACTTTTTTTACCGCTTGCGCAATGTCCGCAACTTTTTCGGTAGCATCCACCAGTAACAGCACGATAGATGATTTAATTATCCGGTCGTAGGTACGTTCAATGCCAAGGGTTTCGATGGTATCGGTCGTTTCACGGATACCGGCGGTATCAATAAAACGGAAGGTTACCCCTTCGATATTCATCACATCTTCGATTACATCGCGCGTGGTTCCTGCAATCTCGGAAACGATGGCTTTTTCCTCGTTCAGTATTTTATTCAACAGGGTTGATTTTCCCACATTGGTATGCCCTACAATGGCAACCGGAACACCGTTTTTAATTACATTTCCTAAATCGAACGATCTCAGCAGTTTTTGAATTAATTGTTGGATGTTATTCAATAGCTCGTTTAGCTGACCACGGTCAGCAAACTCCACATCTTCCTCACTAAAGTCGAGCTCCAGCTCAAGTAATGAAATAAAATGAAGCAGCCTGTCACGCAAACTGGCAATTTCACTCGAAAAACCACCACGCATTTGCTGAATAGCTACTTTGTGTGATGTAGCTGAGGATGAAGCAATAAGATCAGCAACCCCTTCGGCCTGCGATAAATCCATCTTTCCATGGACAAAAGCACGCAGGGTAAATTCGCCGGGTTGGGCCAGCCTTGCTCCTTTTCGGGTCAACAACTGCAAAATTTGTTGTTGAATATATACAGAGCCATGACACGAAATTTCTACTACATCTTCCCCGGTATATGATCGAGGTGCTTTAAAAAGAGACACCACCACCTCGTCAATAATTTTATCACCCTCTTTTAACACCCCAAAATGGAGGGTATTCGGTTGCTGGTCAATCAGTTTTTTGTTGCTTGCTGATCGAAAAACCTTATCGGTAAGGGCTATCGATTCATCGCCACTTAAACGAATAACCGCAATGGCTCCGTTTCCCTGCGGTGTGGATATGGCACATATAATATCATTATTCATCATAATTCATTAAATTGAACACAGATCGCACAGATCTAAACAGATCGCGTATTTGCGCTGATTTTTTTATTGTAAAACTTCCTTATATCGAAAACAGGTTACCAGGTGATCGTTTACCATCCCTGCGGCCTGCATAAAGGCATAACAGATGGTTGAACCCACAAATTTAAATCCCCGCTTTTTCAGATCCTTACTCATAGCATCCGATTCCCGGGATGTGGCAGGAACTTCATCCATCGTTTTCCAGTGGTTAACCATTGTTTTCCCATCAGTAAACGACCAAATATAGCGATTAAAAGAGCCGAATTCTTCCTGCACCTTTAAAAATGCCCGGGCATTGCTGATGGCTGCCTTAATTTTCAGTTTGTTACGGATAATCCCGACATCCTGCAACAGAGATTCAATTTTCTTCTCATCGTACTGGGCTATTTTCTTGTAATTGAAATCATCAAATGCCTTGCTAAAATTATCGCGTTTCGCTAAAATGGTCGACCAGCTTAATCCGGCCTGAAAACCATCCAAAACCAAAAATTCAAAAAGTTTCAGGTCATCATGCACCGGAATACCCCACTCATTATCGTGGTATTCAATCTCTAAGGGCTTTTTGGCCCAGTTACATCTATTTTTATCCATACATTAGTTCCAGTGATGACCCCGTTCCTGAACCGTTTCTAAAAATTTACTGATTGAACGGTCATATGTTTTTTCCACATCATCAGGGAAGAAACAAGCCGGCAGCTGCCCCATCTTCCGATGATAAGCAATACACTCACAACAAACTCCTTTTCTGCTGCAAGGGTATGAACAGTTACAATTCTCTTTATTCTGATCTTTTTTACATTCCATAGCTCAAAGCTTTTATTGCATCTACAAAAATAAATGAATTAAGTGTTGAGAACAAAAAGTTTAACCAGTTATCGAACATAACCTATCCAAAAACTCCTAAAATAGATCCGCCGGCTACAGAGATCGTTTGTCCGGTAACATATTTAGATAAGGGAGAAAGTAACCATACGGCTATCGAAGCCAGATCATCCGGATCGCCCATAAATCCAACTTTGGTATTTTTCTCAAACAATAATTTAGCTTCGTCGTAAGAAATACCTTCCATTTCAGTTTTTTTGTTGATTAACCGTTCAATGGCATTTGTATTATGCGATCCCGGAGCCAGCACATTCACGGTTACTCCTTTACCGGCGATTTCCTGCGACAAAGTTTTGGCCATTCCAATCACCGACATACGTAATGAAGTACTTAACACTAAATTTTCGATGGGTTGTTTCACAGATCCGCTTTCCAAAAATACGATTCGTCCATAGTTCTGATCAATCAACCGGGGGACAATCTTTTGCACCAAATCAACCTTCCAACGCAAAAGCTTTTGATAAGCCTCGTCCCAGTCGGTGATTTCAGTTTCCATCATTGATTTTGCCGGCGGGCCTCCGGCATTCACAAAAATTCCTGAGATTTTAGTAACCCCTGCTATTTCTATCAACTGATCCACAGCACCCTCTTCAGTAATATCTGTTGCCAGATATTCAAAACGAGAATCATAGGTGTATTTTAATTCGCTGAGTAATTCTTTTCGGCGGGCCACGCCGATTACGTTAGCCCCTTCTTCTAATAATTGCAGGGCAACTGATCGACCAAATCCGCTAGTTACCCCAGTTACAATAAATGTCTGATGGTTAATTTGTAAATCCATAATTTAATATTTTTGAATACAACATTTAAAGTAACCTGTTTGTTTGAAAAAAATCCGCCAAAGAATATTTTCAATGGCGGATTTATACTTATATGCGAAATATTTATTATAAATCTAATTTTTTAGCTATTTTTTTAGGGACCACTTCTTTATATATCATAATATCCGTAGCTTTATATTTAATAAATGCTTCAGACATATAAACATACCCATCGTAAGGATTATCAACATCCCAGCTATTTTTTACGATATAAAATTTATTCCCGGTTTGATCTTTGGCTACCCCAACTATATGCATTCCATGATCGTCGGTCGTTTTGTAATTATCAAATTCTTTTTGACGCATTTCAGGAGTTATTTCTATTTCTTTTACCGGTTGTTGAAAAGAATAAATTCTTTGTTCGATTGACAATCCAGTCAATCGTTCTTTGTCTGTTCCGCTGGTTTCTTCATATTCAACATCCGGCACAATGGCTATTCCATGTTTCCACGAAAATCCTTTTTCACTTACATCACCAGCCCATGCAACAGTATGTCCCATTTCTAATGAGTTATCGATAATCTCAATAAAATCATCCATCGTTACATTGTACACCTCGTCATATGACCAGTTATCCGGTACTTCAAGAATAAATTTTGAATAATAGGGATGATGGGTAAACGAAGTTACTTCAATATAATCCTCAGGATTTATACCGGTAAACTCGGCAGCAAAAGATTCAGGAGTATATTCTTTACCCTGATACGTAAATTTTTCCGGCTTTTCTCCCAAATAAGCATCCAAAATACCTTCTAACCCGTTATGCCAGGCTGTACTTAGCTCACGATTTTTATTTTTAATTACCTGATCCATATACCCTTTTAACACAGCATCAAACTCACCATGAACATATTTTTCTGTTCCATAATTCAATCCATCGTAAATTTCTTCAGGTACAATACCATACTTTTTTATCGTATTGGTTACATCATGAAATGCGCCTCCTCCGGCAAAATTTAGATGCCCGTGCCATCTTACATATCGTTCTGCTTTATCCGAGTAAGAATGTCTGATTATCCATGCTTCGGATAAGTCGACTTCAGATTTTCCCATTTGTAACATTTCCGATTCAAGAAACGATATAGCAGAAAAACTCCAGCAGGTTCCGGAGCGAAACTGATTTTTGACTGGAGTATTTTCCAGCTCTTTAATAATTTCAAATTCATATCCATTGGCTTTTTCCTTATCCTCCTGTGCGGATACTAAAAAAACAGCAACAAATAATAAGACCGTAGTTAATTGTATTCCTTTTTTAATCATAAAGCTTAAAATTTAAATTTTAGATTGATTTTTCATTTAGATAACATTTCATGGATATCGTTTAATATAAAGGTAATAATTCTGATCACCAAGGGTGTCTCTATCTAACAAAACACTACAATTCAATCCATTGTAATGATACATATATAAAATACATTGATAAAACTTGTTTATTGTTAATATCATGTATAATTCTGTTGAAACTCATCTTTTAAGGGTAGCAAATTGCTGTCTGTCGATATTTACTTTATTAAACTTCTAATTATTATATATTACGAAACTAAACGACTAAAATTTAACTATTTTTTAACCTAAACTTAATGTTTTTATGAAAAAAATTTTACTATTAGCAATTTTTGCAATTAGCTCTACTTTTGCTTTTTCGCAAATAAAAGTAATTAAAGGTGAAAGACCGCCTATTAAACTGGAGGAGGTTTCTCCCGATGCTTATGAAATAAGCAAAATTCAAATTAAACTCAAGCCCGGAATGGAAAAATCAATTCCGGATGCTGTGTACAAAGCCGGAAAAGGCGGATTTGTGGTGACAGGAATCAAATCGATTGACAACCTTAACGAAAAGTTTGGAGCCAATAAGTATACTCCATTATTGGATGGATTATATGAAAAATCAGCTAAATCGGTTCAAAATCGAGAAAAACATAAAGCATGGGGATTCCACTTATGGTTTACTGTTGAAGTAAATACTAAAGCAGAGGTAATTGAGATAGTAAAAAAATATGCGGCTTTAGATGAGGTGGAGATAGCTGAACCCATTTACAAAAAAAAATTAATCAGCAATGTACCTCCTAAAGAAAAAGAAGCTACCGAAACCAAAGAATCCAAATGGACACCAAACGATCCACGTTTTGATGAACAGTGGCACTATCATAACACAGGACAAGAAGGCGGAACCGTTGATAAAGATATTGACTTACCCGAAGCCTGGGAAATTGAAAAAGGAAACTCATCAGTAATAGTTGCAGTTGTTGATGGAGGTATCCAAACTAACCACCCAGATTTAGCTGCTAATATTTGGTCTGGTGTAGGTTACAATTTTGTAACCAACTCATCAACTCTTTCTGCAGAAGATCATGGAACACACGTAGCAGGAACAATAGCCGGAGTTAACAACAATGGTACTGGGGTATCGGGTGTTGCCGGAGGTTCGGGTTCTGGTGATGGTGTTCGATTAATGTCTTGCCAGGTATTTACTAGTAGCAGTTCGGGAGGATTTGATCAGGCTCCAATTTATGCTGCCGATAATGGTGCAGCTATTTCACAAAATAGTTGGGGTTATACCAGCGAAGGTGTATATGATCAAGCTACATTAGATGCTATTGATTATTTTAATGCTAATGGTGGTGGTGATGTTTTAGACGGTGGTATTACCATTTTTGCCGCAGGAAACAATGATGCTACAGGCGATTGGTATCCTGGATGTTACTCGGGGGCTTTTGCTGTTGCAGCAACGAATAATAATGATGTAAGAAGTTACTACTCAAACTATGGTAGTTGGGTTGATATTTCAGCTCCTGGAGGAGAACAAAGTGCATCAAACGACCCAAAAGGTATTCTTAGTACTCTTGCTAGCAATAGTTATGGGTTTTATCAGGGAACCTCCATGGCATGTCCACATGTCTCAGGAGTTGCCGCTTTACTTATTTCCAATGCAGTACGCAACGGTGTTACATTAACCAATTCACAAGTAGCCGATCTTTTAAAAAATAATGTAGATGATCACTATGCTGTTAATTCAAGCTATACCGGACAATTAGGTTCAGGAAGATTAAATGCCAACCTTGCTTTAGAAGCTTTACAAAGCATGTTTACGAATGAACCACCATCAACACCCACTGGATTAGCTACAACGAACATTACCGACGAAAGTGCTACGTTAAGCTGGAGTGCTGCAACAGGAGCAACTTCATACGACGTACAACTTCGTGTACAAGGTGGTTCCTGGTCAACCTATAACGTTAGTGGTACTAGCTACAATGCGAACAACTTATCTGCTGAAACAACCTACGAATGGCAGGTAAGAGCTAAAAATACTTATGGAACAAGCTCATATTCAGCAATAAAAACATTCTCAACAACCGAATTTGTTGTTAGTTATTGCGAATCAAAAGGAAATAATTCTAGCTACGAATGGATTGCTGAAGTAGAGATTGGATCATTCAACAATACATCATCAGCTGCAGGTTATACAAATTTTACAAACCTTTCTATTGAAATGGAACCAGGAACGAACTATTCCGTTTCGTTAACTCCGGGATTTGGAAGTTCAACGTATAACGAATACTGGAAAATATGGATTGATCTGAACGGAGACGGAGATTTTGATGATACTAACGAATTAATTTTCGATGCAGGATCATTAAGCAAAACAATCGTAACCGGCACCATAACTATCCCTGAAGGAACAGCAGCCATCACAACCCGCATGCGTGTTTCCATGAAATATAACGCAGCCCAAACAGCTTGTGAAACATTTAGCTATGGCGAAGTTGAAGATTATACCGTCGTTATTACTGAATCTGGCGAGGATACCCAGGCACCTACTGCTCCTACCAATTTATCTGCCTCGAACATTTCAGAATCCTCTTTCACCTTAAGCTGGAATGCTTCTACTGATAATGTAGGTGTTACAGGATATGATGTTTATCAAAATGGTAGCTTACTAAACTCCGTTACCGGAACCTCAGCAAATATTTCCGGACTATCGGCTGGCACAACTTATAACTATTATGTAAAAGCGAAAGATGCTGCTGGAAATATCTCTGCTGAAAGTAGTACGTTACAAGTTACTACGAATGAACCTGCAGATACTGAGGCGCCAACAGCTCCTTCTAACCTTTCATCATCAAATGTGGGTGAAACTTCGGTTACTTTGAGCTGGACTGCTTCCACCGACAATGTGGGTGTTACCGGTTATGATATCTATAGAGATGGTTCGGTAATGGCTTCTACTGACAATACAAGCTATAACGTAAGTGGTTTAACGGCTGCAACAACATACTCATTCTATGTAACAGCGAAAGATGCTGCCGGAAATGTTTCTGCTGCAAGCAATACGCTTGATGTAACTACCTTAGCCGGGAATACAGCTCCGGTAGCCGATGCAGGAGGACCCTATTCAGGTGATCAAGGTACGGCTATTTCATTTGACGGTACCGGTTCAAGCGATGCCGATGGTGATGCCCTTACCTACAACTGGAACTTTGGTGATGGCTACACAGGAACAGGTGCAACTCCTACACATACTTATGCAACGGCCGGTTCTTATACCGCCACATTAACCGTAAGTGACGGAATCGACTCAGACCAGTCCACTGCAAGTGTTACAGTGAATTCCACAACTGTTGACCAACCTATGATTAGTGCAATCAGCCTAAGTACACGCACAACTGGTCCATGGAACAGAGTATCTGGAACAGTAACTATAACATCTAACAGTCAACCTTTAAGCAATGCATTTGTAGAAGGTTACTGGTCGGATGGTGTAAGCTCCTCCGTTTCCGGTTACACTGGCTCAGACGGTACGCTTTTATTGGAAGAGTTAAAATCTAAAAGTTCTTCATTTACTTTTACGATTACGAATGTTACCTTATCCGGATACTACTGGGACATTGAAAACAGCCAAATATCCGCATCCACAAGTTCACAATCGATCAGTACGAAAACGTTCTCCAGTCAATTGCCGTTCAACGTATACCCAAATCCTGTTACGAATGGATCGCTGACGATTACATTAGCTGAAATAGGAAGCGGAGTGGAAATCGTTATTTATGATATCAATGGTAGTGCAAGAATTACAAAACAGCTTACCAACGTAGTATCAGAAATACCTGTACAAGAACTTAGTGCGGGTGTTTATATCCTGAAAGTAGAAGGCCATAATGAACCACAACGAATTATTATTAAGTAAGGTTTTAAGGCCATACCATACGCTTTAATTGCAAAGAGACTGTCCAAAGGGTTCATAGGACGGTCTCTTTTTCTTTTTATTGGAGCTTGTTTCTGAATTTTAAATCAATTCTCCTAAAAAACCACTATTTACAAATGACGCTGTCAAAAAAAATATATAAGCAGACCTGAGGTGGCATTTCCAATCTTTTCTCAAAGCATAAATTTATGAATACGAGTATAGCTTAATGATTTACGAACAAGCTTTTCCTGAACAATAATTTGAATACTATATTACTTACAAAATGCAAATAAAGCAAACCATATTTATTTTTACCTTAAAAAGAATATTAAAAGCAACCTCCTCTTAGAATAAAAACCTACAGTTACATATAAACTAATGATTACCTACCTCTTATCATCAATACAAATAAATATAATTAACATTTACAGTATATAAACCGTTAAAACATTTTTTCTATAGGTTGGAAGTTGCTGTCTGTCGATAGCATATTTAAGTATGAAAAGGAAAATTTTTACTTTTTTAACACTTTTTCTATTTTCATTTATGGCTGTTTTTGCTCAAGAAAAGGCAGTTAATGAAAATGGTAATTACAAGAATGTTATTCGCATTAAGATTCAGGACAATCTTGTAAATCAATTTGATGCATTGCATCAGAAAAAATCTCAAACCACAAACAAGTTAGTCCCTGCAGACAAGGGATTTGTACAAACCAATGTTAAATCTCTGGATTTCAAGAATCAGGAGCTTAATGCGGTTGAATACAAAAGAGTATTCCGCTATGCAGGAAAATTTGAGCAGCGACACCGTGAGTTCGGATTGCACAAGTGGTATGAAATTTCTTTTAACTCAAAAAATACCGTTAAGGAATTACTTGATGCCTATAAAGGGCTTGAAGATGTTGAGTATGCTGAACCTGTTTCCAAAAAGTCTTTGGTGCAGTATGATACTCACCCAAAAGCCAAAAATAATGCCAAGGCTTTAAATACTCTCCCCGATGATCCGTATTTTTCAGAACAGTGGCATTACCATAATACCGGACAATCAGGAGGAACAGCTGATGCCGATATTGATCTGCCTGAAGCCTGGGAACTTGAAACAGGTAACACCAATGTAATTGTTGCCATTGAAGACGAGGGCGTAGATTATAGTCACGAAGATCTTGCAGGCAATATGTGGGTCAATACAGGAGAAACTCCTAATAATGGTATTGATGATGACAATAATGGTTATGTAGATGATTATTACGGATACAACTTCGGAGACAACAAGGGTCCTATCAGCCCGGGTAGTCATGGAACACACGTTGGCGGAACAGTAGCAGCAGAAACAAATAATGGTACAGGATTAGCCGGTATAGCCGGTGGAACAGGAAATAATGATGGTGTTCGACTGATGTCTGTTCAGGTTTTTGGCGCCAACAGTCAGGGTGGTTTTGCAGAAGGTTTTATTTATGCTGCAGATATGGGCGCTCACATTTCCCAAAACAGCTGGGGTGGTGGTGGCGAAAGCCAATCCATCAATGATGCCATTGATTACTTTATTGCCAACGGAGGTGGATATGGTAGCCCAATGAACGGGGGTGTTGTTATTATAGCAGCTGGAAACAGCAATGTAAGCAGCGGTGCAAGTATCTGGCCGGCAGCTTATCCAAATGCTATTGCTGTGGCTTCTACCGATCATAATGATGTAAAATCTTCATTTTCTAACTACGGTAGCTGGGTAAACATATCTGCTCCGGGTAGCGATATTGAAAGTTGTGCACCCGATAATGGTTATCAGTATATGTCGGGAACCTCCATGGCCTGTCCCCAGGTATCCGGAGTGGCAGCACTGGTTGTTTCGCATTTTGCCGGAAATATCACTCCCCAGGGTATAAGAAACCTTTTAATTAATAATGCTGATCCTATTGATAATTTAAACCCAAGCTATAGCGGACAATTAGGCAACGGACGTTTGAATGCTTATGCTTCATTGAATGGTGGCGGAACTCCTCCCCCTCCAGAAGATGAGTATTGTAGTTCGAAAGGTAACGATGCCAGCTATGAATGGATTTCAAATGTGGAAATCGGAAGTTTCTCGAACAGCTCAGGTGGTGCAGGATATACCGATTTCACCAGTGAAAATATTGAACTAAATGCAGGTGAAAGTTATTCAATTACATTAACACCGAGTTTTGGCAGCTCTTCTTATGACGAATACTGGAAAATATGGATTGATTATAACAATGATTTCTCATTCACCAGTGATGAATTGGTTTTTGACGCAGGTTCACTTAGCAGCACTGCGGTAAACGGAACAATCTCTATTCCTGCAGGAACAGAAGGTGTTACTACCAGAATGAGAATTAGTATGAAATATAACGGTGAACAGACTGCCTGTGAAACCTTTGATTATGGTGAAGTAGAAGATTACACCGTAACGATTACCAGCAGTAGCGGAGAAGACACGGAAACACCAACAGCTCCAACAGGATTAGCCTCTTCAAGCATTACCAATAATTCGTTTACTTTAAGCTGGAATGCTTCTAGCGACAATGTTGGAGTAACAGAATATGATATTTACCAGAATGGTGCTTATCGCGCATCAACCAACGGTACATTATACAATGTAACAGGATTAAGTGCAGCAACAACTTACAGTTTCTATGTAAAAGCCAAAGATGCTGCCGGAAATGTTTCAGCTGCCAGCAACACCATATCCGTAACAACATTATCCGATAATGTTGAGTATTGCGAGTCTAAAGGTAATAACTCATCCTACGAATGGATTATTTAGTTGAACTGAATGAAATGAGCAATGCTACAGGAAATGATGGAGGATATGCTGATTACACAAATTTAACCGCAACCGTATCGCGTGGCGCAGAACAAACGATTTATGTAAGTTGCGGATTTAGCGGAAGCAGCTACACCGAATACTGGCATGTATGGATTGACTGGGACCACAGTGGCACATTTGATACAAACGAAGAAATGGTTTCAGGATCATCAAGTAGTGCGGATAAGTTAAATGCTACATTTACCGTTCCTTCTGATGCTCAATTGGGAACTACCCGCATGCGTGTAACCATGAAGTATAACTCAGCAGCAGATCCTTGTGAAACATTTAGCTATGGCGAGGTTGAAGATTATACGATTAATGTTTCTACTACCGGTTCATATTTAGCTTCTTTTAATGTCAATGCTAAAGATCTAGGCAATGAAATGCCAACTGATGTTAATGTTTATCCTAATCCTGCGATCGATTATATTACTGTAACAGTAGAAAATGGATCAAGAGTAGGAACGATAAGTATTTACAACATGATTGGATCGCTTGTTAAGGTGGAAGAGATCAATGGTAATGAGAAAGAAGTTGATATTTCTGACTTACCTGCCGGTTCATACATCATCTCTGTAGAAGATGAAAAAGAATCTATTACGAAACAAATTATAAAACAGTAATTGAATAATTACCAAAAAGAAGCTGTCCAAAAAGTACATTAGCTATTCATATTTCGGCGGGCTCAATATGACAACTAATTAATAATCAAAACGTCACACTGAGCCTGTCGAAGTGTATACTTTGAAAAAAATACTTTTTGGACAGCTTCTTTTTATAAAATCTTGAATTATATTATTTCTCTTATTTTAATAGCTGAAAAATAATTAAACCATTTTCCGCATTTCTGCAGTTTTAACAATCAGTTGTACAATTTCTTCAGAACTAATCGTTTTACAATTAAATATCAGATCATAATCTAAATCAGAAGTTCTTTTCCCTGCAAAATCTTTTCTCAACATGGCTCTTTTTTTATCCATTTCAAAGGTTAATTTTTTTGCTTCTCTATGTAAAATTTTATGTCTTCGGCTCACCCCTTCAATTCGGTATTCTAGAGGAGCAATTAGCCTAACATGTAATGCATTTTTAATATCATATAAAATACTAGCTCCTGCTCTCCCAACAATAATTACACGTCCCTGTTCGCCAAATGAATAAATCACTTCACTAATAGTTTTTCTTATTTTTCGTTCACTTTTGTAGTATTTGCTCGATAAAGCTTCTAATATTTCATCTATTGCACTTCGTTTTTCAAATTGAAAAATGTATTCAATTTTTTCCGTTTCTATGCCCAGCTCTTTGGCCGATTCTTCAAGAATTTCTTTACTAATTACTTTCCAGGGGTCATTAAGATTTCCTTCCATTTTGGTTAAAATATCTGCAAGGTCAGTAGCACACAAGTTTGCAGGACAACCAAAAGATCTTGAAATAGTAATTACCGGACCAACCTTTTTAGGTTCATCAATTTTTTGAATTCTTTTATGTCTCTCTTCCAGATATTTAAGTAATATATTAGCCATAATAAAAAATTTGTAATTAACTATTGATTTAATTTTAACAAGTTATCAAAATTTATTGATTTTTTCAACTTTATACCTTGAATTGAAATAATAGATATTTAGATATTCGACATAAAAATTCAATGAACACTGATAATAATCTTAAAATCATTATCCAGTGTTATATAAAATTTCACTACTGTCCGGTAAAAATTTTAATGCCGTACCTACGGCACTTTATCAATTCGTTTTTAGTATTTTTTATCGTAATTTCGTCGCTCCGCGACTTTTTAGTCCCGTTAGAGATGACTTTTCGGTAAAAATCAGCTTACCATTAACTGTAAGCCCTGTAGTGGCCATATTAAGTAAATTCTTACTATATCAAAATTTCCATTCGTTTCTTTTAATTTAAACCGGATACCAATGATACAATTTATAGACTTTTTATTTTTGAGGTTAAAGATATTTTTATATTTTTGCAACGCTTTTCGAATAACTAGAAAAGTTCTTTAAATATTTGCATGGTCTCGTAGCTCAGTTGGATAGAGCAACAGCCTTCTAAGCTGTGGGTCGCAGGTTCGAATCCTGCCGGGATCACAAAAGCCACTTTTAATAGAGTGGCTTTTTAATTTCATAAGAATTCGAAAAATTATTTTAAATATCTGCTTGCTTTAAATAAATTTTCAGTTGCTTTTCTGAAAAAGAATTTATCTGAGTTGATCTATTATTTCTTAAATTAGTAATAAGTCCTTTTACAAAATTTATACGTATTTTATCCCATAATTCTAAATTAATATTATCTAATTTTTTATAGGTCAACACAGGAAAAGCTATATTTATTGCTTCATTTTCATAGGTTTCACAAAAAGACTCTGCAAGTATTGCCTGAATACCCAGAGATATAAAACAATCAATTGTTTGTTGGCGAAAAGTTCCACAACCAAAATTTTTTCCAGTAATTAAAATGTCTCCAGGAATTGATTGTTGTGCAAAATTTTCATAATTTTCTAATCCATTAAAAGTATACTCTCCTAACTCATTAAAATCATTTATGGCAAAATATTTATCTGGAAAAATCATTTTTGTATCGATATGATCTTTACGAATGAGCCAGGCACGTCCTTCAATAATTTTAGGTTTATCAAATAGATTGTTTTCCATTTTTCAATTTAAGCATTTATCAGTTTTGTAACAAATTTAACATAAATACCATATAGTTAAACATTTTATAGTTATTGATTTTGTAATATTCGTTATAATAAGATCTCAAGCTTGGAGCAAATAAATCATGTAATAAATTTTAAAATCAATAATATGCAATTATTTTTGCATTTTTTAAATAAATACTCATGCAGCATAATCTAAATAGCAATATTTTAAAATTATATATAATTAAAATTGCCAAATGGTTTATGCTATTTATGCCCATTGTTGTTCTTTTTTATGAAGATAATGGATTGGCCATGCGGCATGTTTTTCTGTTACAATCCATTTACTCAGTATCTATTGTTATTTTAGAAATTCCTTCAGGTTATTTTGCTGATGCATTAGGTCGAAAATCAACACTAGTTATTGGAACCATAATGGGTTTTTTGGGATTTTTAACCTACAGCTTTTCTTATGGTTTTGTAGGTTTTTTAGTTGCAGAAATTATATTAGGTATCGGACAAAGTTTAATTTCCGGAGCAGATTCGGCTATGCTTTACGATACGCTTCAGGAGACAGGAAAAAAGGAGCAATATATTAAATTTGAAGGTCGGATGGTTTCTATGGGAAACTTTGCCGAGGCCATTGCCGGAGTTTTAGGTGGGTTATTGGCAGGACTTAGTTTACGATACCCCTATTATGCACAAACCCTCGTGTCATTTATTGGTATACCAGCAGCTATAATACTGATAGAACCAAAAAAACACAGAGAAGTTATTAAACTTAAATTTAATGATATTCTAAAAATTGTTAAATATGCACTTTACGATCATAAGGAATTAAAGTGGAATATCATTTTTTCTTCAGTTATAGGAGCTGCTACCTTAACTATGGCTTGGTTTGTTCAGCCTTATTTTGAAATGATTGCTCTTCCGGTCACGCTTTTCGGAATTTTTTGGACTATGCTAAACCTCACCGTTGGAGTTAGCGCAATATTTGCACATAAAATCGAATACAAATTAAAACAACCCAAAACCTTGCTATGGATTACGATACTAATACCCGCAGGATATATTGCTATTAGCAGAATTCAAGCATTATGGGGAATAGGCGTTTTATTTATTTTTTATTTTGTTCGGGGAGTAGCCACACCAATATTAAAAGACTATATCAACAAATTATGCGATTCAAATATCCGGGCTACCGTATTGTCGGTCAGAAACTTCGTCATCCGTATATTCTTTGCCATAATTGGCCCATTGGTCGGTTGGCATACCGATACGTTCAGTTTACAAGCTGCATTATTGCTATCGGGTATAATTTTTCTTATGCTGGCTGGTTTAACCTTAATAATTTATTTAAAAAATAGAGCTATGTTGAGGAGGATGTAGCGGCTAAAAAAGCCGACGTTGTGGCAACCAAAACTGCCGTTTGTATTTCTTTTAATATTTTTTGAACAGCATCGCTAATCTCAATATCCTTGGTAAGTTCATTAATGCGTTTATTTGCTAATTTATAATCCTTTTTATTAGCAAAAAATGTACGGCTTAATTTACTACTATTCAATAAGCTCAGCAACAATAAACTTTCTAAATCTGCTTTTTTATTATCAAGAACAATTTCCAGAAAATGGTTTACAATATCATCTTTATATTTACGATCGATAAGCGGATAAGAATAAAAGTTAAAAAGGCCAAAAAAATAAAATTTTTGATGAATACTCAATATATTCTTGCCAGATAAATCTTTCAATATCTGCTTTTTATACCTTGAAGCTCTATTCCCAATTTTGTTGACCCAATATTTAGCCGTTCGTTTTCTTTTGGATCTTTTTATAATTTTTATGGAAGCATTAATAACTTCATCATTCGTAAATTTATCATCCACAAGTATTAGTCGCTTATTTTCAATTTCAATTTTATTCATTTCCGATAGTTCCAGCAATATGGCTCCGGCAATACCATAATGCAAGGATAAACTATCAATTACAAATTTCCCTTTTTTTGCATCCAGGGCTATAATTATAAATTTTTCGATCAGATTAAGCTGCATAATTTTTCATTTTAGATAAAAGTAAGAAATATGGTATATATATTAAAATTATTCAGTTAATAATTTAATTATTGATGAACACGAGTTAAATAAATATTCTTACCCAAAAATTAAAAAAAAAGATTGATTAAATAAATTTGGTATAATAGCAAGATTAATTTGATTGAATGCTTGATTTTTAATATCCTAGTAAAATTTTCCTAATCATTCCCGCAAACGTTTTAAATGAACAATAACTTATAAATAAATAAAAAAGATACTTATTAAACATATTTTTTTTTGATAAATACTTGAATCTTTTAAAAATTTATTGGAAATCATTATTTTATTTAGTGATTCATTTTATAATCAAAAAATACAGATATTATGAAGTTATCCGTAAAAGATGCCATGCGATGTGTTGGCTGTCAGAGTTGTATGTTTGCATGTTCGAGGCGTAGCGGGAATGCAGGATTATCAAACACCTGTATTGGTGTTCGATCCACTGGAGGAATATCCAGAGGGTATACCGTAATTGTTTGTCGTTCATGTAAAAATCCACCTTGTGCCAGTGTTTGCCCTACAGGGGCATTAGTGCCTCAAAAAAATGGTGGAGTACGTTTAAATGCTTCCAAATGTATCGGATGTGGATTATGTAAAGAAGCTTGCATTATTGATGCTGTATTTTGGAATGAAGAGCAAAATAAGCCTGTAATTTGTGTACAATGTGGAATTTGTGCAGAATATTGTCCATACGATGTTTTAGAATTAATCAAAGATGAAGAGGAAGTTAGCCATGAATGAAAATGACACTTTATCAAGAGTATTATATATAGATCTGACAAAAAAGAAATCTTGGGTCAAAGACCGAAAAGATCTTTTTGAAAAGTATTTAGGTGGTACGGGTGTTGCTACTCAGTTATTAATGGAAGAATGCCCTGAAGGGATTGACCCATTAGCACCCGATAGTCCAATCATTTTTGCTGTAGGCCCTTTAACTGGTGTTTTTCCTTTAGCATCGAAAACCTGTGCGATGTTTAAATCGCCACACACAGGTGATCTGGGAGAAAGCCATGCCGGGGGAAGAAGCGCTATTGCTATTCGTATGGCCGGCTATGGTGCAATAATTATAAAGGGCGCCAGCGAAATACCTGTTTACCTTTCGATCCACGATGGAAAAGTATTTTTTAAAAATGCAGAAACTTTATGGGGAATGAAAGACAGTTCGATACCTGCTCGAGTAATAAGACAAAATGAAAAAGATGAAGGACTCCGGGCCATATTCCGTATTGGCCAGGCAGGAGAAAATCTTGTGACCTTTTCCAATGTTACTACGGAAACCTATCGTCATTTTGGCAGATTAGGCTTAGGAGCCGTTTTTGGAAGTAAAAAATTAAAGGGACTTATTGTTTCAGGTAAACGGATGATTGAGGTAACCAATAAAAAAGAATATAAAAAATTATACAATGATATTTATAACACGGCAACGGACTCACCAGTAATGAAAAAATATCACGATATTGGAACGCCTATTAATATTAAAACATTAAATACACTCAAAGCTTTACCCATTAAAAACCTGCAAAAAAGTACCAGCGAATCTATAAAACCCTTAACAGGTGAAGAAATGGCAAAAAATCATCTTGCCAGAAGAGTGGCTTGTGCACACTGCCCTGTAGCTTGTGTTCATTTAGCCTACTTGCGTGAACCTTATGAAGATGATCCCTATTTTTTTAAAACAACACCTGTAGGTTACGATTTTGAATTAATTTATTCATTAGGGACAATGGTTGGAATTTTTGATCCAACACAAATGCTTAAATTAATTGATAAGGTAGAAGAAGTTGGAGTTGATGCCATGAGCATGGGAGTTATTCTGGCCTGGATTACTGAAATGGTTGAACGGAATAAAATTTCAGGAGCGGATATTGAAGAATTGCAGATAAAATGGGGCGACGCAGATACCTATATCCAATTAGTGGATAAAATTACGCACCCAAAAACCACATTTCTTAAAGCTTGCGCCAAAGGTGTAGATTTTGCTGCCAGCAAATATGGTGGAAAAGAATTTGCCATGCAATTTGGAAGAAATGAAATGCCTGGTTATCATACAGGGCCTGCTTGTTATTTAGGATTTTTATTGGGTGCAAGGCATAGTCATTTAGATAATGCTGGTTATTCGATAGATCAAAAAGAATTGCTCGATAATACTTTAGCTCCCGAAAAGGTTGTAGATAAATTATTAGATGAAGAAGCCATCCGACAAATTCTTTCAAGTATAGCCGTATGCTTTTTTGCCCGCGGCATTTATGATCTAAAACTGGTAAGCCGGGGACTTAAACTTGTTGGTTTTGATCTGGATGATAAACAATTACACGAAATTGGAAAGCAAATACATTTAAATAAATATAAATTTAAAGTCCGTGAGGGGTTTGAATTTGATAAGCTAAATATCCCTGAACGTATTTATCAAACAGAAGATCCTACAGGACAAATCACCAAAGAATTTATCCATAGTGGTCTAAAATATGTTCAAAAATTAATAATTCAGTAGATTATATTAACCAATTAATACCAGTTGGGATTTGCTTTATCCTGACTGGTATTTTTATATTTATTAGTAACGACAGATTTTAATTCTTTTTTTATGTTTCTGCATCAATTTATTATACTATCTTCATGATTCTGTTTTAAATCTCATATTTTATTATTAACCTGGATCTCTTAACTTTGAAAAATTTACTTTTGACCATAAACTTTTATACATGGATATAAATATTTTAGAATGGATTGGATTTGCTGCATCGGTAATTATTGCATTATCTATGACAATGAGCTCGATCGTCAAATTCAGATGGATTAATTTAATTGGAGCAACAACTTTCTCAATTTATGGTTTTCTCATCGGATCACTTCCTGTAGGATTCTTAAATGGTTTTATTGCAGTAGTTGATATTTATTATTTATTAACCATTTATGGAAAGAAAGAGGTTTTTGAAACGATAGAAATAAATGAAGACAATAACTACCTTTTACGATTTTTAGCATTTCATCATAAAGATATTCAAAAATTTTTCCCGGGTTTTACTTATAACCCCAAAATGAATACTACAGGCTTTTTTATTTTACGTAATATGGCTGTAGCCGGAATATTTTTAGCACACAGAGAAGACAGCAATATTTTAAGAGTTGAACTTGACTATGTAATTCCCGAATATCGTGATTTTAAAAACGGAAAATTTATTTATTTACATTTAAGAAAAAAATTTATCCAGGAAGGATTTGATATAGTTAAAGCATCAGGGAAAAATAAAGAATACACTCAATATTTAAAAAAACTTGGCTTTAACGAAGACCCAAAAGGAGTATATTTTAAAATTTTAAAAAAGACTAAATAATCAAAATTCCAACTAGAATAATGTTGTAAGTCATTACTTATTTAAAGTCCTGAGAATAGAAGAAATGCTATCATTCATACGGCCAAAGCTCGTAGGACTAAACATTAAGATGCCGGTCCATGAAGATTGTTAAAAATATGTTAATATTAAATTGATTTTTTTAATTTCCGTATGCATGATTTCCTTATATTTGTCCGAAATATACATTTTGATACTATAAAATGATATTGATAATTTTTAAAAATCAAATTAAGTCAACAGAACAAAATATAAGGGTCAGATAACCCGATTAAAACAGGTTTCTTTTTTAGAAACCTGTTTTTTTTGTGCAAAAAAAAACTATGATATTTTTAATTTTCAGTATTCTCTCGTCAGCCTCTATTTATGTAATATTTAAATACATCGATCGCATTAAAATTGCAACCTTTGATGTAATAATTATTAATTATATTAGCGCGGCAATATTGGGTTTATTCCTATCCGATACACACGCTGATATTTTTCCTGTACATCAAAATCAATGGTTTCCTTACGCCGTTTTAATCGGGATATTATTTATTGTGATGTTTGTTGTTATCGCAAAATCATCCCAAATTGTAGGGATTGCCATTACAACCGTATCCAATAAAATGTCGGTGATCATTCCCATAACCTTTTCTATTTTAATCGACCCACTGGATGAATTAACCAACCTTAAAGAAGCAGGCATCATTATGGCAATTATTGCTGTTTTTTTATCCATTTACCGTAAACGGAAAATCGAATTTGACCTGCGCAATATTTATTTACCCATTATTCTATTCCTAGGAATGGGAATTGTTGATTCAATCGTAAAGTATGCTCAGCAATATTACGTAAACGATAATGTACTCCCGTTGTTTACCGTAATTCTTTTTATCATGGCTGCTATTGCTGGTTTGGTTACTAAATTATTAAGAAAAACACCTTTCAAAGCATTAGTCAATCCAAAAGTTTTAATGTGGGGATTTCTTTTAGGAATAAGTAATTATGGATCATTATATTTTGTAATAAAAGCGCTAAATTATAAAGATGCATTTGGCGACCATATTGACGGGTCGGTTGTATTTGGTATTAACAACCTGGGAATAATTGCATTATCCGTAATCATCGGATTACTAGTTTTTAAAGAAAAAATATTAAAAATAAACTGGGTAGGAATCATTATTTCATTTATTGCAATCTATATTTTATCAATAACATAAGATGGCTGATTATAACGATGAATACTTAACCATTAGTAAATCTTCTGAGGGATTATTTAAAGATCGGGGAAGCAAATTCCTGGCTTATACCTTTCCTGTATCTTCAGAAGAAGAAATAAAAGTCATCCAGGAACAACTCCGGAACAAATATCATGATGCGCGGCATCATTGTTACGCATACATGCTTGGGCCTGAAAAAGAAGTATATCGTGCCAACGACGATGGTGAGCCTTCAAGTACTGCAGGTAAGCCTATTTTAGGACAAATACGATCCTTTAATTTAACCAATATACTTATTGTGGTAATACGCTATTTTGGGGGCACAAAACTAGGTGTTGGTGGGCTTATCAATGCATACAAAACTGCTGCAGAAGAAGCACTTAAAAATGCTAAAATCATTAAAAAAACTTTACATGATATTTATGAATTAAAATTTGATTACCCACAAATGAACGAAATAATGCGAATTATGAAAGAAGAAAATATAGCACAAATTGACCAAAATTTTGAATTAACATGTTCCATTACACTGGCTTTACGAAAAGCTGAAGTAGATAAAATTTTAAGTAAATTCGATCGAGTGGAAAAATTAAAAATTGAATTTGTTGAAACAAGATAAATCATTAAAAAAATTAAATTAAGTACCACTAAATAACCAAATTTGATGAAAAACAAAAATTTAGTATCAATCACTGATTTTTCAAAAGATGAAGTCTTTAAAATTCTTGATTTAGCAGAAGAATTTGAGAAAAATCCTAATCAGAACCTTTTACAGGGCAAGGTTATTGCCACATTGTTTTTTGAACCTTCTACCCGCACCCGTTTAAGCTTTGAAAGTGCAATCAGCCGTTTGGGAGGTAAATATATAGGATTTACCGATGCCGGCTCATCTAGTGTAAAAAAAGGCGAGTCATTGAAAGATACCATTATGACTGTTGCCAATTACAGCGATATGATTATTATGCGTAATCCGATTGAAGGAAGTGCACGCTGGGCCAGTGAAGTTTCAAAAGTCCCAATTGTTAATGCTGGCGACGGAGCAAATCAACACCCTACGCAAACATTACTTGATTTATATTCTATCCGGAAAACCCAGGGTACACTCGATAACCTGAATGTATTTTTTGTGGGTGATTTAAAATATGGCCGTACGGTACACTCGTTGCTTCAAGCCATGTCGATGTTTAATACCACTTACAACTTTATCTCGCCCGAGGAATTAAGAATACCGGATGAATACAAAATGTTTCTGGATAAAAAAGGTTTAAAATATTATGAACACCTCGATTTTTCTGATATTATTTCACATGCAGATATTATTTATATGACACGTATACAGCGGGAACGATTCTCTGACCCCATGGAATATGAAAAAACAAAAAACTCATATGTTTTAAAGAAAAATATGCTGGAAAAAACCAAATTAAATATGAAGGTTTTACACCCTCTGCCAAGAGTAAACGAGATAAGTACTGATGTAGACACTGATGAAAAGGCCTATTACTTTACACAGGCCCTTAATGGTGTATATACACGCCAAGCTATTATTACTTCAATCCTTGGTTTAAAATAAATAAAATTTAAATATTATGACAGAAAAAAAATTACAAGTGAGTGCCATACAAAACGGTACCGTTATCGACCATATCCCTGCTGACAAATTATTTAATGTTATTAATATCCTGGGACTCAACAAAATTAAAAATCAGATTACTTTTGGCACCAACCTGGAAAGTAAAAAAATGGGACTAAAAGCTATTATCAAACTATCGGATGTATTTTTCGCCGATAACGAGATTAATAAAATTGCGCTGGTAGCTCCCGAAGCAAAATTAAATATTGTAAAAGATTATCAGGTAGTTGAAAAGAAAATCGTTGAAGTTCCCGATAATATTACGGGCATAGCCAAATGTGGTAATCCAAAATGTATTACTAACCACGAAGGAATAATTACGAAATTCCAGGTAGTAAACAAGAAAAAAGTAGCTTTAAGATGCCATTATTGTGAAAAAATAACAGATTCAGAACATATGGAAATTTTTTAACAAATTTTTATTTGATGGTAAATAAAACAAGCCAGGTTATAAAAGCCTGGTTTATTCGTATTAATAAAAATATTTAATATTTTATCGAATGCGGTCCATACTACGTATCAATGCTTCGTCTTTGCCAATAGCTCTTATAGCCAAATAGGTCAAAACCGCCGAAACAAATGGAAAAATTACAGTTATCTTGTAACTAATAATTCCGTTTAATTGGTTTGAAAAACTTTGAATATAATAATAATTAAGTCCTAAATAACCAATCATTAAAAATATGTTAATCAAATTAATTCGCATTTGGAATATTCGCTTCTTATAAAAAAAAATACTTGAGAAAGAAATCAACACAATAATTGAAAGTAAAATAATTGGCGGCAAGGTTAACGAATAAATACTATCTTCCTCTAAAAATGCTAATCCGTTAAACTGAAAAATAAAAACCTGTCCGTTTTCGGCCAATAATTCTGCATAAGGATAGAAAAATATGGATGCCATTAAAATGGTTACTACTACCAAATAAACCGATTGAATTCTCTGAATCATAACGTATTAAAATAAATCCTTTAAAACATAGCTATTAATAACCACAAAATTAGCTGATTTTATTGATTTTTACATTAAAATGAGCTGAATTCTATGATTTTTTTCCACCCCATTTATAAAATTATCTTATCAAGACCCTTTCTAAAGCGTTCATTTTTCTCACGTTCCTGTAAATCATCGGGAAACAACTCTATTTCACCTTTATAACCAATCGCCATTATAGCCAGTGGCTCCAAATCATCATCTAAACCAAAATATTCTTTAGCTTTTGCTATACTATATCCTCCCATTTGATGCACATATAATCCTAACGATGTGGCTTGAGCCAGCAGATTGCCCACAGCCATTCCGGTATCATGTTGTGCAAATCGATTTGGTTTTCCGGTTACTGTTGATGTTTTTTTTGCCAGGCTCATAACCAAAACCGGCGCATATTTTGCCCAATATTGATTGGCTTCAACCAAACAATCAAAAAGTTTAGCATAATTTTCATCTTCATTTTTCACACCAACAAGAAACCGCCAGGGCTGCTCATTATAACTCGACGGAGCCCTACAAACGGCCTCGAAAAGTGAAGCTAATTTTTCATTTTCAATTTTTTGAGATGAAAAAATTACAGGGCTATACCTGTGTTTAATTATTTGATGAATAGTGTCCATAGAATAAATATTTTATCGTAATTCTATAACAGAAAAATAATAATTCTGTTCAATACATAAAAATTAAAAATACTCTTAAGGCTTTAAATATGTTTTATAATATGGCAAAATCTTTGCTTTTAGTTTGAAAATCATAAAACTAATTCGTAGAATTGTAAGCTAAATTAGAAAAACCAAAATGAGTATATAACCTGTTAAATTAGAAGACTATGGCAAAAATGACAAGTCAAGATTACATTAAAAGAGAAGAAAAATACGGAGCACATAATTATCATCCGCTACCAGTAGTATTAGAAAAAGGCGAAGGTGTTTTTGTATGGGATGTTGAAGGGAAAAAATATTATGATTTTCTTTCAGCTTACTCTGCAATAAACCAAGGACATTGCCATCCAAAAATAGTAAAGGCACTTACCGATCAGGCCCATCAACTAACGCTAACTTCCAGAGCTTTTCATAATAATGTTTTAGGCGAGTATGAAGAATATATAACCAAATATTTTGGTTACGATAAGGTTTTACCTATGAATACCGGAGCTGAAGCCGACGAAACAGCGATTAAGCTTGCTCGTAAATGGGGATATCAGAAAAAAGGAATACCTGAAAATAAAGCAAAAATCGTTTGCTGTAACGAAAATTTCCATGGAAGAACTATTACTATTATTTCCATGTCAACTGATCCTGTGGCTTATAAAGATTATGGACCTTACACTCCAGGATTTGTAAAAGTTCCTTACAACGATACTGAAGCATTGGAAAAAGAATTAAAAGATCCTAATGTTGCTGCATTTATGGTTGAACCTATCCAGGGAGAAGCGGGTGTTTATGTTCCCGAAGATGGTTACTTAAAAAAAGTAGCTGAATTTTGTAAAAAATATAATGTTTTATTTATCGCTGATGAAGTTCAATCTGGTATTGCACGTACCGGTAAGTTATTAGCATGCGACCATGAAGGAGTAAAACCAGATGTATTAATTCTAGGTAAAGCTATTTCAGGAGGTGTATTCCCAATTTCGGCTGTATTAGCCAATGATGATATCATGCTTACCATTAAGCCGGGTGAACATGGTTCAACTTTCGGAGGCAATCCAATAGCCGCTAAAGTTGCTATGGCCGCATTAGATGTTATTAAAGAAGAAAAAATGGCTGAAAATGCTGAAAAATTAGGAAAAATTTTCCGCGAAGAATTTAGAAATATTAAATCAGACATGATTGAGCTTGTTCGTGGTAAAGGATTACTTAATGCTGTAGTAATTAAAAATAAAGAAGGAAAAACAGCATGGGATGTTTGTGTTGCGATGGCCGAAGCCGGCGTTTTAGCCAAACCTACCCACGGAGATATCATTCGTTTTGCTCCTCCGCTGGTTATTACCGAAGAGCAATTGCGTGATGCAATGAATATAATTAAAAAAGTATTCAAACAATTTGAATAGGTTTATCGTAAATTATTAAACCTTTAATAAAAAAAGCTGTCTCAATCATAATTGAGCAGCTTTTTTGTTTTCGTAAATAATAATTCATTATAAAATCAATTTAAAAATGAAATCAAGAATCATTCTAAAATTTGCTGTAATAGCATTCATTATTATGGGAATAACAACTTCATGTCAACAAAAGGTTGACGAGGAAATTACCTTCGATGTAAGCCTTATCGATAAGAGTTTCGATCCGGTACAGGATTTTTATCATTACGCCAATAATGGCTGGTTGGAAAAATATCCTCTTCCGGATGATGAAAGCCGATATGGTTCTTTTGACCAACTGGCAAAAGAAACAAGTAAAAAAGTACACAGCCTGGTAGAAGAATTAGCTTCAAAAGAAAATGAGCAAGGTACCATCGAACAAAAAATCGGAGATTTTTATGCCTTAGGTATGGATATGGACAAAATTGATGAACAAGGGTTAACGCCAATACAATCCGAATTTGACCGCATTGCTGCCCTGGAAACCTCCGAAGATGTTCAAAACCAGATCGCCCATTTTCATATGCACGGCATTGGTTCATTATTTGGATTTTTTGGATCTCCCGACCCTAAAAACAGTGATATGAACATTGCTCATATCAGTCAGGGTGGATTAGGGATGTCTGACAGAGACTATTATACAAACGATGATGCACGCTCAAAAGAAATTCGTGAAGCTTATGTAAAACATGTTGAAAAAATGCTTATCCTTAGCGGGATTTCAGAAGATGAAGCTCAAAAAAGAGCCTCAACCATTATGAATTTGGAAACACGATTGGCTAAAGCATCTTTTACCCGATTAGAAAACAGAGATCCCAATGCAACCTACAATAAAAAATCGCAGGAAGAAGTTAAAAATCTTTATCCAAATTTCAATTGGGATAATTACATGGGAAATATGGGTTTAGATTATGATGGAATTATTAATGTTCGTCAACCCAAATTTTTTGATGAAATGAATAAAATGCTAAACGATGTTAGCATTGAAGACTGGAAAACTTATTTCTACTGGAACTTACTACACTCCACCGCAAACTATATCGGTTCTGAGTTTGAAAAAGAACATTTTGATTTCTTTGGGAAAACGATGCAGGGAAGTGAACAGATGCGTGAACGTTGGAGAAGGGTGTTAGGTGTTACAAACAGAGCATTAGGTGATGCCATTGGGCAAAAATTTACCGAAAAATATTTCCCGCCCGAAGCCAAGGAACGAATGGTTAACTTAGTAGAAAACCTGCGTACTGCACTAGGTCAACGCATGGATAACCTGGAATGGATGAACGAAGAAACTAAAGAGAAAGCGCATGAAAAATTAGCAACCATGAGGGTTAAGATTGGGTATCCCGATCAATGGGAAGATTATTCCGAATTACAAATCGGTGACGAATCTTATATTTTAAATATCTTAGAAGCAAATAAATTCCGAAGAAAAGATAATCTTAAAGATATTGGTAAACCGGTAGATAAAGATGAGTGGTTTATGAATCCACAAACCGTAAATGCCTATTATGCACCATCGATGAACGAAGTTTGCTTTCCTGCAGGAATTTTACAACCTCCATTCTTCTATTTGGAAGGTGATGATGCCATTAACTACGGTGCTATTGGGGCAGTGATCGGTCATGAAATGACCCACGGTTTCGACGACCAGGGAAGATTATATAACAAGGAAGGGAACCTTAATAACTGGTGGACTGAAGAGGATGCTGAGCGTTTCGAAAAAAGAACAGAAGTACTAGTTAACCAATTTAACAATATTTTTGTTTTGGATACTTTACGTGCCAATGGAAAATTATCGTTGGGTGAAAACATTGCCGACTTTGGCGGATTAAATATTGCTTATACCGCATTTCAGAATGCCCAAAAAGAAAATCCACAGGAAGAAATGATTGACGGATACACACCCGATCAACGATTCTTTTTAAGCTGGGCAAGAGTTTGGGCACAAAATATCCGAGATAAAGAAATTGTTCGCAGAACAAAAGAAGATGTTCATTCGCTGGGAATTAATCGTGTACACGGGCCAATTGCCAATATGCCTGAATTTCACAATGCTTTTAATGTAAAACCAGGAGATAAACTGTACATTCCTGAAGAAGAAAGAGCTTCCATTTGGTAAAAAATAAATTATTAACGATAAAAAAAACCGTGCTTATTTAAGCACGGTTTTTTTATTATGCTCAGAAACTCTTACAGTGTTTTTTTTCTTTCATAAAACCGCTCTTCAATAATTTTGTCATTCTCCCACTGTTGAATCGCTACTTCAGATATCATGAGCTTAGTGCCATCTTTTTGTTTGATATTAATCCAAAATTCAATCATCGAAATCTGACGGTTTTCATCTGAAGTTATGGCGATAATTTTATCACCGTAAATTTCTTGTATATTTTTAATAAAATTTTTATCATAATCCAGATTTTCTTTTTTCCCTTTACGGATTTTTCCATCAGCCTGGATCACCATAATTTCATCATGGTAATACTCTTCCTTAGCTTCCGAAAGTTTTCCTTCTTCCAGCATAGTATAAAGGTCTTTAACTTTTTCGTAACAAGTCATGCTAAAATTGTTAAGGTTAGACTTTTAAAATTACAAAAAACCTTCAAAAATTGCACATATTTTTAACACAAAAAATAAAACAAAGATTTTATTCCTTTTTTTTTACAATTCAATTATTTCATCATTCAAAACCAACATATATTAAAGATATTTTTAATAGTGCTAAAATCATTGCTTTTTTTTTGACCGTTTTAGATTGTTTTGTATGTTTACATCATTAATAATTTAAATTAAATCATAACATAGAATACATAATGAAAACATTAGAAAAATTAAACCCAAAAGTAGTGTGGAGCTATTTCGAAGATATTTGCCAGGTTCCACGCCCCTCAAAAAAAGAAGAAAAGATTATTCAGTTTTTACTGGATTTTGCCAAAGAACATAACCTGGAAGCCAAACGGGACGAGATTGGAAATATTTTAATCAAAAAGCCGGCAACGCCGGGTAAAGAAAAGGTAAAAATGGTGGTACTGCAAAGCCATATCGATATGGTTTGTGAAGCCAACGAGGGTACCGATCACGATTTCGATAAAGACCCAATACAACCTTTAATTGATGGCAACTGGGTAAAAGCCAAAGGAACAACCCTAGGTGCTGACGATGGCATTGGCGTGGCTGCACAAATGGCTATTTTAACCGCTACCGATATTGAACACGGTCCTATCGAATGTTTATTTACGGTGGATGAAGAAACCGGATTAACCGGAGCATTTGCCTTAAAACCAGGTTTTTTTGATGGAAAAATATTGATTAACCTCGACTCTGAAGATGAAGGTGAGCTGTTTATTGGTTGTGCCGGTGGTATTGATACCTTAGCAACATTCGAATACGATACGGAGAAAGTTCCTGACCAACATGTTGGCCTTAAAATAAGTGTTACCGGATTGAATGGAGGACACTCAGGAGATGAAATAGATAAAGGACTTGGTAATTCAGTAAAAATAATGAACCGTTTTTTATGGAATGCCTTTAATAAATTTGATATACGAATTGGGGAATTTGAGGGTGGAAAAGCAAGAAATGCAATTCCTCGTGAGACTTTTGCTCATATTACCTTACACAAAGACGAAAAAGATGAATTACTAAACTATTTTAACGAATATGCTCCGGCAGTTAAAAGCGAGCTTTCCATTACCGAACCTAAACTTGAGCTATCCATTGAAGAGGCTGATTTGCCTGAACTTGTTATTGATGAAGACACCCAATTTGCTCTATTAAACGGTTTGTATGCTTGCCCACACGGAGTATATGCCATGAGCCGGGAAATCGAAGGTTTGGTAGAAACTTCAACCAACCTTGCTTCCATCAAGTTTATTGAAAACAACCAGATATTTATTACTACCAGCCAACGTAGCTCGGTAGATACCGCCAAAACTGATATTGCAAGTAAAGTTGAGAGTGTATTCCTATTGGCCGGAGCAAAAGTTAAACATAGCGATGGATATCCGGGATGGAGACCCAATACTAATTCGGAAATTATGAAAATTACCGAACAATCGTATAAAAAACTATTCAATGAAAAACCTATAGTACGAGCTATACATGCAGGTCTGGAATGTGGTTTATTCTTAGAAAAATACCCTTATTTAGATATGATTTCTTTTGGGCCAACCATAAAAGGAGCGCATACACCTGAAGAGAGAATTGATATAAAAACCACAGAAAAATTCTGGGATTTATTATTGGATGTATTAAAAAATATCCCAACCGAATAAAAAGTTTGTTTTTTTCATTAATATTGTTGTCCTGTCTGATTTTATCAGGCAGGACTTTTTGATTGTCATCCTGAGCCTGACTGCCCTCCTTCGGCGGATAAACCGTCAGGTAGGCCTGTCGAAGGATGACCAAAAATCATATAAAAAATGCTGTTTTTATCTTTTTCCATAGATTTTTTAAAGGACACTAATATCTATTCACCGGAAATTATTGCACTCCTTATTCTCGCTGGATTTTTAGTAGGTATTATCAATACCATTGCAGGGAGCGGTACTGTTATTACCTATTCACTTTTTATGATGCTTGGGTTGCCCATTAATTTTGCCAATGGAACCATTCGCCTGGGCGTAATTCTGCAAACCTTGGTTTCTACGTTAAATTTTAAAAAACACAACGCACTCGACTGGAAAAAAGGGTTCAAGCTTGCATTACCCGTAGTCATAGGTTCAATAGCAGGTGCTCAGATAGCCGTAGAGATAAACGAGGCAATATTCGAAAAAATAATGGCCGGAGTGCTTTTTATTATGCTAATATTTATTTTTTACCGTCCGGAGCACTGGCTAAAAAATCAGATGCATAAAATACAATGTAAACCAACCATATATCAACTGCTTCTGTTTTTTGTTATTGGCGTTTATGGTGGTTTTATCCATATTGGAGTGGGTATTTTTTTACTTTCGGTATTAGTTCTTAATGCAGGTTATGACTTAATTCAAGCCAATGCCATAAAAGTAATGATCGTATTTCTTTATAGCCCATTTGTTTTAGCAATTTTTATGATGAACAACCAGGTGCATTATGGTATGGGATTAATTTCTGCTATAGGAAATATCTTTGGTGGTTATGTGGGTTCACGAATGGCTATAAGTTGGGGAAGTAATTTTGTACGCTGGATTTTGATGGCTGTGATTATTTTGTTTTCTGCGTATTTGCTGAATATTCCTGAATTAATAAAATAATTATTTTAATAACTTTTTTGATATTCAAAATATTGTACGTATAATTGCAAAATCAAAACAGACAAAAAATGAATTTACAATTTGTACATACCATTCATCATCATCATTATCATGCTGGTAATGGCACCATATGCAAATTTTTGTAGATTCCTAAAAATATAACAGATCAAATAATTAAAGGGCTTGCAAATTTTGCAGGTCCTTTTTCATTTAAAACAAATTAGACAAAAAATAACAACAATGTACAAAACTAAAAAACATCATCATATCCATCATCATTCGAGTGAAAAACACACCCGGCGGAAGATACTATGACTATATTTTAAGTTCTCAACAAGAAATTTAAAGGCCTGTAGTTCTCTGCAGGCCTTTTTTATTTAACATAAATCAAATTTAAAAAAATGGAAAAATTAAAAATTGCAGTACAAAAATCGGGACGGCTTAGCGAAAAGTCCATTAAATTATTACAGGAATGTAATATCAAATTAACCAACGGAAACCGGAAACTTATCTCCGTTTCATCGAATTTCCCAATCGAGATTCTCTATTTACGGGACGATGATATCCCCCAATACATTTATGACGGAGTGGCTGATATTGGCATTGTGGGAGAAAACGAGATGCTCGAAAAAAACTACCCGCTAAAGGTTTATCAGCGGCTTGGTTTTGCCAAATGCCGATTGTCGCTGGCCATTCCAAAATCAGAAAATTACGAATCGCTCACTTACTTCCAGAACAAAAAAATTGCCACCTCCTACCCTTCAATTCTCCAAAGCTTTCTTAAAAAAAATAATATCGATGCCGAGATTCATCAAATAAATGGTTCTGTTGAAATTTCTCCCAGTATCGGTTTAGCCGACGCCATTTTCGATATAGTAAGCTCAGGAAGTACCTTAATAAGTAATGGTTTAAAAGAGATTGAAAAAGTAATGGATTCGGAAGCTGTAATTATTGGAAAAGAGACCATAAATCCGGGAAAAACTAAAATACTGGATGCCCTGTTATTCCGTATTAAAGCCATACAACAAGCCAACTCCAATAAATATATTTTGCTAAATGCTCCAAATGATAAATTAGAAGAAATCATAAACGTAATTCCGGGTATGAAAAGCCCTACCATTTTACCTTTAGCTGAAGAGGGTTGGTCATCATTACACTCTGTTGTTAATGAAGAAAAATTCTGGGAAATCATTAATAAACTAAAAAATGCAGGAGCGCAAGGTATTTTAGTCGTTTCGATCGAAAAAATGATTCTTTAAAACACATTGATTTTTATTACACAAATAAAAATAAATCATGAAATTACTTGAATATCCAAACCAAAAAGAACTAAATAAAGCGCTTAAAAGGCCTGTTTTTGAAACCAGGCAACTAGAAGAATCAGTAAAACAAATAATCAGGCAGGTTCAGGAAATAGGCGATAAAGCTATAATTGAACTTACAAGTAAATTTGATAATGTTCAGATTAATAATCTTAAAGTACCGCCCGATTCCATATACGATTCGGAAAAGTTTATTGATGCGGAATTAAAAACCGCTATGCGCATAGCAGCTGAAAATATCACTAAATTTCACAAAGCGCAAATGCCCCAGGTTATTTCCGTAGAAACTACCAGGGGCATTAACTGCTGGCAAAAATCAGTACCAATTGAAAAAGTAGGCCTTTATATTCCGGGAGGTTCGGCTCCTTTAATTTCAACAGTATTGATGTTGGCTGTACCGGCAAAATTAGCAAAATGCAAGAGAATTGTATTATGCACACCACCCGATAAAAATGGGAATATTAATCCGGCTATTTTATATGCAGCTAAAATTTCGGGAATACAGGAAATATTTACTTGTGGTGGAGCACAGGCTATTGCTGCCATGGCATATGGAACAGAAACAATTCCAAAGGCAGATAAAATTTTTGGCCCGGGTAACCAATATGTAACTATGGCTAAGCAAATTATTGCATCGCAGGGTTTTGCAATTGATATGCCCGCCGGCCCATCGGAAATAATGATTTTAGCTGACGATACAGCCAATCCTGAATTTATTGCTGCCGATTTGCTTTCACAGGCTGAACACGGCGCAGACAGCCAGGTTATCCTGGTTACCAACAGTAATAACACAGCTAATCAGACTTTAATTTGTGTAAACAATCAACTGGAAGCACTACCCAGAAAGGATATTGCAATGCAATCGTTAAAATCGGCAGCCATTTTGATTATAAAAAATGAACAGGAAATGATTGAAATAAGCAACCGGTATGCACCGGAACACTTAATAATCTCAACATTAAATGCTGATGAAATAGCAGAGCAAATAACTCAGGCAGGCTCGGTTTTTATTGGGAATTACACGCCTGAAAGTTTAGGTGATTATGCGTCGGGTACTAACCATACCCTGCCTACCAACGGATTTGCACGCAGTTACAGTGGCTTAAATATGGATGCCTATTTCAAAAAAATAACGTTCCAGAAAGCTACTAAAGAGGGGCTTGGAATAATTGGCCCATTTGTAGAGCAAATTGCTAAAGCAGAGCAATTACAGGCACACAAAAATGCAGTAAGTATTAGACTTAAAAACGATTTAAGATGAAACCTAAAATTGATTTTGATCTCAAAAAACTGGCTAGGCCAAATATTTTAAAACTCAAGCCTTACCAATCGGCTCGTGAGCAGATAAGCGACCAAGATGCTATTTTACTCGATGCCAACGAAAATCCATTCCCGTTTGGATATAACAGGTATCCGGATCCATTGCAACGAGAACTAAAAAAGAAAATCGCAAAACAAAAAAATATTCCCGTAGAAAAAATCTTTTTAGGCAATGGCAGCGACGAAATCATTGATCTGTTGATTCGTGCATTTTGCATACCCGGAAAAGATTCCATAGTAATAAATACGCCAACTTACGGGATGTACCAAGTATGCGCACAAATGAATGATGTAAAAGTTATTAAAGTTAAGCTGGATAAAAAATTTCAAATTGATTTACCGCAGGTTTTGAAGAAAAGCCGGCAGGCTAAACTCATCTTCATCTGCTCGCCAAACAATCCGACCGGAAATCTGGTAAAAAAGAAACCCATTTACGAATTGCTTAACCAGTTTAATGGCTTAGTGGTAATTGACGAAGCCTATATTGATTTTTCTGAAGATGCCGGGTTTATGTCCGAAATTAAGAATTACCCAAATCTGGTAATTTTACAAACCTTTTCGAAAGCCAGGGCAATGGCAGGAATACGGTTAGGAATGGCCTTTATGAATGCTGAAATCGTAAATGTTTTAAATAAAATAAAATATCCTTATAACATCAGCCTTCTAAATCAGAATGCGGCGTTAAAAGCCTTGGATGATGATTCGGTGAATTCGGGAGTAAAAGCAATTCTGGAACAAAGAGAATGGTTAATCTCTGAACTACAAAAACTCTCTATAGCCGAAAAGATTTGGCCTTCGGATGCGAATTTCCTTTTGGTTCAATTTCAAAATCAACAGGATGTATTTGAATTTCTGAAAAAAGAAGGAATTATTGTGCGCGACCGATCAAACGAACCTAATTGTGAAGGCTGTTTGCGGATTACAGTTGGGAAATCTCTTGAAAATCTAATGCTGATAACAGTTTTAAAGCATTTGGATAAACGTATTTCTGAATATAAAATTTTTGAAATCCAGAAATCGTATTAATAAACATTCTTAGTGAAACCTTAGTTAACCACAAAGGATATCACAATGACCACAAAGTAAAAAATATAGAAAAAAATGAAAAAAATATTATTTTTAGATCGTGACGGAACGATTATCAAAGAACCTGAAGACGAGCAAATAGACAGCCTGGAAAAACTAGAATTCGTTCCGGGAGTTTTTCGGGTTTTGTATCAGCTCATCAATCAATTTGATTACGAACTGGTGATGGTTTCAAACCAGGATGGTTTGGGTACCGGTTCCTATCCTGTCGAATCGTTCAATTTGGTTCAGGAAAAACTATTAACCACCTTAAAAGGCGAAGGAATTGAATTTTCCGGAATACTCATCGATGATTCTTTTCCTGTGGATAAAAGCCCGAACCGAAAACCCAGAACGAGTATGGTAAAGAAATATCTAAACCCGGAATTGGATTATGAAAACTCCTTTGTAATTGGCGACCGTTTAACGGATTTGCAGTTAGCCCGAAATATGAAACTGAAAGGGATTTTACTGGGTAAAAATAGTGATATTAGCATTACCAATAATAAAACACTATTTAACTGTAAAACCTGGGATGAAATATTAGAATTGATTAAAACAAACTCCAGGTCGGCGAATGTTGTCAGAAACACCAAAGAGACTCAAATTGAAATTCAGTTATCCTTAGACGGAGATGGACAAACCGATATTTCTACCGGGCTGCGATTCTTTGACCACATGTTGGAGCAACTTGGAAAGCATTCCGGACTAAACCTTTCAATGAATGTATCTGGTGATTTGGATGTGGACGAGCACCATACCATTGAAGACACAGCACTGGCTTTGGGCGAAGCATTCCTGAAAGCATTGGGCAGTAAAAAAGGAATTGAACGCTACGGTTTTAGTTTACCGATGGACGAATGCCTGGCACAAGTAGCTTTAGATTTTGGTGGCAGACCCTGGTTGGTTTGGGATGCAGAATTTAAAAGAGAAAAAATTGGCGACATGCCAACAGAAATGTTTTATCACTTTTTTAAATCTTTTGATGATGCTGCAAAATGCAACCTGAATATAAAAGCTGAAGGAAACAACGAGCATCACAAGATAGAAAGCATCTTTAAAGCTTTTGGAAGGAGTATAAAGATGGCAGTAAAACAAGAACAATTTTCATATGCCATTCCATCGACTAAGGGGGTTTTGTAATACGAAATTTGAAACTTGAAATTTGAAATTTGAAATTAATATGAAAATAGCAATCATAAAATACAATGCAGGAAATATACAGAGTGTAGCTTTTGCTTTGGAACGATTGGGAATAAAACCGGTTGTAACCGATGATGCCGAAATCATTTCAAAAGCTGATAAAATAATATTTCCCGGTGTTGGCGAAGCTTCCTCAACCATGAACTATTTGCGTCAGGCAAAACTCGATACCTTAATTCCAAACCTTAAACAACCGGTACTTGGAATCTGCTTAGGAATGCAATTGATGTGCAGTTTCTCAACAGAAGGAAACACTCCATGTCTCGAAATTTTTGACGAAAAGGTGGAAAAATTCCCACCGGGCAATAAAATTCCGCATGTTGGATGGAACAATATTAGCAATCTGAAAAGTCCCTTATTTAAAGGTTTACCCGAAAACAGCTATGTGTATTTTGTACACAGCTATTTCGTAAATCAGAGTTTATACAGTATTGCTGAATGTAATTACATTAAACCATTCAGTGCTGCTTTACAAATAAATAACTTTTTCGCTATGCAGTTTCACCCGGAACGCAGCGGAAAAACAGGTGAAATCATTTTAAAAAATTTTATAGCGTTATGATAGAAATAATACCAGCAATCGATTTAATGGACGGCCAATGTGTAAGGCTGTCGCAGGGAAAATACAACCAAAAAACCGTGTATTCAAGCCAGCCTGCACTTGTTGCAAAAGCATTCGAAAACCAGGGATATAAGCGTTTACACCTGGTAGATTTAGATGGAGCGAAATCAGGAAAACCAGAAAATTTAAATGTTCTAAATGATATATGTTCATCAACTAAATTAACTTTAGACTACAGCGGTGGCATAAGAACCGAAGAGCAAGTAGAAAACATACTAAAAGCCGGTGCAAGTTATATTGGTATAGGAAGTTTAGCGATAAAAGAGCCGGAAACATTTAAAAAAATGATTCAGAAATTTGGTTCTCAAATCTTTATTGTTGCATCGGATGTTTTAAACACCAAAGTATATATCAACGGATGGTTAAAAGAAACCAATATCGGGATATTTGACGTGATTTCGGCTTATTCCGAACTTGGAATCAATAAATTTATGTGTACCGACATTTCCAGAGATGGAATGCTATCAGGAGTAAATGTAGATTTATATAAATCATTAAAAGAAACATTTAAGGATAATTACATTATTGCCAGTGGCGGAGTAAGTTCTAAAAAAGACATTTACGATTTGGAAAAAGCCAGAATCGATGCCGTTATTGTGGGAAAAGCATTTTACGAAGATATTATTCCCGTTGAAAATTTAACTTTAAAACAATGTTAGCAAAACGAATAATTCCATGTTTGGATATTAAAGACGGACAAACCGTAAAAGGCATTGAGTTCGAAAACCTGAAATCCGTCGGCGATCCGGTTGAACTGGGCAAATATTACAGCGATAACGGAGCCGATGAACTGGTATTTCTGGATATTACCGCATCGCACGAAAAGCGTAAAACACTAAGCAAGCTGGTGAGCCGGATAGCTAAAGAAATAAACATACCGTTTACTGTAGGTGGCGGTATATCCAGCATTGAAGATGCGGATGTAATTTTGTCTGCCGGTGCCGATAAAATTTCGGTTAATTCAGCTGCAATTAATAACCCTGAGTTAATCAGCCGGATTGTAAATAAATTTGGAAGTCAGTTTATTGTACTGGCCATTGATGCAAAATTAGAAATTGATAAGTGGCTTGTTTACAAAAACGGTGGCAGAATAAAAACAGAACTTGAACTATATAGCTGGGCTAAAAAAGCAGAGCAATTAGGATGTGGTGAAATATTGTTTACATCCATGAACCACGACGGAACCAAAAATGGTTTTGCATTAGAACCTTTAAAATGGCTTGCCGAAAATATGAATATCCCGATAATCGCTTCGGGTGGTGCAGGTTCTATAAAAGATTTTATAGATGTTTTTAAATACGCAAACGTAGAAGCTGCTTTAGCTGCAAGCGTTTTTCATTATAAAGAAATTGAAATAAAAAAACTTAAACGACAACTGTCATCACATGGCATTTCTGTGAGATATTAATTATTGTACTCAAAGTCGGAGGCTCAAATTTCAGAGTTATCAGCTAGTAGCTCTGAGCTAAAAAAGACTTTAAAAATCAAAACGTAAAAAAATGGAACAAATTTTAAACTTCGATAAATTAAACGGATTAATACCCGCCATCATTCAGGATAATAATACAAAAGAAGTATTAATGCTTGGATTTATGAACCATGAAGCCTATGAAAAAACCCTGAAAAAACAAATGGTTACCTTTTACAGTCGTACGCGGAAACAATTGTGGACTAAAGGCGAAACAAGCGGTAATTATTTACAGGTAAAGAAAATAATCCCTGATTGTGACAATGATACATTGCTCATTATGGCTGAGCCTTCAGGCCCTGTTTGTCATACCGGCAATAGAACATGTTTTGGAGAATCAGAAAAGGAGTTTGACTTAAACTACCTGCAAAACATCATTAACAAACGAAAAAAAGAGATGCCTGTAAACTCCTATACGACAAAACTTTTTGAAAAAGGGATCAATAAAATTGCACAAAAAGTAGGGGAAGAAGCCGTTGAGTTAATCATAGAAGCAAAAGACCATAATGATGACTTATTTCTAAACGAAGCCGCTGATTTAATTTATCACCTGCTGGTGCTCTTGTCAGCAAAAAATTATGAGTTAAAAGAATTGGTAAACGTTTTAGAAAAAAGGCATAACAATTAAATTATTATTTTTTATTCATTTAAAACCATTTAAATCATGAAAAAAACATTGACCGTTTTAATTTGCTTCTTTTTAACAACAATTAATCTATTCGCACAAAATCAGAAAAAAGAAGAGCTAAAACCTGTCCTTCTAGTTATAGATGTACAGAATAATTATCTTCCAATGATGGATAAATCTGATAAAGATAAAGCATTCGATTATATAAATGCAGCCATTTGGCTATTTGAAAAATACAATTTACCAATAATACGGATTTATCATCTAGATATAGAAAGAGGACCTGCAGAAGATTCTGAAGCATTTAAATTTGCTCCCGAAATAAAAATTAAAGATGAATATCCCATGGTTATTAAACATTATGGTAATGCATTTAACCAAACAAATTTGGATCAAATACTAAAGGACAGAGATGTGAATGCACTATTTATATGCGGGTTAAGTGCAACTGGATGTGCCCTTTCAACCTATGTTGGCGCTGAAGATTGTGATTACGATGTTTTTATGATTGAAAATGCATTACTTAGTCCAAATGCAGAACATACAGACTTTATCGAAGAAATAAAACGATCAATTAATTTTGATATGCTAAATTTTTTGTTTAAATGCACCCAATAGTAGAATATCCAAATCAAAAAAATCCTTTTGGGGAATGAACTTTACTATTCCTTTAATCTTAACTCATATAAATCGGTACGGCGGTCGCGCATATTTTTCACACTGCCGTATCGGTTTAATTCAGCTATCAAATCCAAATCTACATCAACAACTAAAATCATCTCGGTATTGGGTGTAGTTTCTGCTTTTATTCCATTAATTGGAAATGAAAAATCGCAAGGCGTAAAAACCCCTGATTGAGCATACTGAATATCCATGTTGTGTACCTTGGGCAGGTTTCCAACAGCACCGGCAATAGCTACATAACACTCATTTTCAATAGCCCTGGCCTGTGCACAACTACGAACTCTTGAATACCCGTTTTGGGTATCGGTTAAAAAAGGTACAAATAATATTTTCATTCCTTCTTGTGCCAAAATCCTGGATAATTCAGGAAATTCTACATCATAGCAAATAAGTACACCAACAGGTCCACAATCTGTCTCAAACACTTCTATCTTTTTACCTCCTTTAACCCCCCAGTATTTCATTTCATCAGGTGTTACATGTATCTTTTCATATTGTTCATACGTACCATTTCGACGAACTAAATAACCAATATTATACAATGTGTCGTCTATTACATAAGGCATACTTCCAGTAATGATATTCACATTATAACTAATGGCAAGTTTTAAAAACCGCTCTAACATCTCATCGGTATAGGTTGCCAACTGGCGAATTGCTTCAGGTTCTGACAAATCATTATATTTAGCCATTAATGGAGCATTAAAAAATTCAGGAAACAAAGCAAAATCACTTTTATACCCCGAAACAGCATCAACAAAAAACTCTACCTGTTCAAAAAGCTCATCCACCGTTTTATATTGCCTCATTTGCCATTGAATCAACCCCAACCGGACTACCGATTTTTGGGTAGAAAGCTTTTTGGTTTTCTTGGTATAATAAATATTATCCCACTCCAGTAAGACAGCATAGTTTTTTGATTCCTCATCACCAGGCATATAATCGGTTAAAATTTTTTTTACATGAAAATCATTGGCTAGCTGAAAGGTTAACGTAGGATCATATATCTCTTTTAATTTTACTTGCTGAATATATTCTTTGGGAGAAAGTTCTTTTTCATATTTATGGTAATAAGGGATTCGTCCGCCAAAAACAACAGCTTTTAAATTAAATTTCTCGCATAATTCTTTTCGGGCATCGTATAATCTTCGTCCTAAGCGCAACCCGCGATACGCTGGTTTTATAAATACCTCAATCCCATAAAGTACATCCCCTTTAGGCGTATGCGTATTAAAGGTATAATTACCGGTAATTTCCTTATACGTATGTTCATCGCCAAAATGGTCATACTTAATGATTAATGAGAGAGCACTGCCCACAACCACTCCATTTACCACTACAGCAATCTGTCCATCAGGGAATACCTCAAGTAATTTTTGTAAATGAGATTCTTTCCAGTAAGCACCCGGCCAATTTGGATAAGCTTCCATCATGGATGCTTTAAGCTCTTTATAATCATCTATTTTCAGATGACGAATTTCAACCGATTGTATTTCTTCCATACTAAAATTATAATCAGGATATTAACCATCTAAAATTACATAATAAAATAATACCTTACGATTAATTATATTTGAAAATAAAAAATCAAACGCATTAATATTTGCGTTTAACAATAAACCAAGGATTTAAAAGATTTTTTTTATTATAAATCAGTGGTGTCTTTTCGTCATCTTCCATAATTTCGCATTCTGCATATAAAGCAATCGCATGCCCTGCCGCGGTATCCCATTCCATTGTTGGCGCAAACCGAGGATAAATATCGGCTCTACCTTCAGCAACCATTACAATTTTTAGGGAGCTGCCTTTAGAAATAAACTCAATTTCACCATATTGTTTTTTTAACTTTTCGATAAATTTTTCTGTTTCTTCATTCATATGTGAGCGGCTTCCAACCACCGTATATTTTTCTTTATTGTTAAAAACAGGAAGTTTTTGGGATAAACCGATTAATTTATCAATATGAAAATCATCAATATCTAAATTAAATACTGATGTTTTATATGCCCCAAAATCTTTTAAAGCAAAATATAAATCATTTAAACAAGGAGCATAAACTACACCTGCAATTGGAATTCCCTGATAAATTAAAGCAATATTAACCGTAAATTCACCATTCCTTTTAATAAATTCTTTAGTTCCGTCCAGAGGATCAACCAACCAGTAATATTTCCATTTCGATCGTTCTTCAAAAGCAATATCTTTACCTTCTTCGCTTAGGATCGGGATATTGGTAGATTTAAGCAGATCTACAATTGTCTCATGTGCTCGTTTATCTGCAAAAGTTAATGGAGAATTGTCTAATTTAATTTTTATGCCAAAATCTTTAGAATGATAAACATTTAAAATTTCTTTTCCTGCCTTAAAAGCGGCTTTTACCGCAATGGTTATCAATTCATTAATTTTAATCATGCTATATATATTACTTTAAAAATAGATTAAATTTAAGATAAAGACGGTAACAACCATATAAATTAAAGTTAAAGGAGCACCAACTCTAAAAAAATCTTTAAACGAATATCCACCGGGCCCATAAACCATTAAATTTGTTTGATATCCATGAGGAGTAATAAAATTGGCAGCAGCAGCAAATGATACAACCAAAACAAAAGGAATAGGGTTTAAATCCAGATTCGCCGCCATAGTAAGCGATATAGGGAAAATGATGGCTACTGCCGCTTTATTTGTTATATACGCAGCTAATATGGCAGTAATAAAATAAATACCAAATAAAAGCCCGATTCTTCCTAAAGGTAAAAATGTTGTAATTACCAAATCTGCAATTAATTCAGCGGCACCGGATTTTATCATGGCGGTTCCTAAAGCTAAAGCAAGCGCAATGATCATGGCAAGGTTATAATCTACTGCTTTATAAAGTTCTTTTGGATTAGCAATTTTCATGGCTATCACGACCATCAATAAAACCACCAATCCCATAAAAAGAGAAACAATATTGAGGGCAGCAAGTAATATGGTAAGTACCGTTCCACCCAATAAAGTCCAAACTTTATATGCTTCAATTTTCTGAAAATCTTTTACTTTAGAAATAAAATAAAAATCTTGGGTATGATTCGAACGACTGATAAAATCGGCTCCGGTAAAAAGGAGTAAAACATCACCAGGCTTGATGATAATATCACCAATTTTACCCGAAATACGTTCTCCATTCCTATGAACAGCAATTACAGCCGCGTCATATTTTGCTCTGAAACGAATTTCTTTTACCGTTTTATTGATCATCGGTGAATTGTGAGAGATGACAATTTCAACTACTTCGGTTTGTTTCTTTTTATAAAGCATACCCACCGAAGGAAGTCGTAAACCAATATCTGAGTTAATCATCTCGACAATTGTTTCCGTATCCCCTGCAAAAATCAATATATCATCTTTTTGTAAAATTACATTTGGTTTTACCGATGATATCTTAAATGATTTTCGAATGATTTCTACTAAAAATAACCCTTTTAAATTTCTCAGATTAGCTTCTTCAATCGTTTTTCCAATTAATTTGGAGTCTTTACGAATCTCAGCTTCCACCAAATATTCTCGGGTATTGGTAGAAAATTTTTCGATTAAATCTAATTTATTGGGTAATAATTTTTCGCCAAAAAATAACAAATAAAAAAAACCGATAAAAATCATTGGAACACCCACATATGCAAACTCAAAAATATTTAATGAATCCATTTCAGGAAAAATTTGCTGGTCAATTACCATCCCATTTACAATAAGGTTGGTTGATGTTCCGATAAGTGTTGCGCATCCACCCAGAATGGCAGCATATGACAAAGGCATTAAAAATTTTGAAGGAGAAATATTGTTTCTTTTGCACCAGTTATTCACATAAGGCATCATTACAGCCACCAGAGGAGTATTATTTAAAAATGCAGAAAAACCAGATATAATTATGGTCATTCGGCTTAAAAAACCACGATAACTTTTGGCCGATTTAAATATCCTGTCAAACAATGTTTCAACAACCCCTGTCTGTCGGATAATATCTCCCAATAGAAGCAATAAAATAATTACGGCTAATTGTTGGTTAGCAAAACCATTTAATATTTCACGTGGAGTTAATATACCAAAAAAACCTAATGCTACAACAGCTATTACAAAAGTAAATGTGGTACCTAGAAGTTCCTGATATAAAGAAAACAGTATAAATAAAATTACGATAAATACTACGATTAATTCGAAAGTAATCATTATATCAAGTTCGTTAAAAAATAAAAGCTTTACTAAGCAATAATATACTATCCTTAATAAAGCTAATATTAAATTTTGTTAGTCATTTATTCTTTTCCACTTTTTCACTAGAATGCATTCACAACAAAAATAAGAATAAAGGACTACTGAACAAAGATTCGTTAAATTATTTCTATCGTTTTATAATTTTAAATGTTTCTAATGTTTTACCAGATAATTCTGATATCCTCAAAAAATATTGAGAAGAACTTAATCCGGATAAATTAATTTTATATGGTCCTTCGGAATGATACCTTTTTTCTTTTAAAATGATTTTTCCCTCCAAATCATATAATTCAATCACTACAGATTTTATTTCATCCGATTCAAATAAAATATAAATATAATCTGTTGCTGGATTAGGATAAACTTTTATCGCTACATTATTTTCCAGGGGTTTTTCGATAGAAGTAATCTCATAATATCCTTGCTGAAAACCTTGTGTTAAAATTACTGTTGATGACTCTAGTGTTTCAATAGCTATTTCTCCAAGAGTCCAGCTAACGATAATTTCTGAGGTTTCAGAGTACTCCCCGGCAGAAGCTATCACTTGCGAAGAAATACTTTGACTAAAAGTATATCCGCAAAGCAAACAAACGACCAAAATTAATATTGTTTTTTTCATAATGTCGCAGTTTAAATTTCTACAATTTACAAAATATAAAACTTAAATTCAACAGAAAATTACATCCACAGTCTTTTTCCCATTTTAACATTAATCTGATTGAATAAAAATTGTGGGGATAAGCTTCGCCAATTAAAATGATCAAATTCATTGCTAAAAGCAATATAATAATCAATATTATTATTGATAAACTCATTTTTAACATGCGGTTGAAAATTTATTCCTACAATCCACCCATCCTCAATATCATCAAACCACTCTTCATAATAAGAATCGTCCGATGCATGAAAATTTAAAATATTCTCACCAATTAAAATAAATTTATTCACCTGTTGATTTGTTAATGGATCAACAACTTCGCGTTTTAAAAACATTACATCATTATACAAGGTATCATTCCATTCACCTAAAAATTCAATAATTGTAAAACCCTTATCATAATCAGTAAATAAAATCTTAAGATATAAGGTTTCTGAGCCAAAATCATCCCATTGAGGATGAATCAAATAGTTGTAGATCGCATGGGTAAATTCAAATTCACTATATTCTCTACCATAAAAAGGTGATCGCTCGTCCTCCGATGCAATATAGTACTTACGCCATGAATAAAAAGGCTCCAAAAGATGCATATTGTTTTTACGTCAATTAAATCAAAATTATTGTTAATCAATAAAAATAATCTTTATTTTTACATCAAATTAAAATACTTAGGATTATGAAAAAAACACTCATTTTATTCTTGTTAATCTTGCAATTTTCAAGTATAATAAAATCACAAAATAAGCAAATAATCGTGGATAATAATAATCGTTTTGCGATTGATCTTTACAAAGAATTAAAAGGTAGCGGGGAGAACCTGATCTTTTCACCTTTTAGTATATCTTCAGCTATGGCTATGACTTATGCAGGTGCAGAAAACCATACAGCCAAAGAATTCCACAAAACATTGTTTTTTCTGGAAGATAAACAATTATTCCACCAGGAGTTTAGCAATCTATTCCAGGGAATTGTAGCTGACAAGAAAAAGATGGTTGAGTTTTATAATGCCAATTCTTTATGGATCCAGAAAAATTTCAAATTAAAAG
>Ga0209931_1000020_pt1 | contig 81351 bp, 84 predicted proteins | sample SalPonR1_B_D1_MG_FD_185697 | JGI IMG/M metagenome (GOLD analysis project Ga0209931, IMG submission 185697) | Salt pond soil microbial communities from South San Francisco under conditions of wetland restoration - Salt Pond MetaG R1_B_D1_MG... ...
CGGGCGGCGGGAAGGTATGCGTCTCGGGGTCGCCGCCGTCACGGGTGATCGTCAGGCCGAATTCCAGCCCGTCGAAGTGGATGGTCTCGCCGTGGCGGTCCAGACGGGCTTCGATACTGGCCCCGAACGGGCGGATCGTGCCGTCCTCAAAGGCAAAGTCCCCGGTGGCCGTGTCGTAGGTGATACGCATGGTTTATCTCCGATACCTGATGATGACGATACCCGAGCCGCCGTCGCCGCCCGGGTCGTTCTGGCCCGAACCACCGCCACCGCCGCCCGTGTTCGCCGTGCCGGGTGTGGGGGCGGTGCCGTCGCGATTGCCGCCGTCGCCGCCGCCGCCGAGACCGCCGAAGCCCTTTTCATCGGTGCCGCTGGTGCCCGGTCCGGGTTCATCTCCCCCTCCGCCACCGCCGCCCGCGTAGTAGGTCGCCGTGCCGCTTATGGTGGACGACAGGCCGTCGCCGCCTTGCGTTCCGAGAACCTGGCTGGTGAAGTCCTCGCCCTCCTGACCGGCCCCACCGCCACCGTTGCCGTAGCTGCCCGCAGGAGAAGCGCCGCCGCCACTGTTCCCGCTGCCGCCGTCCGTCGAGCCGGGCTGCGTCGCCGTGCCCGGTGCCCCGGTGCCGCCCGCGCCCTCGGGAATTGCGTTGCCGCCGCCCGATCCGCCCGACAGCCCCTCACGGTAGCCGCTGCCCCTCGATCCACCACCGCCGCCGCCAAGGGCGGTAAGGCCAAGCGCCGTGGTGTCAGCCCCGTTGGCGCCCTGCGCATCGGCACTCGTGGACCCTGCACCGCCAGCGCCCACGGTGATCGTGTTGCTGCCTGTCGCCAGCGTCGTTGAGCCGGACAGCCAGCCGCCAGCGCCACCACCACCGGCAAAGGCCGGACTGTCGCCCGACCCGCCACCACCGCCACCAGCGATCAGCAGGTATTCAAAGTCCCCGCCGGTCGTGACCTCGAAGGTGCCGTTCCCGGTGAAGGTATGCACGCGGTAGTCCAGCCCGTCGTCCGGGTCGGTGATGTCCGTGATCGTGCCGCCGGTCGCGGCTGGCATCGACGCGGGTGGGGGGGTGCCATCGCCGATGAACCCGGTTCCGGCGCCGGGGCGCGCGTGCAGAGCCAGGCCGGGCGGACCATATCCCAGCCAGGTCATCAGCCCACCACCAGCGCGTGAATCCCGCTCGCGGTGGTGCCGCTGGCCATCACCCGTCGCGTGCCCACGGGCAGGAAGGTGAAATCTGCCACGGCCACCTGCCGTTGCGTGCCACGCTCGGTGACCAGGCTCAGATTACCGCCGGTTTCGACATAGAGGGCCGTGGCCACCTCGGGCAGATCGGACGTGTTGTCGGGCGTGACGGCCATGATATCCGTGGCCGGGCCCTCGAGCGAGGGCGCGCGATTTTCGAAGGGGTTCTGCATGCTGTCGGTCTCCATGGGTTGCGGACGCCGCCGGACAGGCGGGTGTTGCCCTATCGATCTGCACCCGACCCGCTTGCCATCAGGTGAAACGGCCGTGCGTTGCGTCGCGGCTTGTCGGGCCTGCCAATTCCGCTTATTCGACCCCCAGCGTCATCTTTCCCAATTCGGATGGACCATACTTCGTGCCAGAAATTGCCCCGCTCGACCCGGCCCGTGATCGCCGTATCGCCGTAATCGGACTTGGTTACGTGGGGCTGCCGCTGGCCGTCGCTTTCGCGCACGCCCGCCCAGTCACCGGTTTTGACATCGGCACCGGGCGGATCGAGGCCCTGCGCGCGGGCCGGGATGACACCCGCGAGGTCACCTCCGAGGAGTTGGCGGCGGCCCCCGGCCTGCATCTGACCAGCGATCCGGCCGATCTGCGTGACTGTGATACCTTCATCGTGACGGTTCCCACCCCGATCGATGCGCACAAGCGGCCCGACCTGGGCCCTCTGATGCGCGCCTCCGAAACCGTGGGCAGGGCGCTGAAACCCGGCGACCTGGTGATCTATGAATCCACGGTCTATCCGGGGGCGACCGAGGAAGATTGCGTGCCCGTCCTGGAAGGTGTCTCGCGGCTGATGTACAACCGTGACTTTTTCGTCGGCTATAGCCCGGAACGGATCAATCCCGGCGATCGCGCGCATCGCCTGCCCGACATCCGCAAGGTGACCGCCGGGTCAACGCCCGAGGCGGCAGAAGTGGTCGACGCACTCTACGCCGGGATCATCACCGCGGGCACCTATCGCGCCCAGAGCATCCGCGTGGCCGAAGCCGCAAAGGTGATCGAGAACACGCAGCGTGACCTCAATATCGCGCTGGTCAACGAACTGGCGATGATCTTCAACCGCATGGGGCTGGATACCCAGGCGGTGCTCGATGCAGCCGGCACCAAGTGGAATTTCCTGCCGTTCCGCCCCGGCCTGGTTGGCGGGCACTGTATCGGTGTCGATCCCTACTATCTGACCCACAAGGCCGAAGAGATTGGCCACCGCCCCGAGATCATCCTCGCCGGACGACGCATCAACGATGGCATGGGCGCCTTCGTCGCGGGGCAGATGGTCAAGGCAATGCTGCGCCGCCGCCTGCCCGTGGACGGCGCGCGGGTGCTGATCCTCGGTCTGGCCTTCAAGGAGAACTGCCCTGATCTGCGCAACACCCGCGTGGTTGACGTCATCGCCGAGCTGCGTGACTACGGCGTTTCGGTGGATGTGCACGATCCTTGGGTCGATCCGGAAGAGGCGCGCGCGGAATATGGGCTCGATCCCGTCACGGTGCCCTCGGCGGGGAGTTATGACGGTGTCATGCTCTGCGTGGCGCATGACAGTTTTCGGCTCCTCGGCGCCGACGGAATCCGGGCCTTCGGCAAGTCTGGACACGTCCTGTATGACCTCAAGCATATCCTGCCGGAAGAGGCCGCCGACCTGCGGCTGTGACCGCCTCAGCGCGTCGGAGCGCGCCCCAGAAGGAGGATGCCGAGGGTCTCGGCCATCTCCAGCGCCTTGATACGTGGGATCAGCAGCCCGGCACGCAACCTCGCTGCACCGCCTGGCCCCGGTTTCGTGGCCAGGATGCGAAGCCGCATCAGCGGCGGCGCCAGCGTGACTGGCAGCGCGCGCCAGCCGTCACGGGTCGCCCGGCCGCCGGCCACGCGCCGAGCCTTGGCCAGAAGCGTGGGCAGATCGGCGCGCAGCGGATGGCTTAGCACCGCCAGCGGGCAATGCACCAGCGCCGGGCCCTCGCCTGCGAAATACCCGGCGGCGCGGCGACAGAACTCCACGTCACCGCCGGACATGAGCGTGGCGTCGAAGCCGCCTGCCGCCTGGAACAGCGCGCGGGGCACGAACAGGCTCGCCGTCGCGGCCACGCCGTCACGGGCGTAGATATCCTGGTTGATGCCGAAGAAGTAGTCGTAGGATTCCGCCCAGTTCAGCCGGTTCATGGGACGGCCGTCACTGAACATCTCGACCCGCCCCGAGATCAGACCGTCGTGCGCCTGTGCGCAGTCCAGAAAGCCCGCCAGCCAGTCCGGATCGGGGCGGCAATCGCTGTCGGTGAAGGCCAGGTAAGGCGCCCGCGCAGCCTGTGCGCCAAGATTGCGCGCGGCATAGGAACCGGGCGCGCCCTCGGTCAGCATGCGCAAACGCGGATCAGCTGGAAAATCCGCAGGGGGCGGATCGTCGGGGGCGTTGTTGACAAGCAGGATCTCGAAATCCGTGATGGTCTGGGCCAAAAGGGCGCGCACCAGAGCGGCGGCACGGTGCCAGTCGCGAAACGTGGGTGCGACGACAGAGACGCGTGGCGCGCTCATCCGAAGAAGGCCGGCAGGCGGGGATGCAACGCCGAGGTGGCATGCCCGCAGAATAGCTCGATGCCCGCCGGGTCCAGCCAATGGTCGCGCATGAGCATGACCACGCGGTCAACCGGCACTGACCCGACCGCTGGATCCATCGTTCGGTGGACGGTCCCGGGCTGGGCATTGCCGAACCATGACAATTCCGGGTCCTCGTCCCAGAAATAGCGCGTATCGTTGAGGTCCACCCCCGCCAGGACGATCCGGCGATAGCCCAGCTCTGCGCCAAGGCTCAGGGCCTGAACGATCGAGGCGCGCGCGAAGAGCAGCAGCCTCGTGCGCCGCGTCAATCCGATCCGGCGGCACAGCGCGAGCATCCGCAACAGCCGCGCCTCGTCATCTATCGGTAGGTTGACCTTGTTGAGCACCCGCAGGCTTGCCACCGTTTCGGGCGGCAGGCGCGACAGGTCCAGCTGGTGGCGTTCGAGGTCCTTGTAGATCATCATGACGCTTGCCATCCGCGCGGCGCGTTCGGCCAGGAAGTCCTCGAATTGCCGGGTGCGTTCGGGTGTCGGTCCGGCCTCGAACTGGTAGAAGGTCGGGGTGAATGGGTGCAGCATCCAGAAGTTCAATCCCAGCGTGTCGTGCTCGCGGTCGATGTCGCGCCAGTCGGCATCGTTCAGTCGGCAGATCGATCTGCCCGAACCCAGAACTATCAGCGTGTCCGACGTCTTGCGCGCGCGCGCCTCGTCCAGTTGGAAAGGCAGCAGGCCATGGGCGCGGCGCAGCCGGGCCACCCGCCGCACCCGCCGCGCCTCTGTACGGGCCCAGCTCAGGTCATCGCGCAGGGTCATTGCCGCCACCCCCGCAGGGTCCGTTCCGCCTTGCGTCGCGCCCGTGCGAAGGCCAATAGGTTCAGCATGTGCCGTGGCAGGGATCGGCGGCAATAGAACAGGCTGCCGGGAATCCATGTCTGGACCAGGTCAGGATGGTGCAGCTTCAGTGCCCGCATGAAGCGGCGATAAGCGTCCTGATCATGCAGCCGGGCAATGGCCGCCAACGCGTCCTGGGCCGTCGCGGGCACCGCGTCGGCCATGGCTTTGAAGGCCGCGGCGAAGCTCTCCTGTTCGCGCAGCCGCCCAGCTGGGGAATTGTAGGCGGTCCCGTCGAGATCGGACAGGGCCGCCGCGTGGGCCGCACCCTCGGTGATCGGGGCGGCGGGCAGCCACCGGCAGTCGCCCCCGTTGAGGGCCATGACGTAGACCAGCATTGTCTGGGGATAGAGCCGCGCTGCGTAGCACCCGGCCTCGAGCCGTGCGCGCAGGAAGGGCAGCGCGGCGCGCGCCGCCGTCGCGCGGTAGATCAACCCGGGCGCGTGACCGCTGGCATCCCGGACCTCTGTCAGGGCCAACGGCCCGGCCGTGGCTCGGCCCCGCTTGAGCGCGCCATCGCGGTCCAGGTATTGTGTGGCGGCAAAATCAAGGGGGGTCTCGGCCAGCATGTTGCGCACCCGGGCAAGGCCCGTCGGGTCGCAAAGATCATCGTCGGCGCTGACCAGCAGGTAATCGGTGCCGCACCCTTCGATCAGTTCGACAAAGCTTGCCGCGTAACCGCGGTTGGTCTGATGCCGGACCAAGCGCACTTGGTCGCCGTGCCCCGCGAGGATCCGGGCCGTTTCCGGGTCCGGGCCGTCGTCAATCACCGTGACGGGCAGCGTCGGGTCCGCGGCGGCTAGCCCGTTCACCAGCTGTGCCACGTCCGTGCTGCGGAAATAGGTGGGGATGCCAACGGCAAGCGATGGTCGGTCAGTCATCGCGCCGCCTCCGCCATGAGGATCTCGGCCACCCGGTCATGGCAGGCGGGCAGGGTAAAAGACTCGACCACTCGCGCACGCGCTGCCTCGGCCAGCCGCCCGCGTAGCGCGGCATCGCCCATCAGATGACCCAGTCCGTCGATGGTGGCGGTCAGGTCGTCGGGCGGGATCACCCGTGCATTCACCCCGTCCTCGAAAATCTCGACATTCCCGTCAACGGCTGTGGCCAGCACCGCACAGCCCGCCGCCGAGGCCTCGAGGTTGACCCGCGCGAAGGGTTCGACCCGCGAAAGCATCGCGAAAACATCCGCCCCCCAGAGTACCGGGCGAACGTCCTCGACAAACCCCAGGAAATGGACCGCAGGGGCGAGGTCCTCGGACACGAACGTGCGCCGTGCCTCCACGATATCGGCCTCGGTGCCGCCAGCGACGATGAAATGCGCCTCTGGCATTTCCTCCCTCAGGGCGGCTGCCGCGCGCAGGAACAGATCAAGCCCCTTGCGCGGGCGCATGTTGCCAACGAAACAAGCGACAGGTGCGCTCACGGGAATGCCATGCGCGGCACGAAAGGCGGGGCGATCGGGTGTTTTCGGGGCAAAGCGGGCGGCGTCGATACCATTGTGAACGCTCACCACTTGCGAGGGGTCAAGCCCGGTGCGGGGTACTGCCAGCACCAGCCTGCGTACCGCCTCGGAGACACAGATCACCCTTGCCGCGCTGCCCAGTATCCGCCGCAACCGCCAGCGGCGCCATGGGCTGTCCGGTTTCAGGTAGTTCTCGGCCTCGCGTACATGGATCACTACCGGGCGGCGCATCGCCTTGGCGGCCCAGATCGGGGCGGCGCGCAGAACCGTGTTGACATACACAAGATCCACGCCACGCATCGCGCAGATCAGCCGCAGGAAAATCCTCAGTGCGCAAAGCCGCCGCTGCACGCGAAGCCAGGCCTGCTCCAGCCGGAAGGCCAGCGCCCGGCGCGTGGGGTCGGGAATGCGGTCGCAGGCGTCCAGCACGTTGATGTCGAGCCCCTGGTCCTGCGCGTGGTCCACCATGTCACCCGCTCCGAAGGTCAGCATCCGAATGCGCGCCAGCCCTTCATGCTGAAGATGGGCGCAGATCATCGTCAGGCTGCGCGGCGCCCCGTAGAGCAGCGATTCATGCGACACCGCCAGGATGCGCGGGCGCGTCATCTCAGCGCCCCAGCCTGCGGCGCAGCGCCCGCCCCGCCCGGCGCGCCAGCCCACGCGCATGGATGACATGTTGATCCAAGCGGTTCATGTCCGGCCGGTAGAGAGACCAGTTCTCCGTGCACAGCACAGGTTTGACCGCGATCTGCGCGATGTCGCGGGCTTGGAAGGGCTCGCTTTCGATGAAAAGCTCGGCATTCAGCTCGCGATAGGCGCGCCCCTTGAACCAGCCATGTGCCCCGGCGCGCCTCCGGGTTTCGGCGCTGACCCCATCGAGCAGGATCAGCTCGCGATAGCGGATGCCGTGCCGCGCCAGCCAGTCCTCGGTCTGCGCACGGTATTTTTCCAGCCGGTTGGAGATCAGCCAGCCGATTTCGTGGGTCGGGGTTACCAGGAGGTCGGCATTCTGCAGGAACCGGGCATAGGCCGGGCCATCGTCATTCTCGGCACGTTCCGGGTCGCGGCATAGCACTCCGTCGATATCGACGCAGAAATTCGACACGCCCTCATGGTGCAGCGCATTCCACTCGAACAGGCGGGGGCGCGGCAGCTTTTCGAACCAGTAATCTAGCCCCTCGACCTCGACGCCTGACCAGTAAATCGCCAGGAAGGACACCGGGCGGCGCCCGGCGTCGGGATGGGCGGCCAGGGCCGCGCGCACACGCTCCAGCGCGCCGCCGTCGCCGACACTGTCGTCCACCACCAGCACGCGGCCCGTGCCGCCAACGTCGCGCCGCGCGCGGGCGCTGAACCGTGCTGCGTCGTCCGCCCCGGCCAGGTATTCGTCAAGCGACAGGATCGGCAGGTTGCGCTGCAGCGCGATCTGCGCGGCCGGGATGATGCCCGAGCGGGGCACGTGCACCACCAGGTCGATGTCATGCGGCAATTGCTGGATCTTGCGCCGCACCAGGGCAACCAGATCGCTGTAAGATCGAAAATTCATCCCTTAAATCCGTCTCCGCCTCGGGCCGGGCTAGGCCTGCGTCTGTCTGTCATGCCCGCCCCCTCAGGCCAAGACCCTGCCGCACCTGCCGCCTAACGCGGGCCAATGCCCGTCGCATGCCCGAGGGCGGTGGCGGCAGGGTGTCGAGATGCGCGGCGAGGGCCGCGCGGACGTCTTCGGAGATGGCCTCGAAATCCGCGACCCCGGCCAGTCCCTCGGCGGGTGGGGCGCGGTCGGGCAGAGCGCGACCGAGCCGGGTCTCCATCCAGTTGAGATCGGCGCGATGCGCCTCCAGCGCGGGTCCGAGGAACTCTTCGGAGAAGGCAAAGCGCCCCTGCCCGAACCCTGTCAGCGCGCGTGCGGGTGTGGCTCGGAAATGCGCGGCGCGCGCTGCGTCGGGGTAATCGGCCCCCAGCCGATCGGCCAGCCGGCACCAGGCCACCGCCATGGCCTCGCGGCTCAGCCCGTCATTGGCGCGCAGGGGTGCGGCCTCTGGCAGGGTGACGCCCAGCCATGCGGCGAAATCGGCCACCACGTCTCCCCCTGGGAACCCAGAAGGATCGAAGGCACGCAGGTGCACACGGTCGCGGCCGAAGACGGTGTCCAGCTTCTCGAAGCGGGCACGATAACAGGGCCAGAGTGTTCGGGCATCCAGATCCGCCGCCCCGGGCTTGTCCTGTTTCACCCGCTGCTGGAACGCGCTTTGCATGAAAGAGATGGGAGCGCGGACATAGGCCCGGACATCGATTCTACGACCGGACCGATCCAAAAAATCGGCCATGCGCGCCGTGGCCGCGACGTCGAAATCCGGTGCGGCAATATCCTCGGCGGAGAACAGGAAGATCGGCGCCCGGGCGCGCGCCAGCCGAGCGGTCAGCCGAGTCTCTTCCCGGGCGCGCTGGCGCATCAGCGCGCGGCGTGACAGATGCGGCACACGCGCGGCGTGGAACTTTTCCAGCAATGGCCCCTCGGCGAACAGAAGCAGCACCGTGTCCGACAGGTTGCTGCGCGGTCCGCCCGGGTGGTCCACGCCGGCGACGGCGCGCGCGCCAAAGACCTCCTGTATCGCGGTCGAGCCGGTCTTGTGCATCCCGGCATGAACGACCAACTGGCCACGCTCAGCCATCGGTGCTGCTCCAATCCGGGGTTCGAGCCCCCATCAAGGGCGCGAGTGCTGCCTGTTGGCGATTGGTTTCCTCGGCCAGCATGGCGCGCAGTTCAGTGATTTCCTCCGGCCTGACAGGAGCAGGCGCGGGCGGATTGAACCGGGCCCAGGCGCGCCGTGCCAGTCCCTCGGCCCCGATCCGCTTGACCAGCCGCCGCAGCGGCTCGATCTCGGCCCGAAGCGCCCAGGCGGTCAGGCGTCCGTGGCGGCGGACCCCGTCGATGGAGGTGTTCTTGCGCAACTCCTGTGCCAGGGGCGCAGGCGCCAGGCCAAGCCAGTCGAAAATCTCGTCCATCACCGCCTGCCGGTCGGTGCTCAGCCGTTCGGCGCTCAGGATGTGCACGCGGTCTGCGCCGAAGCGATCCAGATAGGGCCTGATCTGGCCCTCGTAGTCGCCGATCTGCCGATAGCGCGGGTCGGCGCGGACGGCCTGGCAAAGTGGGCGTTGCTCGCCGTGGATGCGGATGTTGAACAGGTACTGACTGATGACCCGCGCCGCTGGCTCGCGCACCATGTAGAGGATATGCGCCTGGGGGGCGAAGCGCGCCAGCCGGTCAGGCACGCCCGCGATGGCCGGGGCCTTGGTGTACTGGGTGCTCGACTCGCCGCGATAGCGCGCCCCGGCCCCGTCGGCGAAAAGCGCGAGATAGGCCTCGCGCGCCGCATCCGTGCGGTCCGCGCGCGCGAAAAAGCCCGGTTCCTTGGGGTCGCTCATGAAGATCTCGGGGTGCTGGTCGAGATAGCCGTGCAGGGCCGTGGTCCCCGCTTTCATCGCGCCGACGACGAAGAGGTTGGGATGCAGTCCGCTCATGCCGGGTCGCCGCCGGTGTCACGCAGCCGCGACTCTACTGCTGCGAAGTCCTCGCTGTTGTCGATGTCCGCCGCGCGTTCGGGGGGCATCTCGACCATGCCGATGCGCCCTCCTGCCAGCGTCCCAGAGCTGCGGAACCAGCCGGCATCGAAGACATAGACCGCGCCGTTGGGGCGATAGACCGGTGGCAACTCGGCGCGGTTGGCAAAGCAATGGGCCGGGTCCGAAAGCGGCACGAATGCCGCGCCATCGACCTTGCCCCATTTGAGCACTCCAGAATCGGCACGGGTGGCGCTGAGCACCAGGTCGAAGTCGCCCTGCACATGCAGCTCCAGCGCTGCGGTGATATCGGCGGGCCTGCGCAGCGGTGAGGTCGCCTGTAACAGCACGATCGTCGCGGGGCCGGTCACGTCATGGGCCAGGACATGGCGCAGAACCGCGTCCATCGGAACGGTGTCCCCGGCGAGCGCCGCCGGGCGCGGGCAAAGTTGCAAGTCCTGCTCCGGTGGAGCCGAGAGCAGCGAACCGATATCTGTCGAGACCAGCACGCGGGCGATCCCGGCCGCGCGGGCCTGGTCCACCGCATGCCGCCAGAGCGGTTTTCCCGCAAGCTCCCTGGTGTTCTTGCCCGGCAGGCCCTTGGACCCCGCCCTTAGCGGCACGAGGGCCAATGTCTCGCGTCCTGACTCAGCCATGATCGTCCCCCCCCGCAGGCGGGTCCATGTCGTGAAAGGTCTTTTGCAAGGGCCGGTCCCAGAACCCGGGATCGGCGAGTACTGTGGCGAACCGGTCCGCCGCGCATCCCTCCCCGAAACCGGCATCGGGCGGATGTCGACGGCCCCATTCGCGCAATAGGAACCCGGCGATGGCGCCGGCATCCTGCGCCGGACAGGCGTGGATAGAACCACTGTCCGCGCGGTTGGTCTGCCGTGTGCCCACGTCGAGGCTCGCCACGCCCAGGAAAGGGGCCTCGCGCACCCCGGCCGAGGAATTCCCGACGATACAGGCGGCGTTCTTCATGAGTTCGGAAAAATGCGAGAACCGCATCGAGGGCAGCACGCGGAACCGCTCGCGCGGCAGGGTGCGGATCGTGTCGAGAATCGCTTCGGCACCGGGGTCGTTATTGGGCAGGATCACCACGAAGGGTTTCCCTGACGCCTCGAGTGCCGCGAAGAAGGCCGCCGCCTGCGCACCCATGCTGTCCTGTTCCGAAGTGACGGGATGGAAGGTGCAGATGCCGTAGTCGGCAAAGGGGATCTCGTAGCGCGCGCGCACCGCGTCAAGCGTGACACCCGAGGGTGCGGCGTGGAAATCGAGCTCGGGAGAGCCTATCACATGGATCGTCGCACGCGCTTCGCCAAGCGCCATGACGCGCTGCGCCGCGCGCTCGGAACTGACGAAATGATGGCTGGCCAGCTTGGTGTTGCAGTGGCGAAACAGCTCGTCGATGGTGCCCGAGACCTCGCCGCCCTCGACATGGGCGCAGCGGATGTAATTGGTGGCGCAGACCAGCGCGCAGGCCAGCGCCTCGACCCTGTCACCATGCACCGCGACCAGGTCGGGGCGGTGTTCGGCAACATAGTCCGAAAACCCGGTGACCGTCTTGGCCAGCACCGTGTCCTGCGCATCCTCGATCCGCTGGTTGAGGAATTCGTGCACCGCCACCCCGTCCATCCGGTGCACCTCGAGCTTGGTCATGCCGTAGCGTTCCAGCATGTGCATGCCCGTCACGAAGAATGTAACATCGTGCCCGGCATCGCGCGCGGCGCGCGCGAGGGGCTCCAGCTTGCCGAAATCGGCCCGCGTGCCGGTGACGAACAGGAGGCGCCGGCTGTCGGTCATTCCAGGTCGGCCCATGCCAGCTGCTGGTTGCGGGTGACAGCACGGGCCAGGCGCTTGCCGACCACCTTGTCGAAGTCGAACCCGGGGATTTCGCCTGATCCGGGGCGGCGAGCCCAGATGTCGCCTTCGGCGATGACATGGCCCGCCGGCAGGTCGGCCTCGGCTACGACGCTTGCACGGGCGAAGCGATAGACATCCTCCTCTGGGCCGGTGCGTTCCTTTGCGTTGTTGGCGGCCACCCAGATTTCGCGCGCGCGATCCACCAGCAGGCGCAGTTCGCCAGGGTCCATGGAGCAGCTTATATCGGGCCCCGCACGGTAGCGCGTGTCGGTGAAGTGCCGTTCCAGCACGCAGGCGCCCAGTGCCACGCTCGCCAGCGCCATTTCCGGGCCGATGGAATGATCGGAAAACCCCACTACAGCGCGGGGAAAGGCGGCCCGCAACTCGGTTATTCCTCGCAGCGAGACGATCTCGGGCGGGCTGGGGTAAAGGTTCGTGCATTCCAGCAGCGCATAGTCCACCCCCGCTGCATCCAGGATCTCGACGCTGGTGCGTACGCTGTCGATGCTCTGCATCCCGGTCGACATGATGACCGGGCGCCCCTTGGCCGCGATGTGGCGGATCAGTGGAAGGTTGTCCGCCTCGCCCGAGCCGATCTTGAAGGCAGGCACGTCCAGCGTGTCAAGTCGGTCGGCGGCGGCGCGAGAGAAAGGCGTCGAGATATAGATCAGCCCCAATCCCTCGGCATGGGCTTTGAGAGCGGCCTCCTCCTCCTCCGACAGGGCACAGCGCGCCATGACCTCCCAGATCGAGACGTCGGCATTGGGCGGAAAGATCGCCTTCGCCTCCTCGGTCATCTCGTCCTGGACGACGTGGGTCTGGTGCTTGACGCATTCACAACCCGCCGCAGCGGCAAGGGCAACCATGCGCTTGGCTACCTCCAGGTCGCCGCCATGGTTGATGCCGATCTCTGCGATAACAAGCGGTGGATGGCCGGGGCCGATGTCCCTGTGGGCGATTCTCATGGTGATCTCCGGTTCGGGGGCATCCCTCACTGGATCGGTATAGGCTTAGCCGCGCCGCGCCGCAATCTGCGCGCGTACAGCATTGGTCAGCGGTGTGCGCGTCGGAGACAGGGTTGCGCGGAGCGCCTCCCGGTCGGCACGCGCCGCTTGTGCCAGTGCCGTTTCGTCCGCCAGCAGGGCAACGTGTCGGGGCAGATCGGCTGCGCCGTCGGCGACCCGCCCGGTCGAGGCGATGGCATCGGCATGGGCGGGCGAGTTCGATGAAAGGTAGGGCATCCAGACCAGTGCCGCCCCGCAGCGCACCGCATCCACCCCGACACCCGAACAGGGCGAAAAAGCGAGCGTCCGGTCGCGGTGCACCACGTGGCGCATGAGCACGCCGGTCACGTCCTGCCAGTCGCGGCCTTCAAGTGCGCGGGTAACTTCGGGCTGGGCAGAAAGCGGCGTAAGGGGGTGCGCACGAACCAGCAGCGGTGTGGCCGAACCAGGCAGGGCAGAAAGGATCTGTTCGATCATCGGCGCGCTGACCCAACGGTTGTCCAGCAAGATGAGCGCACAAGTCGAATCCGGCGTGGCCATTGCGGCCCCTTCAATCGGCGTATCTTCATCGGCCAGGATCTCGAGGCTGCCCCGGGAAATCCTCTCCTCCGGGACGCCCCAGTCGCGCAGGAGCGCCTGAGAATGATCGTCCGAGACCACGAAGCCCGCCGGCAGGCTGGCCCATTCGCGGGTATAATCCATCGGCATGGCCGGCATTCGGGTGCTCAGGCTGCGGGGTGTCACGACGATGGTCGGCACACCTGCCCGGCGGCAGGCCCAGTTGGTGCGCCGCTCGTCCGGGGTGTTGTAATTGCCGTTGCGGATGAAGGCGTCGGGCCGCAATCGGCGCACCATCGCCTCGACGCAGAGCGCGTGCAGCGCCGCGTGAAAGAGATGCGGATAGCGATAGGTTAGCATCGAGGCCAGAACGGGGTCGCCCCGCGCCATGTCCGGGGCGATCCGGCGCTGTCGCCGCCACAGCCGCCAGCCCATCCAGGCGGCCCGCAGGACGGCCAGGGGACCGCCGCCCCGGTGCGGCGAGATCACGCCCTCGGCATAGTCCGTGTCCTTCGCCCATGGCCGTTCCTTGGGCTGCACGCCGATGATCCGGGTGGTATCGCCGATCTGCGCTTGCAGGTCCCCGATCAGCGTGCCGTAGCGGTGCCTCTCCAGCGAGGCGGTCGAGATCAGCAGGCACCGCCCGGCCGCGCCGTGCAGTGCCGGGCCGGGACGCGATAGCGCCACCCGGCGCACCGATCGGAGCAGGAACCGCCATTTGCCCATGCGGTCGCGCGGGTCGCGAATCTCGGCGCTGGCATGGGCCGGAAAACCGCCGGGGTCGGGCGTGGCCAGCCCCGCCTCGTCGCGCAGCGCCGCGAGGAACTCGGCGGGCACGTGCAGGCCCTTTTCCACGTCGACGCGCGCCAGCGGCATCCTTTCTTGCGCGGCGCGCACCTGCTCCAGCAGGAACAGCCATAGCACCGGCCCGGCCAGCCCGTCGCGCTTGGCATAGACCCAACCGCCCTCGAACAGGAAGATGTCGAGCGTGGTGCGGTCGGCGCGGGTCTGCGCAGCCCGGAAATGGCCAAATAGCCGCGCGATCGCCCGGTCGAGACAGGCGAGCGTCTCCTCCCAGCCCAGCTGCGCACTAAGCGGGCGGCCCTCCAGCCACAGATCGGCCGGGGTCGGGTTGCCCCGGCACAGCTTCAGGGTCGCTTCAGGGTCGTTCACGGCAAGGACTCGATCACGGGGACGGGCGCAGGGATGCCGAGCATCCGCCAGTAGGGCGTGGTGAGCACATCGTTGCCTTTGATGAGGCATGACAATGTCCGAGCATCCTCGGGCGTGTCCAACGTCAGCCTCCGATCGGAGTTGTCGCCGGCGGTATCGCGCATGCCGCACAGCGAAAGCTCGTCGGACCTCCGGTATAGATGCTGGGTTACGTGTTCACGTTCAGACGGGTCGGCTTGCCCGGCAAGGCGAATGTAGGCACTTGCCTGAATGCATTCGATCGCGATGCCGTAGGGAAAGCTGCGCGTGATGATGTTGCTGATCATCTCTGGACTGCCGACGGCGATCATACGCCTCAGCGCGACATCGGCCAGACCCGGCTCGAACAGCGGACAATCGCCATTGATTCGCAGAAACCTTTCGGGGCCATGCGCATCGATGGCCTGCAGTGTCCGGCGTACAAGGTCTGTAGCATCCCCACGGAAACAGGTATAGCCGCGCCCGGCGCAATGGGCCGCGATCGAGTCGTCGACGTCCCTGTCCGTGGTCAAAACCACGAGCTGTCCAACGTCGAGCCGAGCGGCCCGGGCATGGACGATGTCGATCACCCTGTGTCCGCCAAGCTTCAGGAAAATCTTGCCGGGTAGCCGTCGGGAATCCGACCTCGCATAGATAAAGGCTGCGGTGTCAGCTGTCATCGCCGATCTTCATGCCCTTCTCGGTCATCTCGTCGTTCCAGTAGGCGCGCGCGGCTTGCCAGTTGCCTGTCGTACCTTGCGGTGTGGCTCGCAGTCCGACCGCTTCGTAGCGGCGCAACGGCACCTCGATCCTGGCTCCCAGGAACGCTGACAAGTCGGGGCCCTCGAAATCCGTGCTCGGGCGCACGTGCAGAAGATCGTCGCGCGTCAGGAAGTGTCCGGCGGGCAGGTCGCGGGCGGCATATACACCCCTGCGCGCGCGGATCCGCGTCGTCATCTCCGCCGGGGCAGAGCGGTTTGCCGGTTGCTGGAGGCTCCGGACGCAGTCTTCCAGCGTCGTGACATAGCCGGCAAGGGCCTCTTCCTCCATGGCGTGGGCATGGTCGAAGCCGGGCAGGCTGCGGTCCGTGGTGAAGTGCTTTTCTACAAAGCTCGCCCCCTCGACCAAAGCCATGGCGGCGGCCACCCCTCCTTCGGTGTGATCCGAATAGCCCACCGAGACATCGAAACAGTCGCGCAGCAGGCGCACCCGCTGGACGTTGGCGCTGTCCAGTGGGCAGGGATAGCTCGACACGCAGTGCATCAGGTTAAGGTCGGTCCCGGGGAAATTGCCCCGAACAAAGCCGACCATGGCGTCGATCTCGCCAAGCGTGGCCATCCCGGTGCTGACGATGACCCGCTCGAAGGTGTCGCAGGCCGCGCCGATCAGGTCGTGGTTTGTGGCATCGGTCGAGGCGATCTTGACGTAGGGCGCGCCCAGCTCCGACAATAAATTAAGGCCCTCGGTGTCGAATACCGAGGCCGAGATCGTGATCCCCGCCTCGGCGGCGCGGGTCCATATTTGCCGCCAGTCGTTAGGGCTCAATTCCTCGGCTTTGCGGCTGTGATAGACGCTGTTCTCGACATAGGTTTCGCCGTCGAAATAGGCTGGGACGTAGAGACCGTCGGCATGGATGAACTGAAATTTGACCGATGTCGCCCCCGCGCGCGCGGCCAAGTCGACAAGCTCGCAGGCGCGCGCGACCGATCCGTTGTGGTTGCTGCCGGCTTCGGCGATGATCTCGGGCATGTCTCAGGTCCTCCTGTTCGGCGCCAACTCTGCAACAGCGCTGGCCAATGCGTCCGCATCCTGCGCCCCTCCCTGTGTCAGGGTGGCATGATGCATCCTGTCCAGTCGACTGCGGTCCGACAGGAGGGCTGCCAGTGCGGTAGGCGCCTCGTCGGGTCCCGCTACCGTGACGCAACCAGCCTCGATCAGGCCGTGATTCTTGGCCGCTGCCCCGGGGCGGGTAACTGACAGGCACGGCAGGGCTTGCGCCACCGCCTCCGCCATCATGACACCGTCGCCGGTGACGAAAACGTTGATCGGGGCGAAGAAATCCCATGGCTCGTTATCGAAGGGTCGGTGCTTCACCGGAGGCCCTTCGCCCGCTATTACGGGCGTCTCGGGATGGAGTACGTAAACGACGTCCACCCCGGGCGCAGCCCTCGCAGCCCGCACCAGGGCGTCGATCCCTGGCTGATCCGCGCCGCCCGACATACACAGGCCGACCACCAGAGGGCCGTTGAAATCGAGGTCGCGGGGGTCAAGAGAGGCGGCGGTTGCATAGGCGAAAGCTGGATCCTCGACCACAACGCAATCCGAGGCAAGCCTTTCACGCAGGCGCTCTGGCACAGCGCGCAGAAATACGTGGGTGGCAATCTCGGCCCGGTCGCAAACCGGCGATACCAGGATGCGCCGTGGGCAGCCGGAAAGGGCACGCACGTCCCCGCTCGAAAGGGTCACTGCGTCGATGACCACCTGCGTGGTGGCAAGTGTATCATCTACAATCGCGATCTCGCGCGCGGTCAGGCCCTTGTCGCGGGCAAGAGTGCGGCCCTGTTCGTCCACGCGCAACACCACCCGGCTGTCGATCCCGCGTCTCTCCAGCGCATCGATCAGCGCGGCGCTGCGTGCAAGATGCCCCATTCCTACCGTGGCGCTGGCCTGAATGTGGAAGACGATATCGGCAGCGGCGGTGGCGGATGTCATCGCGGGATATGTCCGGTCTCGACATAGCCGCCCATCATTGCCTTGAACCGGCCCAGTGCGGCGAACTGGGCTTGTCCGATCTCGTCCCAGCGGGATTTCAGGGAGGCATGGTTCGCGGCGGTGTAGCCGCCGGCGTGGATCGTCTCGGCCACGGAGGCGGCAAAGCCCTCGCCCATCTCCACCATGTTGAGGCTGGCATCGCCCAACCCCAGGTCTTCGCAAAGTGATTTGGACCGTTCGTCATAGACGATGTTGACCGTCGGCGTGCCGTAGGAGATCGCGGGCAAGGTCGCGTGCAGGCGATAACTCAAGACCATATCGGCGTTCTTGAGCAGAGCGAGATATTGGTACACATCGTTCGTGTAGACCGAGTCAACAGCCTTCGTGTAACGGAAGGCGGTCGCGAAATCGAGATCGCGGCTATCGTTGCACAGTATGCGAATGCGCTTGTGACCGGCCTCACGCAGAGTGTCGATGGCCAGGTCGATATGGGCCTGTACCGCGCTCTGGTGGCGGTAGGGTACGTTCATTAGGCCCGGCGTGCGTACCGAGATCAGCGCGCCAACCTCCTCGTGGTCCGGAAGGACTGGCAGCATCTCCTCATAGCGGTGGAGGTTGATCGTCGGGCACCAGCCCAACTCGTCCTTGGGGTTGATCGCCTTCAGGTGGCCATGGGTCGCGGTGTCGCGCGACAAGGAGATATCGGCACGCTCCAGCAGGACCTCCAGCTTGGAGTCCGGGATAACGTCGGACCGCTCCGCCAGCCGGCCGTGTCTGTCGAAGATCCGTCCGCGGGAGTTGGAGAACATCATCAACGGCGGCTGGAGCGAGGCCAGCGCCCGGGGGTCGACTGTGATCTCGTTGTTTTCGAACAGATTCCCGCCACCCAAGATCACGCCATCCGCGAAACGGTTGATCTCGAAGATCGTGGGCGGCGTCAGCCCGCCCTTTGCCGTGCTCTCGTGCCGGCTGGTGGCCGGGTAGTCGATCACCGATACCAGCCGCCCAAAGGTCTCGTAGAGCATGTGGCGCAAGGCGAAATTGATGGCGTGATTGCCTATGTTGTAGCCCAACGGACGAATATTGGCGATTGTATACATTAGGGTTCCATTACACTTGGTCTGCTGCGTCTGGCGCCTCCCGCGCGGGTTGCGATGTCAGATGCGCAGGTCGATGTCGGGGACGGAAAGCAGATGTTCAAGCAGCAAGCTGTCATGGCCCATGCCGCCGGTGAAAAGAATCGTCATGGCCGTTCCCGCACTTGGTCGCTCTCGCCTATGAATGCCGCAGATAGCCTGTTCCCATCTGCCTCGCAAGTTCCGCCAGGCCTGCTTGGGCGGGCGGGCTGTTGCGGGCATTCGACACATTCGCGGGAAACCTGATGCATTGATGATTTAACTCTTCGACCGGCCATGCTATACGCAACCAAACGCAGCGGAGTTTCTCGTCATGAAAAAAATTACCCTTTCCCTTTTTGCCCTCTCGATCGCGGCGACGCCGTTGATGGCCGAGACGCCCATGGAGATGGCCCAGCGGGTGGACGCCTGTGACGGCGCTGAAATTCTCAGTGCGACTGTGGACGCCGATGGCGAGCTGGAGGTAACCTGTGCGACAGCGGTCGCGGGGAACGGTGGTGGACTTGGCGGCGGCCTCGCGACGCCGGCTCTCGCGCTGGGTGTGCTCGGCCTTGCGGTCGGTGCATTTTCCGGCGGGTCGAGTTCCTCGGACACCCAGTAACCGGGTCGGTCCTTTCGGCTCTTGGGTCGAAGCTGGTAGCGATTTTCAGCCATCGTAGACCTTTGGGTCTGCGGTGCTGTTTCTGTTTGAGTGGTGTCTCGTGGTATCGGTGCCGCGGACGGTTCGCCCGACAGGGGCGATGAGCAACATGCTGCTGCTCTGCGGCGTTGCCGGGAACAGCCCTTCGGATGGTGGGCGCCCTGCCCGGACGCGGTCATGTCTCCTGGCTCCGTAGCGCCGGACCATGGCGCCACTCACCATCGGCTGCGCCGTGTCAGCCCTTGAGCCGCGTGTTCCGGGCAGCCAGAAGCTTGAGCCGCAGCGCGTTCAACTGGATGAACCCGGCGGCATCGGTCTGATCGTAGGCGCCCAGATCCTCTTCAAATGTCACATGCGCCTCGGAGTAGAGGCTGTGATCGGACCAGCGCCCGATACAGCTCACGCTGCCCTTGTAGAGCTTGAGCCGCACGGTGCCTGTTACATGCTGCTGGCTGTGGTCGATGGCCGCCTGCAGCATCTCGCGCTCGGGCGAGAACCAGAACCCGTTGTAGATCAGTTCCGCGTAGCGCGGCATCAAGCTGTCCTTGAGGTGGCCCGCGCCACTGTCCAGGGTGATCTGCTCGATCCCGCGATGAGCCTCCAGCAGGATGGTGCCGCCCGGCGTCTCGTAGATACCGCGTGATTTCATGCCGACAAAGCGGTTCTCGACAAAGTCCAGCCGCCCGATTCCATGCCTTCCGCCCAGACCGTTCAGTTGGGTCAGCAGCGTGGCGGGCGACAGTGGCTCACCGTTGAGGCTGACCGCGTCGCCCCGCTCGAAGCCGACCTCGATGATCTCGGGCGTTGCGGGGGCCTCTTCGGGGTGCACCGTGCGCTGGTAGACGTAATCCGGCGCGGCCTCTGCGGGGTCTTCGAGGACCTTGCCCTCGGACGAGGTGTGCAGAAGGTTTGCATCAACGCTGAAGGGGGCTTCGCCGCGCTTGTCCTTGGCGATGGGGATCTGGTTTTTCTCGGCGAAGTCCAGCAGCCGCGTGCGGCTGGTCAGGTCCCATTCGCGCCAAGGGGCGATCACCGTGATGTCCGGGTTGAGCGCATAGGCCGACAACTCGAACCGCACCTGGTCGTTGCCCTTGCCGGTGGCCCCGTGGGACACCGCATCGGCCCCTGTCTCGGCGGCGATCTCGACCAGGCGCTTGGAAATCAGCGGCCGCGCGATGGAGGTGCCCAGCAGGTATTGACCTTCGTAAAGTGCATTGGCCCGGAACATCGGAAAGACATAGTCGCGGACGAAATCCTCTCGGATGTCCTCGATGTAGATATTCTCGGGCTTGATCCCAAGCATGACCGCCTTCTCGCGGGCGGGCTCAAGCTCCTCGCCCTGGCCCAGGTCAGCGGTAAAGGTCACCACCTCGCAGTCGTATTCGGTCTGCAGCCACTTGAGGATGATCGAGGTATCGAGGCCGCCGGAATAGGCGAGGACGACTTTCTTGGGCGCGGACATGGGGGTCTCCGTTCTTGGTCGGCGCGGAGGTATCGGGTTTTTCACATCATAGCAAGCTGGCCACGAAGGCCGCGTCGCCCGGGTTGGCCAGAAGGGCAGGCGCTTCGGGCAGGGGCACCCAGACGGCGCTGTGCTCGGGCTCGAGCGGAGGGCCCAGCGGGTAGGTCGGAAAGGCCATGTAGACATGAGCGATCTTTTCCGCCCAGAGATCGTATTCCGGCATTAGGGCAAAACGGCGGTGCGCCCCGATCCGGCGCGGACGCGCGATGCGCCAGCCGGTTTCCTCGTAGACCTCGCGGTGCAGCGCCTGCAGGGGGCTTTCGCCCGGGTCGATGCCGCCGCCGGGCAGCTGGAATTCATGGTGAAGTCCGGCCTGCCATGTCAGCAGGACATCCGGCCCGCGTTGCAGGATCGCGTAGGCTCCCGGGCGCGGCTTGTAGCGTTGGCCCGGCCGTTTGGCTTCGCCGTAGCGTCTGATCACGGCCTTGGTCCTCGCCTTGTCGCTCCTATATGGACGCGGTATGCCAATCCCCGACAGGTTAGGAAACCCCATGACACTCGGCTCCAAGATCGCCTGGGACGATACCGTTCTGCCATTCCAGCTCGACCGGTCGGACGTGCGCGGACGGGTGGCCCGACTCGATGGTGTGCTTGATCGAGTCCTTGATCAACACGACTATCCGCCGATGATCGAATCGCTGGTGGCCGAGATGGCGCTTCTGACAGCGTTGATCGGTCAGACGATCAAACTTCGCTGGAAACTCAGCCTCCAGGTGCGCGGCGACGGCCCTGCCCGGTTGATCGCAACGGACTACTATGCACCGAAGGCCGAAGGGGAGCCTGCCCACATCAGGGCCTACGCGAGCTTCGACACCGACCGCCTTGACGCGGCGGCCGCGCCTTTTGGCCAGATCGGCAAGGGCTACTTCGCGATCCTGATCGACCAGGGGCAGGGAAATGTCCCCTACCAGGGAATCACGCCGATTTCCGGAGGCTCGCTGCGGACCTGCGCCGAAACCTATTTCGCCCAGTCCGAACAATTGCCGACCCGGTTCGCGCTGGATTTCGGCCGCTCGACAATGGCCGGAGAGGGCGAGACGTGGCGCGCGGGCGGCATCATGCTTCAGAAGATGCCCAAGGCCAGCCCCGTCGCGACCCAGGGCGGGTCGGGCGACACCGGGCTGCTGGCCCCCGAGGATATCCTTGAGGGGGACGAGGAAGAGAACTGGTCGCGCGCCAACATCCTGCTCGATTCGGTTGAATCAATGGAATTGATCGGTCCCCACGTTCAGCCGACCGAGCTCTTGCTGCGCCTCTTCCACGAGGAGGCCCCGCGCATCTTCGACCCGCAGCCAGTGCAATTCGGCTGTTCCTGTTCCGAGGACCGCGTGCGCAGCAGCCTGTCGATCTATTCTGCCAAGGACATCGCCACCATGACCACGGACGAGGGCTTGGTCACGGCCGATTGCCAGTTCTGCGGTGCGCATTACAGGCTCGACCCTGCGACCGTTGGCCTTGGGTCGGACAGTGACGATTGAGCTTAAGAAGCGCCTGATCCGTGCGGCCCGGGGACCCGGCGCCGCCTCGTCTGATTTCGACCTGAATCCGGGCGTTGTTCTGCCGCAGGGTCGCGTGCTCCGGCCCGCGGCCGTACTGGTGGCCGTCACCGACCAGGGCGAGGTGATCCTGACCAAGCGCTCGGCGCGGCTCAAGCATCATCCGGGCCAGATCGCTTTCCCCGGTGGCCGCCAGGACCCAGAGGATGCCAATCTCGAGGACGCCGCCCTGCGCGAGACCGAGGAAGAGATCAACCTGCCGCGCAGCAGGGTCGAAATCCTGGGCCCGTTGCCCCCGCACGAGACCGTGACAGGCTACACTGTCGCGCCGTTCCTGGCGTTGGTGGATGGCGAGGCGCCCCTGCGCCCTGAACCGGGCGAGGTCGCCGAGATCTTTCGCGTGCCGCTGGCGCATGTGACCGACCCCGACAGGTTCCGGGTCGAAGCGCGGCTCTGGCGTCGGCAGTGGCGACACTATTATACCGTGCCTTTCGGCCCTTACTATATCTGGGGTGCCACCGCATGTATCCTGCGCGGTCTTGCCGACAGGATGTCGGTATGACCCGGTTGCAGGCGGATTGGCTGGCCGATCCGGCGGCGCAAAGGGTCTGCGCCATGCTCGAAAGTGCCGGGCACGCCGCCTATTTCGTCGGCGGCTGCGTGCGCAACGCCCTGATCGACGCGCCGGTGCAGGACCTGGACCTGTCCACCGATGCCCGACCGCAAGATGTCATGATGCTGGCCGAGGACGCCGGCCTGAAGGCTGTACCCACGGGCATCGACCACGGCACCGTGACCGTCGTTTCAGATGGCCGCCCCTTCGAGATCACGACCTTCCGGCGCGATGTCGCCACCGACGGCCGTCGGGCCAAGGTGAGCTTTGCCGACACGATCGAGGCTGACGCGTCCCGGCGCGATTTTACCATGAACGCGCTTTATGCCGATGCGCGCGGTGTGGTGCATGACCCGCTGGGTGGCCTGCCCGACCTCCAGGCGCGCCGGGTGAGGTTCATCGACGACCCCGCTCAGCGCATCCGCGAGGATTACCTGCGCATTCTGCGTTTTTTCCGCTTTCACGCCTGGTTCGGCGATGCACAGGCAGGACTGGATGCCGAGGGGCTGGCCGCCTGCGCCGAACACGCCGAGGGAATCGAGGGCCTGTCGAAGGAACGCATCGGCCACGAGATGCTGCGCCTGCTGGCCGCGCCCGACCCCGCCCCCGCGGTTGCTGCCATGGCGCAGGCCGGGGTGCTGATGCGGGTGATCGCCGGGGCCGAGCCTTCGATATTGCCCGTGCTGGTCCACCTCGAACAAGAGGCCGGGATTGAGCCTGACCCGATCCCGAGGCTGGCCAGCCTCGGCGGTGAAGACGTGACTGCGGCGCTGCGCCTACGCAAGGTCGATGCCCGGCGGCGCGAAGTGTTGCGCGCGGCCGCTCTTGACGGGCCGGCGGTGGAGGAGCTTGGCTATCGTCTGGGCGTGCAAGAGGGCACCGCGGCGCTGCTGCTGCGCCATGCTGCCCTGGGCCAGCCCATCGAGAAACAGACCTTGACCCGGCTCAACGTCGCGTCGGAACAGGTCTTTCCGGTCCGGGCCGCCGATCTGCAACCGCGCCTGGAAGGGCCCGCCCTGGGCAGGGCCCTGCGCCGTTTGGAAACGGACTGGATCGCCTCGGGGTTCACGCGCACGCGGGCTGACCTGATCAAGTCGCTTTGATGGCCGCGCTGATCGGCTTTGTTTTCTTCGGGCTTTTCTCGCCGGGACCGAACGTGATCCTGCTGACCGCCTCGGGCGCGCGCTTCGGCTTTCGCGCGACCCTGCCGCACCTTTTCGGTGTCGTGCTGGGCGTGGGAATCACCGCCTTTGCGACGGGCCTTGGTCTTGGCTGGCTGGTGCAAGCGGTGCCGGCGCTGCGGATCGTGCTGTCGCTTGTCGCGGCGGGCTGGATCCTGTGGATCGCCTGGGGGCTGTGGCGCGTGGGGCCTTTGCGCCAATGCGCGCACGAAAGGCCCATGCGCCTTGTCGAGGCGGTGTTTTTCCAATGGGTCAACCCCAAGGTCTGGGCCGTGGCCGTCGCCGCAACTGCCCATGTCCACATGCTTGGCCCATGGGCCAAGGCGACGGCGCTGGCACTGACATTCTCCGGCGTGAACCTCTTCGTGTGCCTGTTCTGGGCCTTCGCGGGCAGTCTCCTGTCAACCCTGATGCAGGACGACCGGGCTCGGATGGTCTTCATGCGGGTCATGGCTGTGGGGCTGGCGGTTTTCTCGGTGCTGGTGTTCCTGTAACGGGTTGGGCCAACCCTGATGGAGCGGCCCATGGTGACAGTGACCTCCCTGACCCTGCATGGCACCGGCCAATTGGCCGACGGTACTCTGGTTGACCGGGTCTTGCCGGGGGAGGAGGTCGAGGTGACCGAGGCTGGCCCGCGCGTGCTTTCGCCCTCGCCCGACCGGGTCACACCGCCCTGCCGTCATTTCCGCACCTGTGGCGGCTGCCAGGTGCAGCACGCGTCACAGGATTTCGTGGCCCGTTGGAAGGTCGGGATCGTCGAGAAGGCCCTGCAGGCGCGGGGCCTGCCCTTTCCCTTTCGCGCGCTGCACACGTCACCGGCCCAATCGCGGCGCCGAGCGGCCTTCAAGGCGCGACGCACGAAACGGGGGGCGATGATCGGCTTTCACGCGCGCGGGACGCATGTCCTGACGGATACACCCGACTGCCAGCTTGTCCGCCCCGCGATCACGGATGCGCGCGAGGGGCTGGCCGCGCTGACGCACCTGGCCGCATCGCGCAAATCCGAGATCACGCTTGTCGTGACCGAGACCCTGGCCGGTCTGGATGTGGGGGTCGAGACCGACCGCCCGCTCGATGGGGCGTTGCGCCTGAAGGTGACCGAGACCGCACGCGCCCACGGGTTTGCCCGGATTACCTGGAAAGATGAGGTCCTGGCCACCTTCGAGCCACCCGAACTGGCCATGGGACAGGCGCGCGTCGTGCCGCCGCCCGGCGCCTTTCTCCAGGCAACCCCCGAAGGCGAGACGGCGCTGTTGGGTGCGGTGCAAGAGGGGGTGCGGGGCACGAAACGCGTGGTCGACCTTTTCGCCGGCTGTGGGACATTCACGCTGCCGCTTGCATCAATGGTGAACGTCCACGCGGTGGAAGGGTCCGAGACGCTGGTGCAGGCGCTCGATCAGGGCTGGCGCAAAGCGCCCGGGCTGCATCAGGTCACGCACGAGCGGCGCGACCTGTTCCGCCGGCCGCTCGATGCCGCCGAGCTGGACAAGTTCGATGCCGCGGTCATCGACCCGCCCCGTGCCGGGGCCGAGGCCCAAACCGAGGCATTGGCCGAATCCGGGCTGTCACGCGTTGTCATGGTGTCCTGTAACCCGATCACTTTCGCGCGCGATGTCGCGCGGCTGGGTCAGGCCGGTTTCGAACCGGCGTGGGTGGATGTGGTGGACCAGTTCCGCTGGTCGACGCATGTCGAGATGGTGGCTCTGCTCACGCGGACGTGAGCAGAGCCACCCGAAATCGCTGGGCGGCGCAACGGGGACTTGGTATGTTGCCGCAAACAAGAAACGCAGCATCGGGCAGTCATGATAAACAGACGCGTCTTCCTTGCCGGGGCCAGCATGGCGGCCCTGTCGGCCTGTTCGTCGAAGTTCCGCAGCTACGACGGGCCGCCCGTCACACGCCTGGTCGTCTACAAGACGCGGCGCAGGCTTTACCTCCTGCACGAGGCGCAGGTCTTGCGCGCTTTCGATTTCGAGCTGGGCTTCGCCCCCGAAGGACACAAGCAGGTCGAGGGTGACGGTCGCACGCCCGAGGGTGCCTACCTGATCGACCGCAAGAACCCGAACAGCAGCTTTCACTTGTCGGTCGGCATTTCCTATCCGAACGCGGCGGACCGCGCCAAGGCGCTGGCGCTGGGCCAGTCTCCGGGAGGTGACATCTTCATCCACGGCACGCCCGGCCTGAACCGCGGCGATGAGGACTGGACCGCCGGCTGCATCGCCGTGACCAACCGCGAGATCGAGGACATCTACGCCATGGTCGAGGTGGGCACGCCGATCATGATCTACCCCTGAAGGTCGGGCACCGGGTTTGCCTCTGCCACGGGGCCGGTGCGGGTGCCGTCACCCAGAACCAGCGTCCACCAGATTTTGCCGTTCTTTTCCTGGAACCAGGCAAAGCCCATCTCGTTGGCCTCGCCATCCAGCAACACCGCGCGGGTGTCGGGCTTGTCCATCCAGGCCGCGAGCGTCTGGAGCTCGGTCTCGAAAGTCTCGGAAATCGTCTCGCCGCGCAGCTGGCCGGTGTATCCGACCCGGCGCAGCCGATCCAGCGGAGAGGACCCGTCAGATCCGAAGTGCCAGGGCCGGTTCTGCACCGCCATGTCACGTGAATGGGTCGCAGCAGCCGCATTGAGCCGCGCGTTCAGCGACAGGGGCGGCGCCCCGGCGGCCTCGCGTAGCGTGTTCAGACTGTCGAGCATGCGAAACTGGATCGCGCCCCTGTCGCCTTCCTCGATCCGGTAAACCTGCGGTAGCGGCAGCCCGTCGGGACCGATCCGGTCAGGATCGACGGGGGCACAGGCGGCCAAACCGGCCAGAAGCAGAAACAGAAGGGCGAAAAGGCGGTGCATCGGGGGCTCCTTGTCCGATTTCGCACCGCCATAGCCCGAGGCTCGTTGCGATTCAAACCCACATCGGCGTGAAGACGCCGCTCTGACAGTTGTTTGATTTGCGAGCGCGGCAAATGCGCCATATCTACATGGCCGAAGTCACAAGGTTGGAGAGACAGCATGTCAGGTTACGGATTTGGCAAATACAGCCGCCGCGGTTTCCTTGCGGGCTCTGCGGCCTTGGCCGGGACCGGGGCGCTTGCTCAGACCGCCAATACGACCGAGATGGAGGGTGATATTTCGCAGTCCATCCGGCGCAATGTTTCCAGCTTTCGCCAGCTCGACTGGCGGCCCTACTTCAGCAACCTGCGCAATGGGGCGGTCCTCGTTGATACACAAAGCCGCGCTTTGCATTTCTGGTCCGAGGACGAGAGCCTTTACAAGCTCTATCCGACCAGCGTGCCTCTGACCGAGGACCTGACACGGCGCGGTCGCACCGAGATCGTGCGCAAGGTCGAGGGGCCCAGCTGGCGCCCGACACCCGCCATGAAGGAACGCAACCCCGACTGGCCCGACTATATCGGGCCGGGTCCTGACAACCCTATGGGGACCCATGCGCTTCATCTGTCCTGGACTTATTACCGAATCCACGGAACCCATGACACGCGCAAGATCGGGCGTCAGTCGTCGAACGGATGCATCGGACTCTACAATGAGCACATCCAGGAGTTGTTCGGATATACCGAGGTCGGAACACAAGTGTTGCTGATTTGACGACATGACGCGCCGCGCGTGCAGAAACCTGCCGAGTCGCTTTGCTTTCTGGGAGAAATGCTGGTTTATCCATAATCATGAGGTAAGTCTTGGGTGCCCTGGGCGATTCCTCAACACCTTTGCCTTGGGCAAGAACTGGAGAATGAACATGAAAAAGATCGCACTCGCCGCTGTTTTCGCCGGCGCCGCTTCGACCGCCTTTGCCGGCGGCATGGATGAGCCCGTGATGGAGATGGAACCCGTCGTTGTCGTCGAAGAGACCACCGGTGGCTCCTCCTCCAACCTGATCATCCCGATCATCCTGATCGCCCTGATCGCGGCTGCAGCCTCCTCCAACTAAGACGCGGCCGGCAGACGATGAACAACGGGAAACGCCGCTGGAATTCCAGCGGCGTTTCTTGATTCAAGGCCCGGTTTCGAACATGCGTCGCCGGGGCAAGATGTTCAGGCGAGGTCCAACCAGCCGCGCAGTTCGCGTTCGACCACGCCGGCCAACGCATCCATATGGGTGTCGTCGGCATTCAGGCAGGGGATGTAGGTAAAATCCTCGCCGCCAGCCTCCTCGAAGCTTTCCTTGATCTCTTCGTTGATCTCTTCCAGCGTCTCGATGCAGTCGGCGGAAAAGGCGGGCGCGATCACGGCGATCTTCTTCTTGCCATCTTCGCTGGCCAGCCGCGCGACCTCTTCGACCGTATAGGGCCGTAGCCATTCCTCGGGGCCGAAGACCGACTGGAAGGTGGTCGTGATCTGCGTGTCCTCCCAGCCCAGCCGCTCCTTGAGCAGGCGCGTCGTCTTCTGGCACTGGCAATGATAGGGGTCGCCTTCAGTCAGGTAACGCTGCGGCATTCCGTGATAGGAACACACCAGGATCTCGGGCCTGTCTTCCTTGTCCGCGTAGGCCCGTTCGACCGACTGTGCCAGTGCCTCTATATAGGCGGGTTCGTCGAAATACGGCGGCACGACGCGGGCGATGGGCTGCCATTTCTCGTCCATCAGGGCGCGGAAGAACTGGTCGTTCGCCGTTGCCGAGGTGGCGCCCGCGTAATGCGGGTAGAGCGGGAAGAAAAGAATCCGGGTGCAGCCTGCCTCGACCATCTCGCGGACCTTGGACCTGGTCGAGGGATTGCCGTAGCGCATGCAGAAATCGACCATTACATCATCGCCGAAGCGCGTCTTCATGCGGGCCGCCATGGCGGTCGTCTGGTCCTTGGTGATGGTCAGCAGCGGGCTTTCCCCGGCTTCTTCGTTCCAGATCGACTTGTATGCCGCGCCACTGGAAAAGGGGCGTTTGCTCAGGATTATCAATTGCAGCAAGGGCTGCCAGAGCCATGCCGAGTAATCCACCACGCGCTTGTCCGACAGGAATTCGCCCAGGTACCGGCGCATGGGCCAGTAGCTGTAGTGATCCGGCGTACCCAGATTGGCCAGGAGAACCCCCACCTTGGCGGGTTTGATCTTGGGGTGGTCCGCCGGTGCATGGGCGGGGCGTGTGGCCTCGGTCTGGGTCATGGGTGTCGGTGTCCTGGAATTGTTTGTTGTTGGGATAGCGCGTCGGGGCCGAGGGTCAATCACCTGCGTCCTTGAGCGGCACTTCCTGTGCGCCGAGCGCATCGGCCAGCCTGTGCGAGGCCGACCCGGGCCGCAGGGGTTTCTGCTGGTCGGCGCTGGGCGCCCAGCCCGTGAGTGTGACGATCTCGAAGGTGGCGGGCAGACGCCCGTCGGGGTCGGCGAAGGCCTCTTGATAGATGTCTTGAAGCCGCGGCACGATGTCGCGTCGCAGGGGCGCCCGGTTGCGGGCTTGCATCGCGTTCGTTTCGCCCATGCCGCGCAAATCGCGCACCAAGTGCAGTACGTCGCGATAGCTGCATCGCAGGGGCAGGGTGTCGGCCACGGGCAGGGCCAGGCCCGCCCTTTGCAGAAGACTGCCTAGATCACGAACCTCACCCATGGGCAGCACCCGCGGGGACAGGCCGCCGGTGATCTGTGATTCGGCCTCTGCCAGCGCCGTGCGCAACTCGTGCAGGGTCTGCCCGCCGAACAGCGTCACCAGCAGCAGGCCGTCCGGCGCCAGCGCGCGGCGGCACTGGACAAGCTGGCCCACCGGATCGTCCGCCCAGTGCAGGCAGAGGGCATGAACGACAAGGTCATGGTCGCCCTCGGCAAGGTCCAGAACGTCGGTGTCGGCAACGATCCGGGCCCCGGGCAGGCGATCCTGCCACGTTTCGGGCCATGGGGTGATGACGGCAGGGGCCGTAAACCTCCTGTTAACCAAGGCGAGCCTTTCTTGAACCTCGTCAGCGGCGGCCTCTTGCAGGAATTGCACCGGGCCGATGCGGGCGGCGCGGCGGCGCATCCGGTCCAGGGTCTCTTGGTCGGTCAGGCAGGGCGGTTGTGACATAAAGGGCGATTTAGATGATTGGAGCGGCAATTCAAAGCCTGGTGGATGCGGTCTATCCGCCGCAGTGCGCCATGTGCGACGCCCGCACGGCGGCCGAGTTCTCTCTCTGCGGGGCTTGTTGGCGCGACACACCGTTCATCGAGGGGTTGACCTGCGATGCCTGCGGTTGCCCGCTGCCGGGCCAGCCCGGCACCCCCGGTGAGAGTGATGCGCTCTGCGACGATTGCCTGCGCGTGGCACGGCCCTGGATGAGGGGGCGCGCGGCCTTTGCCTATCGCGACATGGGGCGGCGGATGGTGCTGGGGTTGAAGCATGGCGACAGGCTCGAACTGGCCCGGGTCGCGGCGCCATGGCTGCTGCGGGCAGGCCGTCCAATCTGGTCCGAACGGCCGGTGCTGGTGCCGGTGCCGCTGCATTGGCGCAGGCTGGCGCGCCGGAAGTACAACCAGGCCGCCGTGCTGGCACAGCGCCTGTCCGAGCTAGCGTCGGCCGATTACATGCCCGACGTGCTGGTGCGCCGCAGGTTCACCGCGCCGCTGGACGGTCACGACCGTGACGCCCGGTTTCGCAGCCTGGATGAGGCCATCGTGCCGCATGCCAGCCGGGGGGCGCAATTGCAGGGGCGGCAGGTGATCCTGCTCGACGATGTCATGACCAGCGGCGCTACCTTCGCGGCCGCGACCGAGGCTTGCCTTGCGGCCGGTGCAACCGAGGTCTGCGTGCTGGCTCTGGCCCGCGTGACCAAAGATGCTTAGATTGACGCGGAACCGATCGAGGGCCTGTCATGAAACCAGTCGAAATCTACACTTCGCCGTTCTGCGGCTTCTGCCACGCTGCCAAGCGGCTGCTGAATTCCAAGGGAGTGACCTTTTCCGAGGTCGATATCTCTCGCGAGCCCGAGCGTCGGGCCGAAATGGTCCAGCGCGCAGATGGTGGTCGCACGGTGCCGCAGATCTTCGTGGGCGAAGATCATGTCGGCGGCTGTGACGAGCTTTACGCGCTGGAACGCGCGGGCAGGCTCGACAGTTTGTTGGCGGCGTGAAAGCCGCGCTCCTTCAGCTTTGTTCCAGCGACGATCCCGCTGAAAACCTGCGCGTCGTTTCTGAGCTGATGGACAGGGCGGCGAAGCAGGGGGCGGACATCGTTCTGACACCCGAGGTCACGAACTGCGTAAGCCTGGATCGCGAGCACCAGCAAAGCGTGCTGCGTGCCGAGGATCAGGATCCGGTCCTGGCCGCGCTGCGCGACAGGGCGCGGGATCTCGGGATCTGGCTGTCGATCGGATCGCTCGCGCTGACAGGCGGCGACGGGGGTCGTTTTGTCAACCGGTCCGTCCTGGTCTCGCCCTCGGGCGAGATCACAGCGCGCTACGACAAGATCCACATGTTCGACGTGCAGGTGTCCGAAGCCGAGACCTACCGCGAATCCGACGGCTACGCGCCAGGGGACCGGGCGGTTCTGGCGCCAACGCCGCTGGGATGCTTTGGCCTGACCATTTGCTACGACTTGCGTTTCGCACACCTCTACCGCCGTCTGGCGCAGGCCGGGGCACAGGTGCTGTTGGTGCCCTCGGCCTTTTCCCCGGGCACGGGGCCTGCGCATTGGAAGCCGCTTCTGCGGGCCCGCGCCATCGAGACGGGATGCTATGTCATCGCCGCCGCCCAGAGCGGTACGCACGCGGCCCGTGCCGGGCGCCAGCGCCGCACCCATGGCCATAGCATGGTCATATCGCCCTGGGGCGAGGTTCTCCTGGACGCGGGCACTGAAACGGGCATCTACACCATTGATATTGAACTGGAACAAGTGGCGGATACCCGTCGGCGCCTGCCCGCGATCCACAGCGACAGGACGTTCCGGGGACCATGAGCACCCAGACAGACAGCCTTGCCGTTGCCTTGTTCAGCGAGATCCTCACCGTGGATCAGCTGGCGCGAAACAACGTGGCCAAGGCCCTGCCGCGGGGAATGGAGCTCAGCCATTTCTCGGTGCTCAACCACCTTGCGCGCAGCCAGACCGAGAAATCTCCGGCGCAACTGGCGCGCACCTTTCACCTGACCCGGGGGGCCATGACGAACACGCTGCGCAAGCTCGAGGTCTCGGGCTATGTCCATATCCGGCCCGACTGGGACGATGCGCGGCGCAAAATGGTCACGATCAGCCCGGCCGGCCGCAAGGCGCGGGATGCCGCGCTGGCCGCGATTGCTCCCATCATCGCCGAGGCGGTGGATCAGATAGGACCGGAGCAGGTCCGCGCCATCCTTCCCGTTCTGCGCGCCCTTCGCGTCAACCTCTCGGCGGACGAATGACGCGGCCTCAGGGCCGGCGAAGCGCGGCGGTGACGTAGTTCACCGACAGGTCTCGTTCCGAGATCGACCATGACCAGAGCACCGGGTTGAAGCTGAAACCCTTGCGATCGACCGGGTCCAGCCCGGCCTGTCGCAGCATCGTGAACAGTTCGTCGGGCGTGATGAACTTCTTCCATTCATGTGTGCCCTTGGGCAGCCAGCGCATGACGTATTCCGCGCCCACGATGGCCATCGCGAAACTTTTCGGATTGCGGTTGATGGTCGAACAGATGTGCAGGCCGTTCGGGTTCAGCAGGTCATGGCAGGCAGTCAGATAGGCCCGCGGGTCGGACACGTGTTCGACGACTTCCATGTTCAGGACCACGTCGAAGGTCTCGCCCTGCGCGGCCAGTGCCTCGGCTGTCGTGTGGCGATAGTCGATGACCAGCCCCGATTGTTCCGCATGGACCTGTGCCACGGGGATGTTGCCGGCCGCCGCATCCGCCCCCACGACGGTCGCCCCCAGTCGCGCCATGGGTTCGCACAACAGCCCGCCGCCACATCCGATATCCAGCAGGCGCAGCCCTTCGAAAGGACTTTCACCCGACAGGTCGCGGCCGAACTCGGCGGCGATCTGGCGGGTGATATAGTCCAGCCGCGTGGGATTGAGCATGTGCAGGGGCTTGAACTTTCCCTCTGTATCCCACCATTCGGCGGCCATGGCCTCGAACTTGGCGACTTCGCCCTCGTCGATGGTGCTGGGTCCGGTTTGCATCGCTCTCTCCAAAATGGCATCTCATATCCGGTCGCGACAACGACCCCGCATTTTCATATAGGATGTACATGGACAAGGTCCCGGGACAAAGGCGCGCGGTCGCCCACCTCTATCCGCAGGTCGAGCCGTTCGACCAGCGAATGATCGACGTGGGTGATGGCCACAGCCTATATGTCGAACAGTGCGGCAATCCCGAGGGGCTGCCGGTGGTTGTTCTGCACGGCGGACCGGGAGGTGGGTGCAGCCCTGCGATGCGGCGCTATTTCGATCCAGCGGTCTATCGGGTGGTCCTGTTCGATCAGCGCGGTTGCGGCCGCTCGCGACCCCATGCAAGCGTCGAGGCGAACACGACCTGGCACCTGGTGCGCGACATCGAGCATATCCGGCAGACGCTTGGAATCGATAGCTGGATCGCTTTCGGGGGCAGCTGGGGGGCGACGCTGGCGTTGGTCTATGCCCAACAACATCCCGACCGGGTGCGCGAACTGGTGCTGCGCGGGGTGTTCCTGGCCACGCAGCCCGAACTTGACTGGTTCTACGAGGGCGGTGCGGGCCGCTTCTGGCCCGAGCTTTGGGACCGATTCACCGCGCTTGTGCCCCAGGACGAGCGCGACGGTATGATCGCCGCCTATCACCGGCGCCTGTTCGCCGACGACCACGCACTTCAGGCGCGTTACGCCCGCGCCTGGGCCGGCTGGGAAAACGCGCTGGCCTCGATCGACAGCAACGGGGCCGGAATGGACGGCGCGGGCGATTACGCCAGGGCCTTTGCGCGGCTGGAATGCCACTATTTCCACAACGGTGCCTTCCTCGAGGCCGATACCGCGATCCTGGCCCGTATGAACCGGATCGCCCATATCCCCGGCGTGATCGTCCAGGGGCGGTTCGACATGATCTGCCCGCCCGCTGCGGCGCATCGCCTGTCGCAGGCCTGGCCCGCGGGGCGGTTGGTCATGGTGCCCAAGGCCGGGCATGCGCTGTCCGAACCGGGCATCAGTGCCGAACTGGTGCGCGCCATGGATCGGATCGCGGCGCGCCGCTGATCGCGGCCGCCTTCGTGATTCGCCCGATTTGACCGGGCCCTGTGGATTGTCATCGAATGGCCCAGATTGGGTCCGCTGGGGGCCCAACTCTGTGGTTAGCTGGTCCGTGGGGATGTTTCGAGGCTCGGGTAATCATGATTCTGTCAAATGCGACCACGCGCCAGGCCCGCTCTGCCAAGCGGGCCGTTCTGGTTTTTCTGCTCCTTTGTCTGCCGGTCTCGCTGACTGCTGGAATCGGCGGCGGTGGCGGCGACGAGAACAGCGCCCCCCGGCTGACCGTTTCTGGCGGGCCAGAACAGGCCCACGTCACCTCGCGCGCGATCGCCCGTGTTGCCGGCGAGAGCACACCGTCTCGTTTGCGGGCCTATCGCGCGGCCGTCGAACGCATGGATCGGCTGACCCGTTTGCATGCGCGGGCCGGACGGAGCCTGGCGCGGTTGGACTCAATGTCAGACCCGGAGCGGCGAAGCGCATATCCTGGCGGCGGCTATGACGCGGCGCTGGCTGCGGCAAGGGCAACCCATGCCGACCTTGCGCGCCAATTGGAACAGGCCGAGACCACCCGCCGGGCCAGTCTGCACGGTCTGACGGGCGGCCGCCTGCTGCCCCCCGGGGACCTGGCCGCGCTGCACCGGATGCTGGGCCTGTAACACGACCCTTGCGTCGGCCAGGCTTTGTCCCTATATCCCTCGCGAAAGCGGCGCTTCGGCTTCCACCCCCGAGGTTCCACCGTAAAGATCGAACGGGCCGCGCGCCCGTTTTTTTGTGCCTGCAAGGCCGTGCCTGGATACCATGTCTGACCTGATTGCCCGCTCGGCGATGGATCGCCGTCTCAACGAGATCATTACCCCCACCGTCGAAGACATGGGCTTCGAGGTGGTGCGCGTGCGCCTGATGACCGGCAAGGAAAACACATTGCAGGTCATGGCACAGAGACCCGATGGCAGCATCGAGGTTGATGACTGCGCGCGGATCAGCACCGCCATCAGCGCGGTCCTGGATGTCGAGGACCCGATCCTGGAAACTTACACGCTCGAGGTTTCCAGTCCGGGCATCGACCGCCCGCTCACCCGGCTCAAGGATTTCGACCGTTGGTCCGGGTATGTCGCGAAGATCGAGACCGAGCAGCTGATAGATGGGCGCCGCCGATTCAAGGGCACGCTTCAAGGCACCGAGGGCGGCGAGGTTCTGATCGAGATCGAGGAACACGGTGATCCGCTGACTATCGGTCTGCAATTCGACTGGCTGAGTGATGCCAAGCTGGTGCTGACCGAAGACCTGATCCGCGACGTGCTCAAGGGCCGCAAGGATGCTGGCCAGATCGACGAGACACAATTTGACGAAGTGGAGACCGTGCTGGACGGTCCTGATGAGGAGAAAGACTGATGGCGATTACCTCTGCCAACCAGCTTGAGTTGCTGCAAACCGCCGAGGCGGTGGCGCGCGAGAAGATGATCGACCCGGCCCTGGTGATCGAGGCCATGGAAGAGTCGCTCGCCCGGGCGGCAAAGTCCCGCTACGGCGCCGAGATGGACATTCGCGTCAGTATCGACCGCAAGACCGGCCGCGCCGAATTCACCCGCGTGCGCACCGTGGTCGAGGATGAGGAACTTGAGAACTATCAGGCCGAGATGACCGTCGATCAGGCCAAGCAGTATCTCGAAAGCCCCCAGATCGGCGACACCTACGTCGAGGAGGTCCCGCCGGTCGAGATGGGCCGCATCGCCGCGCAATCGGCCAAGCAGGTTATCCTGCAAAAGGTCCGCGAGGCCGAGCGCGAAAAGCAATACGAGGAATTCAAGGATCGGGTCGGTCAAATCCTCAATGTTCAAGTCAAGCGCGAGGAATATGGCAACGTCATCGTCGACCTGAACCAGGGCGAAGGTGTCTTGCGGCGCAATGAAAAGATCGGCCGTGAAAGCTATCGTCCGAATGACCGGGTCCGAGTGTACATCAAGGACGTCCGCCGCGAACAGCGCGGCCCGCAGATCTTCCTGTCGCGCACCGCGCCGGAATTCATGGCCGAGCTGTTCAAGATGGAAGTGCCCGAGATCTACGAGGGCATAATCGAGATCAAGTCGGTGGCCCGTGACCCGGGCAGCCGCGCCAAGATCGCAGTGATTTCCTATGACGGGTCCATAGACCCGGTCGGTGCCTGTGTCGGTATGCGCGGCAGCCGCGTGCAGGCCGTCGTGAACGAGCTTCAGGGCGAAAAGATCGACATCATCCCTTGGAACGAGGACATGCCGACTTTCCTGGTCAACGCGCTGCAACCGGCCGAGGTCTCGAAGGTCGTTTTTGACGAGGATGCCGAGCGCATCGAGGTCGTCGTCCCCGAGGACCAGTTGAGCCTGGCCATCGGGCGGCGCGGTCAGAACGTCCGCCTGGCCAGCCAGCTGACCGGGCTCGACATCGACATCATGACCGAGGAAGAGGAATCCAAGCGCCGCCAAGCCGAGTTCGAGGAACGCACAAAGCTGTTCATGGACACGCTGGACCTGGACGAGTTCTTTGCCCAGCTCCTGGTGTCCGAAGGGTTCACCAACCTCGAGGAAGTGGCTTACGTCGAACTGGACGAGCTTCTGGTCATCGACGGTGTCGATCAGGATACCGCGAACGAGCTTCAGGCCCGCGCGCGCGAGTACCTGGAGGAACAGAACGCCAAGGCCATGGCCCGCGCCCGCGAACTGGGCGTCGAGGACAGCCTGGTTGAATTCGAGGGGCTCAGCCCCCAGATGATCCTTGCGCTGGCCGAGGACGGCGTGAAGTCGCTGGAAGACTTCGCGACCTGTGCCGACTGGGAACTGGCCGGGGGCTGGACAACGGTCGACGGTGAACGCACCAAGGACGACGGTGTGCTGGAACCCTTCGATGTCAGCCTGGAAGAAGCGCAGAACATGATTATGACCGCGCGCGTCATGTTGGGTTGGGTCGATCCGGCCGATCTGGAGCAGGCGGCCGAGGAAGACGCTTTGTCCGAAGAGGAGCAGGAGGCCTGATCGCGGGCCTTCTGGGTGTCTATGGGTCGCGGAGGTCGCGCCAAGGAACGGGATGGGCCCGAACGCCGGTGCATCGTCACCGGTGAAACGGCTCCCAAGTCCGGGCTGATCCGGTTCGTTGTCGGGCCGGACGGGGGCATCGTGCCCGACATCCTGGGCAAGCTGCCCGGGCGCGGCATTTATGTCACCGCGGATCGCGCGGTGATCGAGGCGGTAAAGCCTGCCCAGTTCGCACGCGCGGCCAAGGGCAAGGTTACGCTGCCCGCCGGTTTGGCCGACGAGATCGAGCGCCAGCTGGTCCGTCGCGTGGTCGAGGCGATCTCGCTCGCGCGCAAGGCGGGGCTGGCTGTCTGTGGCTTCGAGAAGGTCAAGGGCTGGCTCGCGGGTGGGGCAACCGTACGCGCGTTGCTGCAGGCCTCGGATGGATCGGTGCGCGGAAAGGGCAAGCTCTGGACACCGACCGGGGCACGATATTTCGACTGCCTTACGTCAACCGAATTGGGTTTGGCATTCGGGCGTCAATCTGTGATACACGGTGCGCTTGCCTCTGGTGGACTCGGCGACCGTGTTGTAGAGGAAGCCGCAAGACTGAAAGGTTTGCGGACAAAAGTCGGTGGCGAGGGCGCCGCCGGAAAGGATACAGAAGCCAAATGAGCGATAGTGACGGCAAGAAACCCCTTGGTCTTCGTGGCGGCCCGCGTTCGGGCAACGTGAAGCAGAGCTTCAGCCATGGCCGGACCAAGAATGTCGTGGTCGAAACGAAGCGCAAGCGCGTTGTCGCGCCCAAGCCCGGTGCCGCCGGCGGCAAGACCGGAGGCGCTGGTGGAGCATCGGGCCCGACCGGCGGGGATCCGTCAAAGCGCCCGGCCGGAATCTCGGATGCCGAGATGGAGCGCCGGATGAAGGCACTCGCCGCCGCCAAGGCGCGCGAGGCCGAGGACGTCAAGAAGCGCGAGGAAGACGAGAAGGCCCGCGCCGCCGACCGTGAGCGTCGCCGCGCCGAGATCGAGGCGAAGGAGCGTGAAGAGCGGGAGCGCGAAGAAGCGCTCAAGGCCAAGCAGGAAGAGGAAGAGCGCAAGAAGCTCGAAGAGGCCGAGGCCGCCAAGAAGGCTGCCGCGCCCGCCGAACCTGTCCAGCCCCCTGCGCCCGAGCAACAGCCCCGCGGCGGTGGCCGTTCGGCTCCCGGTCCGCGCAAGGACAAGGAGCGCGACAACAAACAGCCCAAGGGCAAGGGTGGCCGCGACGAGGGCCGCCGCTCGGGCAAGCTGACGCTGAACCAGGCGCTGCGAGGCGGCGAGGGCGGACGCCAGAAATCCATGGCCGCGATGAAGCGCAAGCAAGAGCGTGCGCGGCAGAAGGCGATGGGTGGCCAGGTCGACCGCGAAAAGGTCATCCGCGACGTTCAGCTGCCCGAGGCCATCGTTGTGAGCGAACTGGCCAACCGCATGGCGGAACGGGTGGCCGATGTCGTCAAGGCGCTGATGCAGAACGGCATCATGGCGACCCAGACCCAGGCAATCGACGCCGATACCGCCGAACTCATCATCGAGGAATTCGGGCACCGTGTCGTGCGGGTTTCGGATGCGGATGTGGAACAGGTCATCGACACGATCGACGACAAGGAAGAGGACATGCAGTCGCGCCCGCCGGTCATTACCGTGATGGGCCACGTCGACCACGGCAAGACCTCGGTGCTTGATGCGATCCGCAACGCCCGTGTTACCGCGGGCGAAGCCGGGGGCATTACGCAGCATATCGGCGCCTACCAGGTGCAGACCGAGTCCGGCAGCGTGCTGACCTTTCTTGACACGCCCGGCCACGCCGCCTTTACCTCGATGCGGGCCCGCGGTGCGGATGTGACGGATATCGTGGTGCTGGTCGTGGCCGCCGACGACGCGGTCATGCCGCAGACCATCGAGGCGATCAACCATGCGAAGGCGGCCAAGGTGCCGATGATCGTCGCCATCAACAAGTGCGACAAGCCGGACGCAAGCCCCGACAAGGTGCGCACCGATCTGCTCCAGCACGAGGTCATCGTCGAGGGGCTGTCCGGTGACGTTCAGGATGTCGAGGTCTCGGCGATCAATGGGCAGGGTCTGGACGAACTGCTCGAGGCCATTGCGCTGCAGTCCGAGATCCTCGAGCTCAAGGCCAATCCCGACCGCGCCGCCCAGGGCGCCGTGATCGAGGCCCAGTTGGACGTGGGCCGCGGCCCTGTCGCGACGGTTCTGATCCAGAAAGGGACCCTGCACCAGGGCGACATCTTCGTTGTCGGGGAACAGTGGGGTAAGGTCCGCGCCATGGAGAACGACCAGGGCAAGCGTGTGAAGGAGGCTGGCCCCTCGGTCCCCGTCGAGGTGCTGGGCTTGAACGGCACGCCCGAGGCCGGCGACGTGCTCAACGTCGTCGAGACCGAGGCGCAGGCCCGCGAGATTGCCGAATACCGCCAGGAGGCCGCCAAGGACAAGCGTGCCGCCGCCGGTGCGGCGACCACGCTGGACCAGTTGCTGGCCAAGGCCAAGGCGGACGAGAACGTCAAGGAATTGCCCATCCTGGTCAAGGCCGACGTGCAGGGCTCGGCCGAGGCGATCATCCAGGCAATGGAAAAGATCGGCAACGACGAGGTCCGAGTGCGGGTTCTGCACTCGGGCGTCGGCGCCATCACCGAGACTGACATCGGCTTGGCCGAAGCGTCGGGCGCGCCGGTGATCGGCTTCAACGTCCGGGCCAATGCGCCAGCGCGGAATTCGGCCAACCAGAAGGGTGTCGAGATTCGCTATTACTCGGTCATCTACGACCTGGTTGACGATGTGAAGGCGGCGGCCTCGGGCCTGCTGTCGGCCGAGGTGCGCGAGAACTTCATCGGCTATGCCGAGATCCGCGAGGTCTTCAAGGTTTCGGGTGTCGGCAAGGTCGCAGGCTGCCTGGTCACCGAAGGCATCGCCCGTCGGTCCGCCGGTGTGCGCCTGCTGCGCGATGACGTTGTGATCCACGAGGGCACGCTGAAGACGCTCAAGCGCTTCAAGGACGAGGTGGCCGAAGTCATCTCGGGCCAGGAATGCGGCATGGCCTTCGAGAACTACGAGGATATCCGCCAAGGCGATGTCATCGAGATCTTCGAACGCGAAGAGGTTGAGCGCAGCCTTTGACGCCCCGCGAAATAGACACGTGCAAAGGGCGCCCGACGAGGGCGCCCTTTTGCATTGTGCAGGTTATCGGGTCAGAGCCAGTCCCGCAGGATGGGGATCAGGGGGATATCTGCGGGCGGCATCGGGTAATCGCGCAACTCAGACGTACGCACCCACTTCAGCCGCTGGCCTTCCTTGCCCTGCGGTGCCCCGTCCCATTTGCGGCAGGCGAAGAGAGGCATGAGCAGGTGAAAGTTGTCGTAGCTATGACTGGCGAAGGTCAGGGGCGCCAAGCAGGAGGACCAGGTGTCGATTCCGAGCTCTTCCTGCAATTCGCGGATCAGCGCGATTTCGGGTGTCTCTCCGGGATCGACTTTTCCGCCGGGGAATTCCCACATCCCCGCCATGTGCTTGCCCTCGGGCCGTTGTGTCAGAAGGACGCGCCCGTCAATATCGACCAGTGCGACGGCACTTACCAGAACCGTCTTCACGACCTGTAATCCGCGTTGATCGAGATGTACCCGTGGGTCAGGTCGCAGGTCCAGACCGTGGCCATGCCCCCGGCCAGTCCGAGGTCCACCGCGATCCGTATTTCGTCATTCTGCATGTAGGCGGCGCCGGCCCCTTCGGTATAGCTGCCGGCGACCCAGCCCTTTTCCGCCACGAGAATATCGCCAAGGCGGATCGTGATCCGATCGCGATCCGCGCGGGCACCGCTCTTGCCAATGGCCATGACAATACGGCCCCAGTTGGGATCTTCTCCGGCGACGGCGGTCTTGACCAGCGGGGAATTGGCGATGGACAGGCCAATCTGCCTCGCGTCGCCGTCCGTGGCGGCGCCGCTGACCTGCACCTCGACGAACTTGCTTGCCCCCTCGCCGTCGCGCACGACCTGCTGGGCCAGGTTCAGCATCACGTCATGCAACGCCTTGGTGAACCCGGTGCTTTCGGTGACATCCACCCCCGAGGCGCCGGTGGCCGCACAAAGCAGCGTGTCCGAAGTCGAGGTGTCGCTGTCCACGGTGATGCAGTTGAAGGTCTGGTCCGTCAGGGTGCGCAGCAGGGTCTGCAAATCATCCCGCCCGATGCGGGCATCGGTGAAGATATAGACCAGCATGGTGCCCATGTCCGGGGCCACCATCCCTGATCCCTTGGCGATTCCGGCGATGCGCACCCGCTGGCCGCCGATCTCGACCTCTGCCATGGCGCCCTTGGCAAAGGTGTCGGTGGTCATGATGGCGCGCGCAGCCCCCTCTATCCCCCCGGGGGCGAGGCCGCCGGAGAGGCTGGACAGGCTGGCGAGGATACGATCATGGGGCAGAACCTCGCCGATCACTCCGGTTGAGGCGGTAAAGACACGTGCCGGGTCCAGGTTCAGCGTTTCGGCCACCCCTTCGCACAACGCGGCAACCGATACCGCGCCCGCGGCCCCGGTAAAGGCATTGGCGTTGCCCGAATTCACGAGGATGGCGGCGCGGCCCGTGCCCGCCCCCCCGATCTTGGCCTCGCAATCGAGCACCGGCGCGGCCCGGGTCGCGCTGCGCGTGAAAACGCCGGCGATGGTCGTCCCCTCGGCAAGTTCGGCCAGCATCACATCCGGCCGGTCTGAGTAGCGCACGCCGACAGCCGCGCTGGCGAACCGCACGCCTTCGATGACCGGCAGGTCGGGAAAGCGCGCGGGCGCCAGTGGGGATTTCGCCATGGATCAGTCCTCGATCAGGCCCAGATCGTTGATCACGGCAGGATCGAAATCCCCGTCCGCCGCGCGATCGACCTCGGCACTCTCGCCCAGTTCATCGAGGCGGGCCTGAAGCGCGCTCTCTTGCAGTTGCGAGACGATTTCCTGGCGTATCTCGTCAAGGGCTGGGGCCGCCTGCATGCGGGTGTCGTTCAGCTTGACGATGTGCCAGCCGAACTGCGTCTGCACCGGCTCGGAGACATCGCCAGTCTCCATGGTGGTCAGGGCTTCCTCGAAGGGGGCAACCATCATGCCCGGCCCGAACCAGCCCAGTTCGCCGCCGCTGGAACCGGAAGGCCCGGTAGACCGTTCCTGTGCCGTTTCGGCGAAATCGGCGCCACCTACGACCAGGTCCTTGATCTCGGCAGCCTCTTCCTGGGTCTCGACCAGAATGTGTGAGGCGTTCCACTCCATGGAGTCGCCCATTTCGGCCACGCGCGCTTCGTAGGCGGCCTGGACGGCCTCATCCGTCACGGCTTCGGCGTAGATATCCTCCAAGACTTCGCCCGCCCGCAGCGCGCGTTCCTCGTTGGCCAGCGCGATTTCCAGGCGGCTGGGCGTCTCTTCCAGCGTGTCGGCCAGAAGCTGCTGCTGCACCAGTTGGTCAAGTATGCCAGAAAAGAGCACCTCGTCGGGCAGCTGCTGGTACTGCTCGGGCAGTTGCTGACGCGTGATGATCATCTCGCCCAGGGTGATATCCGTCCCGTTGACCGTCGCGACCACCGTGTCGGCGGCGACGTTGCCCGAGGTCGTGCCCTGGTCCTGGGCCAGGGCCATGCCCGCGGGCAGCGCCAGTCCGGTCAGCAGGGTCGCGATCTTGAGGCTATCGTACATGAGGGTTCCGTCCTTTATCTGTCGCGTCGGCGCGCGGCGTTGACACCTGAATTGCGGCCCCTTACATCGCCTAGCAGGTCCCGAGGGGGGCCGGTCTTGGCCCCGAACTTAGGCGGCGTGCCGGTCTGGCACAACCAACCTCCTCATACTTTGACGCCATGAGGGCCTGGATCTGGCCGCGGAGACAAAATGCTCGGTTTCGGAACAATCGCGAAAAAGGTCTTTGGGACCGCCAATGACCGCAAGATCAAGGCGACACGCCCGATTGTCGAAAGGATCAACGCGCTCGAGCCCGAGTTCGAAAAGCTCAGCGACAGTGATCTGAAGGCCCGGACCGAGGCGCTGAGAAAGCGCGCCATGGATGATGAGAGCCTGGACAATCTTCTGCCAGAGGCCTTCGCCAATTGCCGAGAGGCCGCCAAGCGTGCCCTTGGCCTGCGCGCCTTCGACGTGCAGTTGATGGGCGGCATCTTCCTGCATCAGGGCAATATCTCGGAGATGAAGACAGGCGAGGGCAAGACCCTCGTTGCGACCTTCCCGGCCTACCTGAACGCGCTGACCGGCAAGGGCGTGCATATCGTCACCGTCAACGACTACCTGGCCCGTCGCGACTCCGAATGGATGAGCAAGGTTTACAATGCCCTGGGCCTGACATGCGGCGTGGTCTACCCGCAGCAGGACGAGGACGAGAAAAAGCAGGCCTACGATTGCGACATCACCTATGCCACAAACAACGAGCTGGGCTTCGACTATCTGCGCGACAACATGAAGTCCGAGCTCAAGGACATGAAGCAGCGCGGGCACAACTTCGCCATCGTGGACGAGGTCGACAGCATCCTGATCGACGAGGCGCGCACCCCGCTCATCATCTCGGGGCCGGCGCAGGACCGGTCCGATCTCTACGTGGCTATCGACAAGGTCATTCCGGACCTGAACGACGACCATTTCGAACTGGACGAGAAGACCCGCGGCGTCACCTATACCGACGATGGCAACGAGTTCCTTGAACAGCGCCTGCACGCAGCCGGGCTGCTGCCCGAGGGGCAATCGCTCTACGATCCCGAAAGCACCACGGTCGTCCACCACGTGAACCAGGGCCTGCGGGCGCACAAACTCTTCACGCGGGACAAGGATTATATCGTGCGCGACGGCCAGGTCGTGCTGATTGACGAGTTCACGGGGCGAATGATGCAGGGGCGACGCCTGTCCGAGGGGCTGCACCAGGCGATCGAGGCCAAGGAGGGCTGCGAGATCCAGCCCGAGAACGTGACCATGGCGAGCGTGACGTTCCAGAATTACTTTCGGCTTTACGACAAGCTTTCGGGCATGACCGGCACGGCCCTGACCGAGGCTGACGAGTTCATGGAGATCTATGGCCTCGGCGTGGTCGAGGTGCCGACAAACAAGCCCATTGCCCGAGCCGACGACGACGATGCGGTCTATCGCACGGCCAAGGAAAAGTTCGATGCCATCGTCGAGACCATCAAGGACGCCAATGCCAAGGGGCAGCCGATCCTCGTGGGCACGACCTCGATCGACAAGTCGGAGTATCTCAGCCAGTTGCTGACCGACGCAGGCGTCAAGCACAATGTGCTCAACGCCCGCCAGCACGAGCAAGAGGCGCAGATCATCGCCGATGCCGGGAAGCTCGGCGCCGTGACCATTGCCACGAACATGGCCGGCCGCGGGACCGACATCAAGCTGGGCGGCAACGTCGATTTTCAGATCATGCAGGCCATCGAAGCCGATCCCGAGGGTGATCCCGAGGCGGTTCGCGAACGCATCGAGGCCGCCCACGAGGCCGATGAAGAGGCGGTCAAGAAAGCCGGCGGCCTCTTCGTTCTTGCCACCGAGCGGCACGAGAGTCGCCGCATCGACAACCAGTTGCGCGGCCGGTCTGGCCGCCAGGGTGACCCCGGAAGGTCGGCCTTTTTCCTGTCGCTCGAGGATGACCTGATGCGCATCTTCGGCTCCGAACGACTGGAAAAGATGCTGTCTGGCCTCGGTATGAAAGAGGGGGAGGCGATCGTCCACCCTTGGGTGAACAAATCGCTGGAACGGGCGCAGGCCAAGGTCGAGGGGCGCAATTTCGACATCCGCAAGCAGCTGCTGAAATTCGATGATGTCATGAATGACCAGCGCAAGGTGATCTTCGGGCAGCGCCGCGAGATCATGGAAGCGCAGGATCTGTCAGAGATCGTCAGCGACATGCGCGAGCAGGTCATCGACGATCTGGTCGACGCTCACATGCCGCCCAAGACCTATGCCGACCAATGGGACACCGAGGGCCTCTATGCCGAGGTCATCGCAAAGCTCGGCATCGACGTGCCGGTCATGGAGTGGGCCGATGAGGAAGGCGCCGACAACGACGTGATTCGTGAACGCCTTGAAGAGGCGGCGGACAAGCACATGGTCGAGAAAGCCGAGGCCTTTGGCCAGGACACCATGCGCAATATCGAGAAGCAGATCCTTCTTCAGACCATCGACACCAAGTGGCGCGAGCATCTCGTGACGCTGGAACACCTGCGCTCGGTCGTTGGCTTCCGCGGCTATGCCCAGCGTGACCCGCTGAACGAATACAAGACCGAGTCCTTCCAGCTGTTTGAGGGGCTTCTGGACGGACTGCGCACCGATGTGACGCAGAAGCTGTCGCAGATCCGGCCCATGACCGAGGAAGAACAGAAGCAAATGATGGCTCAGCTGCAGGAGCAGCAGAAACAGCTTCAAGACGCGGCATCGCGTGAAAATACCAGCGGCGCTGCGGCTGGGGCGCCGGCCGCAGCGGCCGCCGCCGCCGCCACGCGCGAAGGTTTCGACGAGCATGACCCCGCCACCTGGGGCAATCCCGGTCGGAACGAAACCTGCCCCTGTGGATCGGGCAAGAAGTTCAAGCATTGCCACGGGCGCCTGGCCTGACGCCCAGCTTTGTGCCGGGGGCATAATACTGCCCCAATTCCGACGCCAAGACTCCCCGGTTGGGTCATCCTGAGGCCACCGGCAGACGCCAGTTTCCTTCCAGACCACATCGTGGGAAGGAGACTTGGGGATGATGTCCCGCGTCAAACAGATCGCCATGGCCGCCGGCACGTTCAGCGTTGCGTTGGGCATCGGCTTCGTCATGCAGAACGGCGACGCCTTGGCCAACCGTTTCGGCTTGGATGCGCCCGATGGCGCCACGGGCGCCGATGTTGCCGGTGTCAAGCAGGCCGAGGCGCCCGATCCGCAGCCTGCTGCCGGGCTCTCCGGTTTGGCCTTCGAGGCCTCCGCCCCCGCAGTTATGGACCTTGACGCGGTGGTGTCGCTGCCCGGGCCGACCCGGCCGCCAGAGACCCCGGCCGCCCCGGTTCACCTGGCAGCGGTCGAAACCGATATCGCCCCGCAACGACCCGGCACCGCTGACGCCGAGGCCCGCCCTCGTGGTGCGGAGTGCCAGGTCACGCTGGAGGGTACGCCAGACAAGGCAGCGACCGTCGACCTTCGGGTCACGGCGCCTTGTCATGCGGATGCCCCTTTCGTTCTGCACCACCAGGGCCTTCGGGTCAGCGCCATGACCGATGCACAGGGCAGGGCGTCACTTGATGTCCCCGCTCTTGCCCCGACAGGGGTTTTTGTCGTCGCCTTCCCCGATGGCTCAGGCGGGGTCGGTACTGTCACGGTGACCGATTTCGACCGGTTCGATCGAGCGATACTGCAATGGCGCGGTACCCCCGACCTGATGCTGAGCGCCTACGAGTTCGGCGCGGGCTTTGGTGAAGAGGGGCACATTTTTCGCGAGAACACCGCCGATACTGCGCGGGCACTGTCCGGTGAGGGCGGGTTCCTCATGCGGTTGGGGAATCCGGCGGCTGGCGAGGCGCCCCACATGGCCGAGGTCTATACCTTTCCCTCGGGCCAACATGACCGTGGCGATATCGCGCTGGTTGCCGAAGCCCGGATCACAGCCGAGAACTGTAACGCCGAGCTGGCCGCCCAGAGCATCCAGGTGCGCCCGGACGGCACGACCGAAGCATTGGACCTGAGCCTGAGAATGCCGGGCTGCGAGGCAGTGGGTGACTATCTCTACTTGCAAAACATGTTCGAGGACCTGAAACTCGCCGCGCGATGAAGGGGCGATGGGTGCGGGGCAATCGGGAACTACGGAAAGTCGCGGCGATTTTCGCCGCATTTTTCTGTCTGTTGGCCGTCCCGGTCGGGGCCGACCCGATCACCCTGCGCTCGGCCGATGGCGGCGTCGAGGTGACGGGGCGGGTGCTGGCGCATGACGGCGACGTGCTGACCCTTCAGACCGACGCGGGCCGAGTGTCGCTTCGGCTGGAGGGGCTCCTATGTGACGGAGCCGATTGCCCCGGCAAGACGGACCAACCAGTGCTGCGCGTCGCAGTGCAAGGACAGGCGGGGCGGCTTCTGATCCCCGCGCTCTTGGAGGCCTATCACCGCGATACCGGGACGCGGCTGGACCTCGACCTGCACGAGGCGACAGCCGATGATGTGCTCGACGGCTTTCCGGCGCGGCCCTTTGACCTTTTCTTGTCCCCGCACCCGCTGTCGGTGCGTGAACTGGACCGTGCCCGCAAGACGGGGCTGGGCGATCTGGCCAGCACCCGGCAAGGGCGGGTCCTGGCCATGGACGCGCTTGTGCCAGTGGTCGCCGCCGGCCAGCGGCGGGACAGTATTCCTCTCGCGGCGCTGATGCGGCGACTGTCAGGGGCACCGGTTGCATGGACCGACAGCGATGCCGCCATGAACCTGCACCTCCTGGCGGCGACGGGCCCTGACCTGTCCTGGCTCTTGCCCGAGGCGGCAAGGGGCCGTGCCGAGCTTGGGATCACCTGGCATCGGGAAGCCGGTGCGCTGGTCGGGGCCCTGGCGGCTGATCCCGATGGACTGGGGCTGGTGCCCGCCTCGCTTGGAGGTCCCTGGAAACCGCTTGCCCTTTCGGGACCATGTGGATTGCGCGCGCGGGCCACGGGCCGCACGATCCGAACCGAGGATTATCCACTGACCTACCCGGTCTATCTCTACCTGCCACCCTGGCGCCCGCATCCCGGGATTGCCGCCTTCCTCGACTGGGTGCGTGGCGAGTCGGCGCAACTGGTTGTCCGCCGCGCCGGGTTGGTGGACCTGGCCGGTGTGCCCGTTCGGCTGGAGGCCCAGGGTCGTCGCCTGGCCAACGCGATCCGCATGGCTGGCGAGGACGTGCCATTGGGCGAGTTGCAGCGCCTGGTCACCGCGATGGACAGCCATACCCGCATTTCCAACACCTTCCGCTTTGCCCCCGGCTCGACCCGGCTGAACGCGCCGTCACGGTCGCATATCATGCTGCTGGCACAGGCGATCCGTGACGGACGTTACCACGGGCGTGACATCCTGCTGGTGGGCTTCAGCGACGGGCGTGGCCCGGCCGATGCCAACCGGGATCTTGCTGCGGCCAGGGCCGAGGCTGTGAAAGAGGACCTGATGCGGGCGCTGGGCGGGGATCTGCCGTTCAACGTCGGGCTGGCCACCGATGCCTTTGGCGAGGCCATGCCGCTGGCTTGCGACGATACGCCCATGGGGCAACGCGCCAACCGGAGGGTCGAGATGTGGGTGCGGGCGCGGCGCTGAGACCTAAAGCAGCCCCTGCGCGCGAAAGCTCAACTCGCGTGACCGGCCGATCACGAGATGATCATGCAGGGCGATGCCAAGGGCGTTGGCTGCCTCGTGGATCTGACGGGTCATGTCGATATCGGCGTCCGAAGGGGTCGGGTCGCCCGAGGGATGGTTATGCACCAGGATCAGGGCCGAGGCGTTGAGTTCCAGCGCGCGCTTGACCACCTCGCGCGGGTAGACGGGCACGTGATCGACTGTGCCCTGACCCTGGGCCTCGTCCGCGATGAGGATGTTCTTGCGATCCAGGAAAAGGATTCGGAACTGCTCGGTATCGCGATGGGCCATGACCGTGTGGCAGTAGTCCAGAACGGCATCCCAACTGCTGATGACATGGCGCCGCAGCACCTTGGCGCGGGCCATGCGATGGGCCAGCGCTTCGATGATCTTGAGCTCGGTGGCCACGGCCGCTCCCACGCCCTCTATGGCCTCCAGGCGGGTGACGGGGGCCGATAGCACGCCGTTTACGTCTCCGAAGGTCTCGATCAGGCGCCGGGCCAGCGGCTTGACGTCCTGTCGGGGGATCGCGCGGAACAGGGCCAGTTCCAGAAGTTCGTAGTCTGGCATGGCCGTTGCGCCCCCGGTCCGGAACCGCTCACGCAGGCGCTTGCGGTGATCGGCCAGGTAAGAGGGCGGGCGCTTCCCCCGGCGGCGCGGCGCGTGGGCGACCGCCTGCCCCTCATGATTCTCGGTCAGAAGGTCCGGCTGCAGGCCGGGCAAGGGGGCTTCGGAAAAGGCGCGCGGGTCCGACATGGCACCAGACTTGCGCCGATTCCCTTTCCGAAGCGTTAACGCGGCTTAACCCTTCATCGACTCCCAGAAGTTCTTGACCGACTTGAAGAAGTTCGAGCTTTGCGGGTTGTTGTCCTCGGCCTGCTTCTCGAAGTCGCGAAGCAGCTCTTTCTGGCGCGCGGTCAGGTTCACCGGCGTCTCGACGGAAAGTTCGATGAACATGTCGCCCGATCCGCCGCCGCGCAAGCTGGGCATGCCCTTGGACCGCAGCCGCATCTGCCGGCCGGATTGACTGCCTGCCGGTATCTTCACGCGCGACCGGCCGCCGTCGATCGTGGGAACCTCGATGTCCCCACCCAGTGCCGCCGCGGTCATGGAAACGGGGACGCGGCAAAACAGGTGGTTGCCGTCACGCTCAAACAGGTCGTGCTCGATCACGTCGATGAAGACATAAAGATCGCCGGACGGGCCACCGCGCATCCCGGCTTCGCCTTCGCCCGCGTGGCGAATGCGCGTGCCGGTCTCGACACCCGGGGGCACGTTGACTGCAAGCTGCTTTTCCTTTTCGACGCGGCCGGCGCCGTGGCAGGTCTTGCAGGGGTTCTTGATGGTCTGGCCCATGCCGTTGCAGGTGGGGCAGGTCCGTTCGACGGTGAAAAAACCCTGTTGCGCGCGCACCTTGCCCATGCCCGAACAGGTTGGACATGTCACCGGCTCGCTGCCGCCCTCGGCGCCCGAGCCGTCGCAGCTGTCACATTGTACCGATGTTGGCACGGTGACGGTCTTCTGGGTGCCGGTATAGGCCTCTTCCAGGGTGACGCGCATGTTGTAGCGCAGATCGCTGCCGCGGGCCGCCCGCGAGCGTCCGCCGCCGGGGCCACGGCCCCCCATGAAATCTCCGAACAAATCGTCGAAAACATCCGAGAAGGCGCTGGCAAAGTCGCCTTGGCCCTGAAAGCCGCCGCCCGGGCGACCACCACCACCGCCGCCCATGCCCCCCTCGAAGGCGGCGTGGCCGAACCGGTCGTAGGCGGCCTTTTTCTCGGGATCCTTGAGAACCTCGTAGGCTTCGCCCGCCTCCTTGAACTGCTGCTCGGCTTCGGGGTTGTCGGTGTTCCGGTCCGGGTGCAGTTCCTTGGCCTTCTTGCGATAGGCCTTCTTGATGTCGTCGGAGCTGGCGCCCTTGGAGACCCCGAGAACCTCGTAATAGTCACGTTTGGACATTCGCGTTTCCCCCTATGGGTCGCAAAAGGCCGACCCGCCACTGGGTGCGGGCCAGCCTCGGCGCGTGGTTTCCCTCAGGCGCGCTTGTTGTCGTCGTCGAGGTCCTCGAAGTCGGCGTCCACGATGTCTTCGTCGGCGCCGCCCGTACCCTCTTCAGGGGCCTCGGGATCGGCATCGCCGGACTCTTCGGCCTGTGCCTTGTAGATCGCCTCACCCAACTTCATGGCCGCCTCGGTCACGTTCTGGATGCCGGAACGGATCTTCTCGGGGTCCTCGCCCTCCAGATCCTCCTTGAGCGCAGAGATCGCCAGTTCGATAGCCTCGACAGTGGTCGGGTCGACCTTGTCGCCGTGGTCTTCCATCGACTTTTCGGTCGAATGGATAAGGCTTTCAGCTTGGTTGCGGGCCTCGACAAGGTCCTTGCGCTGCTTGTCGGCCTCGGCGTTCTCCTCGGCGTCCTTGACCATCTGTTCGATGTCATCCTCGGACAGGCCGCCCGAGGCCTGGATCGTGATCTTCTGATCCTTGCCGGTGCCCTTGTCCTTGGCCGAGACATTGACCACGCCGTTGGCGTCGATGTCGAAGGTGACCTCGATCTGTGGCATCCCGCGCGGCGCCGGCGGGATATCCTCGAGGTTGAACTGACCCAGAAGCTTGTTGTCGCTGGCCATCTCGCGCTCGCCCTGGAACACGCGGATGGTCACCGCGTTCTGGTTGTCCTCGGCGGTCGAGAAGACCTGGCTCTTCTTGGTCGGGATCGTGGTGTTGCGGTCGATCAGCCGGGTAAAGACACCGCCCAGCGTCTCGATGCCGAGACTAAGCGGCGTGACGTCCAGCAGGACCACATCCTTGACGTCACCCTGAAGCACACCGGCCTGGATGGCGGCGCCCATGGCGACCACCTCGTCAGGGTTCACACCCTTGTGCGGTTCCTTGCCAAAGAACTTGGTGACCTCGTCGAAGACCTTGGGCATCCGTGTCTGGCCGCCGACCAGGACGACTTCATCGATGTCGTCCGTCGACAGGCCCGCATCCTTGAGCGCGGCCTTGCACGGCTTGATAGACGCGGTGACCAGGTCGCTCACAAGGCTTTCCAGCTTGGCGCGGGTCAGCTTCATGACCATGTGAAGCGGCGAACCGTCGGACCCCATCGAGATGAACGGCTGGTTCACTTCGGTCTGAGACGCGCTGGACAGCTCGATCTTGGCCTTCTCGGCGGCTTCCTTGAGGCGCTGCAGGGCCATCTTGTCCTTGGTAAGATCGACCCCGTTCTCTTTCTTGAACTCATCCGCCAGATAATTGACGATCCGCATGTCGAAGTCTTCACCGCCCAGGAAGGTATCCCCGTTGGTGGACTTCACCTCGAACAGGCCGTCGTCGATTTCCAGGATGGTCACGTCGAAAGTGCCGCCGCCAAGGTCGTATACGGCGATCGTCTTGGTTTCCTTCTTGTCGAGCCCGTAGGCCAGCGCGGCCGCAGTCGGCTCGTTGATGATGCGCAGAACCTCGAGGCCCGCGATCTTGCCGGCGTCCTTGGTGGCTTGGCGCTGGGCGTCATTGAAATAGGCGGGCACGGTGATGACCGCCTGGTCCACCTCTTCACCGAGGTAGCTCTCGGCGGTTTCCTTCATCTTTTGCAGGATGAAGGCGGAAACCTGGCTGGGGCTGTACTTGTCGCCCTTGGCCTCGACCCAGGCGTCGCCGTTGCCACCATCGATGACCGAGAACGGCATGTTCTTGTTGTCCTTGGCAAGATCGCTGTCGTCGAGGCGACGGCCGATCAGGCGCTTGACACCGAAGATGGTGTTCTCGGGGTTGGTGACAGCTTGCCGCTTGGCCGGCTGGCCGACAAGGCGTTCATCGTCCGTGAAGGCGACGATCGAGGGCGTCGTGCGCGCCCCTTCCGCGTTCTCGACAACGCGGGGCTGGCTGCCATCCATGATGGCAACGCAGGAGTTGGTGGTCCCTAGGTCAATTCCGATGACTTTGGCCATTTTACAAATCCCTTCCTTCAGGCGGTTTGAGCGGCTGGGCCCGTTGTGGCACCCCGGCCTCATGGATTCTGGTAGATCGGGGCCATCCCCAATCCGGATCACGGCGTATATAGGTAGGTGCAAAGGGGCCTGCAAGCCGGGGAAAGGCAATGCGATGAGCAATTTCGGGGAATCTGGACAGAGCGTTGCGTCGACGCTCTGTCGGCGCGGGGTCGATTTCTGGCAGCCCTGGCTGTCGCCGGAGGACCAGCAAGAGATGCTGGCCGACATTCGCGCGGTGGCCGCCCGAGCGCCTCTTTTCGTGCCCGTGACGCCCTCGGGCAAGACGATGAGTGTGCGCATGACCGCCGCAGGCCGCTTTGGCTGGGTCACCGACAAGGCCGGCTACCGCTATGAGCCGCGCCATCCCCAGGGCATGGACTGGCCGCCGATCCCGCCCTCGGTTCTGGACGTCTGGACGGCGCTCTCTGGCAGCGACCGTGCGCCTGAATGTTGCCTTGTGAACTACTACCCGCCGGGGTCCCGCATGGGGATGCATCAGGACCGTGATGAAGCCGACTTCGGTCAGCCGGTGCTGTCGATCTCGCTGGGCGACGAGGCGCTGTTTCGGATCGGCAACACGACTCGCGGCGGCAAGACCGAGAGTGTTTGGCTGCGCTCGGGGGACGTACTGCGCATGGGCGGCGACGCTCGCCTGCTTTACCACGGGATCGACCGGGTCAGGGACGGCAGTTCGGCGCTTCTCAAGGACGGGGGCCGGATCAATCTGACCCTGCGCGTGGTGACCTGACCGCGCGATTGGCCCTCGGCGTTTCCGGAATGCCCTGATTGCCGGGGCGCGGCCCACCCTCCGCGCGGCAGCGAAAGACGATACTGACCGGCGCAAGATGTTCCCGACATGCCCCGGTGTGCGACACAGCCATAGGCGTATTTGGTCAAGGTCAGACTGTCCCCGATCATCCCCGGGCGATCCATGAAGGTCGCGCCGTGGCGGGGTCCCGGGTGCTTCGTCCAACCCGAGGGGCCGCTTGCGCTTTTCAACCGCCACCTGCCACGCTATCACACGGCCATGGGACGGGTTCAGGATGCTTATTTCGACCGGGTCGAGGCGGGCGAGTTGCATCACGATGCAGCGCAGGAAGCCGTCCTGGACGAATTGGAACGGGTGCGCCTGGCCCTGAAAAACCCGCCCGCGCGTCCGAAAAAGGGGCTGTTCCGCAAGGCGCAGCCGGTCGAGCCGCCAAAGGGGCTGTACATGTGGGGCGGCGTCGGGCGCGGCAAGTCCATGCTGATGGACCTGCTGGTTGACCTGGTCGAGGCGCCCAAGTGGCGGGCACATTTCCATGCCTTCATGCAGTGGGTCCACGCGGAGATCGCCAAGGCCCGCGAAACGGGCGTCGACGATGCCATCCAGCCCGTCGCCGAGGCTTTGGCCGCCGACGTCCGGTTCCTTGCCTTCGACGAGATGCAGATCAACGACATCACCGATGCCATGATCGTGGGCCGGCTGTTCGAGGCGCTTTTCGCGTCCGGCGTGACGGTGGTGACCACTGCGAACCGTCCCCCTGACGACCTGTATCGCGACGGGCTGAACCGGCAGCTTTTCCTGCCCTTCATCGACTTGATGAAAGACAGGCTCACAGTCTGGGAACTGGTCAGCGATACAGACTACCGGCAAACCGTTCTGGCAGGGTCGCCGTCTTACTTCACGCCCGCCGACACGGCGGCGCGCGAGCAGATCCGGTCGATCTGGACGGAATTCACCGGTTGCAAGGCCGAACCCATGGTGCTGCGGGTCAAAGGGCATGACCTGCACATCCCCGGCTTCTACAACGGCGTGGCGCGGGCCAAGTTCCACGACCTCTGCGGGCGGGCCCTGGGGGCGGCGGACTATCTCGCCCTTGCAGAAGTGGCGCGCGTGCTGATCCTGGAGGATATCCCCCTGCTGGGCCGGTCCAACTACAACGAGGCCAAGCGGTTCGTCACCCTGGTCGATGCCCTCTACGAGGCGAAGGTCCACCTGATCTGTTCTGCTGCCGCTGCGCCGGACATGCTCTATGTCGAAGGCGAAGGCGTTTTCGAGTTCGAGCGCACCGCCAGTCGCCTGCGCGAGATGCAGGGCATGGATTGGGCCGGCACCGGCCCGACCGGCGTATCGGGCGCGGCGCATTCCTGACACAAGAGGACGAGCCTTCTGGCCCGTCCCCCCGCCCTGCCAAGACTGTGCGGGTGTCCGCCGCGTACGGATCGGACAAGATGCAAGGGCCGACCTTAACTGCTTGTCCGCAACCGGATACGCGCCGTATAAGGTTGAATTGGCTGCTTGGCCGCAAACATATCGTATCCAATACTAGATATAGCGACTGGGGAATCCGCAGGTCAAAGAAAAACCGAATCAGGAATTCGTTTTTCTTTCCCACGTCGCCAGCCGCGCCTCGTTGTCCCTGAGCGCGCCCAGCAACGGGGCCCCGCCGCAATCGAGCGCGGCCGCGCCCGACCCGTAGACGGGAAACCGGGTGTACCGGTTGATCATGCTGTCGGTGATCCAGGTGTCATTGACGCAGAGGTCCTGCGCGTTGGTGCCTGAATTGAATCCGAACCCCGGGTCCCCGCAGTCGTTGGCGCGCCCCCCGGCGTTCCAGGCCTGTCCCTCGGGGCCATCGTGCATGCCTCCTGTTGGAAAGACCATGCGCACCGGATCGAAGGACAGGTTCCAGCTGGTGTCGGCGGTCAGTTGCGAAAGGTCCCAGCTGCCGATGGGAATGTCATGGTGAAAGCCCTGTATGAAAAAGCCTGTGACGTCGTCATGTCTGACCAGCGCTTGTGACAGGCGGACATCGGGGACGGTCATGCGCCCCTCCATCCGGTAGCCGTTGTCGCCCTGCCAGCAGAACACGAAGTCTGCCGCCTTGGCGGGCGTGGCGAGCAGAAGAAGAATGGCACAAAGCCGGATCATCCGTTTTCCCTCAGGACATGCCCGGCCAGGTATAGCGATCCGCAGATCAGGATACGCGCCTCGGGTTGGTCGGCGGTGATGGCTTGCAGGGCGCCGTCGAGGTCCGGAGCAGTCGTTGCCGACATGCCTGCCTGCGTGGCGGCCCGGGCCGTGGTCTCGGCGGGCAAGGTGGCGGCCTCGCCGGGGATGGAAATCGCCGTCAGGCATTCGGCATGGCGGGCGAGTGGTGCCATGTAGCCGGTGATGTCCTTGGTGTTCAGCATCCCGCAGACCAGATGCGTCGGGCGTTCGGGCAGGCCGTCCAGCGTTGCCGCGAGCGCCGCACCCGCAGCCGGGTTGTGCCCGCCGTCGAGCCAGATCTCGGCGCCGCGGAAGCGCTCGACAAGCGCGCCCCGCGTCAGCTTCTGCATCCGGGCGGGCCAGACGGAGTCGGTCATTGCGGCCTCGCAGGCCGCCTCACCGAACCCCAGTTGACGAAGGCCGGCCAGTGCCGCACCGGCGTTCTCCACCTGGTGAGGGCCGGGCAGGCTTGGCAGGGGCAGATCCAGCAGGCCGGTCTCGTCCTGGTAGGTCAGGCGCCCCCGGTCTTCCGCCACCTGCCAGTGCTGGCCCAGGGCCTTCACCGGGGCCGCGAGGCCCGCGGCGCGGTCTTCGATCACCTGCAGCGCGGCGTCATGCTGACGCCCGACGATGCAGGGCACGCCGCGCTTGATGATCCCGGCCTTTTCGGAGGCAATCTGTGGCAAGGTGTCGCCCAGGAATTGCTGGTGATCCATGTCCACCGGGGTGATGATGGTCAGCGCTGGGCGGTCGACCACGTTTGTCGCGTCCAGTCTCCCGCCAAGGCCCACCTCGAGCAGCGTGTAATCCGCCGGGGTCTCGGCAAAGGCCAGCAGGGCAGCGCATGTCGTGATCTCGAAATAGGTGATCGGCTCATCGCCATTGGCCCGTTCGCAGCGCTCGAGGGTTTCGGCCAGGTGGTCCTCCGAAATCAACTCTCCTGCCAGCCCTATGCGTTCGTGAAACCGCGCCAGGTGCGGCGAGGTATAGGTGTGCACGCGGTGCCCTTCCCCCTCCAGTCCGGCCCGGATCATGGCAAGTGTAGATCCTTTTCCGTTGGTGCCTGCGATGTGTATCACCGGCGGCAGGCGCTCCTGCGGGTTGTCCAGGGTGTCCAGGAGACGCCAGACCCGGTCCAGTGTCAGGTCGATGATCTTGGGGTGCAGGGCCATCATCCGTTGCAGGATGACGTCGGACCCGGCGCTCACGCCTCAGGGTCCTTTTCCGGGGCGGCGCCCTCTGCCGCCTCGTCGGGGGCCGCGTCGGCGACCGCAGCGTCGGGCGGGGCGGGCAGGTCACCGGCGATGGCGGGACCTTCGCCCATCAGAATGCGCGTGATCGTGATCAGTTCGTCGCGCAGTTGCGCGCGCGGCGTCACACGGTCCAGCATGCCGTGATCCAGCAGGTACTCGGCGCGTTGGAACCCCTCGGGCAGCTTTTCCCGGATTGTCTGCTCGATCACCCGTGCCCCGGCGAACCCGATCAGGGCATTGGGCTCGGCGATCTGCACATCGCCCAGCATGGCGTAGGACGCGGTGACGCCGCCCGTTGTCGGATGGGTCAGGACCACGATATAGGGCAAGCCCGCTTCCTTGAGCATCTGCACCGCGATGGTGGTGCGCGGCATCTGCATCAGGCCGAGGATGCCCTCTTGCATCCGGGCGCCACCCGCGGCCGAGAACAGGATCAGCGGACGCTTCGTATCAATCGCGCGCTCGGCGGCAGCGATGATGGCATTGCCGACATACATCGACATCGACCCGCCCATGAAGGAAAAGTCCTGCCCGGCCGCGACGATGGGGGTGCGGCCGATCTCGCCCTCGACGACCAGCATGGCCTCTCGTTCGCCGGTCTTTTTCTGCGCCGCGCGCAGGCGATCGGGGTATTTCTTCTGGTCACGGAATCTCAGCGGGTCCTCGACCGGCTGGGGCACGTCGACCTCGGTGAAGACGCCGCCGTCGAAGAGCGCCCTGAAGCGATCCCGTGGCGTGATCCCCATGTGATGCCCGCAGGAAGGGCAGACGTTCAGCGCCTCTCTCAGTTCCCGATGGAAGAGCATCGTGCCGCATTCATCGCATTTCGACCACAGGTTCTCGGGCACCTCGCGGCGCGAGAAGATCGAGTTGATGCGCGGGCGGACGTAGTTGGAAATCCAGTTCATGGGCGCCTCTGACGTTGCGCGACAGGGATAAGGCGGGCGCGGATGGAATGCAATCAGCGACGGATGGCCGCCAGCGCGTCTCGATCCTGTGCCGGGGCGGTGACCACGGCCATGGCCGTGCACGGTGTCGTGCCGCATGGCCCACGACCTGGCGGTGTGAACCGGGGCAATCGGGCTTGTTCCCCCGGGGGCCCGCCATTAGACCGACACGGGCGAATGGCGCGGAGGAGGATCATGCGCAAGACCATTCTGGCGCTGTTGGGGCTGGCCTGGCTGTCGGCCTGCACAGACGGGGCCGCCTTTCCCGGGTTGGGGCGCGACATGACCGGTGACGGCATCCGCACCCTCTCAGTGCTGGATGGCGCGGTGCGTGTACGCGGCCCCCGGGGCTACTGCGTGGACCAGTCCGCCAGTGTGGCTTCCAAGGGGTTCGCGATTATGGCGGGCTGCGCTTTGTTGTCAGACCGTGCCGCGATGATGCCGGATCGCGCGGGGTTGCTAACGGTGCAGTTCGGGGCGCCGGGCAGCGCGCTTGTCGGCGCAGGGTCCAATGACCTGGCCGAGGTGCTGCGTGACGATGCCGGGCAGGCCCTTCTGGCCAGTGGCGAAGACGGGGTCGAGATCGGCAAGGTCCGTGTTGGTGACGGCGTCGTCCTGGTCCGGTTCGAGGATCGCGCGGGCGCGCCGATTCCGGGGACGACGCCCACGGTATGGCGCGGCTTTACCGATATCGGTGACCGGTTGGTCACGGTCTCGGTCCTGAGCTACGAGCGTGATCCGCTGGACAGCGAGGCGGGCCGCAGCCTTTTGGAACTCACGCTGCAGGCCCTCGCCGAAGTGAACCGCCCGGCGATCGGGGGCGCCTGACCGTCGGCCCAAGGGTGAAGATTTCCCGGCATCGTCGGCAAATGTTTCCTTTCATGAAACAATTTGGCAGGTATGTTGCCGAAAGTTAAACAACGCGAAGGCGTCACATGGCAAAGCTGCGCAAAGGGCTGCTGGCACGGTTCGTAAACCGCCGGATGCGACAGTACTGGTCGCGCGCGGCTGCGCAGGCCCCGCGAACCGAGCTGTCGGAACTGCGCCGCCAGCGTGACGCCGCCCGCAACCTGAGGCACACGCTGGACGAACTGACCTACCAGGCCGACAGCCGCCTTGCCCTGCCGAGGATCGGATCGACGGCTTTTCCCCGCCCGCAGGGAACCGACTGGTCCTGGCGGCCCCAGGCCTGGCGCGGGGCACTGCCCGTCAAGGGCCTCGTCGCGGTCGAAACCCGAACCACGCTGGGTGACGAGGTCACGCTGTTCCACGATTGCCGCGTCTCGGAACTGACGCTGCGCCAGCTCCGAAACACGCGCGAGGCGGACCTTGCACCCTTCGGCCTGCGCCTTGACGTGTTTCAGTTCGATGGCTCTTTCCTCAGCCTTGTCGTCGACCTGCCGCAGACGGCCTGTGATGGTTTGCGCAAGAGGCACCTGCTGCGCCTGGACGTCATCGTCGAGATGGAAAAACCGCTCGAGATTTTTGCGCGTCTCAACGTCCGGCACGGGCCGAATACAGAACAGATCGTGCGGGAATTGCCCCTGCACGAGGACAAGGTCATGGTCGAGTTCGACCTTGCCTATACCAACCTCAACGAGAAGAGGGTCGAAGCCGCCTGGGTAGACCTGATCTTCGAGGGGCCGCAGATGAACCAGGTGACAATCCGGGATGTCACCTTTTGCCGCGTGCCCCGGGCCGCGCTTTGATGGGGGATGCCATGGGACAGGACATGACGCTGACCAAGCTGCGCTTGATCGAGGGGGTCTGGCACGGTGTGCTCAGCCGGGACAGGCGCGACAATTGGCAGCCGGATCTTGTCGTCACGCATCTGGATCAGACCATCGAGGGTGTCGAAGTCGAGGAGGACCGGGTCGAGGAATGCTGGTATGTCCGCGTACCAATTCCGGCGGATCGGCTTGCGGACGGGGTACAGACTTTTCTGATCCGTGACCGGCGCGAGGACGAGGTGTTGGCCTCCTTCGCCATCGTCGCCGGTGATGCCCTGGCCGAGGATATCCGCGCCGAAATTGGCCTGCTGCGGGCTGAACTGGACATGCTGAAAAAGGCGTTTCGTCGGCATTGCGTGGAAACCATGGACGAGTGACATGATCCGTGGCGGTCGCATTACGCCGCGTCCCGCGTGACCTGCGCGTCAACTTGCGGCAAGACGAAGCCCCATAGGGAGGCACTCCATGACCGACTATCCACACTTGCTTGCTCCGCTTGACCTTGGATTCACCACGCTCAAGAACCGCGTTCTGATGGGGTCCATGCACACCGGGCTGGAGGAAACGAAGGACTGGAACCGCGAGGCCGAATTCTACGCGGAACGGGCGCGCGGTGATGTGGCGCTGATGGTCACTGGCGGCATGGCCCCGAACCGTGAAGGCGGCGTCTTTCCCGGCGCGGCTGGGCTCTTCACCTCGGAGGACGTCGCCAATCATCGCATCGTCACGGACCGGGTGCATGACTCTGGCGGCAAGATCGCCATGCAGATCCTGCACGCGGGCCGATATGCCTATGGGAAGGACTGCGTCGCGCCCTCGGCCATCAAGTCGCCGATCTCGCCGTTTGTGCCGACCGAGCTGGACGAAGACGGGATCGAGAAACAGATCGCCGACATCGTCACCGCCGCCGCCCGCGCCCGCGAGGCGGGCTATGACGGGGTCGAGGTCATGGGGTCCGAGGGCTATTTCCTGAATCAATTCCTCGTCGAGCATACCAACAGGCGCAGCGATCGCTGGGGCGGCAGCCTGGACAACCGCCAGCGTCTTCCTGTCGAAGTGGTGCGCCGGGTGCGCGCGGCAGTGGGTGACGATTTCATCTTGATCTACCGGTTGTCCATGATCGACCTGATCCCCAGGGGCCAGACTTGGGACGAGGTCGTCATGCTGGCATCCAAGATCGAGGCTGCGGGGGCTAGCATCATCAACACGGGCATCGGGTGGCATGAGGCGCGCATCCCGACCATCGCCACCAGCGTGCCGCGCCGGGCCTTTTCCTGGGTCACGAAAAAGCTGATGGGGCAGGTGGGTGTGCCCGTCATCACCTCGAACCGTATCAATACTCCGCAGGTGGCCGAGGACGTGCTGGCCGAGGGATGCGCCGACATGGTCTCCATGGCGCGGCCCTTCCTGGCCGATGCGCATTTCGTCAAGAAGGCGGCAGAGGGGCAGGCGGCCCTGATCGCCCCCTGCATTGCCTGCAACCAGGCCTGTCTCGACCATACCTTTTCCATGAAAATCGCGTCCTGCCTCGTGAACCCGCGCGCCGCGCACGAGACCGAGATCACCCTGGATCCGGCCGTGCAGGTCAAGCGCGTCGCCGTGGTCGGCGCGGGCCCGGCGGGGCTGTCGGCGGCGGTGACCGCGGCCAGCAGGGGTCACGACGTGACGCTTTTCGACAAGGCCGGGACCTTGGGCGGTCAGCTCAACATGGCAAGGCGTATCCCGGGAAAAGAGGAATTTCACGGACTGGTGGACTGGTTTGCGGCGAGCGTCAGCGCCACTGGTGTGAAAACCCGTCTCGGCACCGAGGCCACCGCGGGGATGCTTGTGGAATTCGATGAGGTCATCATCGCCACCGGGGTCGCCCCCCGTGATCCGTCGATCCCCGGGCAGGACGGCGCCAACGTCCTGTCCTATGTCGACGTCCTGTCGCGTGGCGCAGACGTGGGCGACCGGGTGGCGGTGATCGGGGCCGGAGGGATCGGCTTCGATGTCGCCGAGTTCCTGACCGTTGACGACAGCCCGACCGAGGACCTGAACGACTGGATGGAGGAATGGGGCGTGGGCGACCCGGAGCAGGTGCGTGGCGGTTTGCGCCCCGAGGGCCCGAAGCCTGATGTCCCGGCCCGAAAGGTCACGCTGCTGCAACGCAAGGCGCAGAAACTGGGCAAGGGGCTGGGCAAGACCACCGGCTGGATTCACCGTGCCAGCCTGCGGATGCGCAACGTCGAGATGATCGGCGGCGTCAACTACGAACGGATAGACGCGGACGGGCTGCACGTCACATTCGGCGAGGGCCGCGAAAACCCGACACTGATCGAGGCCGACACGATCGTTCTCTGTGCCGGTCAGCTTTCCGAACGCCGCCTGGCCGACGCTCTTGAGGAAACCGGGACGGTTGCGCATGTCATTGGCGGGGCCGACGTTGCGGCCGAACTCGATGCGAAACGGGCCATCGACCAGGGCGTGCGGCTGGCAGCCGCGCTCTGACCCTCAGGCCGCCGAGAGGACAATCGCTTCGTAGCCGCGCAGACAGGGGCGAACGGTCTGCCGCGCGGCCCTCGTCGGCGCGGCCAGCTCGGGAAACAGGGTCAGAAGCTCAGCACGGGTGGCGGCCTGCATCCGGTCGAGGATCGTGTCGCCGACATGGAAACTCTCGGTTGCGGCCCCCTCGGCGAAGAGGATCTCGTGCCGTTCGCACATCAGGTGATGGTAGGTCACCGACCCGCCCGATGCGCGGTGTATCCCACCGTGCCCGACTAGATGCTTGGCCGCCACCAGCACGTTGTCCGTGCCGAAAAGCAGTTCGGCCCGCCAGCCGCCGATCAGCACGCGATGTTCGGGCGACAGGCGCAGTGCGCGGGTGTTGCCGAGTGCGCCCGGGGGCAGGTGGATCGGCGCATGGGCACCGATCGCGGCAACCGTCGTGGACCCGATCCACCACAGGCTTTGCGGCCCGCGATCAGCGGTCAGGACCATATCGCCCGCACGCAACCTCTCGACCGGGGCCGGCCCGTCGGGCGTGTCGATCAGCGTTCCGCTTGCAAAACAGGGGACGGCGTAGTCCGCGGCCAGAAAGTTGGGCCCCTCGGTGGCAGTCTGGACCGTCAGCGGAACGCCGGTCGGGGGAAATCCGCCGATGAAGGCCAGGCCCTCCACCGTGCCGTAAGCCGGTGAACTGTTGTTCACGTTGAAGGCGATGACCTCGTAGGTAGTTGTGCCGTCCGATACGGTCAGCTGATACTCTGCCTCGACAGTCGTCCCCGACGCGTAAGAGATGCCGTTGATGGTTTGCGGCCCGTCCAGTGACTGGCCGGAATCACTATCGCCGAAGCTGCTGTCATTGTCAGAGATGTCGATCGCTTGCCAGTTGTTGGAGTCGAGCGTGATCGTTTCGCCCTCCAGGTGCGAACCGTCGCCCTGTGTCACCCCGTCAAGGCTTTCCCCGCCGGAAACGGAAACCTCGGATTTATCCAGGGTGTAAATCTGGTAACTGGCCACTGGAGGGACTCTCTGAAGAACCTCCCCTTTTTCGCGTGATCTGATAGGATTTCGGCGAATGACAGAGGAGCCCGCCGATGCCAAAGCAGCCAGCCATTCCCGGCCTTCGTGACGCGATGAAGAAAAAGGTGACGCGTCGGGAGATGTTCCTGATGGAGATGGACGCGGTGGTTCCCTGGACGCGGCTGCTTGCGCTGATCGCGCCGCACTACCCGAAGGTGGGCCCCAAGGGCGGCCGGCCTCCGATGCCGCTGGAGACGATGCTGCGGATCTACTTTCTGCAAAGCTGGTACGCGCTGAGCGATCCCATGGCGGAGGAGAGCCTGTACGATAGCGAGGCCATGCGCCGGTTTGCCGGGATCGAGCTTGGCGATGACCGTATTCCTGACGAAACGACGATCCTCAACTTCCGGCACCTGCTGGAGAAGCACAAGCTGACCGAGAAGCTCTTTTCCGAGGTGAACGCCTACCTTGCCGACAAGGGCGTGACGCTGCGTTCGGGGACGTTGGTGGATGCGACGATCATCGATGCGCCGTCCTCGACGAAGAACAAGGCCAAAGCCCGTGATCCCGAGATGTCGTCAACAAAGAAAGGCAATGACTGGTACTTCGGGATGAAAGCCCATGTGGGCGTGGATGCCGACAGCGGCATCGTCCACAGCCTTGAGACCACCACCGCCAAGACCCACGACAGCCAAGTCTGGGACGAGCTTCTACACGGCAAGGAAACGTCCGTCTGGGCTGACAAGGGCTATGTCCATGCCGGACGAGAAGCGGCCTTCACGAAAGACGGCGACACCTTCTGGGGCGTCATGCGCAAGGCTCCCAAGGGTGGTGACCTGGATGAGCTCGACGAGCAGATCAATCGGATCATCGCGAAGGTGCGGGCCAAGGTTGAGCATCCGTTCCGGATCCTCAAGCGCCAGTTCGGCCATGTGAAAACCCGCTACCGCGGCCTCGCCAAAAACCGGGCGCATCTGTTCACGCTCTTCGCGCTCGGAAACCTGTTTCTGACGCGACGGAGGCTGGCGACATGAGGCGGAGTCCGCCCAAAATCGACCAAACCGCCGCTCAGGCGGCCCAAACGGTGCAAAAATCGCTGGAAACGGAGCCTGCCCGGCCCCAAACCGCCCTCAAGCGGTAATGTCGGCGCAGCCGAAGGCGTTGTTCAGACGTTCCTTACCCAGATCTAATTGGCTTTGAGGTTCTTAGCTTGAAGTGGAGTCAAACTATTAAGGAGTTAGTTCAATCTCGATCAGATAAAAGTTCGCGTTTGTGGTCATTCGAAGTGAAAAAACTTGTCAACAGATCTAATGTACGTGAAGTCTTTTTTCAAGCTTTGAGTAACTCAGCTTGGGCAAACTATGCTTTTTTGGTTGCAGCCGAAATCTCAGGTAAAGGGACTCTGGATGAGCTTCGTATGCTTTCTAGCCAGCACGGAGTGGGTTTGATCCAGATTTCTACAACACAAGACTCGGAAAGCGCGATCCTAATCCAAGCGGATGAACGAGCCGAGGTCGACTGGACAGCGGCTGATCGTTTGTCAGTTGAAAACTCAGATGCGGAAAACATCTTTCGGCAGGTTCGCGTTTACCATCAAGCAGGCGAACTAAACATAGAGTTTTGGAAAAATTAGTGATTGCTTTGCCGATTTTTTACTACAATGTCTGTGCGTGGCGCGCGTCGGCTTTGGTGCGGCGGGCTGCGCCCTTGACTCCGCACCGGAGGCACCGCTCAAACCGCGCATCGCCATCCCGCGGTCTGGCCCTCGCGCGGATTTCTCGCACAAGGCCTTCGCCCTAGTCCTGTATCCCCTCCAGATAGGCCACCAGGTCCGCCACCGGGCGGCTGGTCATCATGGGCTGGCCGGTTTCGACCCGGATCGCGGTGTCGTCGCCCTCGAAGAACGGGCCGTAGACCGGCATGGGGCTGCCGTGGCTGACCAGCGGGTCGCGTCCGTCGATGCGCCGGGCCACGCGGGCCGTCGGAAAGACCCCGTCGTTGCCTGCCGCCAGCGCCGTCAGGTCGGGCGGTTGCAGGATCAGCGCGGCGGCCATGGGGCCGTCGCCCGTCGCCTCCGCCCCGTGGCAGGTGGCACAGTGCTGTTGGTAGAGCCGCGCGCCCTCGTCGGCGTCCTGCGCGGCCAACGGCGAGGCCAGCAGCCCCATCACCACGGGCAGTTTCCAAGCAAGGCGCATCCGGTCCTCCTATTCCTGTATGGTTTCGAGGTAGGTCGCCAGCGCCAGCAACTTGGCGGGCACGGGCGTGCCGATCCCGTCCTCCTCGACGATCACGGTGGGGCCGAGGTCAAGCACGCCGAACTCGGGCATGGCCGCTGAAAAGGCGTGGCTGCGGTCGTAGCCGTCGATCACCGACATGACCTCGTCGCGCGGAAAGATCCCGCCGTTGCGCGCGCTCAGGGTGGTCAGGTCCGGGGGGATCGTGAAAAGCTGCACACCGAAGTCCCCCGCCCCGCGCCCGTCGGCCCCGTGGCAGGCGGCGCAGTCGGCCTCGTAGGCGGCCCGGCCGGCCTCGACGCTGGTGTCGGGCTCCGCCGCCACGCAGGCGCCCAGCGCCAATGGCATGAAATACAGGGCTTTTCTCATATGGTTTCCCTTCTGCTCGTCCAGACAGGCTGACCCGTCCGGACCGCCCGCGCCTTGATCCATGTCAGGAATAGCCTAAGGTCGCGCCATGCGTGTTGTCACCCTCTGTCTGCTGTGTCTGGCCGCTTGCGGGCGCCCCCTGAGCGAGGGCGAGACCCGGCTGGTGGGCGAGGTCATGGGCCCGACGCTGGACCGCTCGGAGGTGCGCTTTGTCGAGGCCGGTTTCATCGGCACGACCACCCGGACCTACCCGGCCCGCCCGCGCACCACCTGCCGCGAAAAGATCGCCCCGCCGCCCGCGGGCCCGACCTTCAAGGCGCGCACGGCCGGCGCGGTGCTGTTCACCCATGTTCTGACCAGTCCCGACTGGACGCTGCCGGATTACCTGCCAGACTATCCAGAGGCCATGAACCTGCCCGCGGCCATGTTCCTGGCCCACGAGATGACCCATGTCTGGCAATGGCAGAACCGCGGTATAACCGGCTATCATCCTTTGCGCGGGGCGGCCGAACATTCAGGCGGCACCGATCCCTACCTTTTCGACCCGGCGGACCGGACGCCGTTCCTTGAGCTGGGCTATGAACAGCAAGCCTCCCTGGTCGAGGAATACGTCTGCTGCCGCACGCTCGACCCGGGCGGCGCGCGGACCGGGCGCATCTGGGAACGGCTGCGCGCGGTGATGCCCGTGGAACCGCCCGGGCAAGCGCCCTGGCCCATCGCCGTCTCCGGCGTCCACCCCGACACCGCCCTCAAGGGTATTTGCGGCTAGTGCAGGGTCAGGTCAGAGATGCGGGCACGCACGGCGCTGTCGGTGTCGTCACTGTCGGCCGAGACGGCCAGTCCCACCAGCGCGCCCGGCTGCCCGCCGAAGGCTGCGGCATAGTCACGGGCCAGGTCCACGCTTTCGGAATGCCGTCCCGTGCCCGCCTGGCGCAGCGCCACCGTGACCTGCTGGCCGGGCGCATAGGGCGAGGCCAGGATCTCGCCCCGGTCATGGTTGCCGCCCCAGGCGTATTGCAGGATGCGCACGGCATCGTTGCGTTGCAGGCGCAGCAGGCCGGCCCCTTGCAAGCGCGCGGCCTGGTCGCGGGGCAGGAACACGAAGTAGATCGAGATGTTGCGGTCATCCCCGCCCTTGCGCGCGAGGTCGGTGGCCGGGACAGAGCGATCCACGGTCCAGGACCAGTCGGCGCCGCGCGCGCCCCAGTCCGCGCGGTCCAGCGGTTTCCAAGTGAGCGAGACCGCGCCGTCCGAGACGATGCCGAGCGAAGCGCCATGGCTGTAGTCGTTGGCACTGAACAGCGACAGCCGCTGGTGGTTCCACCCCTCGGCCAACGAGACGGGTCCGGCAGCGGCCGCACTGGCGGCGAGGACGATCGGCAGTACAAGACGCAAGGAACGCATGGGGGACACCTTTCAGACTGTTTGACGCGATCCTAGGCAGGCACGCGGCACGCTCAACGCAAGTTCCGCGGCCTCACGCCATTGTCAGCCGGGCGTGACCACCCGCCCGCTGTCCAGCTTCACCGTACGGTCCATGCGCGCGGCCAGGGCATGGTTATGGGTGGCGATCAATGCGGCCAGCCCGGTGTCGCGCACCAGCTCCATCAGCGCCGCGAAGACCCGGTCAGAGGTTTCGGGGTCGAGGTTGCCGGTGGGCTCGTCGGCCAGCAGCAGGCGCGGTTGGTTGGCCAACGCCCGGCAGAAGGCGACGCGCTGCTGTTCTCCGCCCGACAACGCGGCAGGACGGTGATCCGCGCGCGCGGCGATGCCCACCCGGCCCAGCAGGTCGCGGGCGCGGGCCTCTGCCGCGCGCTGACTGGACCCGTTGGCCAGTTGCGGCAGCACTATGTTTTCCAGTGCCGTGAACTCGGGCAGCAGGTGGTGAAACTGGTAGATGAAGCCCACGTCGTTACGGCGGATCCCGGTGCGGCGACGGTCGCCCAGGCCGGTCATGTCCTCGCCGCCGATCTTGACGGTGCCGGTGTCGGGCGTATCCAGCAAGCCGGCGATATGCAGCAGCGTGGATTTGCCCGCCCCCGAGGGCGCGACGAGGGCCACGACCTCGCCCGGTTTCATGGACAGGTCCACGCCGCGCAGGACGTTGATCTCGTTCGGTCGCCCGTGGTTGTAGCCCTTCTCGATCCCGATCAGGTCGAGTGCCTCACTCATAGCGCAGAGCCTCCACCGGGTTCATGCGCGCCGCACGGCGGGCGGGGAAGATGGTAACGATCCACGACAGCGCCAGCGACAGGGCGCTCGCCTTGATCACGTCGACAAGGCGCAACTGCGCCGGCAGGTCGTAGATGCCCCGGATCGACGGGTCCCAGACGCCACCCCCCGCGACGTAGTTCACCGCCGAAAAGATCGGGTCGATGTAGATCGCGAAGAGACAGCCAAGCACGATGCCCAGCGCCGTGCCGATGGTGCCGATCCCCGCTCCGCATATGAAAAAGACCCGCAGGACCGACCCCTCGGTCAGGCCCATTGTGCGCAGGATGCCGATGTCACGCCCCTTGTTCTTGACCAGCATGATCAGCCCCGAAATGATATTCATGGACGCGATCAGAACGAGGATCGACAGGATCACGAACATGACATTGTCCTCGACCGTCAGCGCCCGCAGGAAGCTGCCCGCGCTGTCGCGCCACGTCCAGACAAGGTATCCGTCACCGGCCGCGGCGCGGATAGCGGGCAGGAAGGTATCCACGCGGTCGGGGTCCTCGACCATGACCTCGATCTCGTCGGCGACGCCATCCTTGTTGAAAAAGGTCTGCGCCTCACGCATCGGCAGGTAGACGCGGGTACGGTCTATGTCCCAACGCCCGGCGGTAAAGACATAAGTGACTTCGTAGGCATTCACGCGGGGACTGGTACCGAAAGCGGTCTTCTGGCCATCGGGACTTATGATGCGGATGCGGTCGCCCACCGCCGCGCCCAGCTCGCGCGCCACGCCCGAGCCGATGGCGATGCCCTCGCCAAAGCGGTCGATATCGCCCGACGCCTCTTGCGGGTTGGCGATGCGGGGAATGGTCCGCAGGTCCCCTGGCGCGATGCCGTAGACCTGGACCCCGGTGTTGCTGGCACGGTTGCTGGCCATGACCTGGCCGCGCACGAGCGGCGCTGCACGTATAACGCCGGGAATCTCGCCTAGGGTCCTTGCCAGGGCGTCGTAATCCGCGATCCGGCGGTCCACGGCGCCGTCCGCAGTCACGCTGCCCTGCTCATAGACTGTCACGTGGGCATTGGCGCCAACGATGGTGTCCACGAATTCCGTGCGGAACCCGGCCCGCACCGCCAGTGTGGCGATCAGGGCAAAGACCGCGAGGGTGATCCCCACAAGGCTGATCCAGGTCATGGTCGAGACACCGCCCTCGGCGCGCTTGGCCCGGATATAGCGCCATGCGATCATCCATTCGAAGCGGGAAAACGGTGCGGTCGAGCCTGCCATGCGCGGGGGCCTTCTGCTGGGGTCGCCGCAACCTGCGGGCAAAGCGGTGTGCGGTCAAGCGGGGTGGCCGAAAAGACGCCGAAACGCCAGGCTCGGCAGGAACAGGATCATGCGCGGGTCATCTCGGCGCGTCGATCCTCGAGAAAATCCGTGCCCGCTATCTGCGCCAACGCCTGCTCGCGCGTCAGCCCGGCCCGCGCGGCCGAGGCATCGAAATCCGCAGCCACCCTTGAAAGCGCCTCGATCCGGCCCGCCAGGTGCTGAGTGTATTGCTGCTTGAATTCGGGGTATTAAGACAGGCCCGACCCACCGGCCAGCCCGCCCGGCAGCGCCAGATGCTGGCAATGCGGCGCATAGATGCGGGCCAGTTTCGCAACGGCTTCTTCGGGGGCCAATTCTTCGCTTTCGCCGGTGCGGCGGCTGGTCAGTTCGACCACGCCGTTCTTGAGCCCGCGCGGCCCCACGGTGATCCGCCAGGGCAGGCCGATCAGGTCCATCGTGGCGAACTTGCCGCCGGCGCGTTCATTGCGGTCGTCGTAAAGCGGTTCCAGCCCCAGGGCGGTGATGGCGTCATGCAGGCTTTCGCAGGCGGCATCGGCCTCTGCATCCCCCTGCTTGAGGTTGACGATCCCGCAATGGAACGGCGTGACCCCCTCGGGCCAGATGATGCCGTTGTCGTCATGGCTGGCCTCGATGATGGCGCCCAGCAGGCGGCTCACACCGATCCCGTGCGATCCCATGTGCACCGGCACCGGCTTGCCGTCATGGCCCTGCACGGTGGCGCCCATGGGCTCGGAATACTTGGTGCCGAAATAGAAGATCTGGCCGACCTCGATGCCGCGGGCAACGCGGCGGCGCTTTTCGGGGACTTCGGCAAACTTGGTCTCGTCATGGGTTTCGTCGGTGCGCGCATAGCGGCTGGTGAATTCCTCCAGAACCGCGCGGCACTGGGCCTTGTCGTCGTAGTCGATCTCGCGGTTGCCGAACTTCAGCTCGGTGATCTCGCTGTCGTAGAACACCTCCGATTCCCCGGTCTCGGCCAGCACCAGGAATTCATGGGTGTCATCGCCGCCGATCGGGCCGCTGTCCGCACGCATCGGGATCGCCTGAAGGCCCATGCGTTCGTAGGTGCGCAGGTAGCTGACCAAATGGCGGTTGTAGGCGTGCAGCGCATCCTCGCGCGTCAGGTCGAAGGTATAGCCGTCCTTCATGTAGAATTCGCGGCCGCGCATGACGCCGAAGCGGGGGCGGACCTCGTCGCGGAACTTCCACTGGATCTGGTAGAGCGTCAGCGGCAGGTCCTTGTAGCTGCTCACGTGCGCGCGGAAGATATCCGTGACCATCTCCTCGGCGGTGGGGGTATAAAGCAGGTCGCGTTCGTGCCGGTCCTGCATCCGCAGCATTTCGCGGCCATAGTCATCGTAGCGTCCGCTTTCGCGCCACAGGTCCGCCGGCTGCAGGATCGGCATCTGCAGCGCGATATGCCCGGCGCGGGCCTGTTCCTCGTGGACGATATCCTCGATCTTGCGCAGCACCTTGAAGCCCAGCGGCAGCCAGGAATAGATGCCCGCCGCCTGTTGCCGGATCATGCCCGCGCGCAGCATCAGGCGGTGGCTGACGATCTGGGCCTCCGACGGGGTCTCTTTCAGGACGGGCAGGAAATAGCGGGTCAGGCGCATCGGTCTCTCCGGGTCTTGGTCCCTCGCCCATACGCCAAGCGCCAGACCCGGACAAGGGCGGCGGCTTTATCCGGAGCCGGCTTTGGCCCATAGTCGCCCGGACGGGCACAGACCGCGCAAAGGAGGGACATGACAGACAAGACCCCGCCCAAGGACCTGCTCGACTGGCTCGGCGTCACCAATGCGCCACGCTGGACCCGCAGCCGATGGCTCGGAACGGCAACCTCGGTCTTTCTGGCGCTGCTGATCGGCGGCGCGTATCTCGCCGCCCTGGGGCTGATCTACGGCGTCCTGTTCGGCGGGCAAGAAGCCGGCTTCGGCACCGGTACAGTCATCGTCGCCCTGCTCGGCGCGCCGTTTCTGGTCTGGTCCACGCTCATCAAGCAGGAGACGGTGAAATACCAGAAAGAAGGCCACATCACCGAGCGCATCTCGAAGGCGGTGGAGCAACTGGGCGAGGAAAAGACCGTCAAGCGCAACGGGGGCGAGGTCACCGTCCCCAACATCGAGGTGCGCATCGGCGGGCTGCTGTCGCTCGAACGCATCGCCCAGGACAGCACGCAGAACGACAAGGGCCGCGACCACGTGCGGGTGATGGAAGTCCTCTGCGCCTATGTGCGGGAGAACGCCCCGGCGGGCGACGCGCGCGACTTTCCCCTGCCGGAGTGGGAGTCCTTGCCCGACGACGCGACCGAGGCGGCGCGCGCGGTGCATGAGGCATGGCGGAAAACGCGCTTTGGTGATCCAGCCGATCCCTTCACAAACCCCAACGCCCGCGACTGGGCGCAAAGCCTGCCCGGCCCCCGCGCCGATATCGCGCTGGCTCTGCAGATCATCGGCCGCCGCACCCCGGATCAGCGGCAGGTCGAGGCCCGTTGGGGCGCCACCGCCTCGCCAACGGCAGACTGGGTCTTCAACACGCCCTGCCCGGAATTGGCCGAGCCAGAGAACGAAGCCCGCCACGGCAAGGAGACGCTCGACGCCTACATGGCCGAGTTGGCCGCGTGGAAGCGCCAGATCGCCGGCTATCAAGGCTACCAACTCGACCTGCGCGGCACCAACCTGCAAGCCGCCGACCTCCGGGCCCTGGCCCTCTCCGGGGCGAACCTCAGCGAGGCGCGGATGGAGGGGGCGGACCTCTTCCAGGCGCGGATGGAGGGGGCGATCCTCTGGAAGGCGCGGATGGAGGGGGCGGAAAATCTGACCGCAGCCTTGCTGCGCGCCGCTGCGCTCAGGTTTTTCGATTATAGTAGCGTGCCCTTCACGCAAGAGCAGGTCAACGCCATGTTCGGCGATGCCAGCGTGACCCTGCCCGAGGGGATCGCCCGCCCTGACAAATGGCCGGCGTGCGAATTGCCTTGGGGTGGCGAGCACGCCTTCGACACCGAATGGCGCAAGTGGCGGGCCGACCCCGACGGCTACACCCCGCCGCCGTCGCCCGGGGGCTGACGCGGGCGATCACGCGGTCTGACGGCTGCGTGAGCGGGGTGAGCCGGATCGCCGCACCCCGCGTATCCCGGGCGTTGTCACCAAGGCAGCGACCAACCAAAGGGACCGATACCATGACATTCCTCAAGACAACCGCCCTGGGCGCCGTGGCCGCCCTCGGCCTCGCCGCCTCCGCCAGCGCCCAGTCCATCGTCGAGATCGCCGCGGGCGACGACCGCTTTTCCACGCTCGTCGCCGCCGTTCAGGCCGCCGACCTGGCCGAGACGCTCTCGGGCCCCGGCCCCTTCACGGTCTACGCCCCGACCAACGCCGCCTTCGAGGCGCTGCCCGAGGGCACCGTCGAGACCCTGCTGGAGCCCGAGAACAAGGACCAGCTGACCAACGTCCTGCTCTATCATGTCGATGACCGCGACCTGCGCTCCTCGGGCTTCGCGTCCGGGCCGAACTACTACAAGCCGCTGCTGACCTCTCAGCGGCTGTGCATCACCCCCGGCGCCGACGGGGTGACCATCGCCGACGGCACCGGAGAAACGGCAAATGTCGTCACCGCCGACATCGCCGCCGACAACGGCGTGATCCACGTGATCGACAAGGTTCTGCTGCCCGGCACGCGCCCCGCCTGCCACTAGGCGATCAGCCGCCACACCCGGCCCCGGCGCAGCCCCGCGCCGGGGTCTTTTTCTTGCAACGCGCCGCATGAACCGCCAAGTAGTCGGCCAACGACCCAGTGGATCATGATCGGAAGCTGCCATGGCGCTCGCCCCCCGCGAACAGGTAAAGTACTGGAGCATCGCCGCAGCGGTTTTCATCGCCGTCCTGTGGTTTCTTGGCGATGTGCTGCTGCCCTTCGTGCTGGGTGGGGCGGTGGCCTATTGCCTTGACCCCATCGCCGACCGGCTGCAGCGCGCGGGGCTGAGCCGCATCGCCGCGACCATCCTCATCACCCTTGTCGCGTTGATCATCTTCGTGGTCGGCCTTCTGCTGATCCTGCCCTCGCTGATCAACCAGGCCGGGCAGCTGATCCAGCAGATCGGCCAGCTGATCCAGAACGCGCCTCAACTCTTCGACCGATTTGAGGCCTGGCTGACCACTCAGTTCCCCGCCATAGACCTGGAATCCGAGGCCATCCGCAAGCAGCTTGGCAACCTCGGGAACGCTGTGCAGGCCTCGGGCGGGACAGTGCTCAACTCGATCCTGTCATCGGCGCTCAACCTCATCAACCTGGCCGTTCTGGTGGTGATCGTGCCCGTGGTCACATTCTACCTGCTGATGGACTGGGACCGCATGGTGAACCGCATCGACGAGTTGCTGCCGCGCGACCATGCCCCCATGGTGCGCAACCTGGCGGGCGAGATCGACCGCACGCTGGCCTCTTTCATCCGCGGACAGGGCACGGTCTGCCTGGTGCTGGGCACCTACTATGCCGTGGCGCTCATGCTGGCGGGGCTGAACTATGGCCTTATCATCGGTTTCGTGGCCGGGCTCATCTCCTTCATCCCCTACGTCGGCGCGCTGGTCGGCGGAGTGCTGGCCATCGGCGTGGCCCTGATCCAGTGGTGGTCGGGCACCGAGGTCGTGGACGGCGAGACCGTCCAGACCGGGATCAACTGGCTACGCATCGCCATCGTCGGGGCGATCTTCATGTTCGGCCAATTCTTCGAGGGGAATATCCTGACGCCGAACCTGGTCGGCCAGTCCGTGGGTCTGCACCCGGTCTGGCTGATCCTGGCGCTGTCGATCTTCGGATCGCTCTTCGGGTTCGTGGGGATGCTGGTGGCTGTGCCGGTGGCCGCCATGCTGGGCGTTGTCGCGCGCTTCCTGATCGCGGAATACAAGGGCGGGCGGCTCTACCAGGGGCTATCGGGCAGGGACGAGTGATGGCCGAACAGCTTGCCTTCGACTGGCCCCGGCAGGACCGCATGGGGGCCGATACCTTCTTCGTGTCCGAGGCGAATGCCGAGGCCCACGCCCTTGTCACCATGCCCGCCGCCTGGCCCGAGTCCAAGCTGGCCCTGAGCGGCCCGCGCGGGGCGGGCAAGACGCACCTGGCGCGGCTGTTCGCCGATCGCAACGGGGCACCCGTACTGAATGCCCCCGATATCGATCCCGCTGCCCCCTTGCCCGATGGCCCTCTGGTGATCGAGGATGGCGACCGGCTGCCGCAATCCGCCCAGGAGTGGCTGTTTCATACCCACAACCACATGCGCGCCCGCGCCCTGCCGCTCCTGTTGACCGGACAGACACCGCCCAACCGCTGGCCGATCACCCTGCCCGACCTGGCCTCGCGTCTGTCGGCGACCACCTGCGTGGCAATCGCCGACCCGGACGAGCGCCTGCTGGACGCGGTGCTCATGAAGCAGTTCCAGGACCGCCAGATCGCCCCCACGCCCGAGGCCGTGACCCTGCTGCGCAAGCACATCGACCGGTCCTTCCAGGGCGCCATCGAGGCAGTGGCCGCGCTGGACCGGGCCGCAATGGACGAAAGGCGCGCCGTCAACCGGGCACTCGTCCAGCGCATCATGGACATCGCCCCGCGGTCGGGGTGATAGTGTCATCCTTCTGTAACCCCGACCCGTCACAAGGCCCGCATGACTCAGGCAGATTTCCTCCGCTCCGATTTTCCGGCCCCCGTCACCCCAGAAGGCGAGGTGACCGGCCCGGACCGGTTCTACAACCGCGAACTCAGCTGGCTGGGCTTCAACTGGCGGGTGCTGGAAGAGGCCGAGAACCGCCGCGTCCCGCTTCTGGAGCGGCTGCGCTTCCTGTCGATCTCGGCCACCAACCTGGATGAATTCTACACCGTCCGCGTTGCCGGCCTGCGCGAACTGGTGCGCGGTGGGCACCAGACCCCCTCGGTCGACGGGCTCACCCCGACCGAGCAACTGGCCCTGATCGACCTGGACGCGCGCCAGTTGCTGGCTCGCCAGCAGACGGTTCTGGAAGACCTGCGCGCCGAGATGGAAACCGAGAAGATTGCCATACTGGCGCGCAAGGACCTGACCAAGGCCGATCGTGCCTACCTGCGGGATGTCTTCCTGAACAAGGTCTTCCCGGTGCTGTCCCCCCTGGCCATCGACCCCGCGCACCCCTTCCCCTTCCTGCCAAACGAGGGCTTTGCGCTTGCGCTGGAACTGGAACGCGACGCGGACAAGCGTCCGCTGCGCGCGCTGCTGCCCGTGCCGCACCAGATCGACCGGTTCGTGTCCCTGCCCGCCGAGGACGGCCACCGATTCCTGCCGCTCGAAGAGGTGCTGCTGGAAAACCTGGCCAGCCTTTTTCCCGGCTACAGCTTCAAGGGGTCCTGCGCCTTTCGCGTGCTGCGCGACAGCGATCTCGAGGTCGAGGACGAGGCAGAGGACCTGGTGCGCGAATTCGAGGTCGCACTGAAACGCCGCCGCCGCGGCGAGGTGGTGCGCATGAAGATGTCGGCCGGCGCCCCGGCGACGCTGAAATCGCTCATCATGCGCGAGTTGCATGTCACCGAGGGCGAGGTCGTCGAGGTCGACGGCGTCATCGGCATAGGCGACCTGAGCGAACTGGTGCTGGACGAACGCCCCGATCTGCTTTGGAAACCCTTCTCGCCGCGCGTGCCCGAACGGGTGACGGATTTCGACGGCGACATGTTCGCGGCGATCCGGCAGAAGGACATGCTGCTGCACCACCCCTATGAAACCTTCGACATGGTGGTGCGCTTCCTGACGCAGGCCGCGCGCGATCCGGACGTGGTCGCCATCAAGCAGACCCTTTACAGGACCTCGCGAAAATCGCCCATCGTCGAGGCGCTCTGCGAGGCCGCCGAGGACGGCAAGTCGGTCACCGCACTGGTGGAGCTGAAGGCGCGTTTCGACGAGGCCGCGAACATCCGCCAATCGCGCAGGCTGGAACGGGCCGGGGCACACGTCGTCTATGGCTTCCTCGACCTCAAGACCCATGCCAAGATTTCCACCGTTGTCCGGCGCGAGGGCGACCAGCTTGTCACCTATACCCATTACGGCACCGGCAATTACCACCCGATCACCGCCAAGATCTACACCGACCTGAGCCTGTTCACCTGCGATGCCGCGCTGGGGCGCGATGCGACCAAGGTGTTCAATTACCTGTCGGGCTACGTCCAGCCGGAGAACCTGGAAAACCTCGCCATCTCGCCCACGACGCTGAAACCCCGCCTGATCGAGATGATCCGGGCCGAGGCCGAACACGCCCGCAAAGGCAAACCGGCGGCGATCTGGGCCAAGATGAATTCGGTGATCGAGGAGGACGTGATCGATGCACTTTACGAGGCCAGCCAGGCCGGCGTGAAGATCAGCCTTGTCGTGCGCGGCATCTGCGGGCTGCGCCCCGGCATCGAGGGGCTGTCCGAGAACATCCGCGTCAAGTCCATCGTCGGGCGCTTCCTGGAGCATTCCCGGATCGTCTGCTTTGCCAACGGTGCCGGGCTGCCGCATGACAAGGCGCGGGTCTTCATGTCCTCGGCCGACTGGATGGGGCGCAACCTCAATCGCCGGGTCGAGACCCTGGTCGAGATCACGAACCCCACGGTGAAGTCGCAGATCGTCGGCCAGATCATGGCCGCAAACCTGGCCGACATCGCGCAAAGCTGGGTGATGAAGCCCGACGGACACTTCGTACGCGCCGAGAAAACCGAGGGCGCATTCGCCTTCAACTGCCACCGCTTTTTCATGGAGAACCCCTCGCTGTCGGGGCGGGGATCGGCGGGTGCCGGTGACGTGCCGAAACTGACACATGCCGAGGATTGACGCGGAATTCAATTTTTATGTAATTTTATCAAATACTTGATATATACCTCATCCCCGGCCCCCTTGATGATTTCACGGCCGGTACGCAGATTCGAACGGAGGGCGGCGCCCTTCAGGCGCGGCCTAGACGAAAGGAGGTCCGATCATGCTTGGATGGGCCCTTACATTCCTCGTGGTGGCGATTATCGCCGGCGTGCTCGGTTTCGGGGGCGTTGCGGTGGTTTCCGCAGAGATCGCGCAGATCATCTTCGTGGTGTTCCTCGCGCTTTTCATCGTCGCCATGATTTCCCGCGCCGTGCGCGGCCGACCGCCGCTCTAGGCGTTTCACGACACCGCCAATCGAAAACAACGCTCCCGCCAGCGGGAGCGCACCCGAAAGGAGCGAGAAATGGCTTCCAAGGAAGAGCTTGAAGAGCAATTGCAGACTGCGCGCCAAGACATTGCGACCCTGACCGCCATGGCCGGTGAAACCGCCCGGGACCAGGTGCGCAACGGGGCCGACCAGGCCCGCGCGCAGGTCGACGGCCTCTCGGCCGAGACCCGTGCACTGTACGACTCGGCCCGTGGCGAGGGCGCCCGCCTGCGCCGCAATACCGCGGAACAGGTCCAGTCGCATCCGCTCGCCTCGACCGGGCTGGCCTTTGCCGCCGGTGTGGTGGTGGCCGGACTTCTGGCGCGGCGATGACCCCCCTCTCCGAGATGGCCCGCGCCGGGACCGACATAGTCGGCCGTTCGGCGCGCGAGGCGGCCCGTCGCACGGCCATCGCGGCATTTCTCTGGGGGGCGGCATTGGTGATCCTCGCCATCGCCATGGGCTTTGGCGCGATGGGGTTGTTCCTGCTGCTAGAGGCTTGGCACGGTCCGGTCACCTCCGCCTTCGGCGTGGCGACTGCCGGATTGGTGTTGGCCGCACTGCTGGCCTTTTTCGCTGCCAGGCCCCTTCGCGATGCCCCCTCGCGGCAGACACCGTCGCAGCCCCGGAGCCAACCAGAAGCCGAGCCGCGCGGACCCTCTCCCGAGACGACGGCGGCGATGATCGGCGCCGGATTCCTGACAGGGATTTTCACCGGGCGGCCGTGACATGCGCCGGCGGCCGCCCCCCCCGGAGAGATTGACGCTGCCGCCGCGACGGGGTCATAACGGTGTGACGACCAGGCAGGGGGATCCATGGACGGGACATCCGACAACGCGCCCGGCGCCATGGCCGGCGATCACGGCCCCTTCGGGCGACCGCTTTTCGACGATCCCAAGGCGCGGGCCCTGTCCCGCGTGGGTGTGATCGACGTCGGATCGAATTCGGTCCGGCTGGTGGTCTTCGACGGCGCGGCTCGCAGCCCCGCCTATTTCTACAATGAAAAGATCATGGCCGGCCTCGGCGCGGGCATGTCCCGCACCGGCCACCTGAACCCAGAGGGGCGCGAGCGCGCCAAGGCCGCGATTCGCCGCTTCGTGGCGCTGGCCGACGGGCTGGGCATTTCGCCGCTCACGGCCGTCGCCACGGCGGCCGTGCGCGACGCCACCGACGGCCCCGCCTTCCAGGCCGAGATCGAACGTGAAACCGGCCTGAAGCTGTGGGTCATCGACGGCCAGGAAGAGGCGCGCCTGTCCGCGCAGGGCGTGCTGCTGGGCTGGCCCGGCTCTTACGGGCTGGTCTGCGATATCGGCGGGTCGTCGATGGAACTGGCCGACCTGCAGGACGGCCGGGTGGGCCACCGGGTGACCTCGCCGCTGGGGCCGCTGAAACTGCAAGAGGTCAAGGGCGGCAAGAAGGGCCGCAAGGCCTTCATCAAGGACACCGTCAAGGCACTGTTCGAGGACATGGGCGAAAGAACGGGCCAACGCCTGTTCCTGGTGGGCGGGTCCTGGCGGGCCATCGCCCGGATCGACATGGAACGCCGTGGCTATCCCCTGTTCGTGCTGCACGAATACCGCATGACCCCGCGCCGGGTGTCCAAGACGCTGCGATACATCGAGGACAGCGATCTGGACGAATTGCGCGGCCGCTGCGGTATCTCGGGCCGCCGGATGGAGCTTGTCCCTCTGGCCATCCACGTTCTGCGCGAGGTTGTCGCCCGCTTCAAGCCCAAGGACATCGCGGTATCATCTTACGGCATCCGCGAGGGGATGCTCTATGAACAGATGCCGCAGGACCTGCGCGACCGCGATCCGCTGATCGAGGCCTGCCGTTTTGCCGAGGCCAAGGATGCCCGCCTGCCCGGTTACGGCAACACGCTCTACGATTTCGTCATGCCGCTTTTCCCGCGCTGCGGTTGGCAGAGGAAGCGCCTCATCAAGGCCGCCACCCTGCTGCACGATGTCAGCTGGCGCGCGCATCCCGATTACCGGCACGAGGTCGTCTTCGACAATGCCACCCGCGCCAACCTGGGCGGGCTGAAGCATTCCGAACGGGTCTTCCTGGGGCTGGCCCTGCTGCACCGCTACTCCAACAAGCGCGAGGGCACACGGTTCGAACCGTTGTACGGGCTCTTGGACGACCGCGACCGGAGCGATGCAGAGGTCCTGGGCAAGGCCATGCGGTTGGGCGCGATGCTCTGGCTTAAGGATGCCAGCGATCCGCCGGGCACGCTGCGTTTGTCGCCCAAGGGCAAGACGCTGGAACTGGTGCTGGACCCGCAGGCCGGGCCGCTGTTCGGCGAAGTGGCCGCGGCGCGCCTGAAATCCTTGGCCCAATCGCTGGGGGTATCCCATTCCGCCCGGGTCAAGGGCACGCGACGCGACCGCCCTGCAGAGGGCTGACCAGCGACCGCGCGGCGCGCTTCAAAGATCTATTTCGGCGCCCGGTTCATACATGGGGCTGTCAGGGTCATAGGGCGGCGCATCCTCGCGGCGGCGGATGATGATGTCACCGTCGGGGAGAACCTCGGGTGCCGTGTAATGGCGCACGTCGTCCAGCTTGCCCATGAGCTCGATCAGCGCGGGGCCCATTTCGCTCGCAAGCATGTCCAGCGCCGGGCGGATCTTGCGGGCCATGCCCTCGACATCCTCCATCGCCGGTTCCATCTCGCGCAGGATGCCGCGAAACATCAGCCGTGCCCCCTCTTCCATCAGGGAAAAGCCCTCCCCGATCTCGCCTTCGGGGGTGTCGGATTGGGCAGTGACCGTCAGGGGTGTGAGGGCCAGCAGCCCGGCAACAACAATCTGTTTCATGCGAACAATATAGGGATCATCGGCCGATTCCCAAGATCAATCCTTGAAATCCAGCGTCACAGGGAAATGGTCCGAGGCCGTCAGAAGCGCCATTCGCAGCGGAGCGTTGCCATAGCAATCCGGATCGTCGAAGGGATGCCAGATGCACCAGTGCGGGTCGGCCTCGCGCAGTCCTTGCGACACCATTATGTAATCCAGCAGCACCGACAGGAACCGCCCGTCGGGCGGCACCTTGAAACGCGCCGAAACGGGGGCAGCCGCAATGCGCTGCGACAGGACCTGCCGGGCATGCGGATCGAACAGCGGCACGCCGCCATCCTCGCCCAGCACGATCTCGACGCCGGAGCGGCCGAACAGTTTCTCATATTCGTCCAGGCCCGGACCGTCGTTGAAATCGCCCAGCACCACCAGGTCGTCGCCCCGGCCCAGGTGCTCTTCCACGCGATGGCGCAACCAGATGCACTGCGCCAGCTGCTTGCGGCGGTTCTCGATCGACAGGCGCATGATCTCTTCGTGGGTCCGCGCGCCATGCGGCGCCTTGGATTTCGCGTGCACTCCGATAAGCCGCAATCGGCGGCCCCCCTTGGTTTCGAGGGCCACCTCCAGCGGCGGCTTGGACCATCGGATCACCTCGGGCGCGCGGTCCACGTCGAGGTCCAGCTTGAAGGACTTGTCGAAACGCGGCACCGCGTCACTCTCGCGCGGGTCGTGCCTGGCGGTCACGTGGTCGGGGTCATGCAACAGGATGATCTCCTGCTGGGTGTCGTTGACGAAACCGATCAGCGCCTTGCGCGCCCGCAGGCAGAAGCGTTCGGCGAAATGCTCAAGGGCCCTGCCCCCGTCACGGCGCCTGTGGCTGTCGGGGGCCTCGATCACCATGACGGCGTCGGCGTCCAGCGCCTGGAACACAAGGCCAAGTGCCGCGGTCTGCTGAGCGCGTGTAATGTCGCGCCGCCCCGACCAGCCACCATCGTCGAAAAGGACCCCCTGGTCATCGAACAGGTTATCGAACCATTCGACGTTATAGGTCGCCAGCCGCATCAGGCGCGCTCCGATATCTCGTCCCAGGCCTGGTTGATCGCGATCATGCGTTTCTCTGCCAGTTTCACGGCCTCTTCGGGCACGCCGCGGGCCAGCATGGCGTCGGGATGCGTGTCGCGCACCAGCCGGCGCCAATGCTTGCGGATCTCCTCCAGCGGCATGTCGGGATCAACGCCCAGCACCTCGTAGGGGTCGCGGTCGGCGCCGGGCACGAACTGCGCGCGCACATTCTTGAAACGGCGGTCATCCAGCCCGAAGATCTCGGCCACCCTGGACAGGAATTCATCCTCGCGCGGGTGGTACTGCCCATCAGCCATGGCAATGTGGAACAGCCCTTCCAGCAATTCGCACAGCGGCGCCTTCTCGTCGTCGCCGTACATGTTGCGGATCTTCCGGGCATAATCCTCGAAGCCGGCCACGTCCTGCCGGGCCAGGTTGAACAGGCGGGCGGTGTTCTTTTCCTCTCGAGCGGGAATGTGAAAGACCTCTCGGAAGGCGGCCACCTCGTTGCGCGTGACCTGCCCGTCGGCCTTGGCCATCTTGGCGCCCAGGGCGATCACGGCAATGGCAAAGGCCACCGTCCGCTCCGGCGGTGTCCGCAGCTTTCCAAAGACGTCGGACAGGCTGTCGCCCTTGCGCAGCGCGGCGATGGCATCGGATATGCGGGCCCAGATCGACATGCACCAACCTTACCCGTGACGCCGGGAAATGTCAGAGCCGTTTTT